>ERZ1090864.58-NODE-58-length-54224-cov-14.741383_pt1 | contig 54224 bp, 45 predicted proteins | sample MGYA00478479_ERZ1090864 | MGnify/ENA primary metagenome ERZ1090864 (study PRJEB33644, sample SAMEA5815743) | chicken gut metagenome | biome: Chicken; feature: Gastrointestinal Tract; material: Caecum | place: Ireland | collected 2019-01-01 | study: A study of the...
ACTTAATAATATAATATTTCATTTTGGATATTTTGTCTACAATTTTCTATATTATTTCCGAAAATTTTTTCAATTTCAAATTTTCTGTCAAAATCCGATTTTTTGTCTGCGAGGCCGCTGCTTTTAAAAAAAATCACCCCTGTTCCAATCCGGTTTTTAGGTTGAAAATCACTGCGTTTTATTATATGATTAGATGAAGGATTTACGGAGGTGCATGTATGAACGTTACGGAATGTAGAAAAACCCTCAGAAGTATCCGCAGATACAAAGCGGATCCTGTCGATCATTCTATTATCGATTCTGTCGTTTTGTCAGCATCTTTTTCTCCGTTCCGGAAAAACACTCATGTCACCCGCTGTATCGCCATCGAGGATAAAGTCCTCCTCTCTGAAATCGCTGAAAAATATACCCCGGATCACAATTCAAAGATCATTCTTCAAAGCCCTCTTATGAGCGCTGCCACATTTATCAAAGGTCAGTGCGGCTATGAGAGGTATGAGGCTTTTTCGGCCAAAAAAAAAGACTGTCGGCAGCCGCGGGAGATCCCGGTGTTGAGCCATCCTCCAGGAAGCTCAGGACCGTGGAACGATCACATCAATACAGATAAACAGCAGGATGATGCAGGACGCATCCCTGACAAGGAGGTTATTTATGAGACATTTAATGAGTCCACTGGACTTTTCCGTGGAAGAGCTTGATAAACTTCTGGATCTCGCCCAGGACATCGAGGCGCACCGTGAGAAATACGCCCATGCGTGTGAGGGCAAAAAGCTCGCTACCCTCTTCTATGAGCCGAGCACCCGCACCCGGTTAAGCCACGAGGCCGCCATGCTGAATCTAGGAGGGAGCATCATGGGATTTTCTTCCGCGGATTCCAGCTCTGCCGCAAAGGGCGAGAGTGTATCTGACACGATCCGCACGATCTCATGCTATGCGGACATCTGTGCCATGAGACACCCCAAGGAAGGAGCGCCCATGGTGGCGTGCCAGCACTCTTCCATCCCGGTCATCAATGCCGGGGACGGCGGGCATCAGCATCCCACGCAGACTCTGACGGATCTGCTGACTATCCGAAACCTGAAAGGCCGGCTCGGCAATATGACCATCGGTCTGTGCGGCGACTTGAAATTCGGGCGCACTGTCCACTCTCTGATCAATGCCCTGGTCCGGTATGAAGGGATCCGCTTCATCCTGATCTCCCCGGAAGAGCTGCGCCTTCCGGAATATATACGGCACGATGTGCTCGACCGCAGCAACATTGCCTATGAAGAGGTCGTCCGTCTTGAAGAAGCCATGCCCAAACTGGACATCCTGTACATGACCAGAGTGCAGAAAGAACGGTTTTTCAACGAAGAGGATTATGTCCGCATGAAAGATTTTTATATTCTGGACAAGGCAAAAATGAAACTTGCTCCCGAGGATATGTATGTGCTCCACCCTCTTCCGAGAGTAAATGAGATTTCCGTGGAGGTCGACGATGATCCGCGCGCCGCATATTTCCGCCAAGTGCAGTATGGCGTTTATGTGCGCATGGCCCTGATCCTGACGCTCCTGGATATCCATGTTGACTAGGATACAATGTACATCCTCCGCCCCTGCCGCTCCGACCTTGGGCAGGATCGCGGCATCAGATCATAAGTAAAGAGAGGAAACAGACGCTATGGTAAAAAATACATTAAATGTAGGACGTATCTCCGAAGGCTTTGTGCTGGACCATATCGAGGCAGGCAAGAGCATGGAGATCTATAGGTATCTCCACCTTGACAAACTGGACTGCTGTGTTGCCATCATCAAAAACGCAAAAAGCAGTAAAATGGGAAAGAAAGACATCATGAAGATCGAGTGTCCCATAGATTTTATGGACCTGGATATCCTCGGGTTCATTGACCACAATATCACCGTAAACATCATCGAGGACGGCGAGATCATCTCCAAAAAACCGCTCGCTCTCCCCAGGGAGATACGGAACGTGATCAAATGCAAAAATCCGAGATGTATCACATCTATCGAGCAGGGGCTCGATCAGATCTTCGTCCTCACCGATGAGGAGGAGCAGACCTACCGCTGCAAGTACTGTGAAGAAAAGTACCGCAGGCACTGATATGCCTGCGGTACTTTTCTCCATCAACATTCATCCGCGATCTTAAAAAGCAGTCTCTCCGTGTCCTTCCATCCAAGGCACGGATCTGTGATAGACTTTCCGTATACTCTGTTCTCATCGATCTTCTGGGAACCTTCTTCCAGATAACTCTCGATCATAACTCCCTTGATGAGTCTTTTCAGTTCAGGATCATATCTCCTGCTGTGGAGCACCTCGCTCACGATCCGGATCTGTTCACGGAACTGTTTATCCGAATTGGAGTGATTGGCATCTACAACAGCCGCCGGGTTCTTCAGCTCTCTCTCCTGATACATTTCAAGCAGACGCACCAGATCCTCATAGTGATAGTTTGGGATGCATGTGCCATACTTATCCACGCCCCCTCTGAGGATCACATGGGCCAGCTCATTTCCGTCCGTGGTCACGTCCATGCCTCGATAGATAAACGTATGGGAACTCTGCGCCGCCACAACAGAATTGAGCATCACGGAGAAATCGCCACTGGTGGGATTCTTCATTCCTACCGGGATATCCATGCTGCTTGCCGTAAGGCGGTGCTGCTGATTCTCCACAGAGCGCGCCCCGACCGCCTCATAGGACAGGATGTCATCCAGATAACTCCTGTTTTCAGGATAGAGCATCTCATCTGCGGATGTCAGTCCGCTCTCCCTGATGGCGCGGATGTGAAGCTTCCGTATGGCGATGATCCCTGCCAGCAGATCCGGCGCCTGGTCCGGTTCCGGCTGGTGGAGCATTCCCTTATATCCCTCACCAGTGGTGCGCGGCTTATTCGTATAGATGCGGGGAACGATCATAAGCCTGTCCGAGACCTTCGCATTCACTTCCGCCAGACGGCCCACATACTCACACACAGACTCCTCATTATCCGCGGAGCAGGGCCCCACGATCACAATGAACTTGTCAGACTTTCCTGTGAAAATGTCCCGGAGCTCCTGATCTCTTTTCTTTTTTATACTGATTATCTCCTCTGAAAGGGGATATTCTGCCTTCAGATCCGCCGGAAGAGGCAGCTCTGCATTGATCCGCATTCCCATTTTTCCTGTACGCCTCCATAAAAAATAAGTATTACGCCAAAAATATATGTGTCAAGCTGAAAAATAAGTGTTAAGCAAGACGATAAGCCGGGTTATGTCGTGGACGATCATCTGTCTAGGCACAGCGTCGCCGCTGTGCTCAAGCGACCAACCTGAAGCGTGACGGGCCGCCACACTGCTTCTATCCGGTCTTGCTTCGGATGGGGTTTACATGTGCCCTCCCTGTTACCAGAGAGGCGGTAGTCTCTTACACTGCCTTTCCACCCTTGCCCGGGAGGAAACCTGAAAAGAAGTCCTTTCCTCTTCTTCTCAGGCTTCCTCCCGGGCGGTTTATTTCTGTTGCACTGGCCTTGGAGTCGCCTCCACCGGACGTTATCCGGCATCCTGCCCTGTGAAGCCCGGACTTTCCTCGTCTGCGGCCTTTCGGCACATGCAGCCGCGATCGTCTGTCTTACTTAACACAGTATCTGATTATACAATATACAGCTAAAAAATGCCACTGTTTCTTTTTTATGAAGCAGTTTATTCCACCCCTTCATCCACGATCAGACCGCCCCCATCTGCCGCTGATGTGGCAAGCTCATCGCACCGCTCGTTCTGGGGATGTCCGTCATGGCCTTTTACCCAGTGGAAACTGGTATCATGAGGCTCCTTTGCAGCCAGAAGGCGCTTCCACAGGTCCACATTCTTGACCGGCTCATTTTTCCCCCTCTTCCAGCCCTTTTTCAGCCAGCCGTCCACCCAGCGCTGGTTGAATGCGTTCACCACATACTGAGAATCCGAATAAATCTCCACTGTGCATGGCCGGTTCAGGGCCTCCAGTCCGGCAATGACCGCCATCAGTTCCATACGGTTATTTGTGGTCCTGACATATCCCTGGGAGATCTCTTTCACATGAAGCTCTCCCCTAGTATCCACATATTCAAGAACCGTTCCGTAGCCTCCGGGGCCATCCGGATTTCCCCGGGCCGCGCCGTCAGTATAAATCTTAACAAGCATAGTGTTCTCCCATCTGTCAGTTGTCCGCTCCGTTCAAAAGGAAGCTCTGTCCCTCCTGTTCGATCTTCATGATCCTGTCTCTGTATTCCTGTGTACACTGCTCCATCATAAGGCGGTCAAAGATCTCATAATTCCCCCAAAAATGCATTGGGAATACATGGCTTGTCTCTGTCCGCTTCATAAAACAGTCAATGCCCCAGCAGTACTGTTCCCCCAGCCTGGGATCCACAGGCACAAAGGACGCGTCGATCTTTTCCTTCTGAAGCTTGTTGATCTCAGCCTGATAGGAACGACGCATCCCTGTATTATATGCTTCCGGCTCGCCTTCCCAGTGCCACCAGTTCAGATCACCCGCGTGATACAGTGTCCTCCCATGATAGCGGACGAGAAAGGCCACTCCCTCATCATTGGACCGCAGTGTCCACACATGGCATCCTCCGCACGCCAGCTCTTCATTGGGTTTTACTGAGTGGACTCCCTCTTCCTCTGCCGTGATGTCTGATGACAGGATATAATAGATTTCTCCGAAATCCTTTCGGAATCCATAGATACTTCTGTTGTAATGATCGTAATGCGCATGGCTCACGAAGACAAACATCTTTTTCGATGTATCCATTTGGGGGATTGCCCCCTTGTAATAATCAAACAGAAAATAGGCATCATCTATTTCCGCCAGAAATCCGCTGTGTCCCAGATATGTTATGTTCATCATAGACTTATATTCTCCACCACCTGTACTGTCTCCAGCAGGATATATTCCATATCGTCCTTCGCTCTTTTCGCGCTCTCCGGAAGATTGATGATCAGCGTCTTTTTGCGGATCCCCGCCAGCATCCGTTCCATCATAGAGTTCTTGGAATATCTCAGGTTGTATGCCCTGAGCGCCTCCGGTATGCCGGGAAGGAGGATTTCCGCCACATCTGCCACCGCCTCCGGGGCACAGTCCCCCTCCTGATAGCCGACCGCCCCTGTTGTCAGGATCAGCTCAACTGATCCCGCATCCGAAAGCTGCCGCAATACCGAAGAAACGACCTCCCTCTCCTGAGGAAGGACGCCCGCCGCCTTCACCTCAAATCCGACCTGCTCCAGCATCCGTTTCAGCGCGGATGCCGCCGCACTTTCTGCCGTTGCCTTATATATCCCGCTGTCGATCGTAAAAATTGCTGCTCTCATCGTTTGTACCCCTTTCTGTTAATTTCATTTCTCCCCTGTTTGTCACCTGTCATCCTCCCGCAGCACCCGAAAGATCACTGTCCGAGGATGCGCTCGGATATCATGCCCGCATGACGGTAGACCGTTTCCGGAGATTCCCCGATAAAAAACTCTCCGTTCCTGTATAAGACCTTTCCGTTTATCATTGTCATCTTCACATTCTGCTTGCTCCCGCTGTACACGATATTCTTCTCAATATTGTGGAGAGGCTGCATATTTGGCTGCGTCAGATCGATCATGATCAGATCCGCTCTCTTCCCCTCCGCAAGCGTGTCGCAGTCCGCAAGGCCCATCGCATGGGCGCCGTTTACTGTGGCCATCTCCAGCACATCCGGCGCCGGGACTGCTTCCGGATCATCGCAGAGAACTTTCTGGAGCCCGGTAACAAGAAACATCTCACGGAACATATCCAGACAGTTGTTGCTTGCGGGACCGTCTGTTCCGATCGCTGCCGGTATCCCCATGTCCAGATACCGTTTTACCGGAGCAATACCGCTGGCCAGCTTTAAGTTGGACGCAGGATTTGTCACCACATAGATCCTTCTTTTTTTGATGATGTCAAAATCACTGTCATCCGGATGCACTCCGTGAAAGAGGCATCCGCCGTGGCGGAACAGCCCAATGGAATCCATATATGCTACCGGAGTCATGCCGGAGCGCTCCCTGCACTCTTCCACTTCTCGTCTCGTCTCCGAACAGTGGACACATACCGGCGCCTTGTATTTCTCCGCAAGCGCGGCGATCTGCTCCATCCTCTCTCTGTTCGTGGTATACTCCGCATGGAAACCGATCTGATAGGACAGAAGACTGTCGGGATCCTTGTTGTAAGCAATATAATCCCGCTTCATCTCTTCCACTGTCCCGCCGAAATCATTCATATCCCCGCAGAACACCATCCGGAAACCGGTCTCTTCCGCCGCCCTGGCGCTGTCTTTTTTCAGCTTGTACATATCAAATACAGCCGTGGTCCCACTGGTGAGATATTCCATGACTGCCAGCTTGGTCAGCCAGTATACATCATCACCGGTCAGCTTCGCTTCCGCGGGGAACACTTTGTCAAACAGCCATTCCTGCAGTTTCATGTCGTCTGCGTACGATCGGAGGAATGTCATAGGCGAATGAGTGTGGGCATTTTTAAATCCGGGCATGATAAGGTTTCCGCGCGCATCGATCTCCTCTTCCCATCCTCTGTCAGCATTTTGCTGCCCGGCATCGCCGCCTCGTCTTCCGCCGTCTTTTTCTCCTATGCAGTTTCCGTTCTGCGCCTCATGAACATATTGTATCCTTCCATCTTCAATCCCGATCTCTCCGCTGAAAATCTTTCTCCCTGATTCCATTGTCAGGATCCTGGCATTATAAATCCTCGTTCTCATGTCTGTCCTCATTCCCCCATCTACAGCTTCTCTATGATCCTGGTCACCAGCCGTTCAAATTCCCCTGCGCGCCTGTCAGCCACTGCCTGTACATCCAGGTGGCTCAATTCCTCCTCCGACAGTCCACTGGCCATATTGGATATGCATGATATCCCGCATACCTTCACTCCCGCATGCCGCGCCGCGATGGCCTCACACGCCGTGCTCATCCCCACGGCGTCAGCTCCCAGGCCGGCATACATCCGGATCTCTGCCGGGCTCTCGAAATTTGGTCCCGACGTCTGGAGGTACACGCCTTCCTGAAGCAGGATCTTCTCCTCCTTAGCAGTTTCCCGGATCAGTTCCATCAATCCGGTATCATAGATGTGCGTCATGTCCGGGAAACGCTCCCCCAGCTCAGATATGTTCTCTCCGATCAGAGGAGAGGGCACAAAGCTGGATATCTGATCCGTGATCATCATAAAGTCTCCCACGCGGAAGCCTTTCCCCATCCCCCCGGACGCATTGGTCAGAAACAGGACTTCAATGCCCATCTTCTTCATCAGGCGGACCGGAAGGACCACTTCCTCCATTGTATATCCCTCATAATAATGGACCCTGCCTTTCATGACCACCGTGGGCACCTCTCCTATATATCCCAGGAGGAATCTCCCATCGTGTCCCTGGACCGTGGATACCGGAAATCCCGGAATATCCCCATAAGGAATCTCCTGCACCACCCGCATATTCCGGGCATACCCACCCAGACCGGAGCCGAGGATCAGTCCGGCTCTCGGCTGAAAATCTGTAACTGACTTATAATATTCATAGCATCTTAAAAGTTTTTCATACTGTGCGTTCATTTGTTTCCTTTCCGTTGGGCGGACACCCATATATGCAGATGTTATTTCCGCTGCTCTTAATTTGCCCAACATATAGATTTTATTATACTCTGCGAAGTCCCATAAGTCGAGTATTAAATCTGAATTTGCCGGGGAAGATTCCGGTGAGTTAATCGTCCGAAAACCTCGGAGCGTAATATCTAAGACGTATTCAGAGCGGGTGGATTGCCGTTGAAAGAGCCTTTCGCGGCGGGCGGGGATGTGGCGGCGGTGACTTGGAGCAATTTGATGGAAAGACTTAAAAGGAATGGAGTACGGCGTTAATTTCAAAGCGGATGCCTGAGCGTAAGCGAATCGTCCGCTTTGAAATTGTCATTAGCCGCACTCCATTCCTTTTATATCTTTCCCAAATTGTGGAACCAGAACCAGAGCCACATTCCCCGCCAGCCGCGAATACGTCTTACAATAGTCACTGGTTCTCGGACGCCTTATGTGTAAACAGTTCCTGAAGCAAATTCAGATTTTATATAATGATGCACACCATCCCTCCATTAGAGTCATTCACGATCTTCTGCATGGAATCCTGGAGCTTCATCTGGCTTTCGTCATTGATCATGGAGATTTTATTCCGCATCCCATCCATGACCAGCTCTTCCACGGATTTACCGAATATGTTCGTGCCCCACACGCCTTCGGGTGTCTCGCTCTCTTTCTTGATGTATTCCACCAGGTCTTGTGCCTGCTGCTCGTTTCCCACGATAGGAGCGATCTCTGTCTCAATATTTGCCCGGATCATATGGATGGACGGAGCCTCGGACCGGATCTTTACACCGTACTTGCTGCCCTGCTTGATGATCACAGGCTCCTCCAGCCTGATATCCTCCCTGGATGGGCTCACCACTCCGTATCCCTTCATTTTCACGTCAGCAAACGCGTCTCTCACCCGGCTTAATTCATCCTTCATAGAGGCAAGCTCTTTTACAGTTGAGATCAATTCATATTCACCTTTGATATCTGCTCCGGTCAGCTCGCTCAGCACTTCATAATAATATTTCTGTTCAAATCCGATCCGTATCCTGACCTTTCCTGTCGCCATGTCGATCTGCTCCACCTGGATGCTGTCTATGTATGGACTGTCTGTATCGATCGTGCGGGAAACAATGCTTCGGACATCGTTCATGTTTTCCATGACGCTCCGGGCCTGAGCCAGAAGATCCTGCTTGATCCTGTGGTCCCTGGAGAGCATCTCAACCCATTTAGGCACATAGAACTCCACTTCTGTGATCGGGAACTCAAAGAGCACCTGACGCATGATCTCATGGATGTCTTCCGTCTTCAGCTGCTCGCAATTGGCCGGCACCACGGACGCCCCATATTTCTGCTCCAGCTCTTCTTTCAATGCTTTTGCCTCGTCTGTGTATGGCTTCTGGCAGTTTAAAAGAATGAGAAAGGGTTTTCCTATCGACTGGAGCTCTTTTACTGTCTTTTCCTCTGCCGGGATATAATTCTCCCTCGGGAGCCCGGTCACGCTGCCGTCGGTCGTCACCACAACTCCGATGGTCGCGTGGTCGCGGATGACTTTCTGGGTGCCGATGGCCGCTGCCTTGGTAAAGGGAATCTCATATTCGAACCAGGGAGTCTTCACCTGCCGTTCTTCATCGTTTTCCGTGTGCCCGGAAGCGCCCTCCACCATATAACCCACACAGTCGATCAGCCGGATCTTTACTTCCACATCATCCGAGAGTTTCACTGCCGCCGCTTCCTTTGGCACGAATTTCGGTTCTGTTGTCATGATCGTTGTGCCGGATGCAGACTGGGGCAGCTCATCCTGCGTCCGTTCTCTCGCATGCCCATCCGTCATATTCGGCAGAACGAGCAGATCCATGAACCGTTTAATGAAGGTGGATTTGCCTGTCCGCACCGGGCCTACCACGCCGATGTAGATCTCTCCGTTTGTCCGTGCTTTCATATCCCTGTATACCTGAAATGAATCCATAAAAATACCCCCTTGTTCTGCTGTTACAATGTATGCAGACATATAAGGGGGTATGACATTTTTATTCTTCCCAGATAAGCGACTGGTTCTCGCTGCGAGATTCTCTCTGCATCAGGTCGTCCACTGCCTGAGCCGGAGATTTCCCTTTGAACAGCACGTTATTCACTTCCTCCACGATGGGCATGGACACTTCATACTTTTCTGCCAGCTTTGCCGCTGCTTTTGCGGAGTACACGCCCTCCACCACCATCTTGACCTCGTCCATTGCCGCCTGCATGGTCATGCCCTTTCCGATAAGGTATCCGGCTTTTCTGTTCCGGCTGTGTACGCTGGCGCAGGTCACGATCAGGTCTCCGATGCCGGTCAGACCGGTGAAGCTCTCGATCTTCCCTCCCATCTTTACACCCAGCCGGGCAATCTCAGCGATCCCTCTGGTGATGAGAGCCGCCTTGGTATTGTCCCCATATCCCAGCCCATCAGCAATGCCGGCTGCCAGGGCGATCACGTTTTTCAGAGAGCCTCCCAGTTCAATTCCAAGGATATCCGGACTGGTGTACACCCGGAATACGCGGTTTATGAACATGGACTGGAGATACTCTGCCGTTTTTCTCGTCTTCGCCCCGATCACACAGGTTGTAGGCAGCCTGCGTCCCACCTCCTCCGCATGGCTCGGCCCTGAGAGGACCGCAACATCCGCCTGAGGGAGTTCTTCCTCGATCTGGCGGGAAAGCGTCATGAGCGTGGATTCCTCAATTCCCTTTGCCACATCCACGATGATCTGCCCTTCAGCGACAAAAGGCTTCATATTGCGGGCAGTTGACCTTGTATATGGAGACGGCACTGCCAGCACGAGAAAATCTTTTCCCCGGATGGCTTCTTCCATATCTCCTGTAATGACCATATCCTCTGCCAGCTTTACCCCCGGCAGCTTCAGCTCATGTTCTCTCTTTTCCTTTAACATCTTCACTTCGTTCTCATCGATGGACCAGACCGTCACCTGATGTCCGTTATCGTGAAGAAGGACCGACAGCGCCGTTCCCCAGCTTCCGGCGCCAAGCACACCTGCATTTGCCATGATACACTACCTCTTTTCCTGTGCTGTTTTGTTCTTTGCCCCAAATTTATTTTCCGTGCCGTCCGCAAGTCTCTTAAAATTCTGCCTGTGCCTGTACCACGCAAGCGCAGTCATCAGAAAGAGCAGTGCATAGAGCTCATAGCACCGCGCCGGCTCCATCCGGAACCATCCCATCTGCCCGATGAGCGCCATCTCGATCCAGAACACAGTGTAAGCCGCAAGCGAGCCCACGGATATGTATCTTGTTGCCGCTACCGGAATAACGAAACAGGCTAGCGTCACCGGGATCAGCAGAAGGCTCGCGGGCAGGCTCCAGAAGCTGTTTACAACCACCAGCCCGGCCATCACGGCGATGCCTTTCCCACCCTTAAAATTCATATAAAAGGGAAAGTTATGTCCCAGCGTCACTCCGGCTCCCGCATACATGGCAAGCAGCGGCATCATATCGCTCCCCCGATACATAAAAAACGTGACCAGGAAAGCAGCGACGCATTTCAGCACATCCCCGAAAAACGTCATGGCGCCCGCTTTCCAGCCCAGCACCCTGAGCGCGTTCGTCGTCCCGGCATTTCCACTGCCCTTTTTCCTGATGTCCATGTGGTTCATCTTTCCCACCAGATATCCAGTCTGGAAAAGCCCGCACACATATCCCACTGCAAGACAGATCAAACGTTCCATATATTTACTGCTCCTTTTCCTTTCTCTCTCTTATAAAGAACTTCAGGGAAGTCCCGCGGAATCCGAATGCCTCTCTGATCTTATTCTCCAGGTATCTCGTATAAGAGAAATGCATCAGTTCTTTATCATTTACAAAGACCACAAAAGTCGGCGGTTTCACAGAGACCTGGGTGATATAATAGAGTTTCATCCTCTTTCCCTTGTCCGACGGAGGCTGCTGCATGGCCACCGCCTCTGTCATGATCTCGTTGAGCACCCCGGTAGCAATGCGCAGCGTCTGATTCCCGATCACCATATCGATCATATCATACAGCTTTACAAGCCTCTGTCCGGTCAGGGCGGACACATACATGATCTCTGCGTAGGGCATAAAGGAGAGCACCTGACGGATATCGTTTTCGTACTCCCGCATGGTCCGGTCGTTTTTCTCGATGGCATCCCATTTGTTTACCACAATGATGATACCTTTGCCTCTCTCATGAGCGATCCCGGCGATCTTTGCGTCCTGCTCGGTCACGCCCTCCGTGGCGTCGATGACCATGAGGACCACATCCGCCCGCTCCACCGCGGTCACGGTGCGGATGATGCTGTACCGCTCCAGCTCTTCTTTGATCTTGTTCTTTCTCCGCAGCCCCGCTGTATCGATAAAGATATATTCTTTTCCATTATACACGATCTCCGTGTCAATGGCGTCCCTCGTCGTTCCCGCCACGTCAGAAACGATCACCCGGTTCTCGCCCAGGAGCCGGTTGACAATGGAAGATTTCCCCACGTTCGGTTTTCCCACGATCGCGATGCGCGGGCGGTCATCCTCTTCTTCCTGCGCGCTCCCTTCCGGAAAATGCTCTGCCACCACGTCCAGCATATCTCCAAGGCCCAGCCTGGACGCCGCTGAAACCGGCACCGGATCGCCGATGCCCAGATTATAAAACTCATAGACATCCGGAATGTATTTATCAAAATTATCTACTTTATTTACCACGAGGACAACCGGCTTTCCGGATCTTCTCAGCATATCCGCCACCTTGGAGTCCGCGTCCACAAGTCCCTGCCTCACGTCCGTGATAAATATGATCACATCCGCCGTATCGATGGCGATCTGCGCCTGCTCCCTCATCTGCGAGAGGATGATGTCTTTGCTGTCCGGCTCGATACCGCCTGTATCGATCAGGGTAAAATCTTTGTCCAGCCATGTCACGTCCGCGTAGATCCTGTCCCTTGTCACGCCGGGGGTATCTTTTACGATCGCGATCTTCTCACCCGCCAGCGCGTTAAACAGCGTTGACTTTCCTACATTGGGACGCCCTACTATGGCTACTACTGGTTTACTCATTATATTCGGCCTTTCTTTTTCTTGATCACTTACCGCTTTTGTCTTTCCTGTCTGCCTGATCCTGCGTTCCGATATTTCACATATTTTGCCCCAGGACCGCGTCGATCAGATCCTGTCCGCTTGATTTTACAATATCAATGGGAACTTGTAAAGCATCAGATAGCTCTCCCACTGTCAGATCGTCCAGGAAAACATCCTCATCTGTTTTCAGCATGTTGCAGGGGAGCAGCAGCCTGCGTCCCAGTTTCTTTCCCTTTAATTGCGCTCTGAGATCTTGTCCCGTGATCAGCCCGGACACAGTGATCCGCTCCCCGAAGTAATCATTTCGGATGCAGTATACATGGACCTTAACATTCGGGAACTTCTCCGTGATCTTTTCCGTTATAGCACAGATATACGGGTATGCCAGCTTTCCGGTGGCAATGGCCATCTCGTCCTGCCTTTCATCCCCGGAAAGCGCCTCATAACCTTCTTTGAACTCATTAAAAAGAAGGCGGAGCATCCCCACTCCGTTTTCAAGCTGGAGATAGCCGTCGTACCGTTCCTCCTCCGGCACTTCCTCCTCTGCCAGGAGATACCACTCATCTCCCGCGTGGATAAAGTGAAGCCCATGCTCCCTGTAAAGCTTATCCTGCCATTTATGGATCACCCCTAAGACTTCTCTTGCATCTTCTTTTGTAAATGGTTCAAGGGGAAACAGTCCGTTGCGGAATTTGGTAAGTCCCACCGGAACGACCGACACGCTCTTAAGGAGAGGAAGATAAGCAGTCAGGTCACGGATGGAACGCTCCAGCTCCTCCCCATCGTTTACGCCTTTGCACAGCACGATCTGTCCGTTCATCTCGATCCCGCCCTGGTAGAGCATATCTACTTTCTTGAGCGCCTCCCCCGCGAAACGGTTATGCAGCATCCTGCACCGAAGTTCCGGGTTGGTCGTCTGAAAAGATATGTTAATGGGCTCCAGCCGGTATCGGATGATCCGCTCAATATCATGGTCATTCATATTCGTCAGAGTAACATAATTTCCCTGAAGAAAGGAAAGCCGGGAATCATCATCCTTAAAATACAGGGTGTCCCGCATCCCCTCCGGCATCTGATCGATAAAACAGAAGATGCATTTATTATAGCAGGTGCGGTATTCGTCCATAAGACCCTGTCCGAACTCGATCCCGAGCTGTTCATCGGCATCTTTCTCGATCTCCAGTTCCCACTGTTCTCCGTCCGGCTTTTCGATGAGGAGCACGATCTCCTCGTCCTCCGCATAAAACTGATAATCAAAAATATCTTCGATCGCATGACCGTCGATCGACAAAAGCTTATCCCCCGGTTCTATGCCCATTTCTTCCGCAATGCTTCCCGGCAGCACAGCCTCCACTGTATGTTCACGTTTTTTCATATATATCAAAACTCCCTGTCTTTTGTCTTCTCGCTGACAAACCGGCTTTGCACATCTGCCGCAGCCGTATCCAGTATAGCACACTTCCCATCCGCCGCAAAGCATAATTCCTGCGCTGAGCTTGAATTTCCGGGGAAAAGGTGATATAAATGATATGTAAAAATCAGATTAAAATTCATCAACAGGAGAAAAACATGTCTAATATCGAACTCTTAGAAAAAATCCTGCCGGCCGCTCCCCTGAAGATCGTCGCCATGGAAAGCTGCCGGGAACTGGGACAGAAAGTCAATGATTACATCGTTTCCTTCCGGGAGAATACAGTCAGTGAGGTGTCAGAATCTTCCCTGTATGTCAATTACAGATCAAACAATTATCTTGTGGACTGCTGCTGCCCGCGTTTTGGGACAGGCGAGGCAAAAGGCCTGCTCAGGGAGACGATCCGCGGCACGGACCTGTTCATCATGACAGACGTCTGCAATTACAGCCTTACTTACACTGTGAGCGGACACCTGAACTACATGTCGCCGGATGATCACTTCCAGGATCTGAAAAGGATCATCTCCGCCGCCACCGGAAAGGCGCGCCGGATCAACGTGATCATGCCCTTCCTGTATGAGAGCCGGCAGCACAAGCGCACAAAAAGAGAATCCCTGGACTGCGCGCTCGCTCTCCAGGAACTGACTGACATGGGAGTCACCAATATTATCACCTTTGACGCGCATGATCCTCGTGTCCAGAACTCCATTCCCCTGAGCGGATTCGACAGCTTCAATCCGCCCTATCAGTTCATGAAAGCGCTCTTCCGCGCTGTGCCTGACCTGATCCCGGACAAGGAACACCTGATGATCATCAGCCCGGACGAGGGAGCCATGCACCGCGCTGTTTACTTCTCCAATGTCCTTGGCGTAGATATGGGAATGTTCTACAAACGCCGCGACTACTCCACGATCATCGGAGGGAAGAACCCAATCGTGGCTCACGAATTCCTGGGAGATGATGTGGACGGAAAAGATGTCATCATCGTAGATGACATGATCTCCTCCGGCGGAAGCATGCTGGATGTGGCGAAACAGTTAAAGAGCCGCAATGCCGGCCGCGTCTTTGTATGTACCACATTCGGTCTGTTCACAGACGGATTTGATAAATTTGACGAATATTATGAGAAAGGTTATATCAATAAGGTCATCACTACCAACCTGACCTATCTGCCGCCGGAGCTCTATGAGAAGCCGTATTTTGTACAGGCAGACATGAGTAAATTCCTGGCGCTGATCATTGATTCCCTGAACCATGACGTGACGATCGGCTCCGTACTGAACCCGACTGATAAGATACACGCACTGCTGGAGAAAAAAGCGCGTGGGGAGAAAATATAAAAAATATGGATTTGTCTTTCAGCGCAGTCTGCTGCTCCCCTCATATTTCAGTTTCGTCCTGAGAAAGCGCATCAGCGCCGCGAATCTTTCCTCCACGGACTCTCCGTTTTCCACAAATTCCAGGCTTTCAGCCGCCGCCGTGAGAAAACGTCCGTCAATCTCTGTCTGATGCCGCTGAAGGAACTGGATCCTGTCTCCGTTGTCTTCCAGCTCAAGGAATTTCAGGATGAGGGCTGTGGTGCTTCCCTGGCGCCTCAGTTCTGCCGCAGGTCCTTCCCGCAGGTCCCGGCACAGTTCAAAACGGTATTTTTGTTCGGCCTGCGGATACTTTACCGTATCCAGCGGGCTTAAGAACACCTCCAGGTCACTCGCGTAGACCTTATGAGCCCCTTCCATCGTCTCAAATATGACCATGTCTCCTCCAGTCTCTGTGCAGGTCGCTATATGGAGAATCTTATACTTTCTCCCTTTAAAATGTCTGTAAATATCCCCCGCTTTCGGAATCCTTCTTTCCATATACAGCTCCTTTCCCGAGTTGAATGAATATTCACCTTGCAGGGGTCAGGCCCCCTGTCCGTCTCAATACAATTTCGCGCTGATCAGCTTCGGACGGAATCCCTTCTTTTCCAATGCGTCCAGTATCCTTTTCTTGTGTTCTGTCCCAAATGCTTCCATGGTGATCCTCAGTTCCACGGCGGCGTTTCTGTTGGTGCTGACAAACTGATTGTGTTCCAGCTTGATGACATTTCCCTGCTCGTCCGCAATGATCTGCGCCACCTGCACCAGCTCTCCCGGCTTGTCCGGAAGAAGGACAGACACGGAGAAGATCCGGTCTCTCTGGATGAGGCCATGCTGGACAATGGAGGACATGGTGATCACGTCCATATTGCCGCCGCTTAAGATACTTACCACTTTCCTGCCTTTACAGTCAAGCTGTTTTAACGCTGCCACGGAGAGGAGTCCGGAATTTTCCACGATCATCTTATGGTTTTCTACCATATCCAGAAAAGCGCCGATCAGCTCGTCATCCTCTACAAGGAGGATGTCATCCACATTTTCCTGCACATAGGGGAGGACCAGATCTCCAACAGCTTTCACGGCAGTTCCGTCCGCGATGGTATTGGCGCTGTCCAGCTCCACCACTTCCCCGGCCCGGACCGCCGCTGTCATGCTCGCAGCCTCCGCCGGCTCCACACCGATCACTTTGATCTTTGGATTCAGCATTTTGGCCAGAGTGGAGACACCCGAGATCAGCCCGCCGCCTCCTATGGGCACAAGGATATAATCCACGGTGGGAAGTTCCTGCACGATCTCCATGGCGATGGATCCCTGACCGGTGGCTACGTCCAGGTCATTAAATGGATGCACGAATGTATACCCTTCTTTCTCTGCCAGCTGACAGGCATAATCACAGGCATCGTCATACACGTCTCCGTAAAGGATGACTTCCGCCCCATAGCTCTTTGTCCGGTTTACTTTGATGAGAGGTGTGACTGTGGGCATAACGATGACCGCCTTGCATCCAAATTTCTTTGCCGCGAAGGCAACTCCCTGGGCATGGTTTCCCGCTGACGCGGTGATCAGCCCCTTTTTCCGCTCTTCATCCGAAAGCGTGCTGATCTTATAGTATGCTCCCCTTATCTTGTACGCTCCGGTATGCTGCATATTCTCCGGCTTTAAATAGACTTTTCCGCCGCTTGTCTCGCTCAGATAATCGCTGTATATGAGCTTTGTAGGGTTCGTTACCTTTTTTACCAGTTCACTTGCTTCCTCAAATTTTTCCAAAGTCATCATTTTCTTTTCCTTCTTTCGGTCTTACTCTCAATCTGCTGTTTCCCGCGCCTCTTCCTCCCGGTAGAATAATGCGTTTACAAACTCATCAGAGTCAAATTTCTGCAGGTCGTTAATGGTCTCTCCCACTCCGATATACTTCACCGGTATCCCCAGTTCCGCCTGGATCGCAACGGCAATCCCGCCTTTTGCCGTTCCGTCCATCTTTGTCAGGATCACGCCGGTTATGTCAGCCACCTCGTTAAATTCCTTTGCCTGCGCCAGTGCGTTCTGCCCGGTAGTGGCGTCCAGCACGACCAGCGTCTCCCGGAACGCTTCCGGATACTCACGGTCGATCACCCGTTTGATCTTCTTTAATTCTTCCATCAGGTTCTTCTTGTTGTGCAGTCTTCCGGCAGTATCGCATAAGAGAACGTCAGCTTTTCTCGCTTTCGCGGCGGCCACCGCATCGTACACGACAGAAGCCGGGTCCGCCCCCTCCTGTCCTCCGATCATGTCAACCCCAGCTCGGTTCGCCCATTCCCGAAGCTGTTCTCCTGCAGCTGCGCGGAAGGTGTCGGCCGCTGCCAGGACCACTTTCTTTCCCTGATCTCTCAGCTTTCCTGCCAGCTTCCCGATGGTGGTGGTCTTTCCGACGCCGTTTACACCGATCACAAAGACCACTGAAGTACGGTTTTCGAACTCGTACGCCGTCTCTCCCACATCCATCTGTTCCTTGATGCTGTCGATCAGGAGCTGCCTGCACTCCATGGGATCCTTCAGGTGCATAGTCCGCACCTTCTCGCGGAGATCCTCCAGGATCTCCATGGTGGCATGGACTCCCAGGTCGCCCATGATGAGAGTCTCCTCCAGTTCCTCGTAAAAATCCTCGTCGATCTTTGAGAATCCGTGGAAAATGCTGTCCATCCCGGATACGATATTATCTCTTGTCTTTGTCAGCCCCGAGACAAGACGTTTAAAAAATCCTTTTTTTTCTTCCATTCTGATCACTCTCCTGTCTGCGCTCTCTTCTGATCGCTCTATTTGTCCAGTTCATTTTCCAGAAGATCCACTGACACAAGGGTGGACACGCCTTTTTCCTGCATGGTGATCCCATACAGGCGGTCCGCCGCCGTCATGGTCCCTCTTCTGTGGGTGATGACAATGAACTGGGTATTCTCTGTCAGCTTGTGCAGATATTGCGCAAACCGGGTCACATTGTTGTCGTCCAAAGCCGCCTCGATCTCATCCAGCAGGCAGAAGGGCGACGGCTTTAAATTCTGGATCGCGAACAGAAGCGAGATCGCTGTCAGCGCTTTCTCGCCTCCTGAAAGCTGCATCATGTTCTGCAGCTTCTTCCCCGGAGGCTGCGCTATGATCCGGATACCTGCCTCCAGGACATCTTCATCCTCCATCAGCTCCAGCGTTCCTTTACCTCCGCCGAAGAGCTGTTTGAACACACTGTTGAACTCCTCCGCGATCCGGGCAAACTGCTCGGCAAACTGTTTTCTCATGGCAGCGTCCAGTTCCTCAATGATATTTACAAGAGTCGCCTCTGCCTCTACCAGATCGTCATGCTGTCCTTTCAGGAACTCATACCGCTCGGAAACATTCTTAAAATCCTCGATGGCATTTACATTGACCGTGCCGAGCTTTCGGATATCATTTTTCAGAGTCTGTATCTGCCGCTTCATATAAGCCAGATCTGTCAGGTTCTTATCTCTGAGCTCCATGGCATGATTATATGTAAGTTCATATTCCTCCCACATATAATTCATCTGCTTTTCCGAGGCCACCTCGTACGACTCTTTCTGGCTGTTCAGACGGAAACACTCTTTATCCAGGGAGGAAATATGCTTTGACAGTTCTTCTCTCATCCGCAGGAAATCCTTGTGTTTCCGGTTCAGCTCATCCCTCTTCTCCGTCTGTATGCGGATCTCTTTTCCGATCTCGTCAAAAAGCTCCTTTGAGTCTTCGATGGTGTCCTTCAGCTCCTGTATCTTTTCTTCCTTTTCTTTTATCTCCTGGGACGCATGGTCCTTATTGGAGTCAAGTTCCCGGAGCTCGGCTTCGAATTTCCCCATCTCCTCTTCAATACGGGAAATATTTTCAAGTATGAAGACATTCTGCTGCTCCAGAGCGGCAAGAGAGAGGTGCACCTCCTCGGACTGCTTCATCTGAAGGCTCTCCGCCTGCTTTTCTTCCTCCAGAACACTCTGGAGTTCTTCTATCCTCGCGTTTAACTCCTGCTCCAGACTCTCCGATGTCTCCAGCTCCATCTGGATCGATTCTTCATTGTCCTGGATCTCCTGGAGCTCCTGTGCCAGCTTTTTCTGCTCTGACGCATAACCGACGCGGCGCTGTCCGGCCTCTTCCATGCGGGTATGAGTCTGCTCCACATTCATCTTTGCGGTGTTCTCAAGGACGGACGCCTTTCTGAGTTCCTGCTGGATCTCATCGATCGTATTATAACACGCTCCGCGCTCTGCCTTGATCCTGCTGACATCCTGCTCCATGGCATCCATATCAGCCTTCAGCATTGACACGGTCTTCTCGAACTCCTCGATCTCCCGGCGTCTGCTCAGGAGGTTGCTGGAATTTTTAAATGCGCCTCCGGTCATAGAACCTCCCGGATTTATCAGTTCACCCTCCAGCGTGACGAGCCGGAGAGACTGGTGATATTTTCGCGCAATGGCAATGCCGTCATCAATGGTGCGCACAACGATCGTGCGTCCCAAAAGCTGAGACGCAAGCCCCTTGAACTGTTTCTCCACATGAACAAGCGTGTTAGCCAGGCCGATCACGCCCTGTTCCCTCAACGCTTCTTCATTTCGGAGCCCTGTGTTTCCCTTCATGCTGGTGAGCGGGAGGAATGTGGCGCGGCCGAACTTGTTTTTCTTCAAGAATGCGATCATGCGCTTTGCCGTATCTTCATTATCTGTGACAATATTCTGGATGTTTCCCCCCAGAGCGGTCTCAACGGCGATCTCATACTCCTTGTCCACCTTAATGATATCCGCCACCACGCCGATCAGGCCTGTTTCCCTGTCCTTATTTGACATGACCCTGCGAATGCTGTTGCCGTATCCGTCATACCGCTCTGTGATATTTTTTAAGGATTCCAGCCGGGAAGATTCTCTGTGATACGCAGTCTGACCGATCCGAAGCTTCTCCTGCTTCTCATTCAGCTCTTTCTGAAGTCTCATGATCTCCTGTTCGTTCTCCGCGATCCGGGCATTGTGCCCTGCGATCGTCTCCTGGACTTTTCCCAGCTCTTCTTCATATGCTTTCAGGCTCTCTGCCTGCCGCTCCTCCTCGGCAGCCGCTTCCAGGATATTCCTTGCCAGCGCGCTCCTGCGCGCAACGATCTGCTCCTTTGTCGTATCATAATGCTGGATCTTTGCCTTTGTGGACGCACGGTTTCCCAGGATATCCATGATCTCCCGCTTCCTGCCTTCGATTTCAGCCGTATGCTCCGCGATCCGGGTCTGTACTTCAATGAGCTGTCCTTTTGCTTCTGCGTCCTGAGCAGACGCCTCATTTAATTTTTCCTGCACTTCCTCTTTTTTCTTCTCAAGGGAACGCTTCTGCTCTTCCCTTGTCTCCACCTCGACGCGGACCGTATTGGAACGGTTTCCGTAATGCTCGTCGTTCATGCGGACCGAGTTTATCTGCTCCTTTAAGACGTTGATCTGTCCCTCAAGCTGCTGTTTCAGCAGATTTGTCTCATTGAGCTGGTTTTTCGCCGTCTCGATGGCAAGATCGATCTCTTCCACTTCCTCTTCGATCGCCTCATACTCGGCTTTCATCTCCTCGTAACGGCGGTTGGAGTCCTCCATCTCAGACGCGGCGATGTCGTATTTCTCCTCCACCTCTTTCAGCCGTTCCCGGATGCGTTCTTCCTCAAGAAGAAACATATTGATGTCATATGTCTTTAATTCTTCTTTTTTCTTCAGATACTCCTTCGCTGTCTCAGACTGCTTTTCAAGAGGTCCCAGTTGTTTTTCCAGCTCCTGCAAAATGTCATTGACGCGGGTCAGGTTCATCCGCTCTTCTTCCAGTTTCCTGACCGAAAGATTCTTGCGGCGTTTAAACTTTACGATCCCCGCCGCCTCGTCGAAAAGCTCTCTTCTCTCCTCAGGCTTTCCGCTTAAGATCTTATCGATCTGTCCCTGTCCGATGATCGAATACCCTTCTTTTCCGATACCGGTATCATAGAACATCTCGTTGATATCCTTCAGACGGCACACCGCGCCGTTGATCAGGTACTCGCTCTCCCCGGAACGGTATAATTTTCGAGTCACGGTCACTTCCTCATAATCTACCGGAAGCTGATGATCCGAGTTGTCAAGCGTGATCGCCACGGATGCGTAGCTTAGGGGTTTCCGGTTCTCCGTCCCGGAGAAAATGACGTCCTGCATGCTGCCTCCGCGGAGCTGTTTTACCCTCTGCTCGCCCAGCACCCAGCGCACCGCGTCCGCCACATTGCTCTTGCCGCTTCCGTTCGGCCCGACAATTCCGGTGATCCCATTGTGAAAATCAAATTTTATTTTATTCGCAAAGGATTTAAATCCCTGTACTTCTATGTTTTTTAAATACATATGACACCTTCTCTATTTCTGTTTCCGAAGGCTTAAGATGGCCTCATACGCAGCCTGCTGCTCCGCCGCCTTCTTCGTCCTTCCCACACCTTTTCCGGATACGCTGCCTCCGATCAGGACTTCCACATGGAAAGACTTGTTGTGGTCAGGTCCTTCCTCCTTTACAAGACTGTAGGTGATGGCTCCCGCTTTCTCCGCCTGCACCATTTCCTGAAGGATAGTTTTACTATCATAAAAGAGTTTCTTATCCTCCAGATCCGTCAGGATAAATTTATGGATGAACTCTTTTGCGCTAGTAAAACCACCATCCAAATACACAGCGCCTATCAGCGCCTCCATGGCGTCAGAAGTGACGGAATCCCTGAACCTGCCGCCGGTCCCTTCCTCTCCTTTCCCAAGGAGCAGGTAGCCTCCAAGACCAATGTCCTTTGCGCACAGCGCCAGCGAAGGCTCGCACACCATACTCGCCCTCGTCTTCGTCAATTCTCCCTCGGTTACCGTGGGCGATCCCCGGAAAAGGAACTCGCTGGATACCAGTTCCAGGACCGCATCCCCGAGAAACTCCAGTCTCTCGTTGCACCGGTACTTCGGGAGGTGCTGTTCGTTCGTGTAAGAACTGTGCATCATCGCCTGTTCAAGCAGAGAGAAATCCCGAAATGTATATCCGATCTTCTGTTCCAGCTCTTTTAATCTGTTTTTCATCTGCCACATCCCCTATGAAAACGAAAAAGCCCACAGGGGCTTTTTCGTTTAATGATCCATTACTTATTCCACTGCTTTTTTGATCTGGTCAACTGCATCCTGAACCGTTACGATTTTTTCTGCTTCATCATTGTCGATCTCTATGTCGAACTCTTCTTCGATCCCCATGATGATCTGGAAAATATCCAGCGAATCCGCGCCAAGGTCATCTACAAATGTAGTCTCCGGCTTAATCTCCTCTTTCTGTACATTGAGAACATCTGCAATTATCTCCTGAAGTTTTTCAAATTCCATAATTAACTCCTCCTTAACTTCACTCATTTTCTGTTTTTTCGTCCTGCGTCTCCTGAATGGCTGCTTTTATTTTTTCATTTATTTTCTGCTGTTTCAATGTGACGCACTGGATAATGGAATTACACACCTCTTTGGAAGCGGAACTTCCGTGTGTCTTGACCACAAGACCTTTCAGCCCCAGCAGCGGCGCGCCGCCGTGCTCGCTGGCGTCAAAGTCTTTCAGTGTAGCTTTCAGCGCAGGCTTCACGAGAAGGGCGCCGATCTTGCTGCGCAGGCTTGACATCATCCCTGCCTTAACCTTTTTCATCAGGGCGCCGCCCAAGCCTTCGTAGAGTTTAAGGATCACATTTCCAACGAAAGCCTCGCACACGATGACATCCACATTTCCATATGGGATTTCCCGCGCTTCTACACTTCCTACGAAATTGATGTCCTTGCATGCCTTCAAAAGCGGAAACGTTTCTTTGACCAGGGCATTCCCTTTTTCCTCTTCCGCGCCGATATTAACGATGCCGACCGTGGGATTTTTCTTGCCCATGACACTCTCCATGTAGATAGATCCCATTTTGGCAAACTGTACAAGATGAGAAGGTCTGGCATCTACATTCGCCCCGCAGTCGATGAGCAGGGATACTCCCTTCAGAGTGGGGATCAGCGGCGCGAGCGGCGGCCTCTCCACGCCTTTTATCCTGCCGACAAGCACCTGGCCTCCCACAAGGACCGCCCCGGTGCTCCCCGCTGAAACAAACGCGTCAGCCCCACCGTTTTTCACAAGTTTCATTGCCACTACAATCGAAGAATCCTTCTTGCTCCGGATGGCTTTCACAGGCGGTTCCGCCGTCTCGATCACTTCCGGAGCATTCACGATCCGTATCTGCTCCGCAGGATAAGTGTACTTTTCCAGTTCCCTTTTTATCGCACTCTCCTGTCCTGTCAGCAGAACCTGGATGTCTTTCCTCTGCTGAACTGCCTCCACGGCACCCTTTACGATCTCAACCGGCGCGTTGTCGCCGCCCATCGCATCAAGCGCCACTTTCGTAATATCAGACATCTTCCTTCCTCCTAACACTACTGAAAATATTCTACTGGAAAACATTATAAAAATCAACAAAAAAAAGACGCAAAACGCAAAGTTTTTACGTCCTTTTTACTTATCAACATCAGTCGACAGAAATGATCTCACGCTTGTTGTATGCGCCGCAAGCCTTGCATACACGATGAGGCATCATGAGCTCGCCGCACTTGCTGCACTTCACAAGATTCGGAGCGCTCATCTTCCAGTTGGCTCTTCTTTTATCTCTTCTTGCCTTTGAAGATTTATTCTTTGGACAGATTGACATAGGTTACACCTCCTTAAAATTCTTAAATAAGTCACGGACAACTGACATCCTCGGATCAAGTCCCGGTTCCTCACAGTCGCAGGACCCCGCGTTCAGGTTCTGGCCGCACACTTTACAGAGACCTTTACAATCTTCCCTGCACAGTACCTTCTCCGGCCATTCCGACAAAATCTCATTGTAGAGCAATTTGTCCACGTCAAGATGATATCCGTCAATAAAATTTGATTCATCCAGCTCCTCTGTCAGTTCTGCATCGGAGAGACCTATGTCCACATGCCTTGTACTGTCCAGTACAAATTCACGCCTGACATCATCCAGACACCTGTCGCATGGGATGACCGCCTCAAGTCTGGCCTCTGCATGGATCAGCAGTTCCTTCCCTTTGACATGTTCAACCCGGACATGGACCGGTTCGCTGCTCACGACAGGATATTCCCCGGACTTCATCCGGATCTTCTCCATTGTAAGCGGCACAGTCTCTTCAACTGTCTTATGCTGGTCTGACAAAACGTCTGATAGGTTAATTAACATCGTTATTACTCCTATTCATACCTAGACTATTATATCATGCAAATTTCATTTGTCAACCACAAAAACGACAAAACAAGGAACAGAAAATTTGATGGACAGGTACGCCCCGTCTCCGGAGCTTCCCTGTCCTATCCCGATCCCATAGTTATTTCACAAGAGCCAATGTCTCTCTTGCGATCGCCAGTTCCTCATTTGTGGGAATAACAAATACCCGCACCTTAGAGCCTGGCAATGACAGCTCTACCTGTCTGCCCCTCAAACCTTTGTTGAGCTCTTTGTCAAATATCACTCCAAGATAGTCGAGATAACTGCACACCTGCGCTCTCACATAATCGTCATTCTCGCCGATTCCCGCTGTAAACACGATATCATCTACTCCGTTCATCGCGGCCACATAAGAACCGATATATTTTGCAACGCGGTAGGAAAATACATCCATAGCGATCTTGGCTTTTTTATCTCCCGCATTCATGGCATCCGTCAGATCACGGAAATCGCTTGAAAGCTCTCCCGAGAGACCGAACACCCCTGATTTCTTGTTAAGGATATCCATGATCTCAGGAATGTCAAAGCCCTCCTTCTGGGCAAGGAAATCCAGGATCGCGGGATCGACATCTCCGGAACGCGTACCCATAACAAGTCCTTCCAAAGGCGTCAGCCCCATGGACGTGTCAACGGATTCACCGTTCAGGACTGCTGTTACGCTGGAGCCGTTTCCGAGATGGCAGACGATCGTCTTGAGCCGATCGTAAGGTTTCCCCATGATCTCCGCCGCTTTTTTGGATACATAGCTGTGGCTTGTACCATGGAAACCATAACGGCGGACTTTATATTTCTCATAATATTCGTATGGGAGTCCGTACATATATGCTTTTTCCGGCATTGTCTGGTGGAAAGCTGTGTCAAATACCGCAACCATGGGCGTTCCCGGCATCAGGTTCTCGCATGCCTCGATACCGATCAGATTCGCCGGATTGTGAAGCGGTGCCAGCTCATTGCACTCTGTCACTGCCTGCTTCACTTCTTCTGTGATAACAACAGAAGACGCGAATTTTTCTCCGCCGTGTACTACCCGGTGTCCCACTGCTCCGATCTCATGCAGGTCTTTCACAACACCTGTCTCCGGGTTCATCAGGGCCTCGATCACAAACTGGATCGCCTCTGTATGTGTAGGCATCGGCTTGTCTGACTTTTCCTTCTCTCCGCCTTCCGGCTGGTAAGTCAGCCTTCCGTCAATGCCGATCCTCTCACAGATCCCCTTTGCCAGCACTTCTTCTGACACCGCATCGATAAGCTGGAACTTCAGTGAAGAGCTCCCACAGTTGATTACTAATACGTTCATTTTCTTTCCTCCCAAACGCTTCATTATATTTTTACAGGACTCGTCCTGCTTTGTTACATTGCCTGTGCCTGGACAGCGGTGATCGCCACCACCCCTACAATATCCTCAGCGCTGCATCCGCGGGACAGATCATTGACCGGAGCTGCGATCCCCTGGGTCAGAGGCCCATAGGCTTCAGCCTTTCCGAGTCTCTGCACAAGCTTATATCCGATGTTTCCCGCATCCAGATCCGGGAAGATCAATACATTGGCATGTCCTGCCACCTCGCTGCCCGGAGCTTTTGACGCGCCGACCTCCGGTACAATAGCCGCATCGAGCTGCAGTTCTCCGTCCAGTTTCAGGTCCGGTGCGAATTCGTGCGCAAGCCGTGTCGCCTCAACAACTTTATATACATCCGCATGTTTCGCACTCCCCTTTGTAGAGTGGGAAAGCATCGCCACGATTGGCTCCTTTCCGGTCAGTGTACGGAAGGATTCCGCGGAAGAAAGAGCGATATACGCCAGTTTCTCGGGATCCGGATTCTGCTCCAGTCCTGCATCGCCAAAGATAAATGTACCATTAGCTCCCATATCACAATCCGGGACAACCATAAGGAAAAAGGCAGAAACAAGCTTTGTGCCCGGTTTTGTCTTCAAAATCTGAAGACATGGGCGAAGGGTGTCCGCCGTGGAATGACATGCTCCTGAAACCATTCCGTCCGCATCTCCCATCTTCACCATCATAACCCCATAGTACAGGTAGTTATTGAGAAGAAGTTCTCTTGCCTGCTCTTCCGTCATTCCTTTTTTCTGTCTCAGTTCCACCAGCTTGGCAATGTAGCTTTCTGTCTTATCGCTCGCTGCCGGATCTACGATCGAGGCTCCGGAAATGTCATATGTACCTTTATTCTTTTCGATCTCCTCTTTGTTCCCCACGAGGATCAGGTCGGCGACCCCCTCTTTCAGCACCGCTTCAGCCGCCTTATAAGTTCTTTCGTCCTCTGTCTCGGGAAGGACGATCGTTTTCCTGTCCGCCTTCGCCCTTGCCTTGATCTCATCAATAAATCCCATGATTTAAAAGCCACCTTTCATTTTTTATCACATGTACATTTATTATAACCCAAACGTTTTTTGTATACAAGGGATTTTATGTGCATTTTTAAGTACAATCCACTCTTTCTTGCGTCTATGTTTATAAGATTGTTACAAAGATAACAATCTTATAACCTGAACACAGCGGTGACGATGTTAAAATACACAAGGATCGTACATGTATCCAGTATTGTCGTGATCAGAGGCGCCGCCATGATTGCCGGGTCCAGTCCCACCTTCTTCGCGACAAGCGGCAGGATACATCCGATGCATTTCGCCATCGTCACTACCGCGATCATCGTCACTCCCAGCGCCAATGCCAGCATCACGTTTCTGTCATACATGATACAGATCCTGATGCCGTTGACAAAAGCCAGGAGCGTACCCACGATCAGGGCCACCCGGATTTCCTTGAAGATGACTTTGAAAATATCAGCAAACTCTATCTCCCCCACAGCCAGCCCGCGGATGATCAGAGTGGAGCTCTGGGAACCGCAGTTTCCTCCGGTACCCATGAGCATCGGAATAAACGTGATCAGCACAGGCATTGCCGCCATTGCATTCTCATAGTATCCCAGTATCTCACCGGTCACCGTTGCCGACAGCATGAGGAGCATCAGCCATGGAGCGCGGTTCTTGGCCTGTTTGAATACCGATGTCTCAAAATAAGGATCTTCGTTAGGGCTCACACCGGCCATAATACTGATATCTTCCGTGGTCTCATCCTGCAGGACGAGCATCGCGTCGTCAACCGTTACTATCCCTACCAGGCAGTTCTCATGATCGATGATCGGGATCGCCACAAGACCGTACTTGTTGATCGTGTTGGCCACATGCTCCTGATCGTCCAGCGTTCTGGCATAAAGTACGTTTTCATCCATGATCTCCCCGATCAGCCGGGACTCTCCCGCCGTCAGAAGATCCTTAACGTCTACCATTCCGATCAGCTTCTTCTTTTCTGTCACATAACAGGTGTAGATCGTTTCTTTATTAATACCAACCTGTCGGATCTTCAGGATCGCGTCCGCGACTGTCATCTCCTTTCGCAGGCTGATATATTCAATATTCATGATGCTTCCCGCGCTGTCCTCCGGGTACTGGAGAAGCGTATTGATCTTCTGTCTTGTATCCTCATCCGTGGCAGCCAGCAGACGGTCCACAACATTTGCCGGCATCTCCTCCAGGACGTCAACAGTGTCATCCACATACATCTCTTCCATGACTTCTTCCAGCTCGGAGTCGGTCAGCGCATTGATGAGATCCTCACGCATCTCGCTGTTCATATCCGTAAATACTTCCGCAGCCTCCTCCTTGGCAAGAAGGCGGAACACAAGCGTGCGCTGCTTTTTGTCAAGCTCTTCCAGACATTCCACGATATCGACAGGATGCATGGTTTCAAGTTCTTCTTTCAGTTCTTTAAAATTATGTTTTTCCAGCAGATCCGTTATCTGATCTACATCCAGTCTGTTTTTCTGATCCATGCCGTACCCCTTCCTGTTCTTCCACCGTGCACCGGAAAAATCGTTCTTTGAACATATTCTGCCCATTCCCCGGAATATTTTTCTATATAAGAAATCATCTTTTTATAGTATAATATGGTAGAAATTGATATACAAGGAGATTCTTATGAAAATTGTCGGTCTTATCACAGAATATAATCCGTTCCACAACGGGCATCTTCACCATATAAAAGAAGCCCGGCGCGTGACCGGAGCGGATGCTGTCGTCGTTGTAATGAGCGGGGATTATGTCCAGCGGGGCGTCCCCGCCATCATGCCCAAACGTCTGCGCACGGAAATGGCTCTGAGCTGCGGCGCATCCGCCGTCTTCGAGCTCCCCGTCTGCTATGCGGCCGGGAGCGCTGAATATTTTGCCATGGGCGCAGTATCTCTCCTGGACAGCATGGGGGTGGTGGATTCCATCTGTTTCGGCAGCGAATGCAACGATCTGGAAGCGCTTTCCCATGTGGCGGATATCCTTTCCCGGGAACCGGAAGACTATCGCAGCCTCCTGAAGACAAACCTGAAAAAAGGGGCTTCTTTCCCATCCGCCAGACATGACGCTCTGCTTGAGTATACCCATGTCCCCGCATATGCGGCTCTGCTGGATGACCCGAACAACATCCTGGGGATCGAATACCTCAAAGCCCTGAAGCGTCTGAACAGCCGTATGACACCTTTTACGATCCGCAGGGAGGGCTCGCACTATCACGACCAGAATCTTTCCTCCGACAGCTTCAGCTCTGCATCCGCCATCCGCTCTCTGCTGGCCTACTCAGGCTCTACACTGCGCACCGAGCGTTCCGGCGGAACATTTGAGAACACTGCCTTCTCCAGCATATTAGGAGATCTGGAAAACCAGGTCCCCTCCTGCTGCCTGGAACTGCTCAAAGACTATCTCCGGGTACAATACCCTGTTTATCAGAATGATTTTTCTATCATCCTGAAATACAAGCTGCTCAACAAGCATCCCGGAAGCCTGGTCCGCTACCTGGACGTTTCAGAAGATCTGGCCAACCGCATCTGCGCGCAGCTTGACAATTTCTTCAACTATAAACAGTTTGCCGAACTCCTGAAGACACGCGAGACTACGCAGACACGCATAAACCGGGCGCTCCTTCACATTATGCTGGGGCTGAAAAAAGATGATATGACCGAATATATGGATAGCGGATATCACTTTTACGCCCGCCTCCTCGGCTACCGCAAAGACCGGGCAAAACTCATCAGCCTCATCGCAAGGGAGAGCCCCCTCCCGCTCCTCGCGAAGCTTTCCGACAGCGAAGAACTCCCCTATGCCGGGCAGAAAATGCTCAGGAACGATATCCTCGCGTCCAACCTGTATATGTCCGTCGTGACAGATAAATTCAGGACAGCGTTTCAAAACGAATACAAACAGGGGATCGTAAAGATCTGAAATTATCGCGGGAGTCCTCCGACTGAATAAAAGGAGAAAACAGCGGAGCGCTTTTTCGAAAATCCTTCAGAGCGGGTGTACAGGTGTCTCCGGTTCCGCTCCATGGAATTAAGAAAAATAACGAAATCCGGAAATATGCTAAGGGCAAAGCTGAGCAATGGGCAACTCGCCTTTGTCTCAGACAATCCCATTGCCCAGCTTAATACATATTCCCGGATTTCTATTTTTCTAAATTCCATTCCGAAGTCGCCTCAGACACCTGTACACCCGCTCTGAATACGTTTTCCATAATCTGCTCCGAGGTTTTCGGACACTTTACTCAATCGCAGCCCCCGGCAGATCCAGATTCACAACCTCTTTGCGATCGCTTTGATGAACTCTTCACTGTTGAGCACTGTCGGATTCTCTATAGTAGTGATCAGCGCCAGGTCCTTTGTCATCTCTCCTGCTTCGATGGTGTCGATCGTCGCTTTTTCCAGACGGTCCGCGAACTCCATCAGCTCCTTGTTTCCGTCCAGTTCGCCACGTTTTCTGAGAGCCCCTGTCCATGCAAAAATAGTTGCCACAGAGTTGGTGGATGTCTCCTCGCCTTTTAAGTGTTTATAATAATGGCGCTGCACAGTTCCATGTGCTGCCTCATACTCATAATACCCTTCCGGTGACACGAGCACGGAGGTCATCATGGCGAGAGAGCCGAACGCGGAAGATACCATGTCGCTCATCACGTCTCCGTCATAGTTCTTGCAGGCCCAGATATAGCCGCCCTCAGACTTCATCACACGCGCCACGGCGTCGTCGATCAGGGTGTAGAAATACTCGATCCCAGCTTCCTGGAACTTGCCGTCAAATTCCGCGTCATAAATCTCCTGGAAGATGTCCTTAAATGTATGGTCGTATTTTTTCGAGATCGTATCTTTTGTGGCAAACCAGAGATCCTGCTTTGTATCCAGAGCGTAGGAGAAACAGCTCCTCGCGAAACTCTCGATGGATTTGTTCAGATTGTGCATGCCCTGCACAATGCCCGGCCCTTCAAAATTATGTACCAGCTCTTTTGTCTGTGTACCGTCTTCTGCCGTATATACGAGCTCCACCTTCCCCGCGCCCGGAATCTTCATCTCAGACCCTTTATACACATCGCCGTACGCATGTCTCGCGATAGTGATCGGCTTCTTCCAGTTCCTGACGCACGGTTCTATGCCTTTTACAACGATGGGGGCGCGGAATACAGTTCCGTCCAGGATCGCACGGATGGTCCCATTGGGGCTCTTCCACATCTCCTTTAAGTCATACTCATCCATGCGAGCCGCATTCGGAGTGATGGTAGCGCACTTCACCGCAACCTTATATTTCTTCGTAGCCAGAGCCGAGTCCCCTGTCACCTGGTCGTCCGTCTCATTTCTGTGCTCCAGTCCCAGGTCATAGTACTCTGTCTTCAGGTCAATGTAGGGGATGAGCAGTTCGTCTTTGATCATCTTCCAGAGAATCCTGGTCATCTCGTCCCCATCCATCTCTACAAGGGGTGTGGTCATCTTGATTTTTTCCATCGTCTGTTTCCTCCTGATCTCTTATATATATTTGTTTTATTCATTCTCATATCCATGTTTGTTCTATTCGTTCTCATATCCCTGCTTCTTCAGGTTCTGCATCACATGCATGATATGTTCATTGGCAAGATGCTCTGCCATTTCACCATCCCGGTCCCGGATAGCGCGCAGGATCTGCCGGTGCTCCCGGATAGATTTTCTGGCGCGGTCTTCTGACACGACAGACGATGTTCTGGCGGTCTGCACATAATTGTGGAAATCCGTCAGGACATGGCTTAAGATCCGGCTGCCCGACGCCTCATACAGGATCGAATGAAACCTGCTGTCCAGCGCCGCCACCTGTTCCGCGCTGAATCCACTCTCTTTTTTCATCTGAAACTCCGAAAGAAGGATCGTCTCCTCCAGCTCGTCAAGCTGCGCTTCCTTAATATGCTCTGCCGCCCAGCGGGCGCACAATCCTTCCAGCATAGAGCGGATCACATAGATATCCCAGACATCTTTGTGGGAGATGCCGGTCACATATGCGCCTTTGTTGGGAATGATGCTGACCAGGCCTTCCAGTTCCAGCTGGCGCAGCGCCTCCCTGACAGGGGTCCGGCTCACCCCAAGTTCTTTTCCTATGGTATTCTCCCTGAGCTCGTCATTTTCCTTATACTTCCCATTGAGAATGTCCTCACGGATTTTCTGGAAAACCCGCCCTCCCAGGGAATGATCCTGATACTCTTCCATTTTCAGTCCTCCTGCTGCCCGGACCGTCCGGTCATAATGTCATGTGCAGTTCGTCACACACACTGTCTATTTTCGCAACTAATTCTTCATCTGTCAAGACCGTAACACGCCCATCTTCATATTCTTTATCCACCCATTCTTTCAGCCTGCACACCAGTTCCGAGTTCTTATCCACCTGCCTGTCATCTGACAGTTTATAGTAGGCATTTATCCAATAGGCAATGCCCGCCGTGCCGGATGTATTGGATACAGAAACCAGCGCCGGGCGGTTCAGGAATTTGTCTGTATCAAATATATTGTAGATCTCCTCGCTCTTCAGCATGCCGTCCGCATGGATGCCGGCTCTCGTCACATTGAAATTCTTCCCCACAAAAGGTGTGCGGGATGGGATGTGATATCCGATCTCTTTCTCGTAGTATTCCGCCAGCTCTGTGATCACTGTGGTGTCCATTCCATCCAGCGTGCCCTGCAGCTGCGCATACTCAAACACCATGGCCTCCAGCGGCGTGTTCCCGGTCCGCTCTCCGATGCCGAAAAGGGAGCAGTTCACTCCGGATGCACCATACAACCATGCTGTCGTAGAATTGTTGACCGCCTTATAGAAATCATTATGCCCATGAAATTCAAGCAGCTCACTCGGCACGCCTGCATGTGTCATCAGGCCATAGATGATGCCCGGGATGGATCTGGGTATCACCGCGCCCGGGAAATTCACCCCATACCCCATAGTGTCGCAGACCCGGATCTTCACCGGGATCTTGTATTCTTCCATCAGTTTCATCAGCTCAACACAGAATGGGATCACAAAACCATAAATGTCAGAGCGGGTAATATCCTCCAGATGGCACCGCGGGCGCACTCCGGTTTCCATGCATTCCCTCACCACGGACAGATAATGATCCAATGCCTGTTTTCTTGTCATCTTCAGTTTGTAGAAGATATGATAATCCGAGCAGCTCACAAGGATCCCGGTCTCTTTCAGGCCGATTTCTTTTACCAGCTCAAAGTCCTTTTTGCTGGCCCGGCTCCAGCTTGTAACCTCCGGAAACTCGTATCCTTTTTCCAGACATTTATACACAGCGTCTCTGTCCTTCTTGCTGTAAAGGAAGAACTCACTCTGCCTGATCTTGCCCTTCGGGCCTCCGAGGCGGTGCAGATATTCATAGATCGTCACGATCTGCTCCGTGGTGTACGGCGCCCTTGACTGCTGCCCATCCCGAAAGGTCGTGTCCGTGATCCAAATCTCATCCGGCATATTGTGGGGTACGACCCTGTCGTTGAAGGCGATCTTCGGTATCTCGTCATAATGGAACAGATTGCGGAACACATTTGGCGTATCCACATCGACCAGCGGGTATATATGCTCCTCCAGTTCCAGAAGATTGGTATGCTTGTTCAAAAATACTTTTCTGTCCTGCATCTTTCTTGCCTCCTTATGCTCTGTGCCGTTCTCTGGTCATCTTTGTCTTTAAACCTTGCGGCACTTCCATCAGCTTTGATTTTGTATAATTGTATACAATTATACAAAATTTGTCAATGTATATGGGTCAAAAAAAGCTGTACCTCCGGATAGCGCAGGATGCCACAGATCCCGCCTTCGGAAATACAGCTTTTCATTTTACTGATTTTAACTTTTACTGGTTTTATCTTACATACTCAGAAAGAGCTCGTTTTAAAGAACTCTTACTTTGAGCACTCCATCCACAGCCGCAAGCTGCGTTTCCACTTCCGCCGGGATATCGGCATCCACATCCATCATAGTGTAAGCATACCCTTTGCGGCTTTTATTGGTCATAACAGAGATATTGATCCCTTTTTCCGCCATCAGCCCGGTAAACTGTCCGAGCATGTTCGGGATGTTTCTATGAAGGATCGTAACCCTCGGCCCCTTGCCCTTTTCTCCCATATCGCAATCCGGGAAATTGACAGAATGCGTGATGTTTCCGTTTTCAAGAAAATCCTTCACCTCTGCCGCGGCCATTTCCGCGCAGTTGTCCTCGGATTCCTCCGTGGAAGCTCCCAGATGCGGGATGACGATCGCCCCCCTCACTCCCACTATCTCTTTTGTCGGGAAATCAGACACATAGCAGCGCACTTTTTCGGACACAAGGGCATCCACGATATCCTCCTGGTTCACCAGCACATCGCGGGCAAAGTTCAGGATCACAACGCCTTTTTTCATAAGGCTGACCGCGTTCTTGTCGATCATGCCTGTTGTCTCCTTAGTGGCAGGCACATGTACTGTGATATAATCGCACTCTTTATAAATCTCGTCAACTGTTTGGGCATGATAAATGCTGCGAGACAGCCTCCATGCGGAATCTACGGACACAAATGGATCGTATCCGTATACCTCCATGCCCAGATGTACGGCCGCGTTTGCCACCAGGACTCCGATCGCCCCAAGTCCGATCACGCCCAGCTTCTTCCCCTGGATCTCTGTCCCGGCAAATGCCTTTTTCTTCTTTTCCGTGATCTTGGCGATGTCCCCTTCTTCCTCATACTCCTGCACCCAGTTGACTCCTCCGATGATATCGCGGGCAGCCAGGAGCATTCCCGCGATCACCAGCTCTTTTACACCGTTCGCATTCGCTCCCGGCGTATTGAATACAACGATCCCTTCCTCAGCGCAGCGGTCCAGCGGGATGTTGTTCACCCCCGCCCCGGCGCGCGCGATCGCTTTCAGGTTTCTGGAAAATTCCATCTCATGCATCTTGGCGCTTCTGACAAGGATGGCATCCGCCTCCTCCGCATTGTCTGTATTTACATAATTTTCATCCAGTTGATCCAGGCCCACATGGGCGATGGGATTCAGGCAGTGATATTTAAACATTTTACCGATTCTCCTCTTCGAACTTTTTCATAAACTCAACGAGTGCCACAACACCTTCATAAGGCATCGCGTTGTAGATGCTGGCGCGCATTCCTCCCACGCTCCGGTGTCCCTTCAGATTTTCAAGCCCCGCCGCCTTCGCTTCTTTCACAAATTTCGCATCCAGATCAGCATCCCCTGTCACAAAAGGAACATTCATAAGAGAACGGTCTTTTTTCTCCACGGTTCCCTTAAAGAGAGCGCTCTGATCCAGGAAGTCATAGAGCACTTTCGCCTTCTTTTCATTTTTCTCCTTCATGACCTCAAGCCCGCCCTGCGCTTTGATCCATTTGAACACTTTGCCGCAGATATAGATCCCATATGCCGGAGGTGTATTGTAAAGGGATCCCGCGTCTGCGTGAGTCTTGTATGTAAGCATGGTAGGAGTCCCCGGAAACACGTCTTCCGTGATCAGATCTTCACGGATGATGACGATCACAACACCTGCCGGTCCGATATTTTTCTGTACCCCGCCGTAAATAATCCCATATTTGGTCACATCCACAGGCTCAGACAGAAAACAGGAAGATACGTCAGCCACAAGAGTCTTTCCCTTTGTGTCCGGCAGCTCTTTGAACTTTGTGCCGTAGATCGTGTTGTTCTCACAGATATAGACATAATCCGCGTCTTCGGACACCGGAAGGTCTGAGCAGTCCGGAATATAGGAGAACGTCGTGTCCTCGGAGGAGGCGATCCTGTTCACCTTTCCATATTTCTCCGCCTCTTTTGCGGCTTTCTTTGCCCACTGTCCCGTAATGATGTAGTCCGCGACGCGGTTCTTCATCAAGTTCATAGGAATCATGGCAAACTGTTGGGAAGCGCCGCCCTGAAGGAACAGAACCTTATAGTTGTCCGGGATTCCCATCAGATCCCTCAGATCCTGCTCCGCGGTAGTGATGATCTCCTCGAACGCTTTGGACCGGTGGCTCATCTCCATCACGGACATCCCTGTCCCCCTGTAGTCTAGCATCTCTGCCGCCGCCTCCTTCAGCACTTCTTCCGGCAGCACTGCCGGCCCTGCTGAAAAATTGTACACTCTGCTCATTTTCCTTACCTCCTGTTTTCTCTCTTTTCTATATGCACAGCTCATTTTGCCATGTCTTCTTCATCAAACACCTCGCTGATCGCGGCGCCGGGCGCCACCATAGGCCATACCTTGTCGTCACTGTCGATCTGGCAGTCGATGACAACAGGCTTATTCAATTCCAGAGCCCTTGCAAAACCTTCTCTGAACTGCTCCTGAGATTCAGCCCGGATGCCCTCTGCTCCCATAGCCTCCGCCAGCTTTACAAAATCCACCGCATCCCGTAGCACCGTGGCTGAATACCTTTCATCATAGAAGAGATCCTGCCACTGGCGCACCATGCCGAGCACATGATTGTTGATCACCACCTGGATGACCGGGATATTATGTCTTGCCGCTGTCGCGACCTCATTCATATTCATGCGGAAGCAGCCGTCACCCGCAATATTCACTACCGTCTTATCCGGACATCCGGTCTTTGCCCCCAGGGAAGCGCCAAGACCATATCCCATTGTCCCAAGACCTCCGGATGTAAGGAGCGTCCTGGGCTTTGTGTACTTATAGTACTGGGCGGCCCACATCTGATGTTGTCCCACCTCTGTGACGATCAGGGCGTCTCCTTTTGTCTGGCGGTAGATCTCCTCCACGATAAACGGACCTGTCAGCGCGTCGGGATGATATTTCAGCGGATATTTCTCCTTGTATGACCGGATCTTTTCCATCCAATCCGGATGACGCTGCTGTTTCAGGCGCTTATTGAGTATCTTCAGCACTTCTTTTACATCCCCGATCAGTTCCTCGGTAACAATGATATTTTTATTGATCTCAGCCGGGTCGATATCAATCTGGATAACCTTCGCGTTTTTTGCGAATGTTTCTGTATTTCCTGTAACACGGTCGCTGAACCTGGCGCCTATGACTACAAGGAGATCGCATTCACTGACCCCATAGTTGGACGTCTTTGTGCCGTGCATTCCCAGCATGCCGGTATAGCGCGGATCTGTTCCCGGGAACGCTCCCTTTCCCATAAGAGAATCCGTCACCGGGGCGTCCAGCTTTTCTACAAACTCTTTCACCTCGCCGCTGGCGCCGGAGAGGACGGCACCGCCGCCGACAAAGACATATGGTTTCTCAGATGCCTCCAGCATGGACATTACACGCCCGATCTCCTCTTCATTCATATGAGGCTGATCCGGGATATATTTCCCCAATTCCTCTCTCTGATATTCCGTGACCGCCGCCGTGACATCCTTCGGTATATCCACCAGCACAGGCCCCGGCCTCCCGGTCCTTGCGATGCGGAACGCCTTCCGTATCGTATCAGCCAGTTTTGTTACATCTTTGACAATAAAACTGTATTTTGTAATGGGCATTGTGATCCCCGCGATGTCGATCTCCTGGAAGCTGTCTTTCCCAAGAAGGGACACACCCACATTACAGGTGATCGCCACAATGGGAATAGAATCCATGTACGCCGTGGCGATCCCGGTGACAAGATTCGTGGCACCCGGTCCGCTGGTCGCAAAACACACGCCGACTTTTCCGGTCGCGCGGGCATATCCATCCGCCGCGTGTGACGCGCCCTGTTCATGGGAAGTCAGGATATGACGGATCTCGTTCCTGTGCTTATACAGCTCATCATACACATTTAAGATAGCGCCGCCCGGATAACCGAACACAGTATCCACGCCCTGTTCTTTTAAACACTCTATTACGATCTCTGCTCCGTTTAACTGCATGCTGTACCCTCTTTCTGTATCTTTTCTGCGCAGGTATGCATATTTCCTGCCAATTCTCCCTTTCCCTGGACCGGTCAATTTCCCTTCGGGACTTCCAGTATGGCCCCCCTGTTCCCCGAGGTCACCATGGATGCGTACCTTGCCAGGTATCCGGTCTTCACCTTGGGCTCCCTGGGCTGCCATCTTGCTTTTCTCGCCGCCATTTCCTCATCCGTTATATCCAGCTCCAGCTTCAACTCCGGAATATTGATCTTGATAATATCCCCTTCTTCCACGAGCGCGATCGGACCGCCCACTGCAGCCTCCGGCGAAACATGCCCGATCGACGCGCCTCTGGAGGCTCCGCTGAACCTTCCGTCTGTGATCAGAGCCACCGTCGAGCCCAGGCCATATCCCGCGATAGCTGAGGTCGGGTTCAGCATCTCTCTCATTCCGGGACCTCCCTTTGGCCCCTCATAGCGGATCACGATCACATCTCCCGGATTGATCTTCCCGGATTTGATCGCCTCTGTCGCCTCCTCATCACTCTCAAAGATCCTTGCGGGTCCCTCATGGACAAGCATTTCGTCGCACACCGCGGAGCGTTTTACCACACTGCCGTCAGGGGCCAGATTTCCCTTTAATACAGCCAGCCCTCCTGTCTCGCTGTACGGATTGTCAACAGGGCGGATCACCTCCGTATTTCTATTCTCGCATCCCGCGATATTCTCGCCAATGGTCTTTCCTGTGACCGTCAAGCAGTCTGTATGCAGGAGACCCTTCTTGTTCAGCTCGTTCATGACCGCATATACGCCGCCCGCCTCATTCAGGTCCTCTATATATGTATGTCCCGCCGGAGCAAGGTGGCACAGGTTCGGGGCCTTCTCACTGATCGTATTGGCAAAGTCTATCTCAAAGTCCATGCCGATCTCATGAGCGATAGCCGGAAGATGGAGCATGCTGTTTGTGGAACATCCAAGGGCCATATCAACGGTCAGGGCATTGAGCATGGCGTCCTCTGTCATGATATCCCTGGGACGGATGTTCTTTCTCACCAGCTCCATGACCTGCATGCCCGCATGTTTCGCAAGCTGGATACGCGCGGAATAGACAGCAGGTATGGTGCCGTTTCCGCGCAGCCCCATCCCGAGAGCCTCGGTCAGGCAGTTCATGCTGTTGGCAGTATACATGCCGGAACAGGAACCGCATGTGGGACACGCTTTATTTTCATATTCGCTGAGATCTTCATCTGTTATCTTCCCCGCCGCATGAGCTCCCACTGCCTCAAACATGCTGGAAAGACTTGCTTTTCCACCTTTTACACACCCGGACAGCATCGGACCTCCGCTGACAAAAATAGTCGGGATGTTCACCCGAGCCGCCGCCATCAGAAGACCCGGGACATTCTTATCACAGTTGGGGATCATCACCAGTCCGTCGAACTGATGCGCCATGGCAAGCGCCTCAGTGGAATCAGCGATAAGATCTCTTGTCACCAGAGAATATTTCATGCCGATGTGCCCCATGGCGATCCCATCACATACAGCGATCGCCGGTACCATGATCGGAGTTCCTCCTGCCATCGCGACTCCCAGCTTGACTGCCTCTGTGATCTTGTCAAGGTTCATGTGCCCGGGAACGATCTCATTGTAGGAGCTGACCACGCCGATCAATGGGCGGTCCAGCTCTTCCTGCGTCATCCCGAGAGCGTTGAACAGCGACCTGTGCGGCGCCTGCTGAGCGCCTTTTGTTACTGTATCACTTCTCATATGTCATTCCTCACTTTCTCAATAAACTGGTTCAGCGCGCCACCTCGCTTTTACGCAGATCTTCCCGCTGAACATCATCCTATTTTATATATCTCCAGATCAAGTCTCCCATCTCTTTCGTACCGATCTGTTTCTTTCCTTCTGACATGATATCGATGGTCCGGTATCCTTCTTTCAGTACCATCTCCACCGCCCTCTCGACTGCATCCGCCTCCTCATCCAGATCAAAAGAATATCTCAGCATCATTGAGGCGGACAGGATCGTTGCGATCGGGTTAGCAATGCCTTTTCCCGCAATATCCGGCGCGGAGCCTCCGCTGGGCTCATAGAGACCGAATTTCGTATCGTTTAAGCTGGCGCTCGCAAGCATTCCAATGGAGCCGGTCACCATGCTGGCCTCGTCTGAAAGTATATCGCCGAACATGTTTTCCGTGAGGACCACATCAAACTGCGCCGGGTCCTTCACCAACTGCATGGCGCAGTTGTCTACAAGCATGTGCTCAAGCGTCACTTCCGGGTAATCTGCCGCCACTTCTTCGACAATTTTTCTCCAGAGGCGGGAGGAGTCCAATACATTCGCCTTGTCCACGCTGGTCACCTTCTTCCTCCTCTTCATGGCGATATCAAAACCTCGCTTTGCGATCCTGCGGATCTCAGTCTCGCTGTATGTAAGTTCATCCCTTGCCACGAAAACGCCGTCCTCTTCCAGGGTACTGCGTTTTCCAAAATACAGACCTCCTGTCAGCTCTCTCATGATCATCATGTCAAATCCTCTGTCCGCGATCTCCGCTTTTAAAGGACATGCTCCTTTCAGCTCATCGTAGAGCACTGCCGGTCTTAAATTCGCAAACAGGTTCAAACCTTTTCGCAGCTGTAACAGGCCTGCTTCCGGACGTTTTTCCGGTTCAAGCCGATACCATGGAGAGGTTTTTGCATCCCCGCCGATCGAACCCATGAGAACCGCGTCGCACGTCTTTGCCGCCGCCAAAGTCTCCTCCGTCAGCGGGAGACCGTTGACATCGATGGACGCCCCGCCCATGAGAAGCTGTATATAAGAAAAGGAATGTCCGTACGTCTCCGCGATCCTGTCAAGTACTTTCAGAGCCTCATCCACGATCTCAGGGCCGATCCCATCCCCTTTTATCACTCCGACCTTCATTTTCATGTCTATTCATCCCTTCAATAAAAAATGTTAATACTAATCATACCGCATTTCCGGGCACGTTTCAAGTATTTCAGCCATAAAAATAGAGGGCACTCTGGAATTTTTCTCAGCATATAAAAAAAGCGCCGCAGTTGCGTCAGGGCATACAAAAAGGAGAAAATCTGGCTGCTGTCGTCAGATCTTCTCCTTTTGCGATTCATTTCAACGCATAGTACTACTCCGCGTTCGGCTTCTCGATCTGGGCGATCGCAGCCTTCTGCATCGGGATGCGGCAGTTCTTATTGTTTCCAAATTCAACGATCACATCATCATCTGTAATATCGATGATCACACCATAGAATCCGCTTGTCGTCAGAACCGTGTCTCCTACCTCCATGGAGGCAAGCATGGCCTGGAGTCTCTTCTGTTCTTTCTTCTGAGGGCGCAAAAGCAGCAGCCACATCACTCCGAACATCACTGCTATCCAGAGAATCATCATAATCATTTCTCCCATAATCAGGTTTCCTCCTAACTTTCATTTACACAATAAAATTACTATACACAAAATTCCGACATTCTTCAAGAGTCTTTTCGTGAAAATCTGATAAACCCATTCACGAAAATCTGATAAATCATCCACGATTTCCAAGACCACCAATAGGCATTATCCCTGGAGCATGCCTTCCAGCTTTTTCCTCTTATACGCCTGATATTCCCCCGCATCAATGGCGTCCCTGATCTCTTCCATCATCGTATTGTAAAAATACAGGTTATGAAGGACGCAGAGCCTCATCCCCAGCATCTCCTTTGCCTTGAGAAGATGGCGGATATAGGCGCGGCTGTAGCTTCTGCACGCCGGGCATCCGCAGCCGTCCTCGATGGGCCGGTCGTCCAGCTCATACTTCGCGTTAAAGAGATTCAGCTTTCCGTGATTCGTATACACATGCCCATGCCTTCCATTCCTCGTAGGATAAACACAGTCAAAAAAGTCAACTCCCCGGTCTACCGCCTCCAGAATATTTGCCGGAGTCCCCACTCCCATCAGATAAGTCGGCTTATTCTCAGGAAGATGGGGAACGACCGCGTCAAGGATCCGGTACATATCCTCATGGCTTTCTCCTACCGCAAGTCCGCCCACTGCATAACCATCCAGCTCCAGCTCCGTGATCTGCTGTGCATGGGCAATCCTGATATCTTCATATATCCCGCCCTGATTGATGCCGAAGAGCATCTGGTGAGGATTGATCGTGTCCGGCAGGGAATTCAGTCTTTGCATCTCTGCTTTGCAGCGCTTCAGCCATCGGGTCGTCCGCTCCACAGAGGCAGAGATATACTTCTTCTCAGCCACGCTTGGCAGACATTCATCAAAAGCCATTGCGATCGTGGATGCAAGATTTGACTGTATCCGCATACTCTCTTCCGGTCCCATAAAAATTTTGTGTCCGTCAATGTGCGATTGAAAATGCACCCCTTCTTCTTTGATCTTTCGCAGAGACGCCAGGGAGAACACCTGAAATCCACCTGAATCTGTAAGGATCGGTCTGTCCCAGTTCATGAACGGGTGCAGCCCTCCCAGCTTTTTGACAACCTCATCTCCAGGCCTGACGTGGAGGTGGTAGGTGTTGGAGAGCTCCACCTGTGTCCTGATCTCTCTTAAATCATCCGTGGAAACAGCGCCTTTTATAGCTGCGGCTGTCCCCACGTTCATGAACACCGGCGTTTCGATCGCGCCGTGGACTGTATGGAAACGCCCTCTCTTTGCCTTGCCGTCTTTTTTCAGCAGCTCATACATTGATATGTCAACCTCATATTTTTTATAATTTCACACTGGGCAAACAGCCATCGCTCCTGATATCATCAATAATGAAGGACAACAGGAGTCCCGGCGCCGATCATACCGAACAGGGTTCCCGCATCGCTGTATGACATATTCACACATCCATGGGAACCGATACTTTGATAAAGACTTCCTCCAAAGCCCGGCTGCCATGTAGCATCATGGAATCCGTGCCCCTGCCAGGTAAACGGCATCCAGTAAGACACAGGAGTCCGGTAGATCGGCTCCCCTGTCGCCGGGTCTTTCTCCCCGATCAGGGTCGCGTTTCTCTGTATGTAAAGAATAGAATACACTCCCGCCGGTGTTGCCCTGTTGGGCGTGGGAAGACCTGTTACCACATCCGCCTGAAACGCCACAGAACCATCCACGATATACCACATATGCTGCGCGGACAGATCCACTTCAATATATGTAGTCCCCCAGTCCTGAGCGGAATGGGATGCCGCTGTCTGCGCGTACGCCGGTTCCCTCGTGGCCACTTCGCCGTTTTTGATGCTGTTGATCAGGTTCTGGGTCTCTGTATCTTCATCGATCGACCAGCCATAAGTGCCGCCTGAGACTTCTACTGTTTTTCCGCTCGGTGAGGTGATGGTCCTTGTGCTTCCGACCGTGTCATAAGTCGAGCCAAATCCTCTCATCCACTCCCGGACCGCATCCTCATTAAAAGTCACCTGCATATTTTCATCATATGTAAGCCAGGTGGAGATGAGATTTTTATCCACCACAACATTTTCCGTCATGGTATATGTAATGCTCGCTTCACAATACTTGTTCATGGCGTCACACGCTTCCTGCACTTCCGGAGATTCGGATGTGTATTTCGGAAGTTTATAACACTCTTCCTCCAGCATGTCCAGTGTCGGATTAAACTCCGTGATGTGTTCCTCTATCTTTTCTGTCAGCGCTTCCATATTGACCGCTGTACCATATACTTCAGGCTCTATCACAAAAGAGCTGCCGTCAAATTTGGGATAGGCAGAAACAGGTTCTGTCTGCTCCTGCGTGACCGCCTTGATCGACTGGATCTTGTCCTCCAGCGCCTGATCGTCATAGCTTACCTGGATACGCACATCCGTGCTGGACTTTGAGAAAAACGATGTCACCCAAAGAAGGGGATTCTGCTTCTTTAAGGCGTCTTCGACCTCAGAGTTCTCTTTATAGACCAAAGAAATCTCTGACCCTTTGATCACATCTTTTTCATTATTCAGTTCAACAATAGTCAGTTCATAATTCTTGACCTGCTCTTTTAAGTAATCTTCCACGTCCGCAACAGTTTTCCCGGAAAAATCTTTTCCGTTTATTGTTGTGTTTATGAAAAAATACCCCATAAAGAAGGCCGATATTCCCAAATAGATCACCAAGAGTCCGCCCAGGATACTTCCCCCGATGATCCACGGCTTCTTTCCCAGACTCTTCTTTTCCTTCCTTCTTCCTCTGCGTCTTCTTTTCCTTCTTCTTCCTGTATCCTCTTCTTCTAAATTTTCTTCTGATTCCTCGTCCAGATCTTCTTCTGATTCCTCGTCTAAATCTTCTTCCAATTCCTCTTCTAAGTCTTCTTCCAATTCCTCTTCCTCAGGATCTTCATTCATATCTTCTTCTGCAGGAGAGCTCTCTTTCGCAGGATCAGATCCCATATCTTCCGGAGCTTTCTCGTCTGCCGGCGTATCCTCCCCCACAGTCTCCAGAGGTTCTTCTCCTCCGCTTAAAGTTTCTTCTCCTGTAGAGTCGTCCTGCGTCTGCATTGCAACAGCTTCATATTCTTCTGCCACTTCCTCTGGTCCGGCATTTTCAAAGCTGTCTTCGCGGAGGATTTCTGTATTATCTTGATGTATATCTGACTGTTTTTTGTTTCTTTTTTTACTCATCAGCCTGGCCCATCTCTTTCCTTCCACACTATTACGGCAACATTATAGTACGAATCTTCTAAAAAGTACAGAAAATTCTTGTTGGTTAATGAAAACTTAAAAAGATCTTAAAACCTTTTTGCTGCGCGTCCTGTACAGCCTGCTGTCCCCGCACAGATTAGACGGAAAAAAGAACAAAATCGTTGCATTTCATCAAAAAATCCTGCTCAAAAAGATCTCTGCTTTTTTTCTTGTCAAGACAGGGCTCCATCCTATATAATAATAGTGTTTTTTACTTAATTTCCCCAGCAGGATAAAAAGCACAAAAGTGTTTCATTCCGGAAAGGAATAGAAAGGAGTTCATTTATGAGCGGTTCATTATTTGGCTCAATATTTCGTATCTCAACATGGGGAGAGTCTCATGGACCGGGCATCGGCGTTGTGATCGACGGATGTCCGGCCGGGATCTCTGTCTCAGAGGCAGATATACAAAACTATCTTGACAGGAGGAAGCCGGGTCAGAGTAAATATACTACCAAACGAAACGAATCCGATTCCGTGGAGATCCTCTCCGGCGTATTTGAAGGGAAAACAACCGGGACGCCCATCTCTCTCATCGTGCGCAACCAGGATCAGCGGCCCAGAGATTACGGCAATATTGCGTCTCTGTACCGCCCGGGACACGCAGACTATCCGTTCACGGAAAAATACGGCTTCCGGGATTACCGGGGCGGCGGACGTTCATCCGGGCGCGAAACGATCGGGCGGGTAGCCAGCGGAGCGGTCGCCTCCCTTCTCTTAAAAGAACTCGGCATCCATGTAACGGCATACACAAAATCCATTGGGCCTTTCACCATACCGGAAGAGGAGTACCGTATGTCCGAGGTGTCTGAAAACGCCCTGTATATGCCCGGAAATTCTGTTGCAGAGCAGGCAGGGGCTTACATCTCTTCCCTTATGGCAGAAAGAGATTCCTGCGGCGGTATCATTGAGTGTGTGGCAGAGGGGCTTCCTGTCGGACTGGGAGAGCCGGTTTTTGACAAACTGGATGGACTTCTCGCCCATGCTGTCATGTCCATCGGCGCGGTAAAAGGCGTGGAGATCGGAGATGGATTTGCCGCAGCGGCATCCAGGGGGAGCATTAATAATGATGCTTTTTACTCAGAAAACGGAGCCATACGCAAACAGACCAACCATGCCGGCGGCTCTCTCGGCGGAATGAGCGACGGCTCACGCCTTGTACTGAGGGCGGCCATCAAGCCCACCTCATCTATCGCCAGAACGCAGCAGACAGTAAACACATCCGGAGAAAATACCGAGATCACAGTTCTGGGAAGACACGATCCAGTCATTGTCCCCAGAGCAGTTGTGGTAGTGGAATCCATGACCGCACTCACCCTGGCAGACCTGCTTCTCAGAAACATGTGTTCAAAGTTGGAGCATGTAAAGAAGATCTATCAGCCGGATCCTAAGGCGCGGTAAAACAGACAGGACCCGGCAGATATCTTTTGAATATCCAAAAATGTACAGATCGCGAAATATGCCCGGCGGACCGGCTGTCAAGGCTATGGTCCGTCGGGCGTATCTGTTCCTTCTATTTTCTTCTGTTTCATGAGCCGCTTCCTATTGCGCGCGGCACCGCGAAAAGCGTCTATACACACAGATCATTTAAAATATTTTACTCCGGATTCAAATATTTTCATATCCTGCTCTCCGTAAATATTGACAGCTACGGAATCACCCCGGCGCTCTGAGTGCGCCATCTTGCCGAGCACGCGTCCGTCCGGGCTGGTGATCCCCTCAATGGCACAGTAAGAACCGTTTATATTCCATTCTTCGTCCATGCTCGTGTTTCCCTCCGGATCACAGTACTGTGTTGCAACCTGTCCGTTGGCGAACAGGCGGTCAAGCCATTCTTCACTGGCTACAAACCTTCCCTCACCGTGGGATGCGGGGTTCGTATACACGCCTCCCAGCTCTGCTCCCTGGAGCCATGGGGATTTATTCGTCACCACCTTTGTATATACCATTTTAGAGATATGCCTTCCGATGGTGTTATACGTCAGAGTCGGAGAATCTTCCATCTGTCCCACGATCTTTCCGTAAGGCACCAGTCCCAGTTTGATCAGCGCCTGGAATCCATTACAGATGCCAAGGGCAAGTCCGTCTCTCTCACTCAGCAGCTTTTCCACTGCTTCCTTGATCTTCGCATTCTGGAATGCGGTCGCAAAAAACTTGGCGGATCCGTCCGGTTCATCGCCTGCGCTGAAGCCGCCCGGGAACATGATCATCTGAGCCTGAGAAATCGCTTTTTCGAACTCTTCTACCGAGGAGCGGATATCTTCCGCGTCAAGATTGCGGAACACCCTAGTCTCCACCTTCGCCCCCGCTCGTTCAAAAGCTTTCGCACTGTCATATTCACAGTTTGTCCCCGGGAATACCGGTATGAACACCGTTGGCTGCCCGATCTTATGGCTGCAGATATGGGTGCGGGATGCATCATACAGCCTCTCCTCCACCGCTTTCCTTGAACTTTCTGCGGATTTTGTGGCAAACACGCTCTCCAAAGTTCCTGTCCAGGCGCTCAATGCCTCATCCATGCCGATCCGCGCGTTCCCATACTCGAACCAATCCTTGTCAGTCACTTCCCCGATCACCGTATAGCTGATCTGCAGGTTTCCGACCTGCCCTTCTTCCACCTCGGCAATGATGTCGCCAAATGCCGGCGTGAACAGATCTCCTTCATCCATATTGTGTTCGATCTTTACACCCATATGGTTTCCGAATGCCATCTTGCTCACTGCCGCGATCACACCATGGCGGTCAAGGGCATATGCAGACACGATCCTGCCGGCCCTGATATCCTCTGTAAACTTCCCATACTGATCCATGATCTGATCATATGCCGGAAGATCGTATTCATCTCTGCCGATCCTCAGCCATACAAGCTTATTTCCCGCCTTCTTAAGCTCCGGGGTAATGATATCCTTCTCTGTCGCCATGTCCACGGCAAAGGATACCAGTGTGGGGGGAACATCGATATCCTGGAACGTTCCCGACATACTGTCCTTCCCTCCGATGGACGGAAGCCCGAACCCGATCTGCGCGGAATACGCGCCCAGCAGGGCCGTAAAGGGCTGGCTCCACCTCTTCGGATCTTCTGTCATGCGCCGGAAGTATTCCTGGAAGGTAAAGCGGATCTTCTGATGGTCGCCCCCCGCGGCAACAATCTTTGCCACAGACTCCACCACTGCATAAACCGCCCCATGATATGGGCTCCAGCTGGACAGATAGGGGTCGAATCCATAACTCATCATAGACACGCTGTCCGTACTTCCTGTCATAACTGGAATCTTAGCCACCATTGCCTGTGTCTCTGTCATCTGATATTTCCCGCCATGGGGCATAAACACAGATCCCGCGCCAATGGAACCGTCGAACATCTCCACAAGGCCTTTCTGTGAACACACATTCAGATCGCCCAAAGTCTCAAGCCACGCTGCCCTCACATCTCCGACTTCTTTTCTGTGAAACAGGCTTCCCTTACGGTCAGGCATCTCTACCTCGACTCTGGTCTCCTGATGCGCACCATTTGTATCAAGAAAAGCTCTTGACAATTTTACGATCTCCTTTCCTCTCCAGACAAGGACTAGCCTCGGTTCTTCAGTCACGACCGCCACCTCTGTGGCCTCCAGATTTTCTTCCTTCGCATATGACATGAACTCTGCCACATTGTTCGGAGCCACTACAACGGCCATTCTCTCCTGAGATTCGGAGATAGCGATCTCTGTCCCATCCAGACCGGCATATTTTTTCAGTACTTTGTCAAGCTCTATGCGGAGGCCGTCCGCCAGCTCACCGATGGCAACAGATACGCCTCCCGCTCCAAAGTCGTTGCATTTCTTAATAATACGGCTCACTTCCTCGCGCCGGAAGAGTCTCTGGATCTTACGCTCTGTCGGCGGATTTCCTTTCTGGACTTCTGCCCCGCATGTCTCGATGGACTCCTCTGTGTGGACCTTGGAAGATCCGGTCGCCCCGCCGCAGCCGTCGCGTCCTGTCCTCCCGCCCAGAAGGATGATACTGTCTCCCGGATCGGAAGTCTCTCTTATGACCGCGCGTCTCGGAGCGGCTCCCAGGACAGCGCCGATCTCCATACGTTTTGCAACATAGTCCGGGTGATAGATTTCCTTAACAAGCCCGGTCGCAAGACCGATCTGATTTCCGTAAGAACTGTAGCCATGCGCGGCCTCACGGACCAGTTTTTTCTGAGGAAGCTTCCCTTTCAGAGTATCCTTAACAGGTACGGTCGGATCCGCCGCTCCGGTCACACGCATTGCCTGATAGACATAGGTGCGCCCTGAAAGGGGGTCCCGGATCGCGCCTCCCAGGCAGGTCGCCGCGCCTCCGAAAGGCTCGATCTCGGTAGGGTGATTGTGTGTCTCGTTTTTAAAATTGAGCAGCCACTCCTCCTCCACTCCATCGACTTTAACCGGCACTATGATACTGCACGCATTAATCTCATCGGATTCTTCCTGATCCTGAAGTTTCCCTTCTCTTTTTAATCTGCGCATAGCCATGAGCGCAAGGTCCATCAGGCAGATAAATTTATCCTCCCTGCCTGCGAAGATCTCACTGTGGTCTTTTAAATATTCCCTGTAAGTATCTTCGATGGGTTTTCTGTAATCTCCGTCATGGAAACTTATATCCTTAAGTTCCGTAGAAAAAGTCGTGTGGCGGCAGTGATCTGACCAATAAGTGTCAAGGACGCGGATCTCGGTCATCGTGGGATCCCTGTGCTCCTCACCCTTATAATAATCCTGGATGTGCCGGAAGTCTTTAAAAGTCATTGCAAGTCCCAGAGAACCATAAAGCTCCTTAAGCTCTGTCTCCGCCATACCCTGAAAGCCGTCAAAGACTTTGATGTCTTCCGGCTCATCAAACACGGTGACAAGGGTTTCCGGTTTCTCCGGCTGCGCCTCTCTTGAATCAACCGGATTGATGCAGTGGCTGCGGATCGCGTCAAACTCTTCATCAGAAATATCTCCTTCGATCACATAAGTCACAGCGGTCCGGACCACCGGTATTTCATCCTCTTTAATAAAACGTACGCACTGCTCCGCAGAATCTGCCCTCTGGTCAAACTGTCCCGGCAGATATTCCACAGAAAAGCAGCGGCCTCCTTCTCTCATGGGGAATTCTTCCCTGTAAAGCATGTCCACCGGCGGCTCCGCAAACACGCCTTTACAAGCTTTTTCAAATGTTTCTTCTGAAAGATTCTCCACGTCATACCGGATCAGGACGCGGACTCCGACCACATTACGGATTCCCAGATAATGGCGGATCTCATGCCTTAACTCCTTTGCCTCAACGGCAAATTCCGGTTTCTTCTCCACAAACACACGCTTTACATTACTCATATACAGTCTCCTTTACATCACGCTGTATCCCGCTCTGTGTACAGAGCTTCTGCTGATAGTCTCTGTCTGTATCGTACCATAATTCACATCATTAGTACAATTAATATAATTAAACTTTGTAATAAGTAAGGCTAATTATTTTTCATTTTCTTCGCAAAACGTCCGGGAATCAGGCTGAAAACCAGAAGAACAGCGAGTATCCCTAGGAAGATCGCGCCGATCCTGATGACAAAATCATAGAACAGCCCCTCCGGCAGCATGCGGATCATATAGTCCGTTGTCGGATCGAAGATCCACAAGTCATTGTCAAAAAAGATATGATGGAACTGCACAAACAGCGCATTAAAATCAATGACTGCCGCAACTCCGATAGCGGCTGCCGCTGCGGCAGATATCCCCAGAGCTGCCTGGTAGGACCTGGGAACGATCTTTCTGATATGGGCCTTTGTCGCAAGAAGAAAGACCAGACACAGTACCCCCGCGATACACGCGCCGGTCCGGATATTCATTCCCCCGATAAACAGGTCTCTGACTTCTCCCATATGGAAACGGTCCTGCTCATTAAAAAAATCCTGTTCTCTTCCCTCCACGGTGGTCACCACAGACAAAGTTTCCCTGTCGCCTCTTAAGTACGCCATCATCTCCTGTGTCACATACATGGCATCTTCCATGGTCATGTCCAGCTCTGACAGAACATCATATTTTTCGTATTCCTTCTGATATATGCTGAAATCAGAATACATGGCGATCTCAAAACTTGTGATCAGAACTGCCCCTATGACAGAAAAAGCAAGAAGCAAGCCCGCCACCCACTGCATTTTGGTCATGGCGGCATTTTTCTCAACAGTACTTTCCATAATGGTATGATCCTTTCAACAGTAATATTGTTTTTTTCTTTCATATATCTTATAATACAACCAGTATTTATTAGGAGGTCTAATGATGATCGATATAAACCATGAACTGTATAAAGTCTTCTATCATGTGGCTTCGACTTTAAATTTTTCAGAGGCTTCAAAACGTCTTTTTATCTCTCAGTCCGCGGTCAGCCAATCCATCAAAACGCTGGAGCGCAAGCTGGACCAGACTCTTTTTATAAGGAGCACAAAAAAAGTGCAGCTCACCCCGGAAGGCGAGATCCTCATGCGCCATATCGAGCCTGCAATGAACCTGATACAAAAAGGGGAGTCCCAGCTTCTTGACGCCGCCTCCACCGGAGGACAGATCCGCATTGGCGCCAGCGACACTATATGCCGTTACTTCCTTATCCCTTATCTGGAGCGTTTTCACAAGGCTTTCCCCGGAGCCCACATCAAAGTCATCAACCAGACTTCTATGAAATGCGCGGAACTTCTGCAGAATGGACTTGTGGATCTGATCGTGGTCAACTATCCCAACAACCACCTTGGAACCGCTGTCTCTGTCATACGGATCAAAAAATTCCGCGACATATTTATCGCAGGGAACACGTTCTCTGACCTGAAAGGACAGATACTGTCCTTTGCACAGCTCCTGCACTACCCCATTCTGATGCTGGATAAAAACAGCACAACAAATGAATTCATCCATAAGGCATTCCAGCAGCATCAACTGGATCTTGTACCGGAGATCGAGCTGACAAGCAACGATCTGCTGATCGATCTGGCACGGATCGGCCTTGGCATCGCCTTTGTCCCGGACTACTGCATCTCTGAAACAGCAAAAGATGTATTTAAACTCCGGACAAAGGAAGAGCTTCCGGAACGAGAACTTGCTATCGCCTACAACGAACACCTTCCTCTCTCAAGAGCTTCAATGGAATTTCTCAGCTATTTCCAGAATTCCTCCAGATAACCCGGCAGACTGTCCGCGCTGCAGGTGCGGATTCCTTGCCATTCTCTGGGGAAAGTTTCACGGTACTGCCGTTGCTGGAAACGGTCATCCAGAAGAAGGATCATTCCTCTGTCCTTCTCCGTGCGTATGACCCGGCCGGCAGACTGGAGCACCTTATTCATACCCGGAAAAAGATATGCGTAATCAAATCCTGGCATTCCATGCTGTTCAAAATATTTCCTCACGATTTCTCTGTCGTTACATACCTGCGGAAGTCCTGTTCCCACAATGACCGCGCCGATCAGCCTGTCCTCTGTCAGATCAATGCCTTCGGAAAAGATCCCTCCCATGACGCAGAATCCCACCAGGCTTTTCTCTCTCTCCGCCTCAAACAAGGAGAGGAACTCTTCCCGCTCACTCTCACTCATATTCTGTGACTGGATCACAGACTCGATCTCTTCCGCCTGCTCCCGAAAGCAGTCATACACTTCCCGCATTACTTTGTATGAGGGAAAAAACGCCATGTAATTCCCCTTTTTCCCCTCTGCCGCGCTGACAATGTACCTGGCGATCCGCTCATACATATTGGCGCTTCGCATCGTATATCTGGTACTCACATCTGTTCCCATCAGCAGAAGACGGTTTTCCTTTGCAAAAGACGTTTCCGCATAGATCGCGTAATCATCCGTTTCAACGGAAAGAAGCTTCTTATAATAATGGATCGGAAGCAGTGTTGCAGAAAAGAAAACTGTCGACACCCCATATTCCAGGTAGGACTGAAGATTCACAGCCGGATTTACACAGAAAAGTTTTATCACAAAGCGCCCTGTCTTTTCCAGCTCACAGTAGACCACATAGTTTTCATCCATGATATCATGGATATTCACAAAAGAGCGTATCTGAAAATACAGGGCCATCACCTGTTCCCGCTTGTCGTCATCGGGCAGCCTCTCCAGAAAATTTTCCATCTCTGACAAAAGGTTCATAAGTTTTAAAGCAATATGGGAGACACTGTCCAATATCGTGTAGTCTTCACACTCCCGCTTCAGCGCCAAAAACAGTCTGTTCACACTTTCCAGTTTGCTTGCCAATACAGGGGAATCAATCCGCACCGCCCGCTTTACTTCCAGAAGATCCTCCTTATACAGGCTGGCGCTGTACATCTCTCTGCCCCGCTCCACCAGATTGTGGGCTTCGTCGATCAGAAAGATATAGTCACCGCTGCTTCCCTCTGAGAAAAACCGTTTCAGATGCGCAGTCGGGTCAAATACATAGTTGTAGTCACAGATCACTGCATCCGTCCATGTAGAAATGTCAAGGGACAGTTCAAATGGGCAGACTTTGTATTTACGCGCCTGCTCTTCGACTGCGCTGCGGTTGATCTCATTCCCGCTGGCGATCATGTCAAATACCGCGTCGTTTACCCGGTCATAATGCCCTTTTGCATAAGGACAGGCATCCGGGTTGCAGACCGCCTCCTCGCAGAAACAGATTTTTTCCTTCGCCGTGAGGGTTATGACTTTCATGCGGAGCCCCTGATCCTGGAGTGTGCGGAATGCCTGTTCTGCCACAGTCCGGGTAATGGTCTTTGCCGTCAGGTAAAAAATCTTCTCAGCCATCCCTTCGCCTATGGCTTTGACAGCGGGAAATACCGTGGATATTGTTTTCCCCACTCCTGTCGGCGCCTGTATGAACAGCTTTTTCTTTCTCAGGATCGTCCGGTAAACCGCCGCGGCCACATCCCTCTGCCCGGCACGGTAAGCGAAGGGAAATCCCAGCCCCCGGATGGAACTGTCGCGCTCCTTCTTCCACTCGATCTGAAACCTTGCCCATTTTTCATATTGTCTGACCAGATCCTCAAACCACTCTTTCAGTTCCTGCCTTGTATATACTTCCGTAAATCTCCGTATGTCTTCGGTATCCAGATTGCAATATGTCATCTGAACGCCGATCCTGTCAAGCCCATGCTGTTCCGCATAAATATATGCATAGCACTTTGCCTGAGCCAGATGGACATTCACCGGCCGCTCGATGTGGGTAAGTTCTTTGAGGACTCCCTTGATCTCATCCACGGCCACATCCGGTTCTCCGTCCGGGTTTTTCCCTCTTCCTTTTTTGTCCTTATGCTCTTTTATAATAATACCGTCCGCTCGTCCCTCGATCTGAATCTGGAACTCTCCGCAGGGTATCAGCATCTTCATGCTGACCTCCGCGTGATATTCGGGCACCATGCTCCTCTGGATCTTGCGGTGCAGTCTTCCTCCCATGAGCATGACGTCCTTATCCAGTCCGCCAGCACTTCTGTTATCGATATCGCCTTCCCGAAGGATGAATTCGACCAGACTGCGGACAGAAATCCTGACAGTCTTCATTTCCTCTTCCAACTGTATGCTTCCGCCTTTTCACAATGATACTTCTATCATAATCTTATTTCACGCTTAATGCAAGAGCAGGACAAGGGCAGACCTGCAGGGATTTGTAGGATTACAATACATGTGTTACAACTGAATATTTAAAAAGCGAGGACAGG
>ERZ1090864.59-NODE-59-length-54013-cov-9.352608_pt1 | contig 54013 bp, 50 predicted proteins | sample MGYA00478479_ERZ1090864 | MGnify/ENA primary metagenome ERZ1090864 (study PRJEB33644, sample SAMEA5815743) | chicken gut metagenome | biome: Chicken; feature: Gastrointestinal Tract; material: Caecum | place: Ireland | collected 2019-01-01 | study: A study of the...
ACATAACTCATAACCTGTTCCATAATTGCTCCTATATTGTTTTATTAGAAATTTAGCATCGGTGTACAAGGGGACAATACGGTCGATAAAGGGCTGTCTGCATCCGCATTGGCCGTCAGGGTGATCTCCGTCCCTTCCGCGGCAAAGGCTACAGAAGCAGAGGCCGTGCCGCTGCCATCGGCATCCACGTTCACAGTGCCGAAATACAGCGGCGCACTCGGGCTGCTCTCTTTGCTGTCCGCATAGTTGCCGTTTTCTTCCGCCCTCGCCGTGACGGTAAAGGTATAGCTTCCGGCTTCGGAAATCGAAAACTCGTAGCCCGGCTCTGTCACTGTGACCGGCTCGCCGTCCGCCTCGCCGTCCCTTCGCTGGTGAGCAGCTCCACGGTGTCCTGTTCTGTCAGGGCGTTGATGCTGTTGGCGGCGCTGCGTTCGGGCGTGACCTTGATGGTCAGGGTCTCGCCATAGGTCGAGCTGGCGCTGGAAGGCTCGACCGTCAGGGTGCTATCGCTCTTTGTGATGGAGCCGGAAGTCGTGGCCGTAGTGTCGGACAGGACGTAATAGTTCGCGTCGCTGCCACTGAGGGAGATCCCGGTGGCGGTGATGAGTCTATTATTCCCCACTTCGGCGGTGTCGAAGGTGATGGAATTGCAGGTGACTGATACATCATCCCCAGTCAGCACATCGTACAATGGAAGAAGCGACTGCCTTCCAGGATTCATAAATTATGACTACAAGAAAATTTCCGGCCTTTCCTCCAGAATCTTTCTGGCGATCTCTGCCGCCCGGCTTCCACTGGCGCCCTCATCGGATTGGATATTCACGGCAAAATAATAAACATTCCCGGACGTTTCCAGACAGCCTGTAAACCAGCCGTTTACATTTTTATGATCCACCTGTCCTGTTCCCGTCTTTCCGTACAAAGTTCCCGTATCTGACTCTCCAAGATACAGAGCATCTATAACCGCGTCCATGTTTTCATCTGAAAACGGAAGCATATGCGCATAAAGCTTCTGGAAAAGCTCCACCTGCTCGACAGGCGAAATTTTTAAAGTCTGATCGGTCCAGTAAAGAGCCAGATCCCTTCCAACTGTCTCGTTGCCATAATGAATTTTCTTCAAAAATTTTCTCACCGCCCCGGTTCCCAGGCCGGCGTCTATTCTCTGGAAATACCAGTTTACGGAATTATGCATGGCGGAAGTCAGGTTCTGATCCCGCTCCCATTCCGCAAAAGGACAGCTTCTGCCGTCCCACTCCATTTCAGATTCTTCCGGAGAAATCACTCCTTCTTCCAGACCGTGAAGAGCGGCATATATCTTATATGTAGAATCAGGCGCCACACGCTTCTGCGCCCTGGCCAGATCATATATCTTCCAGGTTTTTCCGGCGCTGTCATAGAGGACAAAACTTCCCTCATAATCCTGAAACTCTTCTGAAAGATCCAGACTGACCACCTTTTTATCCCCTGCGTCAAAGGCATAGACATCTTCCGAGCCCCAAATGGTCAGTGCCGGAGCACAGCTCAGAAAAAGCGCGGCGGTCAGCAGATAAACCAGGATCCCCCACCGCTTTCTTCTTCTGTTTTCCCTGCAGTAACCTGCAATATTCAGGATGCGCAGACGTATCTGGCTCCTTTTTCCTCCGATTCCGGATGACAAAGGAAAAGAATTTTTTTCCGCCAGATCAAGCAGCGTATATCCATAGCCGGAGTATTCCTGATCTTTCAGTATTTCCAGAACAGCGGAATCACAGGCGATTTCCCGGTCCAGCCCCATCTTTTTTATTCCGTACCATATGGCCGGGTTAAACCAATAAAGGCAACGGACAAGTTCGGCCAGAAGATTTACCGCGCTGTCATGCTGCAGGAAATGCTGCAGTTCATGAAGAAAGATATACCTCAGGGAATCCTGCCGGAAATCTGCGAGCAAAGAAAGAGGCAGGTACACGGCGGGACTGATAATTCCTGCCGCCGCCGGAGATTTCAGTTCTCCCGTGCTGTACAACCCCACATTTCTTTGAAGGTTCATCTCTCTTTTACAGGAATCGAAAATTCTCCTGACCGGAGTTTTCTCTATTGGAAGGGCGGACCGCCGGATACGTCGGAATCTGATCCAGGAAAAGACCAGAAATCCACAGGACGAGGCAGTTCCGGCCGTCCACGCCAGGAGCAGGATTTTGTTTAAGCTTCCAAAGGATCCTGAAGAAACAGAAACCGCGTAATCACCGGAGATGGAAAAAGCGCCGGACGCCTTTTCCGTCAGTGCCGCCGTCCCTTCTCCAACCTGGCTTACACTGTCACAGATCAGCTCCGGAAGAGAAAGCCCCGACAGATCCACCGGAAGAAAAGGCACAAAAAGAAACGCCAGCCAAAGAAACCAGAGACGGTACTGTATCTGCGGGGAAACGCGGCCGCGCAGGAGCCTCCTTACCGCCAGTATAAAAACCGTCAGCCCGGCAAGAATAAAATTGCTGAGCAAAAAGTGGATACCAAAATTCTGCACCTTATTTCTCCTTTTCCTCTTTCTGAAAACGTTTGTCAAGGATATCTCTCAGGGAATCTATCTCTTTTTCCGAAATCTCTTCGTTTTCCAGGAAGGAGGAAAACATGGCGGACAGATTCCCGTTATAATAACGTCTGAGGAAGCTTGTATTCTTCTGCCTGAGATATGCTTCCTCCGGAAAAACAGGACTGTATACAAACATCCTGCCTTTCTTTTCATATGTAAGCACTCCTTTTGTCACAAGTCTCTTCAAAAGTGTCTGAACCGTTTTCGGACTCCAGTCCATGATCTGCAACATTCTGTCTGTAACTTCATTTGTCGTGACCGGCGCATATCTCCACACGGCCTTCATCACCTCATATTCCGCTTCTGATATCTGCGGCAGTTTTTTCAACCTGATCTCCTCCTTATCTTATTCAGCAGTGAAATACTCGTCCAGCACCTGGGCGTCTTTCTCAACTACATAGCCGCTTCCGCCCAGGTTTTTCACATCCTCCACCATACTTACCAGAAGAATGGGGCTGGCGGCATTCCTGTCTGTTGTGAAAACGGAAAACCATCCGATCTCCGTCCCGGAAGTATCTTCCTGAGATGCTTTCAGCTCCGCAGTTCCTGTTTTTCCGGCCAGGGTCATGTCCTCCCGGTGCGCTCCGTATCCGGTGCCTCCGGAATTGTTCACAACGCCGTACAGCCCTTCCATAACCTGATCTACAATCTCTTCGGAAAACGCCTGGGGAATCCAGATTTCTGACACGGAGTCCTCTTCATAGCGCAGCTTCGGCTTCAGCATGTCTCCTCCGTTAAGAAAGGCCGTATACATACTGGCAAGATGGAGAGGGTTCACAAGAATCTGCCCCTGACCGTATCCGCTGTCCGCAAGCTGTATTTCTGTTTCGATCTTATCCGTATTGGAATACTGTGATTTCGTCATAGTGATCTCAAAAGGCAGCTCCTGGCCGAAACCAAGCGATTCCAGAGAGCTTACAAAAGCATCCGCCCCAATCTTCAGAGCGGCTTTCGCAAAATAGATATTATCGGAATAGATCAGCGCATTCGTCAGATTCACCGGGGAATAATCATGAAGAGTGGTAACATAATAGGAACCCCAGGATGAATCCTTCTGCCAGGACAGTCCTTCGCTGCCAGAATCCTCATCCGGATCAATGGCTCCTGTTTTCAGGCCGATTCCCGCCACAACAGGCTTCAGAGAGGAACCCGGGCACCAGATCTGACGGAACCGGTTATAAAGGGGCATCTTTTCGTCCTCATTTAAAGAAGTCCACTGCTCATCAGACATTCCCATAATGAAATCATTATTGTCATAAGACGGGGTGCTTACCAGAGCCAGTACCTCCCCTGTATAAGGCTGCACAGCAACGGAGCATCCCGGATCCTCCGCAAATTTTCTGTACAGAGAGGTCTGCAGCTCACTGTCAATGGTAAGCTGGATATTCTGTCCGTCCTGTTTTGGGATACTGGCAAGGACGGCCCGTTTATTACCATTCTGATCCACAATACTGATCTCACAGCCGTTCCTGCCTTTCAGTTCCTTTTCGTACAAAGCTTCCATTCCGCTTCTGCCAATCACACTGGAGGAATCGTAGCCTTCTCCCTCATGTTCTTCCAGATCCTCTGCCGTCACATTCTGCACATAGCCGATCAGGTGGGAAGCCGCCTCTCCCAGCGGATAGGAACGTACCTCCACGTCTGTGAGCATCACTCCCGGAATCGCCAGAAGCTGTTCCTGCCGCTCCTGCTCCTTTTGCATTTCTTCCGAGAGTCCTCCCAGAAGAACCTGCATATCCAGGACCTCCGGTATTGTGGTCAATGGTACGAAGCTGTCCTCCCGTACCCAGGAAGCAGCAAGCTTGTCCCGTATGGTTTCTTCATCCATCTCCAGAAGCTGCGCGATCCGCTTCAGTGATCCCGGATTTTCTTCTTCCCGCAGCTTTCCCGGAACAATCCCCACCGAAACCGCCGTTCCCGGTCCTGCCAGAGTCTTTCCGTTCCGGTCGAGGATTTTCCCTCTGGCTGCTTTCTGAGTAGTGACGCTGACTTTCTCAGTCGCTGTCAGTTCCGGAAAAATCAGAGCGTCTTTCCACAGCAGAAGATATCCTTCTTTTGTATTTTCAAAAACCACTTCGTTGGAAAAAGAAATTTCCCCGGCAACAGTATCCATGGATGTGTCATAAGCCACTGTCACTGTCTTTCCGTTCCGGTCTGTTTCCTGGATATCTGAAATCTTTAAATCATGAACCTCAATCCCCTCATAGATTCTGGAATTTCTCTCTATGAATCCCTCCCTGTCCAGACCTGTCAGTGTATCCACATCCACCATCTCGTACATTTTTTCGTATTCTCCGGACTCGATATAGCCCATATATCTGACAAGCAGCTCTTCCGGCTTTTCCTTTCCAAGCTCTCCAGCCAGACGGATTCCCAGAGACAGAACCGCCGCCCCTGCAACGGCGAAAAACAGGATCGGTACGAGATTCTTTCGTTTCCTTTTTCTCATATACACCTCCGGAAAATATATTTCTTAAATCTTACAACTGTAAGATTTAAAAGTCAAGTTTTCTTTTCTTTATTTTCCGGATTCCGCCCAAACTATCTCGTCCGGGGTCTCAAGGATTCATGATCGAAATAAAGAAATTCAGATATCCCGCGAAGGTAACCCACGCAAGATACGGTATCAGGAGATAGCCTGCATTTTTATTTACTGCGTAAAAGAAGCGGATAGTTACCAGCACCAGGAACCACAGAAGAACCAGCCATACAAAGGAGAAAAAATACCATTGACCCAGAAAGAAAAACAACGGCCAGAAAAAATTCACCGCAAGCTGGGCTGCGTAAACAATGAGCCCGTCTCTTCTGCATTCCGACTGTTTTGCCGTGCAGACAAGATAAGAAGCGATCCCCATCAGTACATACAGGATCGTCCATGCCACCGGAAACACCCAGCCGGGCGGAGCGAGAGGCGGTTTATCCAGAAGCTTAAAGGTATCCATACTGTTTCTGGTAAACCATCCGGAAACAGTTCCCACAGCGAGAGGAATCGCCAGGCATATAAGTAAAGTTTTTGTCTTCTTTTTCATACGAGAGACCTCCTGCTGGAAATTATGGCAATACTGTCTCTGAAAGTATATGCGGAAATTGATTTTTACATTCAGAAATGGCATAATGTTCTGAGAACATAAGTTTAAAAACAGTGATTGATTTCAGGTAATAACAATATGATTACAGATCTTACAAAAGAACATCCGGACAAAACGCTGTGGCGGTTTGCCCTTCCCTTATTTATCAGTGTGATTTTTCAGCAGCTCTACAACATAGCCGACAGCATGATCGCCGGACGGTTTGCCGGCGAACACGCCCTTGCCGCCGTGGGAGCTTCCTACCCCATCACCGTAATCTTTATGGCGTTTGCCGTAGGCAGTAACCTGGGGACTTCCGTGGTTGTGTCCCGGTGCTTCGGGGCAAAAAACTTCGGAGAGATGAAGACAGCCATCAGCACGGCCTTCCTTTCCTGCGCCGGACTGAGCGCCGTCCTTTCCATTTTCGGAGCGCTTTTCTGCCCGCTTATGATGCGGCTTATCCACACGCCGGAAAATATTTTTGACGACGGAGTCCTGTATCTGAATATCTACATTTACGGACTGACATTCCTACTGTTTTACAATGTATGTACCGGCATATATACGGCCCTTGGCGATTCCCGCACGCCGCTGTATTTCCTTCTTGGCTCTTCCGCGGGAAATATCGTTCTGGACTATATCTTTGTGGCGCATTTTCACTGGGACGTAGCCGGCGTGGCATGGGCCACTTTCCTCGCGCAGGGCGTTTCCGCGGTTCTTGCCCTTGTCACTCTTTGGCGCAGGCTGAAGAAGCTCCCCGGGAAATATTCCTCCCTGTTTGACAGGAATCTTTTCGGCCAGATCACGGCGATCGCGGTACCCAGTATCATGCAGCAAAGCGTTCTTTCAGTGGGGAATCTTTTTGTCCAGGATATTGTGAACCGCTTCGGTTCCTCTGTGATCGCCGGTTATTCCGCCGGCGTGAAGCTGAACACTTTTGCAATTAATTCCTTCATGTCGCTGGGAAGCTGTCTTTCCAGCTATACCGCTCAGAATATAGGAGCCGGCCGGCATGACCGTATTCCTCTGGGATTCCGTACCGGCGTGCGTCTTGCGCTTATCGCCGCCGTGCCTTTCGTTCTTCTGTATTTCGGTTTCAGCCGCCAGATGATGGCGCTCTTCCTGGAAAGTGAAAGCCGGGAGGCAATACGGGCGGGAATGGGATTTCTCCGCTTCGTCAGTCCCTGCTACTTTATGATCGCCATTAAACTGACTACCGACGGCATCATCCGCGGCGCGGGCGCCATGAAGTATTTTGTCATCGCAACGGTCCCGGATCTGATCCTGCGTATCATTCTGGCGAATATCCTTTCACAGTTTTTCGCAAGTACGGGAATCTGGATGGCATGGCCATTCGGCTGGATCGCCACCACCGTGCTCACCATTATTTTTTACAGGAAGATCACCGCGGTGGAAGAAACTCCTTGACAGGCTGCGAAAACAGTGATAATTTTACTGTGATAATAAAACTACATAATATAAGAAAACAATAATTCAATGGCGAGGTATGAACATGGAAATTTTAAAACCCATCAAAGAAGGTAAAGTACGTGAGATTTACGACAACGGCGACAGCCTGATCATGGTTGCCACAGACCGCATCAGCTGCTTCGACGTGATCCTGAACAATGAGGTTACCAAAAAAGGAACTGTACTGACCCAGATGTCAAAATTCTGGTTTGATATGACGGAGGACATCGTTCCCAACCATATGATTTCTGTAGATGTGAAAGATATGCCGGAATTCTTCCAGCAGGAGAAGTTCGAGGGCAAATCCATGATGTGCCGCAAGCTGGACATGCTTCCCATTGAATGTATCGTGCGCGGATATATTACAGGAAGCGGCTGGGCAAGTTATCAGAAGAACGGCACTGTCTGCGGCATCAGCCTTCCGGAAGGACTGAAAGAGTCCGACAAGCTGCCGGAGCCCATATACACTCCTTCCACCAAGGCGGAGATCGGCGATCATGACGAAAACATTTCCTTCGAGCAGAGCATCGATCATCTGGAGAAGCACTTCCCCGGCAAAGGCCGCGAATATGCGGAGAAACTCCGCGATTACACCATCGCCCTGTACAAAAAATGCGCGGAATACGCTCTGAGCAAAGGCATCATCATCGCAGACACCAAATTTGAATTCGGTCTTGACGAGAATGGCAATATCGTTCTGGGAGACGAGATGCTTACTCCGGACAGCTCCAGATTCTGGCCGGCAGAGGGATATGAAGCCGGACATGGCCAGCCCTCCTTCGACAAGCAGTTTGCCCGCGACTGGCTGAAGGCAAATCCGGACAACAACTGGACGCTTCCTCAGGAGATCATGGATAAGACTATCGAGAAATACCTGCAGGCTTATGAAATGCTGACAGGAAAGAAACTGGCGTAAAACAGCCGCGTTTATCGCAGACAGGATATATTGCAATTTATGAAAAGCGCTCCGCACGGACAACGTGCAGAGCGCTTTTTTGTACTGATGATCGCTTACGTTTTTCATAGGAACTTTTGCATTATTCTTGCGTTTTTCATAGGAACTTTTGCGTTTTAATTGCCCAGTTCCCAGAAAGCAACGGCGCTGGCGGCCGCCACGTTAAGGGAATCTACCCCGTGGGACATGGGGATCCGCACGGTATAATCGCAGTCCGCGATGGTTTCTCCGGCAAGTCCGTCCCCCTCCGTTCCCAGGATCACCGCCAGCTTCTCCTCGGCTTTCAGTCCAGGATCGTCTATGCTGACAGAATCATCACGAAGAGCCATCGCCGCTGTACGAAATCCCAGTTTCCGAAGAAGCTCCATACCGTCCTCCGGCCAGGGAGTCCTGCCGTCGAAATATGTCCAGGGAACCTGAAAAACCGTCCCCATACTGACTCTCGCCGCTCGGCGGTACAGAGGATCGCTGCATCCGCCAGTGAGCAGGACAGCGTCCATATTCAGGGCGGCCGCAGACCGGAAGATCGCTCCCACATTCACAGGATTCACCACATTCTCAAGTACGGCGATCCGGCGGGCGTTCCCGCAGATCTCCTCAGCAGAAGGCAGTTCTCTGCGGCGCATGGCGCTGAGCATTCCTCTGGTAAGAGTATATCCCTTAAGCTGAAGCAGCGTTTCCCGGTTCGCCATATATACCGGCGCTTCCCCGCAGCTTTGAAAAATGCTTTCGGTCTCTTCATTCTCCTGCCCTTCCTCGATGAGAAAAGACATCGGTTCATATCCGGCGTCCATGGCCCGCCGGATAACCTTCGGGCTTTCCGCGATAAAGATTCCCGGTTCCGGCTCATAATATCTCAGAAGCTGAACCTCTGAATCCTGAGTGTAAACCTTCAGATCCTCTGATGAAAAATCTTCCGTCCTGATGTAATCTGTCACTGGTCATTCTCCTTTTTGTCCGTTGGCATCAGAGTCCTCCGTTCCCCTTGCCGTTCTTTCTCACTTTCAGCGTTCGCCGGACATCAGTCAATATGATATACCCAGTTGTCCTTCCGCTCCGCGGCCTGGGGATAATCGCCGTCCACATAGCCGAGGATGCAGTGTCCGATCCCCTCGTAATCTCCCTCGATTCCCAGGGATTTCAGGATCTCTTTGCCTTCCGGGCTCTCGAATTCCTGTTTCGCCCTGTGGATCCAGCAGCTTCCTACTCCAAGGGAGTGGGCTGCAAGCATCAGATTCCCCATCACAAGGCTTCCGTCATAAAGATAGTTGGCGCTGCTTCTGTCCGCCAGCACGATCAGCACTGCCGGCGCGCCGTAGAAGGGATCGCTGTCCACTCCCATGATCGCCGCGTTCATCCTGGAAAGGCGGTCGCGCATTTCCTTATTGGTCACAGCAATGATTATGGGAGACTGGCGGTTCATCCCTGTGGCCGCATAAGTTCCGGCCTCAACGATCTGATCGATGATCTCCTTCGGAACCATGTCCGGTTTGTATTTCCGGATACTCCTTCTCGTCTTAATGGATTCCAGTACTTTGTTTTCACTGCTCATAACTGTTACCTCCGTTCATTCTTGTCCACGTCATTTGTTTTGCTTTTATTTTATACCTGCGCGTCCTCTCTATCAACTGTTTCTTTTTATCCGGACCTGCGGTTTTTCATCTGAACCCCTGCTGCTCTTCCCTGAAAAAAGCTGTTTCCTGTGAAACGAAAACACCTGAAGAGGAAATCTCTTCCCCTTCAGGCGTCTGTGGAATTACTTCGTTCTCTTAAATTACTGCCGGTCCTGTCCGGCATACCGTTTATACGGTCTGTTCTTTGTGTCCGTGGATCACCAGCAGATGGCTTTTGATCAGTACCGGTCTCACCGCGTTGTACACAACCGCTACCAGAATGGTGGAGATCACCGCGTTGAACAGTGTAGTCATGGCGCTCAGTTTCGCAAGGGCTTCCGCCAGCTCCTGCGGCTGTCCCAGTATGAACTGTTTGTAGAAAAATCCCACCAGGGGATCTGCCACAACATTGAAAGCCAGTCCGGCTATGGAAGCGATCAGGCTCCATTTAAACACATATTTCCTGTCTGTGCTCTCGTTGATACGGGCGATCCGGTGAGCTACCAGTCCGGTGATCAGACCGATACAGAGCTTCAGCACAAAAGTCTTCGGCGCAACTGTTATATATACGGGATCCATGATATCCGCGATCCCCATTCCCACTGCTCCGGCAATTCCTCCGTACCATCCGCCCAGAAGAAGCGCCGCCAGCACGCAGAAAGCATTTCCCAGATGAATCGATGTGGCGTCTCCTCCCGGCACCGGTATCTTAATCTGCAGGAATGTAAATACCACATAACAGAGAGCAGCCATAAGAGCTGTCTGTGCAAGTTTTACGATCATGTTGTTCTGACTGTTCATAATAACTGTCCCCTCTTTCTTATTTTCTATATTGACATCATACTCTTGGACTGTGCATTTTAAAATACACAATTTTCACAATTTTTAAGGGGACAGTTTGTGGTTTTTTCTGTCAGCGACAATTCCGGCGTCGGTTCAGATCCCTTTTTTATAAAGAATATAGGAATAGACTCCCGGGATAAAAGCAAACAGCAGCACCGCAAAATACATTGCCTCAAACTGAAAGAATGCGTTCACGATAAAAAGAAGGCCGCATATCACAAAAAGCCAGGACGCCATTCTGTGGGTTCTGTTCCAGTTCTCCTCACTGTTAAGGGTCCATGGAAGTTTAATTCCCACCGTGTAGTTCTGTTTGATCCTGTGGAGATAATTTCCCAGGAAAATGAACATGATCCCGATAAGGATATTTACCAGAAAACCGATATCCACCGGTATCCCCAGAGCAATCCCGTAACAGGAAAGGCACACGATCAGGGAAGTCACCGGGACGATCCAGAGACAGAACCGCATGATTTTGTCGTCAATATTTCTCTTCTTGGGATCATTGGTGGTCACAAAATACAGCAAAAGTTCCACCGCCAGCATGATCCCCGGAATCCCGAACACGGTAAATGGCTTGCTGCTCCAGCCGTTGGCCACATTGCCGCTTCCGAAATGAGTGGCGATCTCATCAGGTAAACGGTTCCAGAGGATCAGACCCACAAGCATCGGCAAAGCTGTGACAATACATCCGATAAGCAGTGTCCATTTATACTTTTTCATCATTTCCGCCGCCTCCTTTTAAATCTGTAAGCCATAAAAGTATTTCGTCCACAACTGTGGTGTTCAGTTCATAATAAACATAATTCTTCACCTTTGTTTCCCATACCAGATCTGCCTTTTTCAGAATGCCCAGATGATAGGATATGGTGGCCCCGGTCATATCGAAATGGCTTCCGATCTCTCCGGCAGACAGTTTCCCGGTCTTGAGAAGCTGCAGGATCTCCCGGCGTACCGGATCCGAAAGGGCTTTAAATGTATCTGCAAAAGACATTTCCACATCTCCTTTCTTCTGTTCTATTTAGAAATATTTCTAATTAGAATATACTCTCTGAAAGCCGGAATGTCAATAAGTATTTAGAAAATATTCTAAATACTCACCAGTCATTTTATCGATGTTTTCTCTGTCAGTTTTCCAGTCACTCTGTTTCTCTGTTTCTGTACTCGCGCGGCGTCATCCCATAGCGCGCTTTAAACTGTCTGTTAAAATTGGAAAGGTTTTCAAATCCCGCGTCTTCCGCGATCGTCACGATCTTGTCGTCGCTGCGGCGCAGTCTTTCCGCCGCGGACGTCAGCCGTCTGTCGTTGACATAGGAAATAAAACTTCCTCCTGTCATCTGCTTGAACCATCTCATGAAATGGCTGCTGCTCCACCCGCAGAACTCAGCCATATCCGCCACTGTAAGAGGTTCCCTCTCTCTCCGCTCCGTCTCCTGGAGCACAGTTTTCAGACGTTCCATATCCGGGGAAAGCCGCTGGATGTTCGCCGGGTACTTCTGTATCAGCAGGAAGATAAGCTGAAGTACAGCCGCTTTAACCCCAAGCTGAAAACCATACCCTCTCTGCCCGCAGAGTTTTTCCATTCTCTGAAGACAGTCCGCCGCCTCTTTGTATCCTTCTTCCTCCGGATCAAGCCGCACCGGGGAAAGAAGTTCTCCGGCGGCGACAGGTATCAGATATTCTCCCGCGCAGATATCCGCCGCGCCCGCGCCGGCAAAATCCATCCCGAAGATGATATTTTCGTATTCCATGGAATATCCATGCTTTTGATAAATGGCGTGGAGCGTTCCCGGCGGGATCACAAAAATATCTCCCTCCCCGGCGGTATACTGTTCCATTCCCATCTGTATCCTGCCGCGGCCTTTTTTCACATAGACCAGTTCCATTTCGTTATGCCAGTGAAGCACCACGGAAGGAAAGTCCAGGGGAATGGTACAAGGATAAATATTAAAAGGAAACAGCCGGCTGCCGTGCCGCTTTGTTTCCTGAAACTGTTTCTTCTGATCTGAATCCGCCATATTTCTTCCTCTTATCTTAATCTGCAATTTTCAGTATCTTTATGATAGGATTGTATCATTTTCTGCTATCATTTTACAAGACTGTTCTTCGATTCTGTGATAAAACGAAACTGTACAGATTAAGAGAGAAAGAAAACAGCGGCGAGCAGATCCCGCCCGCGGATTTTGTATAAACCCGTAAAAGAATACGTAATAATATTATTCAGAGAAATGAAAGGAGTCCTGAACATGAGTACATCCATGAATTCCACACTGACACGCCTTCTTGGAAAAGACCTTGCCGCGGCTTCCAATGAAGAAATCTACGAGGCTCTTCTGAAGCTGGCGCATGAAAAAAGCAAAGCCCGTGAAGAGAAGGTAACTGGAAGAAAGCTTTACTATATCTCCGCAGAGTTCCTGATCGGAAAACTTCTCTCCAACAACCTGATCAATCTCGGACTTTACGACGAGGTACGCTCCACACTTGCAGAAGCGGGAAAAACGCTTTCTGATATCGAGGAACTGGAACCGGAACCCAGCCTCGGCAACGGCGGTCTCGGCCGTCTGGCAGCCTGTTTCCTGGACAGTCTGGCGACGCTGAACCTTCCGGGAGACGGAATCGGCCTCCGTTACCACTGCGGCCTGTTCCATCAGGATTTTAAAAACGGCCTTCAGAAAGAATCTCCCGATTTCTGGCTGACGCCCCAAAGCGCGGCAGAACCCACTGATACCGTTTTCCCGGTATCTCTTGCCGGGAAGGAATATTCCGCCCGCCTGTACCGTCTTCCGGTTACCGGCTACGAGGGACGGACAAACAGCCTGAATCTTTTCGATCTGGATTCTGTAGATGAATCCATTATCGGAGACGGCATCTCCTTTGACAAAAAAGACATCGCAAAAAACCTGACACTGTTTTTGTATCCGGACGATTCTGACGACGACGGACGTCTTCTGCGTATCTACCAGCAGTATTTCATGGTTTCCGCAGGCGCCCAGCTGATCCTTCAGGAATGTGAAGCCCGGGGCTGCACTTACCATGATCTGGCTGACTATGCCGCCATTCAGATCAACGACACCCATCCCAGCATGGTGATCCCGGAACTGATCCGTCTTCTGGAGCTTCACGGCATCGAGTTTGAAGAAGCTGTACAGATCGTTACAGATACCTGCGCCTATACTAATCATACGATTCTTGCGGAGGCTCTGGAAAAATGGCCCAGAAATTTCCTGGAGCAGGTAGTTCCCCAGCTTATGCCTGTGATTGAAAAGCTGGACGCTCTCGCGCGCACCAGAACAGACAACGAAGCCGTAGCTGTTATTGACAAAAACGATGTGATCCATATGGCTCATATGGATATCCATTTCACCCACTCCACCAACGGCGTGGCGGCCCTCCATACGGAAATTTTGAAAAACAGCGAGCTAGCTGATTTTTATCAGCTTTATCCTGAAAAATTCAATAACAAGACAAACGGCATCACGTTCCGCCGCTGGCTTCTGAAATGCAACCCGACCCTTACAGAAGAGATCGAATCTCTGATCGGATCTGAATTCAAAAAAGACGCTTCCTGCCTGGAAAAGCTTCTTGCATTTACAGAAGATAAAGAAGTACTGAAAAAAATTGCGGAGATCAAGAAAGAAAACAAAAAGGAACTTGCCCGCTGGATGAAAGCAAAGCAGGGCGTGAAGCTGAATACAGAGGCCATGTTCTCCATCCAGTCCAAGCGTCTTCATGAATACAAGCGCCAGCAGCTTAATCTTCTGTTTCTGATCCATCAGTATTTTGAGATCAAAGCGGGACATAAGCCCTCCGTACCGCTGGTAAGTATTTTCGGCGCAAAGGCAGCTCCGGCATATATTATCGCCAAAGATATCATCCACGCTCTTCTCACTCTGTCAAAAGTGATAGAAAACGATCCGGAAGTATCTCCCTGGATGCAGCTTGTTTTCGTAGAGAATTACAATGTCACCGCCGCCGAGAAAATGATCCCGGCCTGCGACCTTTCCGAACAGATCAGCCTTGCGTCAAAGGAAGCCTCCGGAACAGGAAACATGAAGTTCATGCTGAACGGCGCCCTGACCCTCGGAACAATGGACGGCGCCAACGTGGAGATCTGCGAGGCGGTTGGACAGGAAAATATCTACATCTTCGGTCAGAGCAGCAAACAGGTTATCCACCGCTACGCAGAGGGCGATTACTGTGCGGCCGACTGGTACGAAGGGGATCCCAACCTGCGCCGCGCCATCGACTTCCTCACCGGGGAAGAAATGATGAAATACGGACAGGCGGAACATTTGAACCGCCTGAAAAATGAGCTGATCAGTAAAGACTGGTTCCAGACCCTTCCTGACTTCAACGCCTATGTTGTCCGCAAACAGCAGGCAATGGCAGATTACGCCGCAGGATCCCTTGCATGGACCCGCCGCGCGCTGGTGAATATCGCGAAAGCAGGATTCTTCTCCTCTGACAGGACCATCGAAGAATATAACCGGGATATCTGGAAACTGAACTGAAAGCTAAACCGAAAACATTAAAGACAGTGAGAACCGGCATGCCGGTTCAGGATTATCTAATGTATATACGGCAGACAACAGGCCAGGGGCGGCCGCATGAATGTGACCGCTCCCTGGCCTGATTTTTTTATCAGATCTCATTTCCCGGGAATTTCGGAATTCCGTCAAATCCCTTCTGAAGATCCTCATCTGTGGGAATATAATCGCTCATTTCCCCGTTGTTGAATTTTTCATAAGCATACATATCGAAATATCCTGTTCCGGTGAGACCGAATACGATGGTCTTTTCCTCGCCGGTCTCCTTGCATTTCATCGCTTCGTCAATGGCAACTCTGATGGCGTGGGAGCTTTCCGGAGCCGGAAGGATTCCCTCCACCCTCGCGAATGTTTCCGCCGCCTCGAATACCGCCGTCTGCTCCACAGCGCGTGCTTCCATCAGTCCGTCCGCGTAAAGCTGCGAAAGCACGGAACTCATTCCGTGATAGCGGAGTCCGCCGGCATGGTTTGCTGACGGGATGAATCCGCTTCCCAGCGTATACATTTTCGCCAGAGGCGTCACCATACCGGTATCGCAGAAGTCGTACACATATTTTCCTCTGGTAAGGCTGGGGCAGGACGCCGGCTCTACGGCAATAAACTGATAGTCTCTTTCGCCCCGGAGCATCTCGCCCATAAACGGAGAGATCAGACCGCCCAGGTTGGAACCGCCGCCGGCGCAGCCGATGATCATATCCGCTTCCACGCCGTATTTGTCAAGAGCCGCTTTCGTCTCCAGGCCGATGATGGACTGATGAAGAAGCACCTGGTTCAGCACGCTTCCCAGAACATAGCGGTATCCTTCCTGATGTGTGGCGCATTCCACAGCTTCCGAGATCGCACAGCCAAGGCTTCCGGTAGTACCGGGATGCTCGGCCAGGATCTTTCTTCCCACCTCTGTGGTATCGGAGGGAGACGGCGTTACCTTCGCCCCGTAGGTCCGCATTACTTCCCTGCGGAAAGGCTTCTGCTCATAGGAACATTTCACCATATATACCTGACAGTCCAGATCCAGATACGCGCATGCCATGGAAAGGGCTGTTCCCCACTGGCCGGCTCCGGTCTCTGTAGTCACGCCTTTCAGACCCTGCTTCTTCGCGTAATACGCCTGGGCTATAGCGGAGTTCAGCTTGTGGCTTCCGCTTGTATTGTTTCCCTCGAATTTATAATAGATCTTCGCCGGAGTCTGGAGTTTCTCCTCCAGGCAGTAGGCGCGCACCAGAGGAGAGGGACGGTACATCTTATAAAAATTAAGGATCTCCTCCGGGATTTCAATATAGGCGTTGTCGTTGTCCAGTTCCTGTTTCACAAGTTCGTCGCAGAATACCGCGCCAAGTTCCTCGGCCGTCATGGGTTTTAAGGTTCCCGGGTTCAGAAGGGGCGCCGGTTTGTTCTTCATATCCGCGCGGACATTGTACCATGCCCTTGGCATTTCCTGTTCTTCCAGATAAATTTTGTAGGGGATCTTCTTTGTTTCTGCCATAATTTTCTCTCCTCTCTTGAAATAAAAAAATACCCTCGTCTCCCACAGTTACGATTCTGCAGGGACAAGAGTATAAACTCCTGCGGTGCCACCCGGCTTGGTATCGGAATACCCGCTCAGCGCATACTTTCATATGCTTTCTTTGATAACGGAGTATGTTCTCCGGCTCGCCTACTGTATGATTCAGCTCGCCCTTGGAAGCCCATTCCCTTCTATCCCCGGCGCCGCATCCCACCAGCCGCGGCTCTCTGTACCCGGATTCCTAAAAGGTACTTACTCTTCTTCAACGGTTTACTAAGATGAAGTATTTATATCACAGTTTACATGCAATTGTCAACCCCGTTTTTAATTTTCAGAATTTTCTTTTTTTAGCAACCGGGAAGGCGCATATCAAAGCGCCCTCCCGGCAGTCTTCTCTGTTTCGGATTTCTGCTTCAGGAAACGGGATTCCGGCTGCGGATCTGTTCTGTCAGCTCCCGGCCGCCCTGCCGGTACCATTCTTCCACAAAAGTATCGAAATAACTTACCGGCTCCTCTCCCATGATGATCTGCAGAAAACTGTCCTTCTCCAGTTCTTTCAGAGAACGGGGGATCTCCACTCCCGTGTCGTCCAGATACTCCCTGGTCACAGGAACATATCCTCCGTCGATGAGGATCCCCACTGCCGACATCCGGGATTCCCAGGCGGCCCAGTCCTCAGCGGAAGGATCTTCCCCTTCCTGATATCTTCTGCACGCCTCATAATAGGAACGGGCGATCGCGCTCATCTCTTTCTCCGGAAGTTCTCCCTTAAGAGCCTCCCGGATTTCTTCTGTCACCTGATAGGTAGCCTCGTTATAATCCACGTTGATCACAAGCGGCCTTGCCGTGGGATCTACATTCAGGGCAAAATAATCGTTCACTTCTTCTGCGTCGTCCGCCTCATACCGCGTATAGTCAAAGAGTACGCTGATGATTTTCATAACGATCTCCGGATGCTCATAGCCTTTGCGCACTACCACGTATTTATTGTCCCGGAAGGAATCATACGCGTCTTCTTCACAGGGCTCCTGCAGATAATAAGGCTCCCACAGGGCGTCCCCGTCCTGTGCCCGGCTGTCCATCAGAGGATTATTCGGCGTCCACCACAGTCCGAAAAATGCGCCGCACCGTCCTTCCACCACAAGGTCCCTCAGATTGTTGTTCGCGCGGAGAGCAAAATTCCTGTCTATGACTCCCCTCTCATAAAGACTGCGGAGATACCCGAGGGCTTCCTTCGTCTCTTCCGTAAGAGATCCGTAGACGATACTGCCGTCCCGGTTCACCCAGCTCTGGGGATTCGCGCCGAAGCTGTCGAACACGGGATCCAGAGAATAGCTGGAACTGGTGCTTCCCACCAGATCCGTATCGCATACCAGACCCACCGGTTCCTCGCCCTGTCCTGCGCCCATGCGGTTTTTCACAAAAGCCTCCACGATCTCAAACCCCTCTTCCAGAGTTTCCGGCTCCTCAAGTCCCAGCTGGTCCATCCAGTCTTTTCTGAGCCACAGAAGACAGGGGCCGTGATCGATCACTGTCTCGGGAACCGCCATCAGTTTTCCGTCGAATCTGCCGGAATCCAGAAGACCGTTTCCATAGCTTTCGTACATGGCCTTGATCCGCGGGGAAGTACATTTCTCAAACACATCCGTCAGATCTTCCACAAGATCGTTTTCCACCAGTTCTTTCAGTGTTTCCCGGTCCGACACCACCAGGATATCGGGAAGCGTCCGGTCCTTGACGATAATATTGACAAACTCGTCGTAGCGGTCCTCGCTTTCCATATAGACATTCTCATTCTGAATATTCAGCATCTGCCGCAGATATCTGGTATAGGCGTTGTCCTCATAAGTGTTTCCCTGAGGCAGATTGGAATTATTGGCGCCGTTCATCTGTCCCAGAGTATAAGTCACCAGTTCCGGATAACTGCCATAGGGCGTGGTTTCCGCCTTCTCCCAGGCTCTTCGTGTCTCTTCGGATACTTCCTGTCCCGTATTATAATGTCTGACCTCTCCCCCGGCGCACCCACACGTCATGCACAGCGCCGCAAGGAGGCCTGCTGTCCATATCCTTTTCATTTTCATCTGCTATTCCTTTTTTCTCTTTTTAGGAAATCTCATCTCCACCTTCGTTCCCTCTCCCGGACGGCTGAAAATGCGGACCGCGTAATCCTCGCCGTACAGAAGACGGATCCGGTCGTTGACGTTTTTCAGGCCGTACCCCTGCGCCTGATAAGTCACAAGCGTATCCGCTTTCTCCTGATCCATGCCCGGCCCGTTATCCTGCACCATGATCAGCATCTCCTGATCCATGTCAAGGAAAGAAAGCTTCAGTTTCCTCTCTCCCTCTTCTTTTTCATCCAGCCCGTGTTCCAGCGCGTTCTCTACCACCGGCTGCAGAAGGAGTTTCGGCATTTTTTCGTTCTTTATGGACTCATCCACATCCCACTCCACTGTGAAATCATTGTCGTGCATCACGAGCTGGATCTCCAGATACGCCTCCATATTGCGGATACAGTTCTCCACTGTCACCATATCCTCGCCTTTGCTGAGCGCCGTCCGGTAAAAAGCGGAAAGGGCAAGGGTGACCCTGCTGATCTCCTTCTGACCCCCTTTAAGCGCCATCCAGTTAATGGCAGACAGCGTGTTGTACAGGAAATGGGGATTGATCTGCGCCTGAAGGGCCTTCAGTTCATACTCTTTGAGAGAGAGCTTGTTCACGTAAACCTCGTCGATCAGACGGTTGATCTCGTCCATCATCCTCCGGAAGCTGCGGATCAGAATACCTACCTCGTCGCCTGAATCGCTGGTAACCGTTACTTCCCTGCTTCCGTGATTGACCCTGTCCATATTCCGGGTAAGCTCTTCGATCTTCCGCGTAAACAGCCGGGAGAAGAAAAGGCCGAGAAAAACAAGCACCACCACCGAAAAAATGATCAGAGGGATTTCCTCTCTGAGAAGCTGGAACACTGCCCGGGAAATAGAAGCCTTTGATTTAAAAAAATAAAACGTCCAGTCTGTATGCCGGTCTGTACTTACGGAGTATTCACATACTTCCCCGATGCCCGCGAGGGCTTTCTCTGCAGAATCCCAGCCGGCGTTCAGGTTCTCCACTTCATGGGAAAGATATATGATGTCTCCGTCCCCGTCCGTCACCATCGCCCCGCTGTCTTCCCCAAGGATATTGGTCAAAGGCTGAAAGATCTTGTCATAGTCCAGCGTCACGCAAAGCACCGCCTCCAGCTCTTTCCCGTCGTAGAGCTTGCGCACCGCGGCGATCTCCCTCTCTTCCTCATTCACCGCCCACTGTATCCTCACGTCGTCTCCCAGACCCGCGCTCCACCATTCCCGGTCCAGATTCTCCAGCGGGACAAGCGTATACTCGTGTTCCACCTGGATACTGTCCGCAAAAAGGCGGATCTGGTTGATGGCGTCATGATAGGACTTTGGTACGGAGAGAAGAGGATCCGCCACCTCCGTATACTGTTCATAGGCTGCGTAATTGTCCAGATTTTTTTCTTCTATGATCTCTTCAATATCAGGAGAATAGGTAAGATAATTCAGCAGGCTTGCAAAAATCTGGATCTGGCTGTCGATATTTTCCCTTGCCTGCTCCAGGATCGCCTGCATATCCTCCGTCTCGTTCCTGCGGATCATGGTGCTCATACGGCCGTGGCTGTACAGGATGATCCCCGTCATAGGAATTAAGCTGGCAACCACAAGAAGGATTGTCAGCTTATGACGGTATTTCATATTCTTAATCTTCTGAAGAAATTTCTTCATCTCCGCCTGTTCCTTTCCGGTAGGATTCCGGGCTGCATCCGTAATACTCGCGGAAACTTCTGCAGAAATAGGATACGTTGGCAAATCCCACCTTTTCGCTTATCTGAGCCACCTTCATGTTCGTATCATGAAGAAACTCGCCGGCCTTTTCCATTCGGAACACCTTGATAAAGCGGTTCAGGTTCATCCCTGTCTCTTTCTTGAAAATAAAACTCAGATAACCGGAGGAAAGATATACCTTCTCCGCCAGCATTTCCAGATTCAGATCTTCCCCGTAATGCTGGTAAATATAATTCTTCACAGCGGCAACTTCATTCCTGGACTCGCTCATGGAACGCTCCAGGAATTTCTCATATTCCCGGATATTGTCCTCCGTCACTTTCAGGATATCCATAATATTCCCGCAGCTGTACAGCCTGTCGATCTCCTGTTCCAGTCTGTGCTCGTCGGCGAACTGGTTTTCCTGAAAAAGCTCCTGGATCACATTGGAAAATACGAACTTGATGTACATGGCCGAAAACTGTGTATTGCTGCTGTATTTTTCTTTCAGGCACTCAAAATGTTTCCAGAGCTGCTCCGTATCCTTCCTGCTGATATCCTCGGATATCATCTGCATGAGCTGAGAATCCTGCACCTCTCCGGCTGCCATTTTCAGCTCTTCCTCCTCGCAGGAAAAAATATGTTTCTCCGGATGATAGAATTTTTCCTCCATCTGCTGCTCCAGCTGGCCGAGGATCTCCGGCAGGCATTCGCACCCGTCGAATTTGCGGCTGACAGAGAGATAGATCCGCACCATATAGTTCCGTTTCAGAAAGGTATACAGATGATTCGCCACCAGAAGGTAATCACAGTACACATCCTGGAACAGAAGCAGGGACTGGCGCTCGTTCAGATTCAGATAGAAAAAAACTCTGCGCAGTTCTTTCTGCAGTTCTCCGGGAAAGTTTTCCTCCGCCGTGTCAAAAAACGCGGTGTCTGTTTCTATCAGTATGGCGCAGTGCCATCCGTTCCATTTGTCAAGATCGACAAACTCCCCGGCTTTCTCCAGAATCTCTTTTTTCCCGGAATAGAGGTAATTCTGAAGGAAATACTGCTGGAGAAAATTCTGACGGCGGATCTCCCTGTTCTCTTCCGCCTGTCTCTCCCGTATATTTTTCTCCGCCTTCTCTATGATCTCATGGAAATTATCCGGATCCACAGGCTTCAGGATATAATCTGTCACTCCGTACCGGATCGCCTCCTGGGCGAAAGTGAAATCATTATATCCGCTGAAGATCACGATCCGGATCTCCGGAAACAGCTCCTTCGCCCTCCGGGCCAGCTCCAGCCCGTCCATCACGGGCATCTTGATATCCGTGAGGATCATGTCAATATTTTCTGTGCGCAGGATCTGCATGGCCTGTTTCCCGTTGGCCGCCTCGAAGATCCTCCGCTCTCCTTTTTCCAGAGAGAGAAGGTACCGGATCCCCTCTCTCTCTATCTTTTCATCGTCCGCAATCAGTATATTCATCATTCTCAAACCCTTCTACGGTAATGTCCTACATAATGTTGCCTTATTGTAACATTGCGGACTTATGGATACAAGAAGCTATATTACTGAAAAAAGTCGATATTTTTCTACTATCTGCATCATCCCTTTACCGCGCCTGCCACAACGCCCTCGATAATGTATTTCTGGCAGACAAGATATACGATAATGATGGGTATGATATCGATCATGATACTGGCCATCATGGGACCCATCTGCACATGGCCGAAACTTCCCCTGAAGTACTGAACCGCCATGGGAATGGTCCTGTATTTCTTGATATCCAGAACAAGCGTAGGCAGAAGGTAATCGTTCCACACCCACATCAGCTCCAGGATAGCGGTGGAGATAATGGTGGGCTTCAGAATCGGGATCAGCACCTGCGTGTACACCTTAAAAGGACTGCAGCCGTCGATCAGCGCCGCCTCCTCGATCTCCATGGGGATCCCTTTTACAAAGCCGGTAAACATGAATACCGCCAGACCTGCGCCGAAGCCCAGGTAAATGATACAGATGTTATAGGGATTATTCAGCTTCAGTGTGTCCGCTGTTTTCGCCAGAGTGAACATTACCATCTGGAAAGGCACTACCATACTGAACACGCAGAGGTAATAAAAAGCTTTGGAAAATTTTCCGTTTACCCTGACGATATACCATGCGCTCATAGAGCAGCAGATCAGGATCAGAACCACGGACATCACGGAAATCACCAGACTATACCAGAAAGATTTCAGGAAATCCATCTGGGTAACGCTGGCAATAAAGTTGGAGATCCCGTTCCAGGTCTCCGCTGTGGGGAAGCTGAAAACTCCGGAAGTGGTGATCGCGGATTCCACCTTCAGGGAATTGAGAAGGATCAGTAGAATGGGATACAGCCACAGAATACAGATCACAGTCAGTATGATCGTCGGTATTATGCTTTTTTTCTTATTTGCCATTACTGCTGCACCTCCTTCGATGATGTGGCTTTCAACTGGATCAGCGCGATCGCTACCACCAGGATAAAGAATACCACGGCCTTCGCCTGGCCGATGCCCTTCCACTGCGGTCCGCTGCGGGCGTAAAACGTATCATAGATATTCAGCGCCAGAAGCTGTGACTGCTTGCCCGGATCTCCTCCTGTGAGGGACAGGTTCTGGTCGAACATTTTGAATCCGTTTGTCAGTGTCAGGAAGGTACATATGGTTACGGACGGCATGATCATGGGAATCTTGATCCTGAAAAGAATCTGCCTGGAAGTCGCCCCGTCGATCTTCGCCGCCTCGATGAGGTCCGGCGAAACATTATTCAGTCCCGCCACATAGATGATCATCATATATCCGATCTGCTGCCACATCAGGAGAATGAGCATGCCGATAAAACCGTTTCTGGCGGAAAGCGCCAGAAGGGGCTGGCCCCACATGGAAAGCAGACCGTTGAGGAGCGTCTGCCATATGTAGCCCAGTACGATACCGCCGATCAGGTTCGGCATGAAGAATACAGTACGGAACGCGTTCGTTCCCTTATATCCCTTAGTCAGAGCCAGCGCAATGGCAAAGGCGCAGACATTGATCAGAATACTGGACACAAAGGCAAACGCCACCGTCAGCCAGAAGGAGTGGCTGAACGTCTTGTCTATCAGTATCTTGGTATAGTTGGAAAAGCCTACGAACGTAACGTCCTGCACGGTGGTAAATTTACAGAACGACAGATAGATGCCCCAGAGAAACGGCCATAGAAAACCGATGACAAAGGCTGCGAACGTAGGCAGTACAAACAGAGGCCACCATTTTTTTATTGTTTTTCCTACCATAGGATCCTACCTCTTTCCTTTCATGAATTCTGCACCCTGCGCCTGATAAAACGCAGGTTTTTCTCTTCTGCTGAAAAGGGCTGCTGCAGAATTGTGCAGCAGCCCCGTAAGTCAGTTCAGTAAATTACCTTTTATTCGGACAGAGCTTTTTCCATTGCCCAGTTGTCAACGAATGCGGATACTACGTCGTCCCAGGTTCCCGTCTCGGCGGCATAAGCGGTAAGCGCGGTTCCCAGAGCGTTCTTCCACTCTTCAGAAGGCATTGTGGTGAAGCACCATGATACCGGGGTAAGACCTGCTTCTGTATACTCCTGATCCTGTTTTACAAAGAGATTGGTAGGAGTAGCCGCGGTCTTGAACGGGATCGTGAATCCCATATCCTCAGCCATGGCCTTTGTGCCTGTCTCAGAGGTTACGCACCAGTTGATGAAGTCCAGAGTTGCCTGGATATCTTCTTCGGAAGCGTTCTTGTTTACGCACCAGTAGTTCTCTGTACCGGTAGCAAGGCCTTCGTTCTCGTCGTCTACGCCGAAGTAGATGGGGATCATTGCCAGTTCGTCATCGCCGAATGTCTTGGCAAGTTCGGAATACTCCCAGGATCCGTTCTGATAGAAAACAGCCTCGCTGTTCACGAATTCATTTCTGGAATCGTCCGCAGTCTTGGCGGAAAGTTCCGCGCCGTCGCAGGTGGAGTCTGTGATATACAGGTCAAAAAGGTTCTTGTAGTTGTCAAGGTAGGTTCCCTTGATGGCGTCTGTGTCGTCGATTCCCTCTTCCGCATATTCATAGTAGATGGGAAGATTTGCAAGGTGTGTCTTATATCTCCAGTCGGAAGATCCGTCCATACCTGCGGAAGTGAAAGCGCCCTTGACGCCCAGCTCGTCTTTTCTGCTCTGGATATCGTCCGCTACTGCTTTCAGATCATCATAACTCTTGATATCGTCCAGTGTGTAGCCTGCTTTCTCCAGAAGCGTTGTGTTTACGATCAGTCCGTAGGACTCGATAACGTATGCGATTCCCGCAACTGCGTCCCCGTCTTTCAGGGCGTATGCCTCATTGGTAAGCTGGGAATAAATATCGGAACCGGAAAGGTCATAGCAGTAATCCTTCCAGTTCTTCAGGCCTACCGGGCCGTTTACCTGGAAAAGTGTGGGAGCTTCGCTCTTTGCCATCTCGGACTGAAGCGTGGTCTCATACTGTCCGGAAGCCGCCGTCACTACCGTTACCGGAACTCCTGTCTCCTCGGTGTATGCCGCCGCCAGATTCTGCCAGTCTTCATCCTGCTCCGGTTTGAAGTTCAGATAGTAAACCTGTCCGGATGCGTCCTCCGCCATTGCGGGAACCGCCGGAACCATCGTTGCCGCCATAACTGCCGCAAGGCCCAGTGCTGCGATTTTCTTCGTCTTCATAGTGTAATCCTCTCCTTTACATTGAATTTGTTTTTCAATCTGGTTACATTATATTTCCGTGAGAGGAAATCCACCATGATAAAAAATCAAGAAACATGTTCAAATTTCATGTTCAAAAACCCAGAAATCTCTGGATCACCGTTCCGTCTCTGGCGTCAAGGGTCAGTATTGGAAAATCGTCCGCTTCCATACTGGAGGAAGCAATGCCGCTCCCACTTGTCAACTCTGCGGTCCATATGCCGTAAAAATCCCACACCGGAATCAAAAACCCTTTTTTATTACTCAGATTATCCCGCTGTCTCATATAGCCCAGTTTTACTTTTGTAACCGTCATATCTACGGAATCCACATTATATATAGAAACCCCGGACATATCAACATATGTCTGCGAATATCTGTTCTCTTCGGTCATCATCTGCAGCGCCACCGTTCTTTCAAAAATGTCCCTGATCTCGTCAAAAGGAAGAAGAAACTGTTTTTCATCTGACAAATCAGAAATTTCAAGGCCATCTCTGTACTGAAAAATTCTTACAGTTCCTCCGGCAAACTCTATGCTGAGTTCTTCCTGCATCCAGATCTGATCCTCCCCTTCCGCTGCAGCTTCGTCCCCGTTCACAGATGCAGCTCCACCTTCATATACCGGAAGCATGCTTTCCGTTATATAATTTACCGGAACTCCGTCCACAACCCGTTCAAAAGTAAAGCCATCTCTGGCGACCGGACCGTTTTTTCCGTCTCTGGGCAGGGTATCGTGATATTCCGAGCAGATCTGAAATCCCTGCAGCCCTATTTCTTCCAGAAATTCCAGGGCTTCTTCTCCTGTCACTTTTCCGGTGTCCGCGGCGTATTTTTCAAACAGCTCTGCCTGCCAGCTTTCCAGATCCTCTACGGTATCGGCAACCTGGGAAAGATCCGTTAAGCAGGAAAAAGATTTTCTGTTTTCACCGATATTGCAGGCATAAGTATAAGGGATCTCCCCTGCGGTAAAATTCCCCGTGACGCTTTGTCCGCCATTTTCCTGAGAAAATTCTTCTTCTGATATTTTAATTTCTTTTCCGGCAGCGATCCCGTAGATCATCTGCTCTGCCATTTCTTCCGTACCGGACGCTTTGTCTGCTTTTTTCAGAAGAATGGAATCCACCTGGGGTACCTCCACCGGGGCTTCTGCGGTCAAAGTAAATTCCAACGGCGAGGATCTATCTTCCCTGGATGCGCTGCAGAGATATTCGATCCGGGAAGTCTCATAGATTTCCGGTGCCTGTACCTGCTCCGGAACTGTTTTCAAAACATTCCGGAAAGAATCCTCATTCCCTTTCGTTCCTTCAGACGCCTCTGTATTGTTTTCTTTTCCTGCGTTTTCTTCGGCCACCACTGCAGATTTTACCACTTTATCGCATCCGGACATTCCTGTTCCCGCCAGAAGGAATACACCGATAATCATATAAAATTTTTTTGTATTCATATGCCACCTCCTGTAACTCAAAGGTACCATATCTGTTGTGCAAAGTATTCAGGAAAATGTAAACAAAATGTAATTTCGTCAGAAAACAGCAGACACAACCGTGCCTTCTCCTTCTCTGCTTTCTACTATGAGTTTTCCTTTATGAAGCCGGGCGATACTCTCGCACAGGGCCAGTCCCAGGCCGGCTCCGCCGTTTTGGCGGCTTCTGGATTTGTCTGCCATATAGAAAGCCTCCGTCACTCTGTCCAGATCTTTCTCCGGGATTCCATGACCGTTATCCGCCACCCGGAAGAATATCCTTCCGTTTTCACGCCCCGCTCTGACACTGACCCGGCCGCCTTTATCAACTGCGTGAAAAGCGTTATCGATCAGATTCACCAGAAGACTTTCCATCAGGGCAGGATCCATCTTCATGGAAAAATCCTCACATTCCACTGAAAAACAGACGTCTTTTTTCTCTGCCCGCCCCTCTTCCAGCGTCCGGATCCTGTCAAAAAGCTCCTTTACAGAGTAATCCTCCATATGGATCGCCCTGTTCCTGTGCAGGCCAAGAAGTTCGAGAAGTTTTCCCGACAGTGTTTCCAGCCGTCTTCCCTCTCTTTCAATGTGCTCCAGGGCCCGGTCTCTCTGTACCTCCCCAAGCTTCACATGGCGGAGACTGTCCGAATATCCGATTATCGAAGTCAGAGGTGTTTTCATTTCATGGGCAAGAGCCCCCAGCAGCATCTCCTGTTTTCCCGCCACTTCCTGAAGTTCCTCCATGCTCCGTACTGTCCGCCGCATCATTTTGTAAATAAAAAGACCTGCCAGAAGGAAGATTCCAAAACAGATGATCAGAAACATCACCGCAGTATACCGCAGTTCAGCAAAAACATCCGTAATATTCCTCACAGACAGGAGCAGATAGCCTTCCGGCTGCTCCGGCATGGTCTGCTGAAGCAGAAGGATCTTCCCGTCCAGCCGCTGGATCCGGTAGTCGTCCGCGACGCTGTCCTCCGGCATATCCATCGCCTTAAGATCCACAATCTGATATCCTGTAAAATTCCCTTCCACTTCTCCGCTCTCTCTGTTGATCAGGGCGTAGCCATCCCCGCAGCACATCCGGAACTGGAATTCCCGGTAGGCCTTTTTTCCGGTCTCCGACATCAGGCTGTACTGGCTTCCATCCCAGAACTGCTCCATCAGAGACGCGGCTGCTTCCAGCTGTCTGCCGAAGGTCTGAGCCGTGTTTTCCAGTGCTCTCTTTCCTGTGAGGAAAAGGCTCAGGCCGCCTACCAGAACAAGGGAGAACAAAAGAGTGGCCAGCATCAGAGCAACCGTTTTCTTCCATAACTTCATCCGTTAATCCTCCAGACGGTATCCAAGCTTGGGAATCGTCCTGATCTCCTCATACAGCTCCAGCTTCTTCCGCAGCTGTCCCACATGCACGTCCACAGTCCTGCTTTCTCCCAGGAATTCCGTCCCCCATACTCTGCGGAGTATTTCCTCTCTTCCCAGAGCAATGTTCCGGTTTTGAAGAAGGAGAACCAGAAGATCATATTCCATGGGTTTCAGATTCACTGCCACGCCTTTTTTCGTCACCTGGTGCTTTTCCAGATCAACCTTTACGTCCCGGATCTCAAGGATCTTTTTTGCTCTTCCGGTCCGCTCCAGTACCTTTTCTATGCGGACAAGGAGTTCCAGCATCTCAAAAGGCTTCACCATATAATCCTCGGCGCCAAGCTTCAGACCTTTTACCTTGGACGCCACGTCATCCTTAGCGGTGAGATAAATCACCGGAAGATTTTTCTCATTAAAATCATCCATCAGGGAAAAGCCGTCTTTCCCCGGCAGCATGATATCCACAAGGGCGAGATCCGCGTCCTCATGCCACAACAGCAGCCTGCGGGCTTCCTCCCCGTCATAGGCTGCTGCTGTCTCATATCCTGCTGCGTTAAGATTCATACAGAGCAGTTCAGAAATCGCCCTGTCGTCTTCAATCACCAGAATTTTATTCTTCAATTCTCTGTTCCTCCCGCCGGATCTTCCTTCTGCTCTTCCATGCTTCCTTCTGCATCCGGACTGTCCGGTTCTCCCATATCGACTCCGATTTCCGAAAGTTCCGGTTTCTCAGAAGTATTTTCATTATCATCCTTCGTCGTTTCCGACATTTCTGTTATTTCCTGATCCGCAGATTTATCTTCTTTGTTTCTTAAACTCCAGGGCGTGTAAGCCGGCTCCTCCGCCTTGAATTCAGCGGCTTTGGCTTCTTCCTTCTTCTTCGCCTCTTCTTTCATCTTCACCAGTGTCCGGATACCTTTTTTCATAAGGAAAAGGAAAACCAGATCCGCCAGACCGTTTACCAGGAGTACGCATCCTGCAAAGATGACCATAACCTTCACCACGGAGAATGGATTTGCGATCATAATGATCCCCAGACAGATAAATACGATACTTCCCGCAAGGAGTATTTTCCATTCAAGACTGTCTTTGTCGTTTTTCATAAGCTTCCGGCTTCCCTTCAGCACCCAGACGCTGTCCGTCAGGATAAAGGTTCCCAGAAGCACAGGAAGCAGTTTCACAACCACCTGCGGATTATAAAACAGAAAGATTCCCAGTACCAGGATCAGTCCTCCGGACAACAGATCCATGAGCGTCGCGTTGGGCTTCTCCTGTACATAAAGCCAGATATGGTAAAGTCCCGCGGCGATCAGCACCACGCCGAATATAAATTTGCACAGGATATGCACCATATCCACAGGCATACATATAAAGCAAAGCCCGAGCAGAATATATATTACCGATGTTGCCATCTGCCCTTTCAGAAATCTGCTGATCTTCTCCCGCATAACGGTTGTCTCCTTTCGTACTGTCCTCTTTCTACTGCGGTTTCTTCAGGTTCCGGGTGTTCTTCTCCACCATCTTCCTGGGGACCATGATCTGATGCCCGCAGCCTGTGCATTTCAGACGGAAATCCGCTCCCACGCGGAGTATTTCCCAGTCTTTACTGCCGCAGGGATGGCTTTTCTTGAGGGTGACAATATCTCCCACTTCATAGGTAAATCCCATTCTCTATTCTCCTTCTGTTCTGATCTGCGAAAACACCTGACCGATGGGATCCTTGATCAGCAGATCCGCGCTGCGGTCTCGCGGTGTGGGCGCCTTATTGATCACTACGATGGCTTCTCCCCGGAAATAATCGATCAGACTGGCAGCCGGATACACCGCCAGGGATGTGCCGCCGATGATCAGCACCTGCGCCCGGGAAATAGCGTCCACGGATTCCGCCAGCGTGGTGCTGTCCAGCATCTCCTCATAGAGAACCACATCCGGCTTCACCACTCCGCCGCATTCACAGTACGGCACGCCCGTACTGTTCTTCACATAGGAAAAATCATAGAATTTACCGCAGCGCATACAGTAGTTGCGGTATACGCTTCCGTGAAGCTCCAGCACCTTCCTGCTTCCCGCCATCTGGTGGAGATTATCAATATTCTGCGTGATCACGGCTTTCAGTTTCCCCGCCTTTTCCAGTTCCGCCAGCTTCAGATGGGCGGCGTTAGGCTTCGCGGTGTCGCAGAGCATCTTATCTCTGTAAAACTTGAAAAATTCCTCCGTGTTATTCAGGAAGAACGTATGGCTGAGGATCGTCTCCGGGGGAAAATCATATTTCTGATGATAAAGCCCGTCCTGGGAACGAAAATCCGGAATCCCGCTCTCGGTGGAAACTCCCGCCCCTCCAAAAAACACAATATTGTCATACTGGTCAATAATCTCCTGAAGCTGTGCGATCTTATCCTTCATCTCAATCCCTTCCTTTCCCTGACGGATCAGGAAACGTCCACAGAATCCGCAAGTCTGCCCTGCACCACATATCTGGTGGCGTCGTTGCCGGTACAGGTGGACAGCGTAACGATGCGGTCTTTTATGGTGAGTTCCGTATCGTCTGTCTCGATCTCTGAATAACCCTTAATGGTATCCAGATACTCCTGGAATTCGTCTCCCGGTCCTTTGAATAATGTATAGGTATCGCTGTTGACTCCCGTTGTATACGCGGAAATGATCTCGTATCTGTAATCCTTCTCAGGAGTAAAAATCCAGAAATACTTGCTTTTCTCATAGGTCGTCTGGTCTTCTGAGAAATTCTTCAGCCGGCCGAACATGGAGCCGTTCTTCATATTGTGTCCGTATACCAGCGTATTGCAGTCCGTAAAATCCCTGCTGTTCTCATAATCGATAAAAATGGTTCCCGCAAAATTATAATTATTCTCATAGGTGGTATGGAGATATTCCTCATTATCCTCCCCCTGTACCACCGGATAACTGATCCCGTCCAGAGCCTCTATGTAGATCCAGCCCACAACATCCGGGTTCACTCCCTGTAATGCGGCAAAATCAACATCAAAAGGAGGCTGCGGCCCCTGTTCCGTATCTGAGGCCTCTTCGGTACTCTCCGGAGCCCTTTCTGTAACAGCCATCTGTTCGATATGGTTGTATTCGTCTGTTCCCTTCTTGTACTCTGTATAGATATGGAACAGATTGTAGGCGGCAAAACAGAAAACGGCCACGGCCACGATCAGGGCCAGGGTAAGTACAATGTCGCCTTTCTTTTTGGGTTTTTTTGAATTTTGTCTGCTCATAATCACACTCCTTGGCTTCATTATAATGTTCCCGGAAGGTTCTTGCAACCGTTTTGAGACAGCTTATACTTTTTTCATTATTATAACCTGTTTTTTTATAATTCTGTAATTCTCACAGTGTGGGGATCCCGGAACTTTTCCGCAGACCAGACAGCGTCAGGACATAAAAACACCCCTCAGCCTTTTCATCCGGCCGAGGGGTATCTGTTCTGCAGCATAAACTGCACAGCGGCATATCTGTCAGAAAAAAATTAATTATTTCACGATAAAGGCTTTTCTCTTACTTACAACGTCGAAGATAACGGCTGCCAGAAGAACAAGACCTTTTACTACCTTCTGCATATTCTGGTCAACGCCCATGATACTCATACCAAGGTTCAGAACGCCCATCAGAAGAGCACCGATGATAACGCCGGGTACCGTACCGGTTCCGCCGTATGCGGAAGCACCGCCGATGAAGCAGGCGCCGATAGCGTCCATCTCGAAGTTCGTTCCTGCCGTGGGGTTGGAGGAATTCAGACGGGCGGTAGTTACCATGCCCGCGATCGCTGCCAGGAATCCCATGTTCAGGTATGCAAGGAAGTATACTCTGTTGGTGTTGATACCGGAGAGTTTCGTTGCTTTCTCATTGCCGCCTACAGCGTAGAAGTAACGTCCCACTGTAGTCTTGGAAGAGATGTATGTATAGATTGCGATCACTACCGCGATCCATACAAGGGAGTTGGGGATACCTTTGTACTGAGCCAGACGGAACATAAACGCAAGGACTGCGGCACAGATCAGAACCATCTTTATCAGGGCGCCTGTTAACGGCTCCACACGGTATCCTTTTTTCGCACGTGTGATACGGCCTTTGAATACCATCAGCACATAAAGCACACATACGATCACGCCCACCAGGAAGCAGGTCATGTTAAAGCCTTCCATTCCGAAGAAATCCGGAACATAGTTGTTGAAAAGTCCCAGGAAATCATCCGGCATGGGAGCCAGTGTCATACCGTCCAGCACTACGTTGGAAAGTCCGCGGAATACAAGCATTCCGGCCAGGGTTACGATGAACGGAGGAATTCTCACATACGCGATCCAGAATCCCTGCCATGCGCCGATGAGGATACCTACCAGCACCATAACAAGCATGCTGAGATAGGAATTCATTCCGTTTGTCACCATCATCTTGCCGCCTACGGCGCCGATGAAGCAGACAACAGAACCAACAGAAAGGTCGATGTTTCCTCCTGTCAGGATACAGAACAGCATACCGGTTGCCAGAACGAATACATAGGCGTTCTGGGCGATCAGGTTATTTACGTTCTGGGGAAGGAGCATTTTTCCTCCCGTGTTTACGGCGAAAAGTACCACTACTGCCACCAGGACGATGACCATGGTATATTTTTTCAACACTTCATAAACTTTTACTTTATTATCCATGTTTATTCTCCTTTGCTCGATTTCAAAATACGTGACATGATCATTTCCTGGGTAGCTTCCTTACCGTCCACTTCTCCTACCATCTTTCCTTCGTTCATGATATAGATACGGTCGGACATTCCCAGTACTTCCGGAAGCTCTGAGGAAATCATGATCACCGATTTCCCTGCCGCTACCAGGTCGTTAATGATACAGTAGATTTCATATTTTGCACCTACGTCGATTCCTCGTGTAGGCTCGTCAAGGATCAGGACGTCCGGTTCAGTGAACATCCATTTTGCCAGCAGTACCTTCTGCTGGTTGCCTCCGCTTAAGTTTCCTACGTTCTGCTCTACAGTGGGACATTTTGTTTTCAGTTTGTCCCTGTATTCCTCTGCAACAGCGTACTCTTTATCCGCGTCCAGCACGCCGTGGGAGCTGACTGCCTTCAGATTCGCAAGAGTTGTGTTGATCTTGATGGGATTGCTGAGGATCAGTCCGTTGCCCTTACGGTCTTCTGTCACATAGGCAAGTCCGTGACGGATCGCCTCTGTGACGGTATTCAGTTTTACTTCTTTACCGCCTATGAAGATCTGGCCGCTGATCCCGGTTCCGTAGCTTTTTCCGAATATACTCATGGCAAGCTCGGTACGTCCCGCGCCCATCAGTCCGGAGATTCCCACAACCTCTCCTTTACGCACATTGAAAGAAACGTTGTCTACAACCTTTCTTTCGGAATAAAGGGGATGATGTACTGTCCAGTTTTTTACTTCCATGGCGACATCGCCGATCTTCACGCCCGGACGTTTCGGGAAACGGTCTGTCAGTTCACGTCCTACCATGCCCTGAATGATACGGGCTTCGGAGATATCGTCTTTTTCTTTGTCCAGTGTTTCGATGGTGGATCCATCGCGGATGACTGTGATCTTGTCCGCCACGTAGGAAATTTCGTTGAGCTTATGGGAAATGATGATAGAGGTCATTCCCTCTTTCTTGAACTTCAGAAGAAGGTCAAGAAGCGCTCTGGAATCATCTTCGTTCAGTGAAGCCGTGGGCTCATCAAGTATCAGGAGCTTCGCGTGTTTTGCCAGCGCTTTTGCAATCTCGACCAGCTGCTGCTTGCCTACTCCGATATCCTTGATCAGCGTACGGGAAGATTCCTCCAGTCCTACTGTCTTCAGATATTCATCCGCTTCGCCGTATGTCTCGTTCCAGTTGATGGAATATGTTTTTCCTTTTTCATTACCAAGGTACATGTTCTCCCCGATGGTCATGTAGGGGATCAGCGCCAGTTCCTGATGGATGATAACGATGCCTTTCTCCTCGCTGTCCTTGATCTTCGCGAAACGGCAGATCTCTCCGTTATAGATAATATCTCCCTCATAGGAGCCATAGGGATAGATTCCGCTCAGTACGTTCATAAGGGTGGACTTGCCCGCGCCGTTCTCACCTACAAGAGCGTGTATCTCGCCTTCCTCCACCTGGAGATTTACATTGTCAAGAGCTTTAACACCAGGGAACGTTTTGGTAATGTTCTTCATTTCCAAAAGTATCTTAGCCAATGATGTCCCTCCTTTTCCTAAATTTACAGGCGGGGGAGAAACGCCCCCGCCTGTGTCCGTGTCATAATGAAATTATTTTAACTGGTCTGCTGTGTAGTATCCGGAGTCAACGAGGATTTCCTCATAGTTGTCTGCCGTTACAACAACCGGTTCGCAAAGATATGTGGGGATTGCGCCTGTGCCGTTGTCATAGGACTCGGTATCGTTAACTTCAGCTTCTTCGCCGCTGAGCACTGCCTCTACCATTGTAACAACCTGGTCTGCCAGTGTACGGGTATCTTTGAAGATATCCATTGCCTGTTTTCCTGCTGCCAGATTCTTTACATTCGGAAGGTCACAGTCCTGTCCTGTGATAACAGGATATTCACCTGTATAGGAAGCTGCCAGAGAGTTTGCTACGCCAAGAGCTGTGGAGTCGTTGGAGCAGAGAACTGCGTCCAGATTCGTTCCGTCGGAATAGTTTCCTGCAATAATGGTATCCATTCTGTCCTGAGCCTTTGCGGAATCCCATGCCTGGGTAGCGCATGTCTCAAAATCTGTCTGGCCGGATTTTACAACAAGTTTTCCTTCGTCAATGTACGGCTGAAGAACATCCATAGCGCCTCCGTAGAAGAAGGTTGCATTGTTATCGTCCGGTGCTCCCGCTACGATCTCCAGGTTAAAGGGACCATCTTCCTCTTCAAGGTTCAGCGCGTCCACAATATATTCACCTTGTTTCTGGCCTATCATGTAGTTGTCAAATGTTGCGTAGTAAGTTACTGCGTCGGATTCCATCAACAGACGGTCATAAGCGATAACCGGGATTCCGGCTTCCTTCGCCTGTCCCAGAGGCTCGCCCAGAGAGCTTCCGTCAATGGATGCGATTACCAGGATATCGCAGCCGTTGGAGATCATGTTCTCTACCTGGGATACCTGTGTAGCAACCTCATTAGAAGCATACTGAAGGTCTACTTCATAGCCGGCCTCTTCCAGAGCCTTCTTCATGTTGTCGCCGTCCTGATTCCATCTCTGGAGATCCTTGGTGGGCATTGCAACGCCGACAAGCTTTCCGCCGCTCTCTTCTTCTGCCATTACTGCGGTCTGGGGAACGATCATCATTCCTGCCGCCATACATAATGTCAGTAAACCTGCCACTGTTTTTTTCTTCATCTTAAGATCCTCCAATCTTTTTTTATTTGAGACACGTCCCTCTCTTTAAGATGGTTTAACTATAACACAGCTGTTTCTGGAGATAGTTGGCAAGCATCTGTAATTTTTTATAAAAAAGAAAAATGTCCTGCACTGAGCAAGACATTTTTGTGACAAAAATATGCTATTGACTTTTTCATTTTTCATTCGATCGCTGAAACGCTTTCCTCCTGCTGCACGTTCAGATATACGTCCTCCCGGCTGTAAAACCCGCTGTCGATCACGACTTCGTCCAGATTGTCCTCTGTGACTGCCACCGGCTCCAGAAGATAAGCGGGAACATCGTAGGAACCGTCGTTCATGGTGACGCCGCCGGTGTCAATCTCCTCTCCCTTTGCCAGCTTCACGGCGAATTCCGCAGCGGCCTCCGCCTCTTTTTCCATCTGCTTGAACACGGTCATATACTGGGTTCCCTCCACAATCCGCTGACAGGCAGCCAGATCTCCGTCCTGGCCCACTACGGGAATGCTTCCGGCTCTTCTTGTCTCCGCCAGAGTGTTGATCACCTGGCCGGCTATACCGTCGTTGCCGCACATAATGCCGGCGACTTTTGGATATTCCTCCAGGCCTTCGTTCAGCGATTCCACAGCCAGTTCCGCCAGCCAGCCCTCGCAGTTAGCGGTATATACCACCTTAAGGCCGCTGTCCTCGATCACTCTCTCAAACCCCTTGCGCACAAGCTGAACATTGTTGTCCGCCTCCGGTCCCTGGATCATAAAGATCTCACTGTTTTCGGGAACTTCTTCTATAAGGGTCTCCGCCATCAGTTCCCCGACTCTTTCATTATCAAAGGAGATATAAAGATCAGTATCCGCATTATGGATCAGGCGATCATAGGATATGGTTCTGATCCCGGCGTCCTTCGCCTCGGTCATCACATCGGAGAGAGCCTCGCAGTCTGTGGCCACCACCACCAGGACATCCACCTGCTTGCGGATAAGATAGCGGATCTGTTCGATCTGCTCCTCCACGTCCCCGCTGGCGTTCTGCACATTCGTCTCCGCTCCCAGCTCCTCCGCGGTCGCCACAAAGGCGTCTCTGTCTCTCAGCCAGCGGTCCAGAACAAAGGTGTCAAAGCTGAATCCGATGCTGATTGCGCTCTCCTCTTCCTGCACTTCTGTCTCTGTGTTTTCCTCGGGTTCCGTCTCGACGACGCCGCAGCCTGTCAGAAACAGGCCTGCAGCCAGAAGGACCGTCGTATAGATTTTTCTTTTTAGAGCCATTTTTTCACAGCCTTTCTCTGTATTCGCTGGGCGTGATCCCCTCGTATTTCTTGAAGATCCTGCTGAAATAGTTGGGATCGCCATAACCGGAACGGACGCACACCTCTTTGATGGAATATTCCGGATTTCTCAGAAGGTCTTTGGCGTTCCGGATCCGTACTTTGGTAAGATATTCTATAAAATTCTCTCCTGTCTCCTGTTTGAACAGCTTGCTGAAGTAATAGGGACTGATATCCGCCACTCTGGAAACCTCGTCCAGAGTAAGATCTTTCTGAAAGTTCTCCCGGATATAACTCTGGGCCTTCTCCATTACCGTCTCGGACTGTTTCTCCTTCGCCGATTCCATGTTCCTGCAGATGTCCCTCGTCTGCTCCCAGAACCAGTTCTTCAGATGATCTGTATCCGCAATATTCTGAAGTTCCTTCAGATAACGGCTCCTGTTCTTCTGCTTTCCTCCGGATCTTCCGTCCTCTGACACTCTGGCTTCCAGACGGATCAGGAGTTCCAGGGTTTTGAATTTCATCTCCTCCGCCTGATCCGCGTAATGATTTTCCATCCACCGGAAAAGACTTTCCACCGCCTCCGACGCCCCGGCAATGTCCTGCTTCAGCACGCTCTGGAAATATCTGTTCTCCATCTCCTCCGACATTTCCGTATCTTCGTCCGGAAGAAGGGTGATATCGTTGATATGGACCACATGGCTGTCTTCCTCCCGGAGCGCCTTGAGAGCCTCGGCGTAGGATTCTCTCAGATTGTCCTCTTTCTTGGTCCTGCCTATTCCGGCCCGGAACCTGCTGTCGATCCTTGCCTCCAGCTTGTGGACCATGTTTCTTGTCCTGGTGAGGATATGTACCCGCTCTTCATAGGAAAGGGAATCTTTTTCCGACGGCACCATGAGCACCACCCTGTTTCCCATAACCGGACCTACCAGGCAGTGAAAAAACTCCCTGGCGATCTCCCGGAGTTCCGGGTAGTTCTTTTCCGCCCGGACGCCTGCGCCCACCGCATTGGTAAGCGTACCGTTCTCATTGTTGTCGCCGAATTCGATCACAATGATAAAACCGTATTCTTCCTCTATCCCCATCAGCTGGCGGTACTTGTCGTTATAATTGTGAAAAGCGTCCTGCAGAAGAAGATTATAAATGTATCCGCTTTCCAGGATGGGGATCACCGTTTCCAGCTTCTCCCGGATCTCCAGATCGTCGCTCCGCTTCTGACGGGCTTCGTCCACCTTGTGCATGGCCTTCATACAGACGTCTACGATAACCCGCTTATTTACCGGCTTGGTGAGATATTCCAGAACGCCCAGATTGATGGCTTCCCTTGCGTAACTGAATTTATCGTAGGCCGAGATCACGATAAAAACGATATTGCTGTTGAATTTCTGGATCTCTTTCATCGCCTGTATCCCGTTCAGTCCCGGCATCTGGATGTCCATAAAGGCAATGTCCGGCCGGAAACTCTCCGCCAGTTCCACCACAGCCCTTCCGGTCTTGGCTGTAGCGATCTCACATTCATCCCCGAAATTGGATTCGATGATATTCCTCAGGGCCTCCAGCATGATCCCCTCGTCGTCAGCCAGCATGATCCTGTACATCTGTCTCATCCCCCTCTCTGGTCTGTGGAATGGTAAGGATCACTTCCGTACCCTTATCCTCCCCTTCACTGTATATTTCCATCAGATTTTTGCGGTCATAGTAAAGCTCCAGGCGGCTGATCACGTTATTCATACCGATACCGGTGGAGTCCGACTGTTCCTCCCCGTCTCCGGCATGGCCGCTTAACACCTCTTCGATCCGCTCCGGACTCATTCCTTTTCCGTTATCCTTCACACTGATCACGATGTTCCCGCCGTCCTTCTGCACTTCCAGATGAATCGTGCCCTCCCGCTCGATGTTGCGGATTCCGTGATTCACCGCGTTTTCCACGATGGGCTGAAGGATCATACTGGGGACCCGCACGTCCAGAACTCTTTTGTCTATGTTTTTGGTATAATGGATATCCCCGGCAAAACGCACGTTAAGGATATAAACATAGTTCTCCACGGCCTCGATTTCTTCCGAAAGGCTGGCGTCGCCCATTCCCTTCTTTACATTGTAACGGAAAAAATCCGCCATTTTTTCCACGAAGACACAGGTCTTCTCCGCATCCTCCATCATGGCAAGCTGGGCGCCGGCGTTCAGGGAATTAAAGAGAAAATGAGGATTGATCTGGGACTGGAGGTAACGGAGCTGGGCCTCTTTCAGGTGATTCTCCATCAGAAGTTCCTTCTCCATCATCTGCTGTTCCTTTTCCATACTTTCTTTGGTACGGATAATGTACTCTTCCAGACTTTTTACCATGGTGTTGAAAGCCCTGGTCACGATCCCCACTTCATCTCTGGAATCCGTCTCCGGCATCTTTACGCTGAAGTTTCCCTGACCTACCAGATTGGCCGTCTCCGCCAGATTGGTCAGGGGCACGATCATCTCTTTTGTCAGCAGGAACAGAATGGCGATACTGATCCCCATCATCACGGTCATGATCACCATACTGGAAACTTCAAGATAAGTAAGGGCTTCACGCAGGGTCTGGTAACTGGAGGAATTGTTCCGGAACTGCTGGCTGTTCAGTTCTTCAATATAACTGTTGATATAGCCGTACAGGTTCTGGGTCTCATCGTAAAGCGTCTTGTATTTTTCCACGTTACGTCCCCTCTTGGCCGTCACCGCGTCTTCCGCCAGGGCGAGATATGTATTGGACATCCTGCGGATCTTGCGCTCCAGAAGCTTCGCGGGGTTTGAGGTGATCTCCAGATTCAGGCTTCCCAGAAGGTTTCTGTACGCCTGCTCGCTGCGGTAATATTCCTCAAGAACGTCTGAACTGTTAACGCTTAAATAGGAGTAAAGATCGTCCTGTACCGTATCCAGGGATTCCGAAAGCCCCGTCATGTTGACGTTGCTGGAATATACCGTATCCATCCTCCTGATGATCCTGTTTACCTGAAAATACAGAAGGGAATCGATCAGCAGAAGGAGAACCGATATACTGCCCACAGCGATCAAAACCTTCCTGGCAAGGGGGATATCCACCCACCGTTTTCTGTTAGCTGTTTTCATTTCCGCTTTCTCCTTCCGAAATTTCACCCGCCGTTTCCTTTGTGATAAACTTCAGATCTACATTATAGTAGGAATTCACTCTTCCTTCCTGTCCGTACTCCCACAGAGCGTCCACCGAATCTCTTCCCAGCTGCTCCGTATCCAGCGTACAGGTGACGGGGATCAGCCCCTTTCGCACCGCGTCCATGATGGTATCCGACTCATAATAACCTATGATCTTCACGTCTCCCACCACGTTAAAATCGATCATGGCCTGATAGGCGCATTCCGTTGTGGTCTCGTCCATACACACCAGGATCTGGGGCGGTCCCATGGGATCCTGGAATATCTGCCTTATGGTTTCCTCGATATCAAACTTGCTTCCGGTGGACATGTTCCGGGCAAACACCTGACAGGCTTTCCCCGTAGGCGCCACCTGCATCACAGCGCTGCTGATAAGACTGTAGATCTGATTTTTCTCCAGATCTCCCTCCTCGCTGTCCAGAAGGATCAGAACATAGCGGGTATTTTCGTCCATCAGGCTCACCACCTGTTCGCCGTAAGCCTGCCCTCTCTGATAGTCGTTCACTCCCACGAAGCTCTGTCTGAGACTGTCCTGGGCGTCGTTCATTACCGTAACTACAGGGATTCCCTGCTCCACAGCCTTATTGATCTCTTCCTTCAGATTATTCTCTCCGTTATACTCCAGAATGATCCCGTCCACTCCCGCGGCTATGCTGATCTCCATATAATCCAGCTCGTCGTAACCGTCCGCCTTGCTGCTGACCATCAGTTCCAGGTTCACTCTGTATTTCTCCGCCTGTTCCCGGGCGCTGGTGTACACCGCGTCCCACAGTTCCTCGTTTCCGCTGTCTACGATCATGGCGTACTGATAATCATAAGTCTGTATCTCTTCCGCCTCGTCAATGCCGCTTCTCTCCCATACGGTCTCGTAGAAGCTGTTCATGAAGACGAGAAAAAGCGCGACAAAAAATATACCCAGGAGGATCAGCAGTATTTCTTTTTTCACTGGCTTTTTTGTTTTTTTCTGATTCATTATGTAACCTCCGGGCATATGGCAAAAAATGTAATATTATTCTTATTTTATTATATGATTTTTTGTAATTTTTTCAAGCAGATATCAAACAGCGGATTTTTTCTGAAAACAAAAGACTGGTATATTATGGACTTATTTTCCTGCCACAATATACCAGTCTTGATTTGTTTCATTTAAAAACTGCTGTTGGAATCCTCTCTCAGAAAAGCTCTTTCATTGTAGGATAAAGCTTTTTGAATTTCTGATAACGTTCCTCATATTTCGCCACCAGTTCAGGATCCGGCTCCACAGTCTCTACCACATGAACAAACTTCTCTGCGATAGTCTCCACATCCGGATAGGCTCCGCATCCAACCGCCGCCAGCATGGCGCCGCCCATGGAGGGACCTTCCTCTACTGCGGGTACATCTACTTTCAGATTCATCACATTGGCGATAATCTTTTTCCACAGCGGGCTCTTGGCTCCGCCGCCGCAGATCTTCGTTCTTTCGATCTTGATCCCCAGACTTCTGGCAACCTCGAGAGAATCTCTGAGGCCGAAGGCAACGCCTTCCAGAACCGCCTGTGTCATCTCTTCTCTTGTGGTGTCCATGGACATTCCGAAGAATACAGCCCTTGCGTCAGGATTATTGTGGGGAGATCTCTCGCCCATCAGATAGGGAAGGAAGAATACCTGGTTCTCACCCAGTTTCACGATTCCCTCCTGCTCTTTCGCAAAATCTTTGGTGTGGAGGATTTCTTCAGACCACCATTTGTTGCAGGAAGCGGCGCTGAGCATACATCCCATCAGATGGTATCTGCCGTCCGCATGATCGAAGGAATGAAGAGCGTTATTCTCATCCACGCCGAAATCTTTGCTGGAAATGAAAACGGTTCCTGAGGTTCCCAGTGAAATATTACACTGTCCGTCGCCTACTGTTCCTGTTCCCACTGCCGCCGCCGCGTTGTCTCCGGCACCGGCAACAAATTTTACATCTGCGGACAGACCCAGTTCGGAAGCGATCTCCGGTTTCAGGGTGCCCACGACCTGCCAGCTCTCATAAAGCTTCGGAAGCTGTTCTTCCGTAATGCCGCAGATTTCCAGCATTTCCTTTGACCAGCAGCGGTTCTTCACATCCAGAAGGAGCATACCGGAAGCGTCGGAGAGATCTGTGCAGAAGGAACCTGTCATACAGTACGCAAGGTAATCCTTGGGAAGCATGATCTTCTTTACTTTTGCGAAATTCTCCGGCTCGTTCTTCTTCATCCAGAGGATCTTCGGAGCGGTAAATCCCGCGAATGCGATATTCGCCGTATACTGGGAAAGCTTGTCTTTGCCGATAACGGTGTTCAGATACTCGGTCTCCGCGCCGGTCCTTCCGTCGTTCCAGAGGATTGCGGGACGGATCACATGATCCTCCGCATCCAGCGTCACCAGTCCGTGCATCTGTCCGCCGCAGCCGATGCCTGCCACCTGAGATCTGTCGATCTCAGATGTCAGTTCTTTGATCCCCTCCATAGCCTCTTTCATCCAGTCTTCCGGATTCTGCTCCGACCAGCCCGGATGGGGGAAATACAGGGGATATTCTCTTGATACGATTTTTTCTATTTTTCCGGATTCCTCCATAAGCAGAAGCTTCACCGCGGAGGTACCCAGATCAACGCCTATATAATACATAATTCATTCTCCGTATTCTGTACTGTAAGGATTATCCCCAGGGATTCTCTGTAGGATATCTTACGCCTGCCGGCTGGTTGTATCCGATCTCGTTTACCGGAACGCCGATGTATTTGAATACTTCATAGAGAGCCTTGCCCCAGTGTCCGAACGCTACTGCGCCGTGGTGCGGATAACCGCCCTCGATCAGCACGTGACGGTAGAATCTGCCCATTTCCGGAATAGCGAATACGCCGATGGAACCGAAGGAACGTGTGGCAACCGGAAGTACCTCGCCGTGTGCGATGTATGCGCGGAGTTTGTTGTCCGCTGTGCTCTGCAGACGGAAGAAAGTGATATCTCCGGGAACGATGTCGCCTTCCAGAGTACCCTGTGTAACCTCTTCCGGAAGATTTCTTGCCATGATCATCTGATACTTCATCTCGCAGGATGTCAGCTTGCCGGAAGCTGTATTTCCGCAGTGGAAGCCCATGAAGGTATCTTTCTGTGTATAGTTGTATTTGCCTTTGATCTCCTCGTCATACATATCGTTGGGTACGGAGTTGTTGATGTCCAGCAGAGTTACGGTATCGTCGCTTACTACAGTTCCGATGAACTCGCTGAGGGTTCCGTAGATATCAACCTCGCAGGATACCGGGATTCCCTGTGCGGTAAGACGGCTGTTTACATAGCAGGGAACGAAGCCGAACTGTGTCTGGAATGCCGGCCAGCATTTGCCTGTAAGGGCAACGAACTTACGGTATCCTCTGTGCTCCTCAACCCAGTCTTTTAAGGTCAGTTCATACTGAGCCAGTTTGGGAAGGATCTCCGGTTTCTTATTGCCTGCGCCAAGCTCTTCTTCCATTTCTTTTACCAGAGCCGGGATTCTCTCATCGCCTGCGTGTTTGTTGAATGCTTCAAACAGGTCGAGCTCGGAGTTCTCTTCGATCTCCACGCCGATATTGTAGAGCTGTTTGATAGGTGCGTTGCAGGCAAGGAAGTTTAACGGACGCGGTCCGAAGCTGATGATCTTCAGGTTGTTCAGAGCGTAAACAGCTTTTGCGATGGGAACGAACTCATGGATCATGTCTGCGCACTCTTCTGCGTTTCCAACCGGATATTCCGGAATATAAGCCTTGATGTTACGCAGCTGCAGATTGTAGCTTGCATTCAGCATACCGCAGTATGCGTCGCCTCTGCCCTGTACCAGGTCGTTTCCGGATTCCTCTGCTGCGGCGATGAACATCTTCGGTCCCTCGAAATGTTTTGCAAGAAGAGTTTCGGAAATTTCCGGTCCGAAGTTTCCAAGATAAACTACGAGCGCGTTGCAGCCTGCCTTCTTTACATCTTCAAGAGCCTGTACCATGTGGATCTCGCTCTCAACGATGCAGATGGGACATTCATAGATCTCAGCTGCGCCGTATTTCTTTGTGTAGGCGTCAACAAGGGCTTTTCTTCTGTTTACGGAAAGGCTTTCCGGGAAGCAGTCTCTGCTCACTGCAACAATGCCGATTTTGATTTCTGGTTTGTTATTCATGGTTTTTTTCTCCTTTTTGTTTTATTTTCTTATTATATTTTCCGTTTCACTGTCCGCAGGATTGCTCTGCTCCTGCCGGATGATCTACAGCGTGATATTCTCGCCCTTCAGGCCGTTAAACGCACCTTCGATGCCTGCTTCTTCATGGGCGATCAGCCATTTGTTCTTCGCTGTCATCAGGCTGTCCTCGCCTGTTTTCTCTGTCTCAAAGGTAAGATCCGTATTGGTTCCTCTGGGCAGTACCACAACGCACTGGAATCCGCTGTCATTCACATGGCAGGGAGCGTAGTGAAGCGTGGTTGCGTAAACTTCGATTCCTGTTCCTGCCGGAACCAGGAAAGCTTCGATCTTCGATGTGTCATATGTAAGATCGTCTTCGATATCCTGCTGGCATCCGAGAAGCAGTACAAGGTCTGTCACTGCCACGTTGATCTCGGAATTCCGGTGATATTCCACCGCGTTCAGCTTTTTGTTGTGGCCGTTGCAGTATCCGATCTGAATGGGAAGTCCGCCGAAAGCCTTATTGGTCAGCGTCTTCTCTACTTCCAGCGCTTCCAGTTCCTCCACAGAGGGCACATAGATCACGTCCTCCGGAACGGGAGTGTGCTTCATCTCTCTGATAAGCGCGCTGAAATCATACCCCTCCAGCACCTTTCCGTATTTGCGGAAAGAAGCGTCTGCTACATTCTGGATTTTCATCCCGTTTACCTCCTTAAAACCCCGGGGAATCTCCGGTCTTCTCTTATTCCGTCCATAAATCCCTTCCCCTGAAATTATAAAAAGCATACCACATCCGGGTATGCTTTTCGCCTTTTTTCTTGTCTAAATCATAGCACTTTTTTGACATTTTTCAGGAAATATTCTGTTCCTTTCTGACAGCGCTGGGAAGGCTTCCGTACCGTTTCTGAAATTCACGGGCAAAGGCTCTGCTGCCGCAGAATCCATGGTCCAGCGCGATCTGGCTGATGGTTTTGTCCGTGTGGACCACCTCTCCGTAGGCGTAACCCATACGGATATCCTGAAGATATGTCTTAAAATTGACTTTTATATACTTTTGGAACATTCGCGACAAATACTCCGGAGAATACCCGAACGCAGCCGCCACCTGGGAAAGTTTCAGATCCTCCTGATAGTGATCCCGCATATATGTGGTGATCCTGGAAAGCACGGCCAGATGCCGGTTGTGTCTCAGTTCCCGTTCCTGCACCTCGGTCTCTCTGTATTCCGTCACCAGAAGATACATGATCTCATAAAAGAGAGCCAGCATCCGGAATTCATATCCGGCTGTTTTTTCTGACAATTCTCCCTGCCCCGTCCTGCCGGAAAGGATATCTGTCTTCTTTCCCTTTTCATATATATGAAAAATATCCTGCATCAAAGCCGCCATTTTTCTGTTGGCCTCTTTCCGTTTCTCTGTCGCAGCCGTTTCGGGACGGGAAAAACGAATAAATCTCTCGGCTGTAAAATATCCCTCAAACTGTTTCAGCGGGATCTGCAGCACCGCCGTTCTGTTTTTTTCCAGCGCGTTGATGGAATGGATCTCATTGGAATTAATGATAAGAAATTTACCGGCGGTGAGAGGATACTCTTCCTGATTCAGAAAGAAAGTCAGTTCCCCGTCCATCACCGCGAATATTTCTATTGATGTATGCCAGTGTTTTTCCCTTATATAATTCCCGTTATATCCTTCAAACAAAAACAGTTTAAAAGGCAGGCCTTCATTGGGAATGATCAGTTCGTGCTGGAATTCCATACCGTCTCCTCCATACGCACCTCGCCGGCTTCCGTCTCCGTAAGAGCACTCCGCGCCAGCTTATCCACCTGTTCGTTATAATAGTCCCCGGTATGCGCCACTACTTTGTGAAAGGAAATCCGGACTCTTGCCCGGCTGTTCCGCATCATGTACTGCGCGTATTTCTGTGTGAGAGGATTCTTCGCCTTCCACCTGCCGTTCGCCCATTTCTCGATTCCTTCGTAATCGTAATAGATTTTCAGCGCGTCAAAACCGTTTCCGGCAGCCCACTTTACCGCGTGCATGGCTCCCAGCATTTCCCCCGCCACATTGCGGATGGCAAGTGACTCCGGGTTGTCGCCGCTTCCGGATATCCTGATCTCTCTCCCGTCCGGAACGAGGAGGATGCAGCCGAAAGCATACCGTCCCACAGTCTGGTCGAAGCTGCCGTCCACATATGCGGCAAGGCCTTCTCCGGCGCGGGGACCTTTCGCCTGACTTCCGGCCTCCCCGGAGGGTTTTCTGTCAAAAGTCGTCTCGACCTCCGGACCCAGATAGGCTCTCGCCTCTTCTTCTGTGACGAATCCCTTAAATTCCGCCCCTGGATATCCCTTCACCGCAGCCTGGCACTTCTCCCATGTATCGAATATTCCTGTTGTCAGTCCTTTTTTTACTGCGTAAAACTTCTTTTTTGCCATTCCTTACTCCTGCCGCCTGCTTTCCGTTTCTTCTGAAAGCGCGGTTATACATCTTTATCCTCACCGGTTCCGGCGTTGGGCTCCGCTGTCGGATCAAGCGGCAGATAAAACGCGAATCTGCTGCCCACCCCCGGTGTGCTCCTTACGGAGATCTTGCCTCCGTGGGTTTCCACGATCCATTTTACCATAGGAAGGCCCAGTCCGGAACCCGCGTTTTCTTTTCCTGTCCTGGAAGTATCCGCCTGATAGAAGCGTTCCCAGATATGCGGAAGCTGTTCCTGTGAAATTCCGATCCCGTTGTCTTCCACAGCGCCGAAGACGGTGTTCTTTTCTTTTTTCAGGCTCACCTTCAGCCAGCCGCCCTCTTTTCCGTAGGAAATGGCGTTGCCTATCAGATTCATCCACAGACGGATAAAAAGAGTTTCATCCACATATCCTTCGATTCCTTCCCCGATATCCCTGACTATGGAAATATTCTTTTCCGCCGCCATTTCTTCCTGCTCGTCCGCCGCCATCTCCGTAATAAGTGAAAGATCCAGAAGTTCTTTATGCACTGCCTGCCGCCCCTGATCCGCTCTGGACAGGAAAAGGAGCTGGGAGATCATCTTCGACATACTCCGGGCTTTCCGGCGGATAGCCTCCACCGCAGACCGCTCCTCTTCTGAAAGCTCTCTGTCCTCCAGAAGATAATCGCACTGGGACAGGATCACCGTTACCGGTGTGCGCAGTTCATGAGAAGCATCGGATGTGAATCTTTTTTCTTTTTCAAAAGACGCCTCCAGTTTGTCCAGCATCATGTCAAAGGTTTCCGCCATTACATATATCTCGTTTTTTTCTCCGGTAAGGCCGATCCGCTTGGAAAGGTCTTCCTTTTCATAGATTTCCCGCGCGGTAGCCGTAAGCTGCGCGACCGGCCGGAACGCCCTGCGCACGAATAAATATCCCAGCACTGCCGCCAGGGCTACCATCAGCGGAAACAGCACCAGAGAAAAACGGACTGTGATCCTGAGACTGCTCTCGGCGTCTGTGATGGAAGTGATCCCGCGCACCCATACTGTCCCGTATCCGGGAACTTCCAGGGCCGTATCCCGGATATCCCACTGAGTATCTCCGGCAGAGATTTTGCGGAGTCCCTCTTCCAGAGGAACATCCTCTGTGAACTCATAGGGGATCCTGCCGCCCAGTAGGCTTCCGTTCTCATTATAGGCGGAAAGATAAATCCCGTTCTCCACCTCGTAAAGATCCCTGTCAAGCTGCAACCTCTTTCCGGTCCACTGGATATCCTCGGATACGCCGAAAACCTTTTCTTCCATTTCCTGTTCCACAGAAGAAAGGATCTCGCTGCTGCTTAATGAGAGAAGCACCCCCAGCATCACCACTGTGAGGATCGTCATAAACGCTGTATAGAGAATTGTGAGCTTCCATTTTAAAGGCAGTTTCTTCATTCTTCCTCCCTCAGAACATAACCGGCGCCCCGCACCGTATGGATCAGTTTCGGCGTGAATCCCTCGTCGATCTTTTTCCTCAGATACCGGATATATACGTCCACAACATTGGAGCCGCCCGCGTAATCGTAATTCCAGATATGTTCCTCGATCTTCTCTCTGGACAGGACGATCCCTTTATTCATGCAGAGATACCGGAGGATCGAAAACTCTCTGCTGGAAAGCGAAATCTCCTTATCTCCCCGGAAAACTCTCTGGGTATTCAGATCCACCTTAAGATCCGCCGCAGTGACGATATTGGTCTTCGTCTCCGCGGATGAATTCTTCCGCAGCATCACCCGTATCCGGGCCAGAAGCTCGTCGAAAGCGAAGGGCTTGACGAGATAATCGTCCGCTCCGGCGTCCAGGCCGGTCACCCTGTCCTCAATACTGTCCTTCGCGGTCAAAAGCAGTACCGGCGTATGCCGTTTCTGTCCCCGGATATATTTCAGAACCTGAAGCCCGTTTTTCTTCGGCATCATAATATCCAGGATCACCGCGTCGTATTCCGTGACAGCCAGGTAATCGATGGCCTCCTCCCCGTCAAAACAGGCGTCCACACTGTATTTCTGATTTTCCAGTCTTTTTTTCAACAATGAATTAAGATCTTTTTCATCTTCCGCAATTAAAATCCGCATAGCGCCGCCTCCGTGTTATTTATTCTCCATGGTGCCGTCCCCGGCCTGCTCCGTGTCCGCCGTAATTTTCCTGATGATGGCCGCCGGATTCCTGTCCGCTGCCGTCAATATCAGATAAATCCGCATTACCGGAGAGCTGACCGATTCGGTCCCGGATCTCCCGCATTGTCATCCCCTGCACATCCTCAGGGGCGATATCCGGATCCAGTTCTTTCAGTTCCAGATAAGCCATATATTTTCCATAGGAAAGGCCGGCTTCATGGGCCCCCTCAAGATCTGCAGAATCCGCGTGATAACAGTGGGTGTTTTCCTGATCCCGGGTACACGCTTCCACATTGGAGTAAACGGTCTGCGTCTTTTTTTCGTCCTCCCCGGTGACCACAATAGACATCACCTGATCCCCGGCAAGATAAGTCTGCACGTTCTCGTCAGCCATGATCTCTTCCAGAGCGTCCTCATAATTCAGGAACAGGATTTCCAGGGATTCCGACAGTTTCTCTCCGTCTTCATTATACTCCTTCACATCCACCACTCTGTCAAAGCGGTTTACATCCAGTTCCAGCGAAGGATTGATATCAATACTGATCACCGATACAGGCCTGAAATAAAGCTGCCATCCGCCGAAGCCTGCCAGAATAATAAGCGCAAGGCACAGCGCGGGCGCAAAACGAAAGATTGCGGAATGCCCCCGGGAACTTCCCGCAGCTTCCGCGAGAAATTCCCTGGTTCTGTCTTTCAGTTTTTCGTCGGCGTGTATCATATCAAACGTTTCCTGTATTTTACGCTTCATACTCATCGCCTCCCAGTTTGTCTTTCAGAATTTTCCTCGCCCGTTTCAGCAGCGTATAGACTGTATTTTCCTTCTTTCCCAGAATCCTGCCGATTTCCGGCGCCGTGTATTCCTCGTAGTAATAAAGGTAGACCACGTCCCGGTATTTTTCCGGAAGCTCCAGTACGGCCTCCAGCACCTCCCTGTTGTCCTGGGGCATCTCGGAAGGCTTCTCTATGATTTCATCCAGGGATACGGTCCGGCTGCGAAAAAAACTTTTCAGCAGGTCTTTGCACGCGTTCACTGTGACCCGGATAAACCAGGCCTTCTCATGTTCCTCATTTTCAAAGGAAACGGAACTGAGGACATACTTCAGAAACACTGTCTGAAATATGTCCTCAGTGTCCGCATGATTCTTCAGATGAACGATACATATTCTCCGGACAGTATCCGCGTACTTCTCAACTGCCCGGTTAGCCTCTTCTTCACTGCGCATATCCATTCCTCATCTGTTATCTGCAGCGGCCTCCGCGGCATCCTGTACCATTACCGCCGTGATGTCTCTGACCGGAGTTTCCGGTTCCGTAATTATCGCACACTCCGTCATTGTCCGCATCTACATAATTCCTGCCCTGGCCGTTCCCGCCTGCATTATATCCGCAGTTGTCGCAGACTCCGTCGTTGTCCGCGTCCCCATGGCATCTTCCCTGAGTACAGCCGCCTGTATAGCTACAGGAGCCGCTGTAATAACATGCGCTGTTTCCGTGATGTCCCCGGCCGTGTCCTCCTGCGAATGCGGTTCCCGCAGCTGCCGTTAATAATGCCACAAATAAAATACCTGCAAATAATTTCTTCATAGTAGATTCCTCCTTCATATTCCGCATTTTTTACCTCTTCACTATTAATACGAATGAGAAAGAGAAAACCGTCCACATATTTTAAACTTTTTCTGTAAAACCAATGCTTTCACATATTGGCGCCCAAAATTGTTTTGATAAAATGAAAAAGCGCCATATCCCACCGTAATGAAATATGACGTCTTTCCAAGTAGCGGGGACAGGATTTGAACCTGCGACCTTCGGGTTATGAGCCCGACGAGCTTCCAGACTGCTCCACCCCGCGTTATTAAATTACAGGCACATACAAACCACAGGTTTTCACCTGTGGTTTTATTATATGCCTGTTTCTTTTGTTTGTCAACCCATTTTATCTGAATTTTCAGATTCATATATATAATTATCTGTTTTTCTACAATTTTTGACCGGAATATCCGTCAATCTTATTTCAAACTGTCTTTTCCGTGGAAGAAACCGCCGTATCCGATCCTTTCCGACAGTTTATTCCGGAATAAATCGCTCCCGTGGGACAGACTTTTTTGCAGGAGCCACAGCGGATACATTCCGGATGATTGGGCGTTTCCGACGGATCCACCTGCATTTTGCAGGCTTTCGCACAGGCGCCGCAGTGAACACACGCCTCTTTGTCCACCCGGTAGCGGAAAACCGCAATGGGATTGAACACCGAATACACCGCGCCCAGGGGACAGATATATTTGCAGAAAGGCCGGTAGATGGCGACAGACAGAAGCACGATCACCACGAGAAGCACATTTTTCCATGCATAAAGCCATCCCACCGCGGCGCGCATGGCGCTGTTGAGAAGCACAAGGGGAATCCCGCCCTCCAGCGTTCCCGCGGGACAGATCAGTTTGCAGAAATACGGTGCGCCCTGTCCCAGCATATCCACCACAAACATGGGAAGCAGGATCACAAACACCAGAAAGATCACATACTTCAGTTTCCTGAGAAGCCGATCGCCCCGGAAGGTGCTGATCTTTTTTACAAAAGGAATCTTGTGCAGAAGGTCCTGGATCAGGCCGAAAGGACAAAGCCATCCGCAGACAAAACGTCCCATAAGGGCTCCCACGAAAACAAGAAAACCCGCCACATAGAACGCCATCCTGAAATTCCAGCTTCCGATCACCGCCTGCATGGCTCCGATGGGACAGGATCCAAGGGCTCCCGGGCAGGAATAACAGTTCAGGCCCGGAACACACAGATTCTTCAGTTTCCCGTCATATATTTTACCTTTTGCGAAACCAACCAGATAACTGTTGGTAAGGAACGCCCACAGGATCTGGAACCTGTGACGCTTCCATTCGCTTTGTTTTTTCTTATCCAATTCCGATACACTCCATGCAGATTCTCACGGCTTTGTCAAAAACCACCGACATTTCCCCTCTGGAAATACCGTAAGCCATCATCAGTATCCCGGCGCACGCCAGACCGATCCCGATCAGTGGAAAACGGTCGTTGAGGCTCGTCCACAATCCGCTTTTCTTTTCTGTTTTCTTCATATTCTATCCTCACCTAAAACCGGATTACTTCTCCAGGGCCGCAAGCTCTTCTTCCACAATCTCTTTCCAGGCGTCAAGATCTCTGGCTCCCACATAGGTCTCCCCTACGATCTCGCCGTCTTTATTGACAAAAAACGTCTCCGGGTACGCCTGGATGCCTTCCAGTCTCCCGTTCATCATATCCGGATCCGGGATCAGGAACGGATAATCTGTCTCCGCGATCTCCGCCAGGAGTTTCGCCGTCTCCACAGCTTCCTCATCTTTCTCCTCTGTATTGCCGGTATCCATCACGATCCCGATCACCTGGACGCCCTCGTCCTCCATCTCCTCGCTGAGCTTCTGAAGCTCCGGGACTTCACTGATACAGGGGCCGCACCAGGTTGCGAATATATTGACCAGGGTCAGATCCGCGTCCTCGAAAATCTCTTCCGTATATTCCTCGCCGTTAATGTCCTCCATGACAAAAGGCGCCGCTTTCTTCGGTTCCTCTTCTGCCATCACCGGAACCGCTCCCAGGGTTCCCGCCACAAGGATTCCGGACAGCATCAGAGCCTGAAATCTGTTTCCTGTTTTATTCATGTTTCGTTTCTTCATTTAATCACTTCCTCCTGTTTTATAATGCAGAAACCGGAAAATACCAGGAATTCCTGTTATATGGAAGGAATCCGTCACTTGCACAGATGATAATCCCCGGCTGAACATCCATCCCGAATTTTTCCAAAACACTGAAATTCCTGTCAGGATGTTTCGGTTCTTTTGCTTTCTTAATTTCTATTGGATACAGCTTATCTCCTTCTGTTATCAGAAGATCGATTTCCTTCTGATCCGTATCGCGGTAATAATAGATATCCGGCTGTTTCCCTGAATTGTAATAGCTCTTTATAATTTCAGAGACAACATATGTTTCAAAAAAAGCGCCGTCCATCGCTCCATTTTCCATCGTTTCCCAATCAGGCCATCTGCACAGATATGCGACCAGTCCGGTATCCATAAAATAAAACTTGGGGGTTTTCACCAGACGGCTGGTAATATTGGAGTAATACGGCCGCAGAATATAAATAACGCCGGAACTTTCCAGAATCGACACCCAGGCTTTCGCTGTGGGAGCAGAAATACCTATCGCGTTGGATATCTCATTATACTTCAGTTCCTGCGATGTCCTGGCAGCCATATATATCAGAAAATCATAAAACTCACTCAGTTTCCCCACCTGGGCCAGTTCACGGATATCTCTCTCCAGATACGTATTCACATAATCCTGAAAAAAACGGTCTCTGTCCATTTCCTTTGTAATAAATCCCGGCATTCCTCCCTGATATATCCGCTCATATATTTGATGGATATTCTTTGGCCTGTTGTCTCCCATGCGCTCCCGGAGAGATTTCAGATCCGGATGAAATACCCGGCCTGTACGGTTTTCAATTTCCGCAGAAGAAAGCGCAGCCAGATCAAACACAGCCACCCTGCCCGCCAGAGAATCAGACACATCCTTCATCATCCTGAACTTCTGAGAACCTGTCAGCCAGTACATTCCCCTGTTATCCTCGCCGGCAAGCGCCTTCTGATCCACAATCTTCTTTATTTCCAGAAGAATGGAGGGAACTCTCTGAAATTCATCAATGAGAAGAGGAAACCCATAAGTTTCGAAAAACAGAGCCGGATCTTCCTCCGCCAGACGGCGTGCGTTCCCGTCGTCCAGGGTAACATATTTCCGTTCTTTTTCCCTGATATGATAGAGCATTGTAGATTTTCCCACCTGACGCTGTCCACATACCATGACAACCGGATAACTCTGCGAGGCTTTCAGAATCTGCTCCTCCAGATGTCTCCTGATATACATGTTCACACCTCCAAAACGCCGCAAATTATCGTTGGAATTAAAGTCATAGTTTATTTTACCCGAAATCATACAAGGTGTAAAGCATAATTTATATCTTCTTTACATAAAATCACACAAATATTGCTTGAAATCTTTTTTCACATATGCTAGCGTTAGTGTGCAAATTACAATACGGTCAATTATTATTACACAAGGGAGCATTTATGAATAAGAAAATTTTATCTTTTATTCTGGCGGCGTCCATGGCGGCCGCCTGCAGCACAGCCGTATCCGCCGGGGAACAGGAAGGCGGCATTGTTGTTCTTTATACCAACGATATCCACTGCGCGGTAAACGAAGATGAAGAGAATCAGGTCCTGGGCTATGCCAGAATCGCCGGACTGAAGAAGCAGCTGGAAGCAGAGGGAAATGATGTCATCCTTGCAGATATGGGAGACGCGATCCAGGGAGATGTGATCGGCACCTTATCCGAGGGCGAATATATCATTGATATTATGGATCAGGTCGGTTACGACCTCGCCGTACCCGGAAACCACGAATTTGATTACGGAATGGATCAGTTCCTGTCTCTTGTGGAGAAAGCGTCTTTTTCCTACTTGTCCTGTAACTTTAAGGATCTGACTTCCGGAGAACCCGTTTTTGAACCTTACGAAATGA
>ERZ1090864.60-NODE-60-length-53925-cov-7.866512_pt1 | contig 53925 bp, 45 predicted proteins | sample MGYA00478479_ERZ1090864 | MGnify/ENA primary metagenome ERZ1090864 (study PRJEB33644, sample SAMEA5815743) | chicken gut metagenome | biome: Chicken; feature: Gastrointestinal Tract; material: Caecum | place: Ireland | collected 2019-01-01 | study: A study of the...
TTCTTTGTCTGGAGCACGATGTTCTGGCTGTCATTGACCACTTTCACAGCGATCAGAGAGTCCTCTTCCTGGAGCTTTGTCGCCGCGATGGTCCGTTTTGACACCTGGAACTCTGTTCCCTCAACCTTCTTGATCATTCCCTGAGCGGTGGCGAAGAGAAGGTTCGCGAAACGCATCTGCTCCGCATCGCAGACCATGACGATCTGCTCCTCGCTGGTAGAGTAATTGCTCACATTGTCGATCGGCGTCCCCTTGTCGCGGAACCTGCCGTAGGGCACGTCCAGCACCTTGACCTGATGCATCTTCCCGGTGTCCGTAAAGATGCAGAGCTTCCCGGTATTCATACAGTGGACGATGTATTTGTTCTCACTGTCCGCTGCTTCCTTATTTCTCTCGTACACAGACAGGTCCACAGTCTTTGCATACCCGAAGCGGTCCATGAGAAATACCACTTCCTGCTCTTCGATCTTCTTCTCCTCGAAGACAGCCTCTTCCGCGTTCTCGACGACTGTGCGCCTCTTCCGCGCGTACTCCTTCTTGAAGGCATCCAGCTCTTCCATGATCACGCCTGCCATGGAGTCGTAATTGTTCAGGATATCCTCATACCTCGCGATATTTTTGAGAGTCTGCTCATGCTCCGCGATGAGCGCCTGGATCTCCAGCCCGATCAGGCGGTACAGGCGCATCTCCAGGATGGCGGTCGCCTGGCGCTCGGTAAACCTCAGCAGGGCTGCCATCTTCTTTGAGATCCTGGACTTGAACGTAATATTGTCCGTCACGCCGTTTACAAGGCAGGCGCGTGCGTCCTTGACAGACTTGCTTCCCCTCAGGATCTCGATGATCAGATCGATCACATCGCAGGCTTTGATCAGTCCTTCCTGGACCTCGCTCTTCTCCTGCTCTTTCGCAAGGAGCGTCTTATATTTGCGGGTCGCCAGCTCGAACTGGAAGTCCACGTGGTGCTCAATGATCTTCTTCAGCCCCAGTGTCTCCGGGCGTCCGTCCGCCACAGCCAGCATATTGACGCCGAAGGTATCTTCCAGACGGGTCTTCTTGTAGAGCATGTTTTTTAAGTTCTCCGCGTCCGCCCCTCTCTTTAACTCGAGGACAATGCGGATCCCTTCTTTTGAGGACTGGTTGGAGATGTCCACGATATCCGTGGTCTTCTTTGTCTCCACCAGGTTTGCCACATCGTTTAAGAACTTGCCGATGCCGGTCCCGATCATGGTGTACGGGATCTCGCTGATAACGAGCTGTTTTTTCCCGCCTTTTAATTCTTCCACCTCGACCTTGCCCCGGATCTTGATCTTTCCCTGGCCGGTCTCGTAGATATCCAGAAGGTCATCCTTATTTACCACGATGCCCCCGGTGGGGAAATCCGGGCCTTTGATGTACTTCATGAGCTGTCTTGTACTGATCTCGTCGTTTTTCATGTACGCCTTGACCGCGTCGATGACCTCGCCCAGGTTGTGGGTGGGGATGCTTGTCGCCATACCGACCGCGATCCCCTCCGCGCCGTTTACGAGCAGGTTCGGCACACGCATGGGCAGGACAAGGGGCTCTTTCTCCGTCTCGTCAAAGTTCGGCCCGAAGTCTATGACGTCTTTGTCCAGATCCGCAAGACACACTTCCTGGGTAAATTTGGTCAGCCTTGCCTCTGTGTAACGCATGGCTGCCGCTCCGTCCCCTTCGATGGAGCCGAAGTTGCCGTGTCCGTCCACAAGGGTCTGCCCCTTCTTGAAATCCTGCGCCATGACCACCAGCGCCTCATAGATGGAGCTGTCCCCGTGGGGATGGTATTTACCCATGGTATCTCCCACGATACGGGCGCATTTGCGGTATGGTTTGTCATAGCGGATGCCCAGCTCGTACATGTCATAGAGAGTGCGCCGCTGGACAGGCTTGAGCCCGTCCCTTACATCCGGCAGGGCGCGGGCGATGATCACGCTCATGGCGTAATCGATATATGATTTTTTCATAAGGTCTGAGTACTCGGTCCTTATGATCTGTGATTCACTGTTCATTCCTTATTCTCCTTCATCACTGTGGGATCCTGACTTACAGCCGGAACCGTGCCCGGCGGCGCGGATCAGATGTCCAGCTCTGCCTCTGTCGCATTCTCATAGATAAATGCACGCCTGGGCGGCACTTCCGTGCCCATGAGCATCTCTGTCACACTGGAGGCCATCCTTGCGTCCTCGATCTCTACCAGCTTGAGAAGCCGCCTTTCCGGGTCGAGCGTGGTCTCCCAGAGCTGTTCCGCGTCCATCTCGCCGAGACCTTTGTATCTCTGGAGGGTGAACGGCCCTTTGTGCGTCTTCCGGTATTTTTCCAGAGCCTTGTCGTCGTAGAGGTATTCTTCCTCCCCGCTCTTCGGCATGGCCTTGTAGAGTGGCGGCATGGCGATATACACATGCCCTTCGTAGATCAGCTCCGGCATGAACCGGTAGAACAGGGTGAGGAGCAGGGTGGAGATATGGGCTCCGTCCACGTCCGCATCCGCCATGATGATGATCTTGTCGTACCTTAATTTGCTGATGTCAAAGTCATTTCCATAGCCTTCCGAGAACCCGCACCCGAATGCATTGATCATGGTCTTGATCTCCGCATTGGCGAGGATCTTGTCAATGCTCGCCTTCTCCACGTTCAGGATCTTTCCGCGGATGGGGAGGATCGCCTGGAAATTACGGTCTCTCGCTGTCTTTGCCGAGCCGCCGGCGGAATCTCCCTCCACGATGAAGATCTCGCATTTTTTCGGGTCGCGGCTCTCGCAGTTTGCCAGCTTTCCGTTGCTGTCAAAGGAGTATTTCTGTTTGGTGAGCAGGTTGGTCTTTGCCTTTTCCTCGGTCTTTCGGATCTTCGCTGCTTTTTCCGCGCTGGAGAGCACTGTTTTCAGCGTGTCGAGATTCCGGTCAAAATAGCGCACGATCTCTTCGCCGGTCACCTTTCCCACGGCTTTTGCCGCGTCAGGGTTGTCCAGCTTTGTTTTTGTCTGTCCTTCGAATCTGGGATCCGGGTGTTTGATGGACACAATGGCAGTCATGCCGTTGCGGATGTCCGCTCCGGTGAAGTTGGCGTCCTTTTCCTTCAGGATGCCCAGCTCTCTTGCGTACTGGTTCATGACCGTGGTGAATGTCGTCTTGAACCCGGTCAGGTGGGTGCCTCCCTCTGCATTATAGATATTATTACAGAAGCCCAGTACATTCTCGTGGAATTCATTGACATACTGCAGTGCCGCCTCCACCTCGATGCCGTCGGACTCCCCTTTGAAATAAACAGGTTCATGCAGTACCTCTTTTTTCTTGTTCAGGTCGCGGATAAATCCGATGATCCCCTCCGGCTCGTGATAGACCACATGCTCCGGCTCATCCGGCCGCTTATCGTCAAAAATGATCGTCAGCTCGGGATTTAAGTATGCGGTCTCATGGAGACGGCTTTTCACCTCTTCGGCCCGGAACTTCGTCTTCTCAAAGATCGTGTCGTCCGGCAGGAAATTGATCGTAGTCCCTGTTTTTCTCGACTTTCCGATCTTCGGCAGCAGGCCGTCCTCCAGTTCGATCGCCGGAATGCCCCGCTCGTATCTGTCATGGTGGATATATCCGTCCCTGCTGATCTTCACATCCATATAGGCAGAAAGTGCATTCACAACAGAGGAACCCACGCCGTGCAGACCGCCGCTTGTCTTGTACGCGGAATCGTCAAATTTACCTCCCGCGTGCAGCGTGGTGAACACGAGCCTTGCCGCGGACACTCCTTTCTGGTGCATATCCACCGGGATGCCGCGCCCGTTGTCCGTGACTGTGGCGGAACCGTCCTTTTCCAGTGTCACATGGATCTCCGAACAGTATCCTGCCAGATGCTCGTCCACAGAGTTGTCCACTATCTCGTAGATGAGGTGGTTTAATCCTTTGGTCGATACACTTCCGATATACATTCCGGGACGCTTCCTGACTGCCTCCAGTCCTTCCAGCACCGCGATACTGCCTGCATCGTATGTATTGTTGCCTGCCATTTACATTCTCCTTCTTTATTTCCGCTGCCGGCGGAATATCGTTTCTCTCAAACGCCCTGCATAAGCGCAGGACATGCCATTTGATACTATACCACCAGTCCTTGTGATTTGCAAACAAAAAATATCCTCTCCCCACCAGATGTAGTGACAGATAGAGACAGCCCGGCCTCACAGCCGGACTGTGTCACTCCAGGATCACATGCGCCAGGGTATCTGCCAGCACCTCCATGGCGTTCCGCATCTCTTCCACTGTATTCGTCTGCGCCCCTGCCTCCACGAGAAGGGACTTGGGAAGCAGATGGAGATTGTACCGGTATGCCCTCAGATAGATATGCCGGACGAATCCCGGGTACAGGCTTTCCGAGGCGAGCTGCATCTGCAGGGAAAAAGCCAGGTTATCCTGTATGTATGGGTTATACAGATAATCAATGTCCCCGTTGGTGCGGGTCCGGCTCAGACCGTTGAAATACATGATTTTCGCCGTAGGTTTCCCATTGATCTCCGTCACCAGATGTGTCCCTTCCGCCACGCCGTCCCTGTGCAGGTCGATTGCCACCTCCAGAGTGGGATTTGCCTCTATGAGAGGGCGCACGGAAGCCTCGGCGTTTTCATACGCATTGCTCCTGTCCAGCTGTCCGTTGATGATGTCATACACCCCGGTGTCGTGGATCGTCTCGATCCCCTTTTCATTTAAGAGTTCTGTCAGATAATCCCCCATGCCCACGATACTGGTCGCAGGGTCCCCTGGTGTGGAATCCACGAATTCTTCCTGGGAATGTGTATGGAAGATGATCACCTTCGGTCCGCCTGTGGTATTGTCGATCTTCATGCTCCTGCTCAATAAGTCATCCGCGTTTAACTGCTCAGGACCGATCATGGTAGAACTGTCCACTGTATAGAAATTGCTGAGAAGATAGTCGAAATCCCTCAGCTTCTCGATGGACATGTCAACGGTCGGCGCAGCCGGCTGGGCAGCGGCTTCCGCCGGCTCCGGCTCTCCGACAAGATTTCCGTTTTCATCCACTGCGTTTTCGTCATTTGCCTGCGCGTCCAGTATCTTTGCCAGTGTTTCCTCATCCTCGATCGCAGGGCTGCTCACAGCATGATCCTCCGCATAACTCAAAAGAGGGAGCCAGGCGAGGGCTTTTTCTCTGACCCACTCCCGGGCGCCCTTGTCCTGGGCCCGGTTCAGGAAGGCAAGCCCCGGCATGTACATCTCTTCGGCGCCCGCCAGGATCTGATTCTGGAAATCATACCGCCAGCTTCCCCTGCTCCCTCCCGCAGCGATCCACAGCGCGCACGCGGCCAGGAGCAGGATGGGCGCGGCTGCCTTTGTCTGCCCGGGTCTCTTTGTCCATATATCTTCCATATCTAAAAGGCATCCCTTTCCTGTCTTTACTTCTGCAATTTTATGCCCGGGCTCTTCCTGTTATGACTTATGACGCTCATGTGAAAAGCATATTGATCGCTTCGGAAAGAGTGTGGCTGATATGGTGGATCAGCTCGTCCACGTCCTTTGGAGTCATGAACATCCCGTTCAGATGGGGAGAGATCAGCTCCCTTACGAATTCCTGCTTTTCTCCCGCGTTGCAGGCGCGGAGCTCTCGCCCCACTCCTTTCAGTGATTCCGAAGATTCCAGTGCCTGGATGAAATTTTCCATCGTGTCATTTACGATTGTCGCCGCGTCCACAACTGTCGGGACGCCGATGCCGATCACCGGGACGCCCAGTGACTCTTCCGTCATGCCGATCCTGTGGTTCCCCACGCCTGAGCCCGGATGGATCCCTGTGTCCGCGATCTGTACCGTCCGGTTCAGTCTCCTGCTGCTGCGGGCCGCAAGGGCATCCACCGCGATGACGATATCCGGGTGGGTTTCATTAACAATGCCCCTGACGATCTCCGAGCTCTCCATACCGGTCTGTCCCATCACCCCGGGTACAATGGCGCTGATCATATTTGCGTGTTCCATGCCCATGGCATATTTCCCGTATTCTTTCACGACATGGCGGTTCACGGCGAGATGGTCCGCCACATAAGGCCCCAGGGCGTCCGGGGTCACCTCCCGGTTCCCAAGCCCCACCACAAGGACAGAAAGGTCGTCTTCCCCTTTTCTTTCCTCACGGATATTTTTATCGATCAGCTCCCGGATCAGTCCGCACAGCTCGGACGCGATCTCCATATGCGTCTCATCGTCCGGGAGAGCAAGATCCGGCGTCTCCAGCGTCAGGTATGTCCCTGTCGGTTTCCCCATTGCTTTTGCGCCGTTCTCTGTCTCTATCTCCACACGGGTAAGCCTCATTTCCCTCTCCTCGTCATATTCTTCTTTTAATATGACCCCGGGGATCTCCACATGATCTGACTCGAACCTCTCTTTTTCCTCCAGGGCCAGATCCGTCCTCACACTGTAATTGCGCAGCATCTCTCATCCTCGCTTTCATGTATGGTATACGAATGTTACTGATAATAGCAGTTTTCTCAATATTTCTTAAAATATGTATTGACAACCCTTTCCTGTTAGCATAAAATAAATGAGTATGTTTCAGCGGAGCGTCCGTGTCCGAATCTGCTGGGACACATGATCTACATTTGAATTTCATGTTATATTTGGAGGTGTACAGATTGGCTAACATTAAGTCTGCTAAGAAAAGAATTTTAGTAAACGAGACAAAGGCTGCAAGAAACAAAGCAATCAAGTCTAAAGTAAAAACAGCTGTAAAGAAAGTTGACGCTGCTATTGCTCAGAAGGACGCAGAGGCTGCTAAGACAGCGCTGCACGCAGCGATCGTTGAGATTTCCAAAGCAGGAAGCAAGGGTGTTTACCACAAAAAGACTGTTTCCAGAAAAATCTCCCGTCTGTCAAAAGCTGTTAACGGCATTGCTTAATTTGCTTCTTATTTGATAGAAAAGAGTAAAAAAAGAGACATCCGCACCGTCAGGCGGATGTCTCTTTTTTTGACCTTTTTAATTTCGCAATATAATTTGTGCAAGGGGTCTGACCCCTTTTTTACAATTTCGCATACCCAAAACTGTTCACGATCCCGTCCAGCCGCACTCCCGCATCGCAGATGGGACACTGATGTGCGCTGTATACATGGTAATCCGGGAGATCTGAGCTGGTGAAGATCGTCTTTACTTCTACTCCCGCTACTTTTGAGATCGCGCTGAATACCGCGCAGATCCCGCACACCCTGCCTCTGTAATACAGGACGGATTCGATCGCCTGCATGGTCAGTGTGCCGGTCGCCATGGAATCCGTGAGGATGAGCACCTGTTTCCCTTCGATCATCCTCTGGCTGTTCTCCCGGAAAAGGATCTGTCCCGTGAAGTCGAACTCCGGGGTAACGACAGAGATATTGTTTCCCGCGCTCATGGACATATTGGAGCTGTCCGCGAGAGTCTCTGCCATAAATGCCCCGATCACTTCTGTGTTTTTCAGGCAGACGATCGTGTCCACCATTGTATTTGTCAGGTACTCTTCCGCAAGAGTCCTGGCGGTCTCCCGCGCGTTGTTATGGCGGGTCTTGACGGTAGACATATCTATGTACGTGTTCACATGCGAATTCTTTGTCGCAAAATGCCCGCTCAGCATCTTGATACGTGCTTTCGGGTTTTTCGTTGACCTCAGGTCCACAAATCGTTCATCCATACTCTTCGCTCCCTTCTGTATTTGTATCCGTTCAGTTATCTCTGGAAATATTTTATCACATCAGGGAGCAGCATGCAGTATATTCTGAAATATTTATGTCCTGTTTTCTTTCAGCCCGGGCCATACGGTGATCAGCATGGTGACAAAACTTGCCGTGCCGCCCACTATATTCGAGACCGGTTCCGCGAGGAACACGCCGTTTGTCCCCAGCCCGCCGATCAGCGGCAGGAGCAGGGTCAGCGGCACTACGATGATGACCTTGCGGAACAGGGAGAAAAATACTGCCTGTTTCGGACGGTTCAGCGCCACATAAGTAGACTGACCGGCAAACTGCAGCGCCATCATGAAGATCCCGCAGAAATAGATCCGCATCGCCGGGATCCCCGCCTCGATCAGCTCTGTCTCCTGCGTAAACAGATGCAGGAAAAATCTGGGTTCGAAAAACAGCACCGCCCAGACCGCCAGAGAAAACACGATACAGCCGATGCTCATAAACTTGATCGCAGACTTCACTCTTCCATAACACCCTGCCCCGTAATTATACCCGATGACAGGCTGTGCCCCGGAAGTCAGGCCGGTGACAGGCATGGTAATGATCTCGCGTACGGAATTGATGACAGTCATGATCCCCACATACAGGTCGCCTCCATGTCGGGCGAGCACTGCGTTGCACACGATCTGGACGGTCCCGTTCGTCACAGACATGACGAAACCGGAGGTCCCCAGGAGCGTGATCTCTTTGACCAGTCCCGCTTCCAGCTTCATCGATTTCCCGCTCAGTTTGAGCAGCGCTTTCTTCCCTGTCAGGAAACGGAAGACCCAGAGGGCGGACGCCCCCTGCGAGAGGATCGTCGCTGCCGCAGCCCCTCTCACACCCATTCCCAGGCCGAAGATGAAAACAGGGTCCAGGATAATATTCATCACCGCGCCAAGCAGCACTGTCAGCATGCCCGTCTTTCCAAATCCCTGGGCGTTGATGAAATTATTCATGCCCAGGCTGGTCATGACAAACAGTGTGCCGCAGATGTAGATCGTAATATACTGGTCTGCATACGGATAGGTTGCTTCACTGGCGCCGAAAAGATACAGGAGCGGTTCTTTAAAGAGCAGACAGGCTGCCATCAGGACCGCACCCGAGATCAGGAGCATGGTAAAGGAATTTCCCATCACCTTCTCCGCCCGCTTCTCCTCATGCCCGCCCCTTGCGATCGAGCACAGAGGCGCACCGCCCATGCCGAAGAGATTGGCAAATGCCGTGATGATCGTGATGATGGGAAGGCACAGCCCGATCCCGGTCAGCGCCTGGGCGGACGCCTGCGGGAGATGTCCGATATAGATCCGGTCAACAATGCTGTACATCACGTTGATCAGCTGCGCCAGTGTCATGGGCACTGCAAGATCCATGATATTCCTGGCAATGCTCCCTTTGCTGAAATCATTGGCATTTCCGCTGTCAGCCATTCCTCTGTCCCCCTTTTTTTCATGAGAGATGCCCGCCCGGCAGGAGCGCCGGCGGGCATCTGTTCGCACATATCCTCTGTCCCTTCCCGGGAGCAGTATCTTATTTCATTAGTTGTTGATCAGTTTGTCCTCATCGCTCCAGCTGTAAAGCTTGCGGATCTCTTCTCCGATCTTCTCTGACGGATGCTCAGCAGCAAGCTTTCTCATCGCACGGAAGTGAGCCTGTCCGCCTGCCTCTGACATGTCGAGCAGGAAGTCTTTTGCGAATGTACCATCCTGGATATCAGAAAGGATCTTCTTCATCGCTTTCTTTGTATCCTCTGTGATGATCTTCGGTCCTGTGATATAATCGCCGTACTCTGCTGTGTTGGAGATGGAGTATCTCATTCCTGAGAATCCGGACTGGTAGATCAGGTCTACGATCAGCTTCATCTCATGGATACACTCAAAGTATGCGTTCCTCGGGTCATATCCAGCTTCCACCAGAGTCTCGAAACCAGCCTGCATCAGAGCACATACGCCGCCGCAGAGGACTGCCTGCTCACCAAAGAGGTCTGTCTCTGTCTCTGTGCGGAATGTTGTCTCAAGGATACCAGCTCTTGCTCCGCCGATGGCAAGTCCGTATGCCAGAGCCTTGTCAAGCGCTTTTCCTGTGTAATCCTGCTCTACCGCTACCAGACACGGTGTTCCTTTTCCAGCCTGATACTCGCTTCTTACTGTATGTCCCGGAGCCTTCGGAGCGATCATCGTAACGTCAACATTTGCCGGCGGAACGATCTGTCCGAAGTGGATATTGAATCCGTGGGCAAACATGAGCATGTTGCCTTCTTCCAGATTCGGCTCGATGTCGTTCTTATATAATGCAGCCTGTTTCTCGTCATTGATCAGGATCATGATGATGTCTGCCTGCTTTGCAGCCTCTGCCGCTGTATATACCTTAAATCCCTGTGCCTCAGCTTTTGCCCAGGATCTGCTTCCCTCATAGAGACCGATGATGACATTGCATCCTGATTCTTTTAAGTTCAGCGCATGCGCATGTCCCTGGCTGCCGTAGCCGATGATCGCGATGGTCTTTCCTTCCAGAAGGGAAAGGTTACAATCTTCCTGATAATAAATTTTTGCTGACATTTTGCATTCCTCCTAAAATCATTAAACTCTGCCGGCTCTTCCGGCGATAGATCTGCCGGTCCCTCCGGCAGTATATGTATAGTGAAAGGTTCTGCCCTCTTACTACCTGTTTTACAGGCTTTCCGGCTTCTCCTGGCTAAGTGCCTGCCGGACTGCTTCCCGGTATGTAGATCCGATGCTTAAAGGTAAGCCACATCGCTGCTTCCCCTGGAAAGCCCCGTAATCCCTGTCCTTGCGAGTTCCAGGATCTCATACCCTTTCAGGAGATTCAGAAACGCTTCCAGCTTGCTCTGTGTCCCGGTAAGCTCCACGATCAGGGAATCTTCCTCCACATCCACGATCTTCGCGCGGAAGATGTCCGCCACGGAGATGATCTCGCCTCTCTGCGCGGCATTGGCGCGGAGCTTCACCATGATCAGCTCTCTGTACACGGATTCCCCGTCCTTCAGCACCTTGATATCTACCACATCCTCGAGCTTTCTGACCTGCTTCTCGATCTGGGACAGGATCAGCTCGTCCCCGGATGATACAACCGTGATCCTCGTAAATCTCGGATCTGCTGTCATACCGGCAGTGATGCTGTCGATGCTGTATCCGCGGCGGCTGAACAGCCCTGATATGCGGCTCAATACGCCGGGATTATTGTCTACGAGCAAAGAAAATACCTGCTTTCTCATCATCTTCTCCCTTTCTCATCCAAAAAACAGAGTGCAATCTGTTTTGTCTTTAATAATATTATCAACTGTGTGTTTCTTTGTCAAGAAGTTATTCGCAATTTTGCAGCAGGAACTTTCCATGGGACTTTCCATCCCCCGGTCACCCCTGCTCCGCGATCTTCTCTGCCAGATCGTTCAGGTACACCCACCGCTCCATCTTTTCATCCAGTTCTCCCTGTGTCTTTTCCTGCTCTTCCAGCAGTTCCTTAAGCTTTACGGAATTGGTGGCGTTCGCCTCGATCTGCCGCCCGATCGTCTCAAGCTTTGCTTCGATCGCGGCAATGTCGTCGTCAATGGTCTCGTACTCCCTCTGCTCTTTATAAGAAAATTTCAGTTTCTGGGGCTGGTCCTGTTTCCAGCTCTTTCCGCTTTTTTTCGCAGTTTCCGATGTATCATCCGGCGCGCTCCCTTTCTGCGCCGGATCACCTTTCTGCCGGGATCTTCCCGCTGCGCCGGCGTCCCCCGTACCGTCAGCGGAAACAGCGGATGCCATTTTTCGTGTCTTTGCTTCCAGATAGTCCGTATATCCGCCCTCGTACTGGGTCACATGCCCTTCCCCGTCCAGCTCCAGGATCCGGTCCGCGATATTATCCAGGAAATAGCGGTCATGGGAGACGGCGATCACGATCCCGGAGAAGGAGTTCAGATAATCTTCCAGGATCGTCAGTGTCGGGATGTCCAGATTGTTTCCCGGCTCGTCCAGCAGGAGCACATTGGCATTCTCCGCCAGGACGCCCAGGAGATAAAGGCGCCGCTTCTCCCCTCCCGAGAGCTTTCCGATGGGTGCGTACTGCATATCCGGCGTGAACAGGAAGCGCTCCAACAGGGAGGAGGCGCTGATCTTCCCGTCTGTGGTCGTGATATATTCTGCGATGTCCTTTACATAATCAATGACCCGCTGGCCATCGTCCATATGCTGCTCTTCCTGCGCGAAATATCCGATCCGGACCGTCTCCCCGATCTCGATCTTCCCGGAATCCGGCTCCTCCAGCCCGGCGATCAGCTTCATGACCGTGGACTTCCCGCACCCGTTCGGTCCGATAATCCCAAGCCTCTGGTTTTTCAGCACGATATAACTGTAATCCTCCAGAATCTTCTTGTCCCCATAGCGCTTGCTCACATGATGGAACTCGATGGTCTTCTTCCCCATCCGGGTCTCCACGGAGCCCAGCTCCACGGTCTGGTCCTGTGCGGGCGCTTTTCCGTTTTTCAGCGCTTCCAGCCGCTCCAGCCTTGCCCTCTGCTTCGTGGATCTGGCTCGGCACCCGCGCTTCGCCCACTCCAGCTCCATCCGCAGGATACTCTGGCGCTTCCGCTCAGAGGCAAGCTCCATCTCTTCCCTTGCCGCTTTCAGCTCGAGGAACCCGGAATAATCCGCATCATACCCGTACATCTTCCCGCGGCTGATCTCCAGGATCCGGTTCGTCACGCGGTCCAGGAAATACCGGTCATGGGTCACCATGAGGATGGTCCCCCTGTATCCCCGCAGATACTCCTCCAGCCAGGTGATCATCTCCCCGTCCAGATGGTTCGTGGGCTCATCCAGGAGAAGCACGTCAAAATCCCCGGCAAGAGTCTTTGCCAGGACCACCCTTCGCTTCTGTCCGCCGGAGAGATGTGCGATCTCCTGGTCCAGGTCCGTGATCCCAAGCTCCGTCAGATTGCTCTCCACCTGCCAGTCCTCCCCATTTCTTTCAGACAAGGCATAGGAGCGGATATCCGCACCTTCCGGAAATACCGGATTCTGCGGGATATAGGCGATCTTAAGCCCGTTCTGCCTGATGATCTGACCCTCATCGGGCGTCTCCTCCCCTGCTATCATCCTGAGCAGGGTAGATTTTCCCGTACCGTTGATCCCTACGATGCCGATCTTATCTCCCTGCTGGATGCCGAAAGAGGCGTCTTCGTATATAGTCTTTTCGCCGTAGATCTTGCTGATATGTTCGATATTGATGATATTCATAAAATAAAACTCCTTACAAACCCTTCTGTGGCCTCGTACCGTTCCACAAAGATATTTTGAAGAGTTTATAAGGAGTTGTCAAGAACATTTCAGCCATCCGCCTGATGCCTGTTTCCTTAACTGCCTGCTCTTACGCCTGCTGTCCGCCCTACTTATTCACCTGGTGCCTGCGGAAGAAACCGTACGCCAGTCCGGACAGCAGCACCGCGCACACTCCGTTGACGACCATTGCGGCAGCAGGCCATGTCACAGTCAGCCCTCCGATCCTGTAAACCATGTACGACCAGAACCCGAAGTCCGCGATCTTCTCCGGCAAAAGCCCGAGCAGATGCTTCCACACATAGCCGCCTTCACTCAGCGACAGGAAAAGCGGCACGCACAGGAACAGGACGGAAGTGATCACCACGCCGTACGGATTTTTCATAAGGGATGACAGGAGCAGGACCACGCCGGCAAGTCCCAGTGTCAGTACATACCCCATGGCAAGGACCAGCCCGCACGCCTGGATGGAGGTCAGATCATAGCTGATCGAAGCATTCTCCCCGAGCGCCTGGACCGGAAGGTTCCATCCGTCCGTGCCAAGCACCGCCAGATAGATCCCCGTGAACAGCCCCATGCAACCCCAGTACACGACTGTGGTAAAGAGGAAGGAAGACGTAAGCTTCGCCAGGATCAGCCTGCTCTTCCCGTATCTCATGCTCAGCAGCAGGGAATCACATTTTGACTGATACTCGCCTGCAAATACAGGCGCTGTCCCGATACAGACCACAAGCATGACCAGTATGGTCAGGGACGCACTGTTGATGATCTCCCACCATGCCCGGTTATATACGTATGACATTTCCCCCACAGCGTCATCCTTCGTATCCCACCAGTCCGCCTCTTCCTCTGTGATCTCGCCCAGGCTTACCGCATTCTCCAGGTTTTCCCACACACGCTCTTTTCTCGCCTCGCTGAAATCTTTCCCCCGGCTCTGCAGGAACACGTCTCTCATGGGATCATTCCTTTGTTCCGGATAGGCGCGGTACGCTCCATCGATCAGATGCAGGACCGGCAGATTGGGAAGATACCATTTCACATACATCTCTTCTGATAAGTACGCAAGATCCCTGTCGTCCGAAGCAGTCGCCGGATCCTCTGTATATGCCAGGTATTCGTCCACGACCGCGTCCACGGTCTCCTGATCCAGCGTCACTTCCTTCCGGTTTTCCTTCTGGACCTGCACTGCCTCCAGGCCGGTCACTTTCTGTCCGTCTGCATCTGTCTCAGAGATCAGGCGGATATTTGAGAATACGCTGAACGCCAGGAACAGGGCGCACCCGAGCACCGCGAACTGTGTCAGCCGGCTGCCCCAGATCCGTTTCCACTCATACCATATCATTCTTTTCATGATCGTCCCCTCCTTTTCTTACCGCTGCTCTGTTCCAGCATTCCAAGCTCATCGGAAAAGCATTTCAGATAAAGATCCTCCAGAGTCGGCTCCGCCTGCTCCGCATCCGCGCAGGGCCGTTCCGTGCTGATCACTCTCGCCTCCACCCTCTCTCCCAGATTTCTGGAATTTGCGACTGTATGGCTGTTCTCAAAGGCAGCCCATTCCCGGACAGGTACCCGGCAGGACCAGACCATGCCCTCTGCCTCAGCGGTCAGTTCTTCTGTCGTCCCCTGGAGGATGAAGCGCCCTTTCTTCATGAGGATCACCTGGTCGGAGATATACTCGATATCGGAGACGATATGCGTGGAGATAATGATGATCTTATCCTGCGCCATCTCTGCGATCACATTTCGGAAATACGCCCGTTCCTTCGGGTCAAGCCCTGCGGTTGGCTCGTCCATGATCAGGATCTTCGGGTCATTTAACAGTGCCTGGGCGATCCCGAGCCTGCGCTTCATCCCGCCCGAAAAGGTGCGGATCTTCCGCTTCATGTCCCCTTCCAGGCTGACAAGTTTCATCAGTTCCCTTGTCCTTCTCCTTGCATACCGCGGATCCAGCCCTTTGACCGAAGCGATATAGAGCATAAAGTCCTCCGCCGTAAACCCGGGCGTGTAGCCGAACTCCTGGGGCAGGTATCCCAGCAGGTCCCGGAACTGTTCTCCCATCTCTGTTACATTTTTACCATTGAGCTTCACCTCCCCGGACGTGGGGGCCACGATCCCGCAGATCATCTGCATCAGCGTCGTCTTCCCCGCTCCGTTCGCGCCGAGGAATCCATAAATCCCCTCGGTCAGTTCTGCGTTTACATTCTCCACTGCGATCCGGTTCTTAAATTGCTTAGACAATCGTTCCAATGTTAATCTCATCCACATTTCCTCCCATATATTTTATCAGTTTTGCTGTCTGCCAGACTGCCACCGCCATAGCCGCGGCCCCTGCGAGAAGCCAGGCGGACGCTGTCTCTGCGTCATAGATCTGCCATCCCATGGACTGCGAGGCCAGAAGTCCACCGGCAAGCAGTACTGCCCATGCCGCACAGCAAAACAGCGTGCTCTCTTCCCTGACCTTCTGGAAGATCACCATGCATCCTGTGCACATCAGAAGATAAGGGACCGTACTGTACAGGAGCACCTGCCATGCCGCCGCTGTGCCGCAGGCGGTCATCACCGCTGACACCGCGCCGATCACGATCGCATCGATCACTCCGAACAGAGTCAGACGCGCCAGGAACGCATGCCGGAGCGAATATTTTGCCGTCATCTGGATCTCTATGATACCCGGCTGGAAAAAGCCGCCAAGGTCATTTGCATTGATCAGGCACAGGAGCGGCCCGGCAAGGGAAACCACTGTCCAGAACCAGATTTCCGATCCGGTGATACTCCCCGGCAGCCATACAGCCATAAGCAGGGCCAGCCCTGCTTTCAGCAGCCATGTATGGGGACGGACGAACCGGCACTGGTCAAAAAAGAACTGCCCCATTGTCATCCTCTCATCGCCTGTGCGGCTGATCCATGCCGTCAGCTCCCGCGCTCTGTATATCGTCTCCTCCAGCGCTTTTTCACTGTGACCGGGGACCGTATATTGATCCAGCTTTTGCTTCAGTTTTCTGTCCATTCTGTTCCGCCTCCTTTTTCAAGCCTGCGCCGCAGCTCTTTTTCCGCCGCCTTCAGCCGGTAGCGCACCGTGGACGCCGGCATGCGCATCACAGCTGCAATATCTCGGATCTTCAGTTCCTGATAATACCGCAGGATCACGATCTCCCTGTCCGGGGACTCTAAAGCGCCAAGCGCTTCCCTCACCCCGACCCGCTCCGCGGCATGCTCCACAGCCATGTCCGGCTTCGGATCCCGCTCTGCACGGCACTCCTGCTCCACAGGGATTTCCTTCTGCTTCCTGTAATAGTCCCGGATCACATTTCCGGCGACCACATACAGATAGTTTTTTATTTTCCCGTATTCCCGGTAGCGCTCCACATTCCTTAAGAATCTGAGGAACGTCTCCTGGGTAAGGTCCTCGGCAGTCTCCCTGTGCCCCAGGTGCCGGAAGCAGTACGCGTAGATATCCGCGTAATTCTCCCGGATCAGCCTGTCCGTATATTCTTCGTCATAAATGATCCGGTCTGGTGATCTGTAGTGAAACACGTGTAATTCCTTTCTGTAAAACAGGGTAATAAAATTGGTCTGAAAGCTTTCTGTAAAGTATAACGGATGAAACGGAGAAAAAAACAAAGCCGAACGGCTAAATTACTGTTTTAATCCAATAATTAAGCCGTTCGGCTAAGAAGGTCAGGAATGTTTGTCTTCTGTCAGTTCCCTCCCCTTTTTTATCAGGTCTTCCAATGTATATGCCGGATAAACGCGGATCTGATCACTTTCCATATCAGACTTTATGATCTTTTTTGTATCGGGCAGATAGGTTTTCATCCCAGGGATTGCTGCTGTCTGGGTCCATTCCGCCATGGATATTCTTACTCCCTGAGTTTCGCCTGTAAGATCCCACAAATACAGAGTTTGTCCTCCACTCTCTTCAAGCACGGCAAATTCCGGCTCCCTACCTGCTCCTCGCAGGCGGATACTGCCTTCCTTTTCCCCATTTTCTGTATTATATATTGAAACAGTATAGGTATTATCCCACATTAGTATATAACGGTCATCTACGGCAAATCGGATCTCACTGACCATCTCCGCAGGGATATCTGACTCAATCTCCTGCTCTGTTTTTCCACTCTCCGTATCATAAATCCTCAGGCAACCATCAGGTTCCAGCGAAGCAATCCACGACCTGACTTCACCAACACATACAGCAGGACTCATCTCCTCTCTGCAAAGGCTTTCAATAAAGCGCCATTCTTCCTTCTCCAGAGAAAAAACTGCGTATCCGGTTAATTCATTTCCGCCTATACTTTCGTACATAGTTACAACTGCACAGCCATTTGCGCCTATATGAAGACTTACGTTTTTTGGATCATCCCGATCGATCCCATAAATACTCCCTTCATAAGGGAGATCCGTACTTTTTTTCTTTTCTCCATCTACCCACCATGACAGAACATAGTTATAATCCTCGTCCAGGTCAATGTCTGCTGAGATCACAGGGCTGCCCGCCGCTTTCGGAGCCGTACACATATGGAGACCGCCATGCTCATCCAGATCTTCGTATCTGTAAAACCGGTCATTTCCTATGTCATAGACCGACTCACTGAAGATCAGTTTCTGCTCATCGGCAGAAAAACCAAAAAACTCCATTCCTCTGATATCATTATATTCTTCCGTCACCTCTGCCGAGGATCTTGGAACAAGTGTGGAAGCATCCAAAAACCACAGCACATCACTATACAGATCCGCCGCAAGGATAATATCTTCTGACGGGAACGGATACATCCGGTCCCAGCAATGGATATAGTCAGAAGAACTTTCTTCATTTTCATCCGTCATCGAATCCATATAATTCTCATCCCCTGTTTTTCTCAATATAACTACCTTGCTTCTGTCATCATCCGGGATCCCGAATACAAATTCTCCTTCCAGACCTCCGCATGATAAAGCATAGTTCAGGTTGATACCGCTTGTCTAGGAATCTCCATACCCATACTCAAATTCAAGTAAACCGATGCTAAGAGTACCGCAGCTTCCATTTTCCATAACCACCCGGAAAGCCGATTCTCTTCCGTCTTTCCAGTATGCGCTCAACACAGGGACAGGCAGATTGTGTACGAGCTTAGCTTCTCCCGTATGAAAATTAAAATAAACTGCGCAGGTATCATAAAAACAGACAGCTGCATGTTCTCCCATAAGATATAACGGCGACTCATCTTCTTCTACCAGCTCCATAGTGTATGAATTCCGAACTGTAAATTTCATTTCACGGCAGGAATACACTGCAAACTCCATGTTCGTTTCGTACAGGTCTGTATATTCCGTCCAATATAAAAACACATCTTCCGTCGTGCAGAATTCTATTTGGATCTCATATAAAAAGAGCCCCTGCACTGCATAGTTTTCTTTTCCAATAAGACTTCCGTCAGTTGTATTAAAGACCCATAGTTCAAAACGATCTTCTTTATAATATTCAATCACAGCAGCAAGAAAGCGCCCATCCGGTGAAAAACAGACGTCGGAGAGAGAAGCCCCTTCATCAGTCAGCTCCATATTCTCTGTTTCTGCCAGAATACTGCCAGTGGAAGAAGAATAAAAACTGATCTTTTCATCTTCTTTCACTTCCCCGTCTGCTTTATACTGTTCATACACAGCTATCATTTCCCCATCTGCCGAGACTGCTTTTTCAGCGGAAGAAATCTGTTCATAGTCAATACGCTGCTTCTCTGCTCCGGTCTTTGTATCAAGAAGAACCATTTCCGAAAAGCCGTCACAAAAAACCTTGCTGCCGTTTTCAGGAAGAAAAAGCACTCCCTGTTTGCCTTCCACATCCTCCAGCATATGCTCCCATAAGCAGCCGCCGTTTTTTCCATCGTATCCTCTCACGAATCCGAATTCATCAACAGTGACAGCCAGACTGCCGTCTAGAGACACGACCATATCGGTAATCGGTGTATCCTGATGGATCATGCAGTCCACACGCATTGCGCTGTCACAGTATGCATAGAGGGCATTGCTCAGGGCATACTCAGCCTCAGCAGACGGCGGACGACTGTCGTCTTTCCCCTGCGGCAGTGCTGCTAACGCGCTTTCTACCGCAGAATATCGATCCCCGTCCGCAAGGTACTGCTCACTTAGCAGAGCAAGCGCATAGGACTCATTTTCCTGGGAACGCCGATACTGTTCCTCTATGTCCGCATTCTTTTTCACAAGCATTCCTGCAAATGCAGCAGTGATCACTGCGGTTCCGCCCAGCACAACTGATATTCTCTGTTGCCGGTATCTTCTTGGCTTCCGTCATGATGCTCCTGGAAATACTCGATTTCTCTTCTGACCCACATGGACTTTGGTGTCTCCGGTGTACAGACTACGATCAAAAATTCAGATCTGTCCAGGGCGGTATAAATATCGGAATTAAGATCACTGGAAATAGGCAGTTCATCCTCATCACGAAACACTTTTCCAAGCCTCTTCTCTCCATTTTTCCGTAACCGCACCGGTACGTGGTAATGTTCCAACAGCCGATGCAGTCTTTTCGCAACCGCAGCGTCAAGTTTCTTATGCCTGTAGCTGATAAATGCAATATAACGGTCCTCTGTCATGATCCTTTCTCTCTCCTGTCATTCAGCCATCCGTCCTCACAGCCATTTTCCCGGAAAATCCTGTGTCTGCCGGCAGATCGAGCCTGATTACCACTCCGTCCCGCATGACTTCGATCCATCTGTCCTGCTCCTGATCCAACAGTCTGGAAAAATGGTTTTCTCCTGCGATCCGTTTTCCCCTCACTCCAATGATCAGGTCTTTGACCTGAAGTCCGGCTGCCTGTGCTTCTGTTGTCACCGCGGTAACTTCAATCCCGCAGTCCGCCGAGATATTCTCAAGAAATTCATTCAGTACAGTCTCATCGATCTGCCCTCGTCAGGAAAGTGCGCCTACAGAAGTCATCCAGACAGTGACAGTGCTTTCGATCACATCCTCCTGTGCGCCAATCTCTTTTAATTCTGCAATTGTTTCATCTGCCTTTACAGCCGCATTTTCCGCATCTCCGGAAAGCAAAGACTGAGTAATCTCTGCCCCGGCCGTCACTGTACTCATATAGGGAAACTGTCCCGCTAAAAGAAGATCATCCATATACTCCGAGGTTCCGCTCTCGAAAAGATCCGCCGTAACAAGCATCTCCAACGCCGAGCAATATTCCACCAATTCATCCGCAGCCTCCAGATCATAGGGATCATCAAGGATCCTTTCAACCACGCTGAAATCCACATCATCCAGAGAGGCAGAACCCAGACTTCGGTATGCCTTTACAAGTGCTTCATCCGCCAGTAAAGTCTGGTCAAAAGTATCAAGAAAATTTGTATTCAAATCAGTATAGATAGCTTCCCCCTCTTCTGCTTCTAACAGGCATTGCTCTAAAAGGGTGATATATGCCTCCAGGCAAGGTATCAGTCTCTCTTCCATCGCTCCCTTCGCTGCGATCCGGCAGCCTCTGTAAAAGTAATCCATCTCTATCACGGTAAAATCCTGCGTACCGTCCAGCATTTCCTGCCAGAGGCTGTCACACCTTGAAAACCATTCTTCTGTGCCATAATCCTCTGCTTCAAGAAGTTCCGTAACCCGCTCTGTAAATGTACCGCTTTCCGCGCCTGCTTCCTGATCATCATCTGGATCCTGCTCTTCCTGGATTTCCCGTACTGTCCATCCGGCAAAGTTCTCATCCCAGCTTCCCATAGTAAATCCGGAAGGTCCCGGATCTTTGCAGATGATCACGTTTTCTCTCTCCAGGTCTAAACAGCACAGTTCTCTGAGGAACTGCATCGCTGTTTCATCTGCCGCTGGCATCCGGATCTGCCGTGAGGCCTGTATATCCCCGCAGCTCCACAGAAGCGCTCCGTTCTCATCAAATGCTAACGTATCAATAACATCCTGTTCTTCAAAAGAAGCTGTCAGGATCCCATTCTCCAGATCATAAAGCTCTATGCTCCCCTTTTCTGAAAATGCGCCCTGTCCTGCTTCCTCCAAGATCGTGGTGACAGCCACAGCGAGATATGTCCCTTCTCTATCCGAACAGATCAGTTCTGTTTTCCCCGTATGTTCGGGGAGGATCTCCCAAACCGGAACGTCTGTACCGTCATAAACAAGCAAGTTTCCTTCCCCTGTCCCGATTACCGTAAGCCCCGGCTCAAACCAAAAGGATGCCGCCGGAATCCCGCGGATATCAAGCTCCTCCGGCATTCCAAGCGTTCCTTCGCCCGTATCCACAGCCGCACAGACAAGGAAGGGCTGATAACGGTTATACACATATACCTGTTTTTGCTGAGGAGACCATACCATTTCTCCTGCCGCCGGGTCAGCGATCTCAACGGTATCTGCTGTCTCTCCGTCCCCGTCCAGAAGGCAGAGGCTGCCGGACTCAAGCACCAGAGACATTCCGTTCTCCATAATGACAGGGCTGCTCACATTTCCTTCTGTCCCCATATTGTCCTGACCTGCAGAGCTGTTTCCTGTGTACGCAGAGTTCAGAGACGTGTACTGATATTCTGACACAGTTCCCGCTCCGTTATCTATGAGAATACTTTCCCCTTCGGCAAACGCCGCAGACGCGACAGAAGAGACACATATCGGAGCAGCTTCCTGCTTCCCTGTCTCCCAGTTCCAGTACCGGACATTCTTCCTGTCCCACACGATGACCCGCGAACTGTCCTCAGGATGGAATACGGCTCCCCGGATCGCTTCCCCGGAACGTTCCTGAGAAGTAAACACACAGTTTCCTTCCATGTCGTAAACTTGAAAATAGCTTCCGGGATTTCTGTAATCCAAAGCATACATATTGCTGTAAGCCAACAGAAAAACCCGATTGTCCCGGCTTACCGCAGCATCAGACAATCCATAAAAATCCTGTCGGACAGATGCCCGCAGAGTAAGATCTTCTGTTTCATAAACTGCCGCGTGTGCGCCCGTACTCGCTATTAGTACAGAGCCATCTTCAGAAATCCATATCCTGGTTGAAAGAGAAATAGATCCTTTCCCCGCATCTTCCGGAAAGACATCTGCCAGATCCGCCCTGGCTGTCTCCAGTGCTTCTCCCTCCTCCGTGAGTTCATAGATATGTATAAGACCTCCATATGCAGCAGCTGCCCGATCTTCGGCATACATGACCGCTGATACGTCATAAATCTCAAGGTCGTATTCATCCGGTCCACATCCCCGGCTATATTCTGAAGGCTTTTCCGTCCGATAAGATTTTCCGGACGCAGAATCATAAAAGGTAAGAGTATCCCCCGACAAAAATGTCCGAAAAACGCCGCCATGCTCAGACAGTAATGTCCCACGGCCGGGATCAGGATCTTCCCGGGAAATTATCTGGTCTTCCCGGAGCGTTCCTTCTTCTTCCCCTGTCTTTACCGGCCACAGATACTCCTGCAGAAGGAGCGCTGCTCCGGCAGACGCGGAATCTGCTCCCGGTTCTGCCGACAACGCTTCCGTGTAGTAGAGCAGCGCATGCTGGATATCACCTTCCAGCGCATATTCACCTGCCTCACGGATATATTCCCCGGCGAGCATCTCCCGGTAATTCCCCTCTGACACCCATGTCCTATATGCAAAGACAGACACGATCATAAGGATCGAAAGGGAAATTGCCGCGCTTCCTCCCGCCGCTGCCGTTATCCTGCGCCGCCGCCTTTTCTGATGCCGCTGATAGAGTCCGTCAAAACTGCAGCCGAGAAGAGGCGCGGCAATCCTTAAAAATTCCACACGGAGCTTTTTCAGGCTCTCCTTCCTGCTTTTTGCCCGCACATCTGCACTCAGAGGCTCTATCCTCACCCATTCTTCCTGCGTAAGGGTCTCGGCGGACACTTCTGTCCGCTTCCGCTCCCAGAGCAGTTCCACCGGAAATACTTCTGAAGGTTCCCCCGAGACAAGCAGCGGGAGAATATGATCCGTGTGCCCGTGGTGAGCCTCTTTGAACATACGGATCTCCTCCATACACCACAGAGAATTTTTCGTCTCTTCTGAACAGACTACGATCAGGTAGCGGGAATCCAGAAGCGCCTGCCGTATGTCACTTCCCAGATCTCCGCTTGTCGGCAGTTCACTCTGATCCCGGAACACTCTTTTGATCCTGTTTCTCTTCAGGCCGGTCAGGTTCTTCGGCGGACGGTATGTCTCCAGAAGTGACTGCAGTTTTACCGCCACTGCCATATCAAGGGGCAGATGGCGGTAAGATATAAATGCATCGTATCTGTATTCTCTTTCTCTCCTGTCACCCATACCTCCCACCTCATCTTTCATTCTTTCTTAATCCGATATCCCAGGCGGATCAGGCTGCGGATCACCTGCATGGCTGTTTCCCTGTCCACCTGTTTTTCCTGTTCTGTCAGTTCCCCATAAGGGATCAGCGATGGATGTGTCTTATCCGTCCTGTCATATATACTTCCGTATCTCCACCCCTGCCGCAACCGCTCCTGTGCCCATGCGTTATGTACATTTTCTGCGATCTGTTCCAGATCTTTCCACATATTATCACTAAGCTTCTCCGTCTCTTTTTCCACCATACATCTCCCGCCACATCAGATATCTGTCATGGTCTTTCCCGGCTCACTGTACCGGACTGCCGCATGAACTGCAGAACCGCGCTCCGGCGGAAAGCTTTGCTCCGCATGAAGTACAGAATGTTCCCGGTTCCGCTGATCCGCCTTGCGGATTCTGAGAAATATCCGCAGCAGATACCTTCTCCTTTTCTTCTCTGCGGATCTCCTCTTCCAACATCCCGATCACCTTCTCATCAAGTTTTGACTGTTCCACCATCCCGCCAATCTGCGTCAGTATTACCGGCCACGCCACAAAGAGTGTGATCATAGTAGGTATCACCTGCTGTCCGAACATTCCGACCTTCGCTGACACGCTGACGCCTCCGTGCATCTGAGTCAGCTCTACGTTCAGCGCAGTCTTCATTCCAAGTACCGATTTGAAGATCCCGCCCTTTGTTACACTAAAATAATCCCCCACAGCGCCGCTCTCTTTGGTAAACGTGTATCCTTCTCCGGCAAGTCTGGTTCCCACATTCTCTATGATTTCAGAAAAATCCGTAAGCTCTGTGGAAATAAATTTTGTTGTATTAAAAGTGCCCATCCTTCATCCCTCCTGCTCTTCTCTGAATGCATTCATCTCGTACAGTACCGCCAGTTCACACAGCGCGTCCGTCATCAGTTTTTCCTCTTCATCGGACAGGCGCTCCTCAAGTTCTTTTAAAAGTGCGAGTACCAGTTCCGCCTGTTCCTTCATCTCCGTGTCTGTCACCTTCCCATCTTCCATGGCTTTTTTGAAAGTCGGTCTCTCCTGTACGATCTCGTCAAGTTTCAGATATCCTGTCTGCCCGTCAAATAATCTCATGATTGCTCCTTTCCCCGCAGTCTGTGTCCGCAGTATCTGCAGAATTCCCATTCTTCCATTGTTTCCCGCCCGCATCCGGGGCACAGCCCTTTCCGGGTTACCAGCCTGGATCCGCGCTCATACTTGTAATCCATGATGCTTTTAAATAAGTCTGATCCGCACCATTCTCTGACTTCCAGGGCACGGACAGACAGAAACGGATGGCTCTGGCTCATCAGCGCATAATACTGAAGCATCTTGTTCCACCCGGAATCGTTCATAAAATCCCGATATTCCTCTGCCTGCTCCATATACAGATCCATATCGATCCTTTTCGCCAGTTCCGCGCTTCCCGACGCCAGAAGCGCCATCACTTCAGCCACTGTCTCATAACCGTCCATACAGATAGCGGCAGCCCGGTCACAGCTCAGCTCACTGCACCTCTGCCAGTGAAAAAAGGCAAGCTGAAGACCTGCTGTGAGCAGATTTCCTCCCAGTACCGCACTGCCTGCTCCAAGCACTACATCTGCCATCGTATGATAGAGCACATGTCTGCAGGCAATATGCCCGCACTCATGGGCAATCACTGCAGTCAGCTGTTTCTCATCCATCAGTTCGATCAGACCTGATGTGACCGTGATGGAAATGATGCTGTCCCCCATCGTATAGGCATTTGCTACCGGATTGAGTTCCAGGTAGAACTCCGGCTCAGCAATCCCCAGTGTCTCGCACAGCGGCGGTAAGAGACGGTAAAGTTCCGGAAGCTGCCTGTCCGTGATCCGGACCTTATTTGACATATTCATACCCTGGATCATATTCTCGCTGAACGCCTTCATAAATGCCTTCAGCACTGCTGAAAATCCCGGGATCTGCTGCAGTTCCCGCAGGGCTTTACGATCCTGCGGATGATAATAGTCTTTTGGATTAACCACTCTCATTCTCACGCCTCCTTCTTTTTAATGCGTAACCGGCTTCCCCTGCGATCTTCTCCAGCGAACAGACAAAAATCCGGTCCAGATATTGGTAATCAATTCCGTAAAAACCGCTTACTTCCGGCAGCTTCTCCCAGGGGACCAGACATGCGTGACGCCTTGTTATTATGTCTTTATTCTTTCCCGCCGGCAGTTCTTCCGGTCTTGCACTCTTCCATCCTTCAGTGACCAGATATGCCTGCCATCTTCTATGCTCGCCAATAGATAGATTCTCCATCAGCCTTTTATCAGCCGCTGCCACTTTCTCATAACTTCCGTCCGGTCTTCCCGGTATCAGGTCGAATCCTGCACATCTCGCCTTCCACCGGATATTCAAAGCCAGTGCCCTGCTTGACATTTTTTCATAAACTCCTGCCTGACTCCACAGGATATGTACATCTCCGTCTACGCCGTAAAATCTCTGATAGTACATATGAACTGATCTGGCGATAGCATCCAACTTTTCCCCGATCAGGACATCATAACTGCAGACCTGTTCACGGCAGCCGAATACCACCACCCCGGAGCGCTCAAGCACACACCGATCCACCCCTGCGCTCTCTGCTTTTACAAACATTGTAAGGCTTTTACCGTTTCTTTCGAGAAATTCAGCAGTCTTAAGCGCAGATCCCACATTTTCATCCATATCTTTTCCAATGAAAAAGACAGCGTGAGGACATTCCTTTTCATCCAGAAGATAATGATAATAATCCTCTGAGCCCGGCTCTATACCGGTCAGGTCCATCTCCGCGGCAAGGGAAAGCATAGGATTTGCCCGAAAAAAGAAGGCAGTCTCTTTCCGCATTTCTTCTGCTGTTCCCAAAAACTGGATCCGCAGGCGGAGACCGGCAGCCTGGACACCGCAGATCAAATACCTGCACAGCACCTCGTTTGCTGCGGAATATCCTGCGATAGCAAGACGAAGTTCGCTGTCAATCCTGCCTTCTGCACATCTCTCATCAGGAAAAATCTTCAGGAAATCCGGTGACAGCAGAAGCCCCCTTGCCGCCAGCTCCTCCGGCTGCGTCCAGTGGACATCTGATTTTCTGTATACCTCGTCCTCTGATATCTTCCCGCTCTTTTCGTTTTCGTAAAAGGCATAGAGATGAAGCCGATCCGTCTTTTCAGCTTCTTCGCAGAGACGCCGGACCAATAACTCATTTTTCCATCGTTCCTGCTTCATGCAGAGTACATGTGTCTCCCCTTTACATTTTTGTGCCGCCCGTATGAGGAAACGCAGGCTTCTCTCCGGATTAAATACGATTTTGAACGCTCCCGACTGGAAGGCTTCATTCTCCAGATCCCGGCGTTCTTTTTCTTCCCGATATTCCTCATCCCTTATACTTAAAAGAAACAGCGTGCCGCTGGGATCTTTTCTATGGATATCCGACACCAGTTCCACAGTATCCCGGTTAAGTCCGTAGAAAAAATAGAGATTTTTCCGCGTTCCGACTGCCTTTATGAATATCAGCCGGATCCTGCCGAGGATTCCCCCACCGATGTTTGCCAGTACCATCGCTGCCAACATGACCATCGCTGCGAACATCACAATACCATAGATCATGCGGTACAGTTCATTCATGTAAAGAGATCCTGTCTCTCCGATGTCAAGCTCCATCACCATGATCCTGCCTGAACTGAATAATGCAAGAAATGCACTTCCAATAGCATGGAGCAGACTGCTCCCGCCAGATATATTCCCAAAGAAATATCCTGTGAAGTAAACCGTAAATCCCATGACAAGGAGTCCCATGAACAGGGTAAGTCCATATTTACGGAACCAGAGATTATGTCTGGAAATAAAATAGAGCACCCCCGCCAGGATGAAAAACCCCATAAGCCAGATGATCAGAAAAATCAGGATATTCATCGGCATACCGTTTCTCCCTCCTTCTGTCACTCTCTGATTTTGTTCATTTTTCACATATTTTCTTTTTCAGTTTATCTTAATTATGTATCTTTGTATACAGCATCTCTGCATTTCCTATAAAATTTAGGAATCTGCAAAAAAATACCGGGGATCGATTTCTCATCTCCGTCTCCGAAACACCACCACTCCGCACACCATCAGCACGATCCCCGCACCCAGGATCCAGTATTTTGTCTCGTAGTCCGTCAGCATACCGAAGGGGTAAAGCTTTTTCATATATCTGTACCCCGCGCTTATGCCTGCCACATAGTATCCAAGCGGGATCATGTATCCCACGATGAGATTGTCGCTGACTGCGTAGGCAAAGCCCCCCAGGCCTCCAAAGGCGATGACCTCTGCCATTGTCCCGAAATAATATTTCACCGGCTCCATCTCGCAGTCTCCCGCTCTCATCACCAACAGGAATATCAGGGTGAGGAGAGCCGAGAAAAGAAGGCTGAGCAGGATCCCCACCAGCGCCACATAAGTCTCCAGCACCTTTGCGCTCTGCGATGCATCCAGATTGGAGATGCCAAGCACAAGGGGAGACACCGCGAGCAGCAGGGCGCTGAGCAGGAGATGCTGCCATGCATTATGCCTGAACTGCACGTTTGTGATTTCCAGATATAAATCCTATTTTCCTTCTACAAAGATTTAAGACTTTCCGCAGAAAAATGAAACACTCACAAAAGCCCCTCCGTCCATGCCGTTGGCCACATTCAGGACGCCTCCGTGCCTTTCGGCGATCACACGGCAGATATGCAGCCCGATGCCGAAATGCCCGCTTTTATATCCGATGCCATATCCGTTTTCATGTCTGCTTTCATATCCGTTTCCGTATCCGCTGCCTTGTTCTCCGCCGTCTGCCGCCGCTTCCCGGCTCCCGCGGAAATACGGTTCCGTGACTGACTTTCTTTCTTTTTCATCGAACCCCGGCCCGTCGTCATGTACATACAGGAAAAGCATTTCTGTCTCTCTCTTATGATCCAGTGTGATCTCCACTCTGCTTTTCGCATAGCGCAGTGCATTGGAAAGCAGATTTTCCAGCACTTCCAGGAACAGCGATCCATCCAGCCATAACGAGTCTTCTGCCGTATCTTTCTGATCCCCGTGCATGTCTTTTCCTTCCCCGCACAGGATCTGGATATCCCCCACCGCATTCAGCGGCTCAGAGATCTCCGCGACCCGAGCGCGCAGTTCTCCCAGCCCGACCTTCTCCCGCTGAGGTTCGATCTCCTCAAAACTCCGGATCTGCCGCATTGTTTTTGTATATTCTTCCAGCCGTTTCAGATGCTCAGACATCAGCTTCAGCGTGGAGAGCAGTTTCTCTTCGCTGATCTTTCCTTCCGGCGCGTACCGGTACAGAAGCCTGAGCCGCATCCTGTAAAAGAGGACAGCCGCACAGACTGCCCCGCAGCCGGTAAGGATCCACGGCGCTGCATTTGACAGGAGCTGCAAAAGCCGGACTCCACGCGCTCTCCATCAGAAAGCAGGTACATCGCCGCCTCTGTCCCGGAATAATAGATATTCCCGGCGATCCTCTCCCTGTATACATCCACTCCGTAAGGGTACAGGATCTCATTGCACCGGCTGATGCAGAGCTGCTGTATGAGCCAGGAGCAGACAAACGCAGCAAAAAAGGCCAGCAGCAAATATGCTGCCAGCGCCCATTTTACAGAAAGATCCTGTATCCGATGCCTGATCTGTCCTATCTTTTCGTCGATCCAATCCACTGATACCCCACTCCCCATACCGTGCGGATCACTTCCTGATCCGTATATTCTGCGATCTTATTCCTGATCCGGCGGACATGCTCTGCCACGATCGAACTGTCGCCGGATGCGTCATATCCCCGGACGTTTTCATAGATCCTCTCCTTGCTGAACACCTGTCCCGGATGGAGCGAGAGAAAGGAGAAGATATCATACTCTGTGCGGGTCAGCCCGACCGGGTGAGAGCCGCACACTACGCTCCTCTCCTGGTAATAGATCGTCAGGTCTCCATCCGTCCTGACCGCCCCGGAATGCCTGCCCCGCTCTTCCCGTCTCAGGTGCGCCATCACTCTGGCGCCCAGTTCTTCTATGCTGAAGGGCTTTACGATATAGTCAATGTCCAGGATGATCATATCCGGACCGCACCGGATCCTGTCAAGCGCCTCCATCCCGCCTCCGGCTGTGATCACCTCATATCCCTGGAGCTCAAAATAATCCTTTAAAAGAAGTACGATCCCTTCCTCATCATCCGCGACCAGAATCCTCTGTCCCATATCGCATCCCTTCTCTTCCTGCCTTTTTTGAAAGAATATTTTACCAGGCAATTTCCTATATTTTTCCTATGATACTGAAATTCTTTTCAGATCCTCTGTTTCAGACCAGGATCCAGCCCTCACGCCCTGGCACGGCTTCTCTTATCCCCTATCCGGACGGCGATCACTGTGACCAGGCTCACCACGAGCAGGAAATAGAAATTGATCCCCCGGCTCACCAGCATGGACGGGATCAGGTACATCCCGGTAAATACATGGGCGAACACCGCCTGGTACATCAGCTCTGTGATCCCCTGCGCTCCGGGCAGCGGAAGCATATCCACCGCGATGTACACCGACGCCTGGAGAAGGATCACCTTCATGGCGGAAGTCCCCTCCAGCCCGAATCCAAGGTATACCATATAAGTGAGCACAAACACGCTGCACCTCTGCAGGAATGTCACAAAAATGATAAACGCCAGCTTCCCTTTATGCGCTTTCAGCCAGGTCACTGCATTCCCGTAGCTGTCGATAAATTCCCGGATCTTCCCTTCCCGCTTGTCTGAGGGTTTCCATATTTTCATGCGGATCAGAAGCCCTTCAAAGAGCATGGCTGCCTTTAAGATCACTTTCGGGAACAGCATGACTCCCAGGATAATGATCACAAGGATCACATTCAGCGACAGTCCCAGGAGATAAAGTGGAAAATATTTCCCCATTTCTCCGGTAAGGGGATGAAACCATAAGAGCAGGATCCCGAATCCCATGACTACCAGCACGAATTTGTACGCCACTGCCACGGTCATGAGCACGACCGTGCTGTCAGAGCCCCGGTTCCCGTCCTTATTCATGTAGTAAAGCTGTACGGGCTGGCCGCCGGAAGCGGACGGAGTGATCCCCGAATAGAAAAACCCGATGAAGGAGTACTGGATGCACCGGAACAGGGAACTGCCTTTCCCGCCGCTCTTATGTGCTTTCATAGACCGCAGGAGATACCAGATCATATAGCCTTCCGCGCACACGAAAAACACCGCAAGCCCCACCGCCGGGATCAGGTACAGCGGCGACATCTCCGCCACGGCATGAGCGATCTCCGACAGGTTTCGCCCGCTGAAGAGCGCATAAAAAGTCATCAGCATGATCACAAGGAAGAGCCCGATCTGAAGAGCCCTTTTTCTGGCACTCATGTTCTGTCCCCCCTATTCCGCATATTCTGATATGCGGGCTTTATATACGCTGTACCGGCAAATGCCGGACGGGCGAGATGGAATACCGGGAGTCTTTTCAGTTCCGGCTCCTTCCTTACCGCATCCGCCAGTTCTCTTAAGCTTCCCTCAAATATCTTCTGCTTATCCCTGTACTCGTAGAAATCCTTCGGCGTGACGAGAGAAAAATGTTTCCCCCATCTGCAGACGCCCGCCTCTTCCAGAAGCCTGGCGATGTAGGAAGAACAGGTATAGTGATCCTTCTGGTAAAACGGCCTGTTCATCAGGATGAACGGCAGTCCCAGCACTGCGTAGTGATATCGGAACCTTCTTTTCATGGCTTTCCTTAACTCGTTCTCTATATATTTTTTCTGCTCTGCCGTGCACTCCATGCTGCACACCATATAATCCGCATCCGGGAATGCCCGCAGGATCTTCCTCTTATCTTCCTTCTCGAAGCCCGCGATCAGCGGGATGGAAGGGTGTCTCCGCCCGATGCTGTACGCCTCTTCAAGATAAGGATCCAGTCCCACTGCCACATGGATATATTTCTGCCGGATGGTCCTGCGGATGATCCCCGCGAAAAAACCCGGGGTATCGACAAAGGCGATATAGATCTGTGCCATAAGTATGTATGCCTCCCTCTTCTGTATCTATCTTTCTGCCGGAACTGACAGCTCTTCCTGCCGGACTGACAGCTTCTCTGACTGGGACTGACAGCTCCTCCTACTGGAACTGACAGATCTTCCTACTGGAACTGATAGATCTTCCGGGCGAACCGGTAACCTCCGACCGTCAGTTTGCCTCCCAGTTTCCCCGGCAGGTATGTCAGGCCGCTCAGTGTAGAGTATCTCAGCCGGTAATAAAGCGCTGCATTGTATGCTTTGATACTGTTCCACATGTCTTTTCTCTTCTGCTCCGCCTCCGCTGTCCTGATCAGGAGAAGATGGATGGATGAAATAGACAGCATGACAGAGATATTCCGGGTCATATAGACCGCCAGTTTCGGATACTTCTCCTTCACAGCCTGAAGATCCACGCTTTTTGCCACCAGATCTGTCACACGGATCTGCTGGTCGATCCGTTTCATGAGCACTTTTTCATTGACTGACTGGTCCTCGCGCCCGAGATAATAGTGGTACAGATCCAGATCCATATAACAGATGCTCTCCACATACGGAAGCGGCTGATAAGAAAACAGATTGTCAACATAAAACGTATGCTCGGGCAGCTTCACGCCGGATCTTCTCAGGACGTCCGTGCGGAACATCAGCGAGTGCATGATCAGGTACTGGGACGGCTTAAACCGCCCGATATCATTCCATGTGCACATTTCTTCCTTCGGGAAGATATTCCGGTAATCCATCACGCGGCTCTTCCCCTCATCCAGATGGTCGTACACATAATTACATACAAAAAGATCCGGTATCTTCTGCCCGGAATCCCTGTTTCCGTCCGCGCAGAAATCTTTTATCTTCTTAAGGAGTTTCAGGTACGCCTCCCTATCCAGCCAGTCATCGGAATCCACCACTTTATAATAGATCCCCCGCGCCAGTTCCAGACCTTTGTTTACCCCGGAGCCGTGACCGCCGTTTTCCTTATGCACCGCACGCACGATGTCAGGATACTTTAGCTGATATTCATCCGCGATCTCAGCCGTCCTGTCCGTGGAGCCGTCATTGACGAGGATGATCTCCACATCCCTTCCTCCTTCCAGGAGCGTATCCACGCACCGCCTCATATAATTTTCCGAATTGTAACACGGAACTGCAAATGTAATGTATTTCACAGATAAGCCCTCCTCTTTCCTTTATCTCCTTGTATCTGTCCGCGGAAGCACTCTCCCGCAGTAACTCCTGTCTTTACGGTCTTATTGTAAAAAAGCCTTCTTAAGATAACCGCAAGTTAATTCTTAAGATTTTGAAAAGATTTGTGAAACAATGTAAAAAGAGAGAGCTATCTGTTAAATCTGAGCAGGGCTCTGTCTGCCGCGGACCAGAGTCCGGATATCACAAACATCAGCGCTCCGATCGGCACTATGATCATCACCAGAAGCGCAAGAAGGACCCAGCTTAGCGCCCTGCACATCCGTCTGTCTTTTTTCTGCTTCATTTTCTATTTCCTCCTACTGTCAGTGAATCTCTGTTTCCTGTCTGCATATTTATGGTAACAGAATCCGTAAGGATGCTTCCATTCAGACAGCTTACAATTCTCCCTGACTGGCTTACACTTTTGTAAGATGTATAAAATCTTTTTGAAATTTTGAAATGAAACCTTGTACTGAATAAGAAAAAGTTATAACATAAGGGAAGTTTTTTCGGAAAGCGAGGAAAGAACATGAAACATGAAACAGATTTTTCAGATATATTTGATGATGATTTTGAAGTGACTTATGAAGACGGCTGGGAGGATGTCCCTGACTCATACAGCAGCAGGCGCAGTCCGGCCCGCCGCGCAGATCACAGGACATTCCGCCGCGAAAATGAGAACAGCTATGAGGCGGACAGCATATACGAGGACCGCTATGGAGATGACAGCTCATATGAGGACAGGGATGAGGAAGCTCCCCGCTCCGCCCGGCGGAGGAGCAGAAGAGGTGTGCCACTCGCAGCCCCCATCCGCAGAGGAGGCCGGGCACTGTCCCGCGCCGCTGCCGCCCTCATCCGCTGTCTTACCGCGGTCCTGATCCTGGCGACAGCAGCCTATGTGACCTATACATTCTGGAGGGCAAGCACGCCCTATGGTGATATCCTGGAGTCTGTCCGCACACGGAAGATCTCCATGACACTGGCAGCCTATCTCTGTGTGGCAGCGATCTTCCTGCTCTTTGAATTTATTGCGCTGCTCTGGTCCATGACAAGAGTGCGCGTGAGGGATGAACTGGGATATCGAAAAGAAGATACCGGACGGGGGCTTGTCTCCTTTCTGCTTGTTTTTGCCTCGTCCTATCTCGCTTTTCTTCTGTACCGTTTCCTGCCGGAGACACCGGAGATCCTGTACGGACTGAAAGGCGCGCTGGAAGTCTACGGCTCTATGCACAATATGCTCTTCGGATTCTGCGCCGCCGGTGTAGTATCCTGCCTTGTGCGCAGATATTTCTCGCATTAGATCTCGCACACTAGTACTTGTCAGGTTAAACGTTAATACTTGTCAGATTAATGGCAGTGCATCACCGCGGGCTCTCGATCCGTATCTTCACCAGCTCATCCGCCTTTCTTCTAAGGTTTCCCCGGTAACTTACCCCTTTGTATCTACGGATCTGCTGCTGCGTCCGCCCCATCTGCTCTGCCACCTGCCCCGGAGTCGCCCCATAGGAAAACAGGTTAAACGCGCAGCAGTTCCTTACCGCCTCAGCACTGTACTGGCTGATCCCGGCTTTCTGACAGTATTTTTTCATCATACGGCTGATGTACATCGTATTCAGCCGTCTTCCGCTCCTGTTATAGAAAAGGCTTGGATGCACTTCCCTCTGATCCAGATACTCCATCAGTATCGCCCACGCATCCGGAGGGATATAGCACGGCTCTCTCCTCTCCGGGATCAGGACGTATCCATCCTCCCCGTACAGTACGAGATCATCCGGGCCGTTCAGCTCTGTGATCTCCGTAGAGGAAAGCCCGGCCCGGTACATAAGGGTCAGCATCGTATAAGCTGCCAGGTCGTCTGCCGCAGCTTTCAGAAGAGCGTCCATATCCTCCACGGGAATGGATCTTGCAAGTCCTTTTTCCTTTTCCATATTTTTGAGATAGGGGTAAAACCAGTCCCTGTACACCGCGTCATGCCCGGCCTCTTCTTCCGCAAATTTAAAAAAAGAATGGAGCTCCCGGAACTTCTTTGTCACAGTAAGCGGGCTTATTTTCCCGCTCTCCGCCCGCTCTTTCATATAGGCATAATAGCGGTCTGCGTCCCCTTTCTCCGTATCTTCGGCTTTTTTCCCGCAGAAACGGCAGAATTCCATGATATCCGACCAGTATGACGCTTCCGTAGTGTGGCTCTTAAATCTTTTCCTGAACATTTCCCACAGATTTTTATTGACAAATTCTTCAGGTACGTTTTGGCTCATCCGGCCTGCCTCCCCTGCCTTGTGCGAAATATTTTTTGATTTGTTATTAGTATTATTCATACTATAACATTTAGTTCTGTATTTATCAACTGTTATCTGGTCATTACCTGGAAATTTCTCCCTGTTATGAACGAAAAGACCTTACTGATCCTCAGCTTTATTTCTGAAGATCAGTAAGGCCTTTATATGATCCGATCATTTTTACTCAGCAGCTTCTTCTTTCCTGTGCGTGTGGAAATGTACAAGCCCTGTCCTGCCGAGCGCCACCATAACTGTCGGGATCAGGACCAGCTGTATGATGATTCCGGGCACTGCGTTAAAAAACGCGCCTGCCAGGAACATTTTCATCGTAAAGGTACCTCCGGACACTCCAAGCAGGATCATCTGCGCTGCTGCCCACACGATGCGCCCTGCTATCATGGCTCCGATCAGAGCACGGTAAAGGGAAATGATGCATTTCCACCGTGAAAACGAATAGATCAGCCCGATCACCAGCCCGTAAGTCATGAGTTCAAATGCCATGGCGGTCCCTGTGGGGAAAAGTACCGGCATCCCGAAGACCAGATACCGCACCAGAGGAAGGATGAAACCGAGCACTGCCCCATACTGCCATCCGCAGATCAGCCCGCACAGGAGCACCGGGATATGCATCGGAAGCATCATATTCCCGATCTGCGGGATCTGACCTGTCAAAAACGGCAGGACCATCCCGATCGCCAGGAACATGGCGGACAGCGTCAGTTTTTTTGTCGTCTTTCCCATATTGCTTTTCTCTCCTTTTTATCTTTGTCAGATTATCTGCACGGCGCCGCCATTTTCATCACGGGCAGCACCCTACTCATCAAATTCCAGCACTGCAATGTGGAACTGCGGCGTCTCCTTTAATTCCTTCACAGTGCCCCTTCTTGTCTTAAGGCGTTCCGCCTGTTTGAAATTCGCGCTCATACCGAGAGCATGCTCGATCATATAATAGTAAGATGACGGCAGGACGCCTTCCGTCACATTTACTTCCATCCCGGGCTTGAGCGCCTCTGTATCCTCGATCGTAAATTCCATCTCTCTCATTGCTGTTTCCTCTTATAATTCGATCACAAACTGATCTTCCTTATATCCTGTCTCTCCTTTCATCTTTCATGCAGGCTGCCGGATCTGACTACCGTATGAAATTTGTCTTGCACGCCGGCTCTTTCTCCGGCAGCCCGTACGCTTCCTTCCCAAGCGCGATGCTCTTCATCAGGAACGTCATATTTTTGGCAAGTGTCCTCATCATCTGGAGCCCTTCCAGATCCTGTTCCGCCTCGCCCTGCGCCGCTCCGTGGATGCCGTTCCAGTACTGCCCGGACGCCACCGGCATGCCTGAGATCGTAAAATACTTGTTCAGCTCGTCATAGGTAGCTGTCAGGCCGCCTCTTCTCGCCGCCGCCACACAGGCTCCCACTTTCATCGTTTTGTCAAAATGAGTGCTGTAAAACAGCCGGTCCAGGAACGCTGACAGAGTCGCATTGGCAGACGCGTAATACACCGGGCTTCCCAGCACGATCCCATCGCACTCTTCAAACTTCGGGGCAGCCTCATTCACCGCATCCTCAAAGACGCATTTCCCGTTTTTGGCGCAGGAGCCGCACGCAATGCATCCTCTCACAGCCTGGTTCCCGATATGCAGGATCTCTGTCTCGATCCCTTCCTGCTCAAATACTTTCTCCATCTCATGCAGGGCAATATAAGTATTGCCTTTCGCATGAGGGCTTCCGTTGACCAATAATACCTTCATGTCTGATCTCTCCCTGCTTTCTTTTTACGGTTAGAACGAAAGGAGTGACCCGCACTGATATGCAGAGCCACTCCTGTTCCATTTAATTTCTATCTGTTTCTTCCGTACAGTTCCTCTTAGAACTTGCCTGCCTTTGCCGCTTCCTCAATGGAAACTGCAACAGCAACAGTCATACCGACCATCGGGTTGTTTCCTGCACCGATCAGACCCATCATCTCAACGTGAGCCGGTACGGATGAGGATCCTGCAAACTGTGCGTCAGAGTGCATACGGCCCATTGTATCTGTCATACCGTAGGAAGCCGGTCCTGCTGCCATGTTGTCCGGGTGGAGCGTACGTCCTGTGCCGCCGCCTGATGCAACAGAGAAGTATTTCTTTCCTGCCTCTACGCATTCTTTCTTGTATGTACCTGCAACCGGGTGCTGGAAACGTGTCGGGTTCGTGGAGTTACCTGTGATGGAAACGTCAACGCCTTCCTTCCACATGATGGCAACGCCTTCACGTACATCGTTCGCGCCGTAGCAGTTTACTTTGGAACGGAGTCCGTCAGAGTAGGATGTACGGGATACTTCTTTCAGCTCTCCTGTATAGTAGTCATACTCTGTCTGAACGTATGTAAATCCGTTGATCCTGGAAATGATCTTAGCAGCGTCTTTTCCAAGACCGTTCAGGATAACGCGGAGAGGTTTCTTGCGCACTTTGTTTGCCTTCTCAGCAATACCGATCGCACCCTCTGCCGCTGCGAATGACTCGTGCCCTGCCAGGAACGCGAAGCAGTCTGTGTCCTCTTCCAGGAGCATCTTTCCAAGATTTCCGTGTCCAAGACCTACTTTACGCTGGTCAGCAACAGATCCCGGGATGCAGAAAGCCTGAAGTCCCTCGCCGATCGCTGCCGCTGCGTCTGCCGCTCTTGTGCAGCCCTTCTTGATCGCGATCGCTGCGCCTGTAATGTAAGCCCAGCATGCATTCTCAAAACAGATCGGCTGGATGCCTTTGATCTGGTTGTAAACGTCAAGTCCGGCATCTTTTGTGATCTTCTCAGCCTCTTCCAGGGAAGCGATGCCGTAGCTGTTTAAAACTTCATTGATTTTATCAATTCTTCTTTCATAAGATTCAAATAAAGCCATTTATATATCCTCCTGTTTCATTACCTTTCTTGAGATTGATGCGTAAGCGGTAACCCGCGGATATTCCGTTATCACTCTTTACGCGGATCGATGATCTTCACTGCGTCATCAACGCGGCCGTACTGTCCTTTTGCTTTCTCCCATGCATCGTTCGGTGTATCGCCTGCTTTGATGAAGTCCGTGAATTTTCCAAGGCTTACAAACTGGTATCCAATGATCTCATTGTTCTCGTCAAGAGCGATGCCTGTCACGTAGCCCTCTGCCATCTCAAGGTAACGCGGACCCTTTGCCAGTGTTCCGTACATCGTACCTACCTGTGAACGGAGTCCTTTTCCAAGGTCTTCCAGTCCTGCACCGATCGGAAGTCCGTCCTCGGAGAATGCACTCTGTGTTCTTCCGTATACGATCTGGAGGAAGAGTTCTCTCATTGCTGTATTGATCGCATCACAGACAAGGTCTGTGTTCAGAGCCTCTAAGATTGTCTTCCCGGGAAGGATCTCAGAAGCCATAGCTGCGGAATGGGTCATTCCTGAACATCCGATCGTCTCTACCAGAGCTTCCTGGATGATCCCTTCTTTAACATTCAGTGTCAGCTTGCAGGTTCCCTGCTGAGGCGCACACCAGCCTACACCGTGTGTAAGACCGGAGATATCTTTGATCTCCTTCGCCTTTACCCATTTCGCCTCTTCCGGGATCGGAGCCGGTCCGTGATTTGCGCCCTGAGCTACCGGACACATCATTTCTACTTCATGTGAATAAATCATGTTAAAACTCCTTTCAATATGTATGATTTTCTTCTACATACAGCACATGATTCCGCACAAAAACCGACAGTCCTGTTCATAAACCGCTGAAACACGGACTGTCTGTGCGGCACAGATCCTCCGCGCCTGCCGCGGGAAATCCATCTGTACCATATATGAGTTATTTTCGCATAATTTACATTATTCGTCAATCGCAACTGCTACTATTTTTTTACAAGATGCACCGCGAACCCGCCGATCTCGTCTTTCAGGTAGATCGCCGTTGTTTTTCCGTCTTTTACCTTTGCGGAATCCATGTTGAACTCAACGCCCTGGCTCTTTAAATACTCTACCGCTTTGTCCACATCCGTGGTCCCCACCGCAATGTGGCCGTGCTTCCCGAGATACGGCGTCTTCATCGCCTCAACCTCTGTCCCGGCGAACACGGAGCTGTTGCCCACTTTCTTCGTAAACCCGAAGATCTCCTCGAATTTCTGTGCCACGGAACATGCCTCGTCTTCGTTCTCACAGTTGATCCCGACATGCTTTAACACAAATCCCAACTCTTCTAACTGACTCATTTCTTATTACCTCCTCGTTGTAACTCTTCTGCCCTGAGGCAGTTTTATGCAAAACAGGATGGGACTCCCGTTCGTGCCTGTTTCCTGCATTTTAAATCTGCGCCCTACATCCCGCCCTGTGTGAGCACCTGGCGGTTCTTCCACACATAGTCGATCAGAGAGATGACCGTCAGTGCGACAGCGGCCCAGATCAGGATCGTGCCGATCAGGTCAAACACACCGCCGGGATCCGCGATGAGCACGATGATCATCGCCATCTGGAACACGGTCTTGAACTTGCCCCACCAGCTCGCCGCGATCACAATGCCCGCGTCAGAAGCCACGAGACGGAATCCGCTGATGATAAACTCTCTGGCTATGATCACGATGACAATAGCCGCGTCCAGCTTCCCCGAAGGGATCAGGCAGATCATGGCGGAGCAGACGAGCAGCTTGTCCGCCAGCGGATCCATAAACTTGCCGAAATTCGTCACCAGATGATACCTCCTGGCGATCTTCCCGTCCAGCATATCCGTCAGGCTGGCGATCACAAAAAGCGCCAGCGCGATCCACTTATTCGCCGCGCCTCCCACATCCGTGAGCATGAAAAACACAAAAAACGGTACCATGATAATTCTCAAAACTGTCAGCTTGTTTGGTAGATTCATAATAATTCTCCTATCAGATCATAATCCACTGCCCCTGTCACCTTCACCCGCGCGAAGTCTCCTGAGAGCAGTTCCTCGTCCGTATTGATAAAGATCAGTCCGTCTACATTCGGGGCGTCCCTGTAAGTCCTCCCCACATAAGCATTCTCATCCGCCACTTTCCCTTCGATCATCACCAGCACTTCCCTGCCGACCATGTCCTGGGCATTGTCAAAGGCGATGTCCTGCTGGAGCTCCATGAGCTCTGCCTGGCGCGCCTCCTTGACCTCCTCGTCGATCTGGTCCGGCATCACGGCAGCCGGGGTATCTTCTTCCGGCGAATAAGTGAACACGCCCAGACGGTCAAATTCCATCTCATCCACAAAATCCATCAGCTCCTCATGCTGTTCTTTCGTCTCTCCCGGGAACCCGGTGATGAGCGTGGTCCGCAGGCAGATATCCGGGATCTCTCCCCTTAATTTCCCGATGATATCCACGAGCTCCTGTTTGGACGTCCTGCGCCCCATTCTCTTCAGGATCTCATCATTTGCGTGCTGGATCGGCAGGTCCAGATAATGGCAGACCTTTGGTTCCTCCTTCATAACCTGTATGAGCTCGTCCGTGATCTCCTCCGGATAGCAGTAAAGGATGCGGATCCACCGGATACCGCTGATCTTCGCGAGCTCCCTGAGCAGCACATGGAGCGACTTTTCCCCGTACAGGTCCTTCCCGTAGAGGGTGGTCTCCTGAGCGACAAGGATCAGCTCTTTCACTCCCTGCTCCGCCAGTCCTTCCGCTTCTTTTACCAGACGCTCCATGGGAACGCTGCGGAAATTTCCCCGGATCTTCGGGATGATGCAGTAAGTACAGTGCTTGTCGCATCCCTCCGCAATCTTTAGATAGGCAAAATGCCCTCCTGTCGTTACGAGCCGCTTTGTGTCCGGAAGCGGGAGCGCGTCGATATCTGAGAGCATCACTTCCTGTTTCCCGGCAAGAGCGGCGTCCACAGCGTCCAGGATCTTATCGTAAGCAGTGGTGCCCAGCACCTCGTCCACCTCGGGGATCTCGTCCAGGATCTCCTGCCGGTACCTCTGGGCGAGGCATCCGGTCACGATGAGCGCTTTTGCCCGGCCGGATTTTTTATATTCTGCCATCTCAAGGATATTCTGGATGCTCTCCTCCTTGGCGTCGTGGATGAAGCAGCACGTATTGATCACAATGATATCCGCCTGTGTCTCATCGTCTGTCATCTCATAGCCGCGGGACGCCAGAAGCCCCAGCATGACTTCCGTGTCAACGAGATTTTTGTCGCAGCCAAGGGAGATAAATAGTATCTTCATAGTGTGATAAATTCCTCCGTTTTCAGTCTGTCAGAAAAAAGGCAGATACCACATGTGCATCTGCCCGCTGTTTTCTTACTCTTCTTCTGCATTCTCAGCCATGATCTTCAATTTGCCTTCGTTGAGCTCCTCAATGGCGATGGAGAGTGGTTTCTCTCCCTCTTTCGCGTCAACGAGCGGAAGGTCGCCGGCGATCAGCTGGCGCGCGCGTTTGGAAGTTGCCATCACGATCGAATAACGGCTGTTTACGATCTTGGATTCCCCTTCTTCCACATCTTTGTTGACCACTTTCATCAAATCCGTATAAGATGGATGCAGCATATTTAATCTTCTCCTTTCAATCTCTCCAGATCTTCTTTTATCTCTTTCATAAATGCTTCATTCCGGAAGCTTCTGTGGTGTTCTCCCCGGATGATCTCGTGCATTTCCTCCACGCAGGTCTCCAGGTCATCGTTGACGATCAGATAATCGTAACTGTCCATACCTTCCGCCTCTTCACAGGCACGGTCCAGCCTGGACTTGATCACGTCCATTGTCTCTGTCCCTCTGCCCACGAGGCGTTCTTTCAGCTCTGTGGCGCTGGGCGGCGTGACAAACAAAAGCAGGGTATCCGGGAAAGCCTTTTTGACTTTCAGGGCGCCCTGGATCTCGATCTCCAGGATCACGTCCTTCCCCTCATCCAGCTTCTGCTCCACATACTCCCGCGGAGTGCCATAGTAATTTTCCACGTATCTAGCATACTCTATCAGTTCCTCTTTGGCAATCATTTTTTCAAATTCCTCTTTGGAAATGAAAAAATATTCCCGCCCGTGTTCCTCGCCTTCCCTCGGCGAGCGCGTTGTCGCTGAGATGGACAGGGCATATGTATCCGGGTATCTGGAGAGCAGCTCCTTCATCAGCGTCCCCTTCCCGGATCCGGAAAAACCGGAAACAACGATCAAAATTCCTTTTTTGTTCATGACTCTTTCCCCTCCCGCTGTCACTCGATATTCTGGATCTGCTCACGGATCTTCTCGATCTCTGTCTTCAGGGTAATGGCGTGGTTGGACACCTCCAGGTCATTTGCCTTGGATAGGATGGTGTTTGCCTCCCGGTTCATCTCCTGGGCGATAAAGTCCAGCTTGCGCCCGATCCCTTCCTTCTCTTCCAGCGTCGCCCTCATATGCTGGATATGGCTCTTCAGCCGGACGACTTCCTCATCCGTGCAGATCTTGTCCGCGAACAGGATCACCTCCGCCGCGATCCGGCTGTCCTCGATCTGGGTATCCGCCAGGAGCTCTTTCATCTTCTCTTCCAGCTTCGCCCGGTATTCCGCCACGATCTGCGGTGAGCGCTCCTCCACGAAGACGATCTCTGTCTCCAGGAAATCCAGTTTGGAGAGGATATCTTTTTTCAGGTTCTCACCCTCTGCCTTCCTCGTCTCCACAAACTGCCCGAAGGCACCTTCCAGAGCTTCCTTCAGGCCATTCCACAATTCCTCTTCATCCTCGCTCTGCTCCTCCATGGTAAACACTTCGGGATAGCGGGAAAGCGTGGAGACACGGACGTCATTTTCGAGTCCGAACTCCTCTTCCATCTGACGGAGATATCTCAGGTACTCCGCCGCGAGGGCCGCGTTATACTTTACGGATACCTGGGACTGGGAGAGATCTTCATAAGTAATGAAAATATCCACCTTTCCCCTGTTTGCGTATGATTTTAAAAGTGTCCGGATCGCGGTCTCGAAGAAATTCAGCTTCTTTGGCATCCGGATATTCACATCAAGATAGCGGTGGTTCACACTCTTTAACTCTACTGTAAATTTTCTGGATCCTTTCTGTATCTCACATCTGCCGAATCCGGTCATGCTCTTGATCATGTTCTCATCCTCTGTTATCTGATTTTCAGTTCCTTTAAAACCTGCTGCTGCAGTCAGCAGCAGGTCAAACTGTGAGTTCCATTATACTCCCGGCAGGCATACAGGGTCAACCATTTTCGAAAGAGGATATTTTCGAAAAATCCCGGCTGGATACTGTTCACACCTAACCGCCGCCTGAAAAAAACTGCGGCAGGCCGCATTCCTGCTTCCGCATTCTGCGCCTGCCGCAAATTTTGTATTACACTGTCATATTTTTACCAGATCACATTTTTCTTTCTTTTCAGTATGATCAGCGCTGCGCCTGCTGCCGCTGACACAGCCAGGACTCCCGCACCTGTACCGAGCGGAGCGCTTTCACCTGTCCTTGGCGCATTCTTTCTATCGGAACTGTCACTGCCCTTGTCCGGCGTCCCTGTGTTTTTGTCCGGATCCGCGCCCGTATTCTTTTGCCAGGAAAGCTCAGCCTTCACAGCGTCAGCGGTCGTATACTCGACGGATACCCTGCCGTTTTCAAGAAGTACCGCAGCTGCCGACGCGCTGCCTTTTGCTGTCTCGGCAGTCAGTTCCGTCTTCACGCCGGTCTGCGTCAGGCCGAATACATTTTCCTCTTCAAATGCCACCGTCAGCTTTCCGGGAAGCTTCACTGCATTTACGAACGCCACGCAGATTTTTCTGTCCACGGTATAGATCTCAAGCTTTACACCGAAATCCGATACATCTGTGATCTCTTTCCCGTTGAGCGTGATCACTGCGCCTTCCGTTGTCGTGATCACCAGATCCACGTCTTTCCCTGACGCCGCCGCCAGTATCTCACTGCTGATCACCGGGTTTTCTCCCTCGGCTGTGATCGGAACCCTGCCGCCTTCCGGCGCGTTCTGGATCATCTCGATCACTGCGGCGTCCGTTCCCGGAGTTTCTTCTGCCAGCACAACAACCGTCCGCTCTGCCACAGCTGTATTTCCTGCCTTATCGCTTACCTGGTAAGTCAGCGTATAAGTTCCCTCTCTCGAGGTGTCCACAGAACCCATCACCTGTACAGCCCCGGTGAGATCTCCGTCTTTGCCGTCCACCGCGGTCACTCCTTCCATCGGGTCAAACACATCGCCCACATGGATCTCTGTCTTTTCCGGAAGCGTGATCACCGGTGCGGTCCGGTCTTTCTTTACTGTCACATAGTTCACGTTTGTCCTGGAAAGCCCGCCGTACTCGTCCGTTACTTCCGCATACCAGCCGAACGTGCCATCCTGCGCGTCTTTCATTGTATATTCCGCGCGTTCCCCGCTGTCCACGCCTTCTGCGGCTCCGATCAGCTCATCGCCGTATACATTGACGTCAAGGGAAGATACCTCCAGCGTCTTCTTTGCCGGCACGATCCCCAGATCAGCGAAGCTGACCGTGAAGTCTTCTTCTCCCGCGATCGAAGTATCCGCTCCCGCCACGGTGTCCTTTGCGTTATAATCATTGAGCTCCGGCGAATAGGTGCGGAAATGGATCTGCTGTCCCTCTATATCAAAGTGCATCAGGCGGATATACCCCATGCCGCCCTCTGTCAGTCCCTGGTAGTCGAACAGCATCTCATAGACTTTTCTGTCATTTACTCCGTCCTTATTGTCGTCAAATTCTTTGACCACCGTCTGCGCGTTGTGATAATGCCCGGAAAATACCATGCACACATTCGGGTTCACAGACACGACTTCGTTGTACACTCTCTGAGGCTCTTCCCCGAGACCGCCGCTTGCCAGCAGGTATTCATGGAAATTCAGGATTGCTTTTCTCTCCGGGTACTGCGCAAGCACATCGTTCATCCACCGGATCTCTTCATCGCCGATGCCCCATCCCATGTAGACCATGATAAAATCAATGCCGCCCACAGAGATCAGGTCGTAATGCCCTTTATTGTCCTTGTAGCTTCCTTCATACCACGGATCAGACGCATACCGCCACTCTCCGAAATATTTGCTGAAGTTATTGTAATCTTCTGTCTTATGTCCCACATCATGGTTGCCGGCAAGGACCCCGTACGGGAATCCTGCCTCATCGAGCATCCTGTACGCCGCGTCCGCGTTCTCCCACTGGGAGGCCATAGGCTCATCATCGATCAGGTCTCCGTTGTGGAAGAGATACTGGATATTCATCCTGCCTCTGTTGGAGATCAGCCAGTCATGGATCGCAAGCTGGGACTCGTACTTTCCGATCGCCTCCGGATTGTCAGGCGTATCCTCGTTATAATACTGCGTATCACTTTCGATCGCAAATGTGAAATCATAAGTGCCGCGGTCCTGATCACTCTCATTGGATGTCGGCGTCGTCTCATAAACCGGAGTCAGCGCAGGCGTTCCCGGCGCATACTGGGTCGGAGTATATCCCTCGCCCGCCTGTACCATGACCTGTACCTTCTGTCCGGACAGATGATCCTTCAGAGGGATCAGGGCTGCAAGCTCTGCTGCGCCTTCTTCTTCGGACCGCTCTGCCGCGGTCTCCTCCCACACTCCTGTGACAGTGTTATAGACGTACATCTTTGTCTTCGCGCTGTTCGTCTGTCCTTCCCATTTCACCTCGATCGAAGCATTCTCGCTGACATTTTCCCCAACTGTGATGTCGAACTGCTCATAAGGGAATCCGTTGGCGTCCGTGCCGTCAAACACATTCTGGTTTGATCCGGCCTGGCTGCTGATCCCGCTGCTCACGGCAATATTGCTGTCTCCCAGCACATAGCGCTCTCCGTATTTAAAAGCCACATCCATGGTATCGGAAGTGGGGTCTGTGACCCGGACGGAGAAGACCGGATCCTCTTCCACCGTGCTTCCGGGCTCCGGAGTGATGTCCATTCCAATCTCAGCGTCCTCTGCCGGCGTAGTAAACACGACCGTTTTTGTACTTGTATTTCCTTTTGTGTCTCTCGCGGTCAGGACAAGCTCATGTCCGCCCGCCTCCATCTCCAGGCTGCGCGCCTCATACGGGAGTTCGATGTACCCGCCGTCGAGCTGCGCCGTAAGGCTCTGAAGTCCTGCCACGGCATCCGAAGCTTCCGCTTCAATCGTAAATGTCCCGTGGTACTCCTGCTCCAGCATATTTGTCGTGATCTCCGGCGCCGTATTGTCAATACGGAAGGACACGGTCTTTTCATCCTGCCCTTTCAGGACCGTCAGCGTATGGCTTCCGTCTGCATATGCCGCCGTGTCGATCGTAAAACGGATGCTGCTGAAAGTCTCCTCCCGCGGTGTGAACACAGCCTTTAAGATCTCTGTCTTTCCACTGGAATCTCCCATATTGATGACCTCTTCCGGATCTTCATACCCGTCCGCGCGCAGCGTCGTGCCGTCAGGCATGATCAGGCGGATGTTCTTCACGACAAAATCATCGTTATTTTCCTCATTGTGCTCCAGCGCGTTGGCCTTGTTGCCCGCATGGATATCGATCTGTATCGTCTCGCCCTTTGTAAACCAGGACGGATCCACGTCATAGCTCACTGTCGCCCAGTTCTCATATGTACCGTCGTCAAAAATACCGAGCACATGGTCTCCGATCGCCACCGCATTCTTAAAGAATACATCTGTCTGGCTCACGTCAAAAACAATCTTCGCGCTTTTCTCGACAGACGGGACTCCGCCTTCCAGGGCCGTTCCGTCCAGAGTCACACTCTCACCTGTGACAATAAGATCCTGCTGTCCTACGAGGATGTCGCCGTCCGCCACATTCAGCCGGATTTCTTCCTGTTCTCCGCTGACAGAAACCGTAGTCCCTGTCTCTGTGCGGACAGTCTGGAAGCCGTCGCTGACCTCAAAGTAATACTCATAGCTTTTCTTTCCGGTCAGGTCAATGGCAGCGATCACTTTCTCAAACGTATCTTCTTCTGTACCTCTTGTCAGGTTATAGATCTCGTATTCTTCCGAAGTATTGTCTTTGAATGCCAGCTTGACGGTCTTGATCGACGTCCCGTCGGCCACGGCATTCACACGGAACGCCAGCCCGTTCTCATTTTCAAACTGCGCGGGCGTCTGGTCTGTCACTGACGGCGCGGTCTGCGGCACGGTCAGTTCCGCTCCCTCCGGACGGTCCTCTTCCTTCACAACACCCGGATCCGGATCCGCCTGATTGTCGGCGATAGCGCTCGTCATTGTACTGCTGCTGAACATGTATTTGATGGATTTGTCCGCATAGGTGTCGTCCACGCCGGCTTCCATATTGTAGGAGACGAAATCAACTTCATCCCCCACACTTGTCGTCACGCGGAGCGCCCTGGGGCTTCCGTTTGCCATTCCTCCGGAATGGATCTCGAACAGATTCTCTCCCATCACAAGGGATGTCCCGAACTTCTCATTGAACTGTTCCGCTGTATAGCTGTCATTCGGGCCGTTTTTGATCCAGAATACGGCCGCAGCCTTGGATCCCACCCAGATATCGTCGTCAATGCTTCCCCACAAGACGTCGCTTGCGTCTCCCTGGTCCGGGTAATTATAGTAGATCTTATAGTCTTTCAGGTTGATCCTCTGGTCAGAGTTGTTATACAGCTCAATAAATTCATAACCGTCGGATCCGTCCACATTGGAGGAATCCGGCATGATCTCCGTAATAAGCACAGCCGGAAGGCTGCTCTTGTCCACATCTGTCCTCCCAATTGCGACAGCGCTCTCCTGTGTGGCAGCCACAGAGATCCCGTCTGTCAGTTCCGCGTAAAATGTAAAGCCCGTCCAGTCGCCTGTCTGGTCGTACGGAAGTTCGAATACAAGCTTATCCCCGCTGTATTTCAGGTCATAAGCCGCGTATTCCTCTGTTTTGTCGGGTTTGAGATATATTTTTGCGTCTGTCACTGTATTCGCGCTGTTGGGTATGATCTCCAGCGTCCACGCCTCGCCTTTATGCTGAACCTCCGCGAAGGAAAGCTCCGGGTCAATGCTGCTCTGGGCGAACGCATAGACTCCCTCAGGCTTTTGCTCTTCCGTCATGCTGCCCGGCGTCAGAGCGCTGTCATAGGCGATGCGCACCATTTCCACATCAGCCGGATTATAGGCAAATGTGATACCTTTGTTTGCCTTTACTTCTTTTATATCCCCATCATTGTACCGCACCCGGTTTAATTCGATGCCCGTGTTTGTACATATGGACATCTGGCGCTCCTTGCTGTTATGCATTCCGTCACTGTGCACTGTAGCAAGATCCTTACCGATCTCAAAACTCTGCTCTGCGCCGGTCTTCTCCGTATAATACCTGTTAAAATCATCCGCCGTCAGTTCCCGGTTTCCATCGTTAATGATCCAGAGCAGAAGGGACTGCCCGGACTCTATAACGATCCCATCCTGGTCCGGCTCCCATAGATCCGTCACATTATAAATGATCTGGTACTGATCCAGGCTTACCGCCCGGTCGCTTACATTGGTGATCTCAAAATATTCGTATGCATCCGCTCCGTTCTCGTTATCCGTATCCGGCACGAGCTCTGTGAGCATCAGCGGGGTGCCCGGCGCTGTTTCCGCCGCCGGAGCCGCCTGCAGCCCCGCCGCACGGACCGGGGACGCAAAAGCTCCGGCTGCGACAGCTGTTCCCAGGACCGCGGCAAGACATCTGCGGTACAATTCTTTTCTTTTCATCTCAGTTTCTCCCTGTTTAAAAAATAATACGAGACTCAGACCGGTCCTTGCTTATCTTGCCGCTCCGAGCCCCTGACAGCAGTTACTATGCAAAACTATAGCGGAATTGAGCACTCTCTGCATCAAGCGCAGGTTAATATTTGTAAAAACAGTGTTAAAAATCGAAACCGTAATGAGGACTTTTTTCGGGGGATAAACCGTGGTATAATGATTGCACGTTCGTGCAATCCGAAGCGGCTTCTCCGCTTCGCCCGCTGCGCGGCGCTTCCTTTCCTGCGCACGTGGTATAATGATTGCTCGTTCATGCAATCCGAAGCGGCTTCTCCGCTTCGCCCTGCTGCGCAGGGTTGATCTGTGATATGAAATGAGGATTTAATCTATGGCATTTGACGGAATCGTCGTGGCAGACCTTGTCCACGAATTAAGAAAAGAATTATTAAACGGAAGGATCGCCCGCATCGTCCAGCCTGAGCCGGACGAGCTTTTGATCACTGTCAAGACGCAGGAAGGGCAGAAGCGCCTGCTGATCTGTGCGGACGCTTCTCTCCCCCTGGTGTATCTGACGGACACGAATAAGCCGGCACCCATGTCCGCGCCCAACTTCTGCATGCTCCTCAGGAAGCATATCGGGAGCGGACGCATCACAGATATCTCGCAGCCGAAACTGGAGCGCATCATCCGGTTTACCATCGAACACCTCAACGAGCTCGGTGACCTCTGCCGGAAGCTCCTGATCGTGGAGATCATGGGAAAACACAGCAACATCATCTTCTGTACTGAAGATGGGAAGATCATTGACAGCATCAAGCATGTCTCCGCCCAGATGAGTTCTGTGCGCGAAGTTCTCCCGGGAAGGGAGTACTTTATCCCGGACACCATGCACAAGGCTGACCCGCTGACCGTATCCAGGGCAGACTTTTCCGCCCTGCTGACAGGAAAGCCTGTCCCTGTCTCAAAAGCGCTTTACACAAGCTTTACCGGCATCAGCCCGGTCACCGCGGAAGAGATCTGCTTCCTCGCAGGGCTGGATTCTTCCGTCCCTGCAAAAGAATACTCAGAAGACGTCCTCTTCCATCTGTACACCCAGTTTGAGATCTACCTCTCAGCGGTAAAGGAAGAGGCCTTTTCCCCTGCCATCTACTATGACGGCCGTGAGCCCAGGGAGTTCTCAGCGCTCCCCCTCTCTCACTTTTCCGGATATACAAAGCAGGAATACCCGTCCATATCCGAAGTGCTCCGGACATACTATTCGACCCGAAGCCAGCTCACCCGCATCCGCCAGAAATCAGCGGACCTGCGCCACATCGTGCAGACCGCGCTGGAGCGGAACCGGAAAAAATACGATCTCCAGCTCCGCCAGCTCAAAGACACCGAAGGGCGGGATAAATATAAGATATACGGAGAACTCATCAACACCTACGGCTACAACGTAGCTGAAGGCGCCAGACAGATGGAAGCGCTCAACTACTATACAAACGAAATGGTCACCATCCCTCTGGATCCGACAAAGACGCCCCAGGAAAACGCCCAGCGCTATTTTGCAAAATATAACAAGCAGAAAAGGACTTTTGAGGCGCTGTCCGAATTATGCCGGGAGACAAAGGACGATATCACTTATCTGGAATCCATCCAGACATCCCTTGACATTGCCCTTACAGAAGACGACCTCGCAGGGATCAAAGAAGAGCTCGCCGGATCCGGATATATCAAACGGAAAACCGTCCGCAAAAAAGTGAAGGTCAAAAACACGCCTCTCCACTATATTTCCAGCGACGGCTATCATATCTATGTGGGGAAAAACAATCTCCAGAATGAAGAGCTGACCTTTCACTTTGCCTCCGGGGATGACTGGTGGTTCCACGCAAAGCAGGCTCCCGGCTCCCATGTCATCGTGAAGACAAACGGAGAAGAACTGCCGGACCGCACATTCGAAGAAGCCGGACGCCTGGCGGCATACTACTCCAGCATGAGAGGCAGCGAAAAAGTCGAGATCGACTATGTGGAGAAAAAACATGTAAAAAAACCAAAGGGCGGCAAACCCGGGTTCGTGGTGTATTACACCAACTACTCCCTCGTCATCGACAGCGATATCTCCGGACTGCAGGAAGTCTAAATCTGGATTTGCCGGGGAGCCTTCCTTGTAAATATAACGTCCGAAAACCGTCGATATAATCGAGAACGTTTTCACGGCGGGCAGGGATATGGCTCAGGTTCCGGTTCCGTAATCTGGGAAAGACATAAAAAGAATGGGATACGGCTAAGGACAATTCCAAAGCGGAAGATTCGCCTGCGGCTCAGGCATCCGCTTTGAAATTAACGCCGCATCCCATTCTTTTAAGTCTTTCCAACAGATTACTCCAAGTCACCGTCGCCATATCCCTGCCCGCCGCGAAAGACACATCAAAGGGGCGGTTTTCTACGTTCATCCGATCGGAAGATCCCCGCAGTCAAATGCGGGATTTCGAAAGGCAGGTGAGAGGGGAGCTTTAACGGCAAAACAAGAAATTTTACCAATCGGAAGGGACCGTGGACTTCCGGGGGAGTCCTTCTGTCTTGAGCTAAACCAGAAAACAGCGGAGCGCCTTTTCGAAAGCGCCTCAGCGCGGGGAGATGGCTGGCAGCGGCTCCCCCGCAAATCCAGATTTCATATGATGATGCACACCATCCCCCCATTGGAGTCGTTCACGATCTTCTGCATAGAATCCTGCAGTTTTACCTGGCTTTCATCGTTGATCATGGCAATTTTATTTTTCATTCCGTCCATAACGAGGTCTTCCACGGATTTCCCGAAGATATTCGTTCCCCACACCCCTTCCGGTGTCTCGCTCTCTTTCCTGATATACTGTACCAGGTCTTCCGCCTGCTGTTCGCTCCCGACGATGGGGGCGATCTCTGTCTCGATATTCGCGCGGATCATATGGATCGAGGGTGCTTCGGAGCGGATCTTTACCCCGTACTTGCTTCCCTGCTTGATGATCACAGGCTCTTCCAGCCGGATATCCTCCCTGGACGGGCTGACCACGCCGTATCCTTTCATTTTTACGTCCGTGAACGCGTCTTTGAGGCGGCTCAGTTCATCTCTCATCGAAGCCAGTTCTTTTACCGTGGAGATCAGCTCATATTCGCCTTTGATATCCGCGCCGGTAAGTTCGCTGAGTACTTCATAATAATATTTCTGCTCAAATCCCACCCGGATCCGGACCTTTCCCGTGTCCATTTCGATCTGGTCCACCTGGATGCTGTCTATGTACGGACTGTCAGCCTCCAGGGTACGGGAAGCAATGCTGCGCACGTCATCCATCTCCTCCATTACCGCGCGGACACAGTTTAAAAGATCCTGTTTGATCCTGTGCTCCCTGGACAGCATCTCCACCCATTTTGGCACATAGAATTCCACCTCCGTGATCGGGAACTCAAAGAGCACCTGCCTCATGATCTCATGGATGTCTTCTGTTTTCAGCTGTTCGCAGTTGACCGGGACCACGGACGCGCCGTATTTCTTTTCCATCTCTTCCTTTAATGCTTTTGCCTCATCCGTATATGGCTTCTGGCAGTTCAGAAGGATCAGGAACGGCTTCCCGATGGACTGGAGTTCTTTGATTGTTTTCTCCTCCGCCAGTATATAATTTTCTCTCGGGAGACCGGTCACACTGCCGTCTGTGGTCACGACAAATCCGATCGTCGCATGATCGTGGATGACCTTCTGCGTGCCGATCGCAGCTGCTTTCGTAAAAGGGATCTCATATTCAAACCAGGGCGTCCTTACCTGGCGCTCTTCCTCATTTTCCGTGTGCCCTGACGCGCCCTCCACCATATAACCCACGCAGTCGATCAGACGGATCCTGACTTCCACATCCTCTGACAGCTTTACTGCCGCCGCTTCTTTGGGCACGAATTTGGGCTCTGTGGTCATGATCGTCGTGCCGGAGGCGGACTGGGGAAGCTCATCCTGTGTCCTTGCCCTTGCATGTTCATCGGTCATATTCGGGAGGACAAGCAGGTCCATGAAGCGCTTGATGAACGTGGATTTGCCTGTCCGCACCGGACCGACAACTCCGATATAGATTTCTCCGTTTGTGCGTGCTTTCATATCTCTGTATACCTGAAATGGATCCATAAAAATACCCCCTTGTTCTGCTGTTACAATGTATGCAGACACAAAAGGGGGTATGACTTTTTCTTCCCGTACAGAGATTTCCGTTCCGTATCAATAAAGGTTGCTTTACCTGATCAGGACTCCTGCTCGTCCCATGTGAGGGAGCGGTTCTCACTGCGGGACTCTCTCTGCATCAGGTCATCCACAGCCTGAGCCGGGGATTTCCCTTCGAAGAGGACCTTGTTCACTTCCTCCACGATCGGCATGGACACATCATATTTCTTTGCAAGCTTTGCCGCTGCCTTGGCGGAATACACGCCTTCCACCACCATCTGGACCTCGTCCATCGCTTCCTGGACAGATTTGCCCTGTCCGATCAGATAGCCGGCTTTTCGGTTGCGGCTGTGTACGCTGGCACAGGTCACGATCAGGTCTCCGATGCCGGTCAGGCCGGTAAAGCTCTCGATCTTTCCGCCCATCTTTACTCCCAGCCTGGAGATCTCCGCGATCCCTCTGGTAATGAGCGCTGCTTTTGTATTGTCCCCATAGCCCAGGCCGTCAGCGATGCCTGCTGCCAGAGCGATCACATTTTTCAGGGATCCGCCGAGCTCGATCCCGAGGATATCGGGGCTTGTATACACGCGGAACACACGGCTGATAAACATGGACTGGAGATACTCTGCAGTTTTCCGTGTCTTCGCGCCGATCACACACGTCGTCGGCAGCTTGCGCCCCACTTCCTCTGCATGGCTCGGCCCGGAGAGGACAGCCACATCCGCCTGAGGGATCTCTTCCTCGATCTGACGGGAAAGCGTCATGAGGGTAGATTCCTCGATCCCCTTTGCCACATCCACAATGATCTGCCCGTCTGCCACATACGGCTCCATCTTCCGCGCAGTTTCCCGCGTGAAGGGAGACGGGACTGCTAATACGAGAAAATCCTTTCCCCGTACCGCTGTCTCCAGATCCCCGGTAATGACCATATCCTCTGCCAGCTTCACGCCCGGCAGCTTCAGCTCATGTTCTCTCTTTTCGTCCAGCATCTTCACTTCATTCCCGTCGATCGACCAGATCGTCACCTGATGACCGTTATCGTGAAGAAGGACTGACAGCGCCGTGCCCCAGCTTCCGGCGCCAAGCACACCTACCTTTGCCATGATATATTGCTCCTTTCCCTGTTATTCTTTTTTCTTTGCCCCGAATTTATTCTCCGTACCTTTTGCCAGCCGCCCCAGATTTGCCCTGTGCCTGAACCATGCCAGCGCAGTCAGGAAGAACAGCACTGCATAAAGCTCATAACATCTGGCAGCGTCCATCCGGAACCACCCCATCTGCCCGATGATGACCATCTCGATCAGAAAGACCGTATAAGCCGCAAGGGAGCCGACGGATATGTATCTGGTCACCGCAACCGGGACGAGGAAGAACGCCAGGGTGACCGGGATCAGCAGGAGGCTCGCCGGCAGATCCCAGAA
>ERZ1090864.61-NODE-61-length-53920-cov-39.715864_pt1 | contig 53920 bp, 85 predicted proteins | sample MGYA00478479_ERZ1090864 | MGnify/ENA primary metagenome ERZ1090864 (study PRJEB33644, sample SAMEA5815743) | chicken gut metagenome | biome: Chicken; feature: Gastrointestinal Tract; material: Caecum | place: Ireland | collected 2019-01-01 | study: A study of the...
TAGCACCGATAGACCATCCTCCTACAAATGCCCATGTAAACGATTTTACACCATTCGAAATCGATTTTAGACCAGCTTCCAAACCTTCTGGTATAGTAACACCTTTCCATTTTGAAATAGCCCCTGCCATATTACCCACAGCAGGTGCAGATTTTGCTAAAACTCCAGCACCTAAACCACCAAGCGTAAACGACAACAGTCCTCTTGCTAACTGTCCTAATTGTGATGGTAGGTTTTCCGGTATTGTGACATTTTTCCATTTATTAATCGAGTCAGCAAGAATACCCAATGGTTCTGCTACTTTGGCTATCGACATGGATCCGAGTAATGATAAGGTATTCAGTACACTTCCTAGTGCAAGTGCTCCCAAAGCTCCAGCCATAGACGCTAATCCGCGTTTAATGGAATCCCAGTCCATGGTGCCAAACTTTTTGAGTGCTTCTGCCAAATCGCCAAGCCCCTGTACACCGATTAGAATAGATCCAGACCCAATAATTCCTCCTAATGGAGCTAAAGTTCCAAGCACACCAGTCACAATTGCGACTTCAGCAAGCGCACCACCCATACCAACAAGTCCAACTTTAATCTCTTCCCAAGACAAAGATCCGATTCGTTCCAGTGCGGTTGCGATAGGTTCGAGTCCCTGGACAGCTAATAGAATCCCGCCTCCGGCAAGTAAACTGCCAAACGGTGCAATCTTACCAAGAACACCAAGCACAATCAATAATTCTCCTAAGGCGCCTCCCATGCCTGTAAGACCGACTTTGATCTCTTCCCATGATAGATGAGATGTAATAGTTAAAGCCTTAGTGATTTCATCCAATCCTTGCGTTACAATATAAATCGAACCGCTTGAAAATAAGCTGGAAAAACCACTCACTTTATCCAATAACCCAATAGCAATGATCAATTCAGCAAGCGCACCGCCCATCGCTAATAAGCCCCTTCCAATTTCATCCCATGACAACTTAGAAGTAGCGATTAATGCGTCTGTAATTGGTTCTAATCCTCGTGTTACGATATAAATTGAACCGGCGGCAAACATACTAGAGAACCCTCCTACTTTGTTTAACACACCAAGAGTAATTGTGAGTTCTCCTAAGGCACCTCCCATTGATGCTAACCCCTTCTGAATATCAGTCCAACTTAATGCTGATACTTTCTCTAAATAATCAGAAATATCTTCCAGAGCTTGCACTGCGATATAAACACCGGCACTTCCTAACAGGGAGCCGCCACCCCCGACTTTACTTAATATACCAATAGCCCCTGCTACTTCGATCAGAGATACACCCATCGCCGTCAAACCACGTTGAATTTCGCTCCATGATAATGATGAGAATTCTTTTAGTGCTTTTGCTAATTGTTTGGAGGCTTCAGCTAACGCTAGAATAGCCAAACTGGTAGTAGCTTTGATTTTTGATTTGCCTATGATTTTAATTGCTGCAACTAATCCGGTCAATCCTCCAGCTAACCCCACTAATCCGTGACCAAGATCTTCCCACGATAACTTAGACATATCTTTAATGGCATCAGCTAATATTGTAATAGCTGCAGATATGATAACCAGGCCGGCAGCTCCTCTTATAGATACTTGTTTTAAATCGACCATTTTTAAAAAAGCCGACATCTCGAGTAGAGCTCCGCCAACACCGGCTAAACCTATACTCAATTCGTCCAAATTCAATCTAGATAACTTTTCAATTGCTGAGGATAATATCTTAATAGCTATTGCAATCTCGATTAATGATGCGCCTGCTTTGATAATTCCTTTGGAGTTAAATTTTTTCAAAGTTTTGGTTAACGAACGAAAACTAAGACTCAGTTCGACCATCATTATTGAAATAGCAGTTAAGGATTTTGCTAAATCTGAAACTTTTATTTTAGATAAAGTATTTAATGATGCTGTAAGTACTCCAACTGCTAATGCTATTGAGACTAGCGAAGTAACTTTAATTCCCGTACTAAAAGAATCTATAGATTCATGTACTGATGATAATACCTCCTTGAAAGTGTCTTTCGCTGTGTTTAAATCGTTTCCAGAACCGAATAGATTATCTAAGGCATCCCTTATTTTATCAATAACCCCGGATAACTTTCTGGCGACTACAAATATACCGCCTCCGGCTAAACCAGCAAACACATCGCCCAATGACACATGATTGCTAATCCATCCTATAATATCAGCGAGTTTCTGAAAAGCTTTTCCTAAATAGTCGCCAATTAATTGTCCGAAACTATCTATCGCTTTTCTGATACTTCCAGAGCCGCTCGACAAGGAACGAGCAAAATTACTGATAGCCTTGGTTCCTTTAGATAAGCTTTCAGAAATAGTATCTAGTGCATCATTGATCGAATTACTGCCATTTAATGCTGTGAAGAAATTACCAATATTAGCAGTAACTTCTAGTATTATAGATCCCAAAGATCCTATTCCACCAGAGATACCAAGAATTGGTTTAATTAATGCTGACGCACTTTTCCCTAATAACTGAAATACCGAAAACAACCCCTTAAAGGTATTCTTAATATTCTTTGCGGTAGAATCACTTATTTTGAAATTTTCCGTTAATTCGCGAAAACCTTCTGTAAGTTTATATAAATCCTGACCATTAAAGGAAAATGCCTCTTTAAACGCATCTCCAATTGGTTTGATGATCCCACTAATACCAGTTACAATGTTCTTAAAACCGGCAATGATATTATCTCGACCAGATGAGACAGTCATTTTCTTAGCAAAGTCGTCTAAGTTAATTGCACCGTCTTTTACCTGCTTATTCAATTCCTGAAGAGATTTGGCTTGCTCCTCTGTATACCCCATACTTTTTAACTGTTCTTTCGACAATCCCTGCGTCTGCTGAGCAGCTCTATCGATAGATTCAGCAAGCATATCAGAGGTGAGCCATCCCTCTTTTAAAGACTTCTCAAAAGAGCCGGCGTTAGCAATCATATCGTCGATAGCAACACCATGTTCTTTAGCAACATTCTTTGTTACTGCTATAAATTGCTCTTCATTGGTAATTCCTTCTGCCAGTAACTGATCCCATCCTGAGGAAAGTCCCTCTCGAAGAAGCGCGTTTCTTGCATCCGATGATTTATTAATCATATCACTTAATACATTGCTAATTCCTGTAAAAAGTGATTTGGCCTGCTCGAAATCACCAAATACCAACTGCCAAGTTTGAGCCCATCCGGATCCTACTGCTTCTCGTAAGGTATCGATCAATCCACTGAATGTTTTTACTTCTGTAGCAGCACTAGTTGCTGTATTAGCTAACTCGACAATAGCTTTTGCCTGACTTTCCGTATAACCCTGAGCAACTAGATCTGCTTCTGTGTAAGCGCCAGATAGCTGTTTTAATGTTTCTGTTAATACTTCAGTCGTTAGCCAACCGCCTTGAGTTAAGGATTCCCGAAAAGAGCCATATTTCTCGATCATGCCATCTACATTCATTCCGAAATTTCTAGCAGTTCGTTTTAAGGCTTCCTGGAATACTTCGCCACCCATACCAGCGTTAACAACCGAGTTCCAGTCCATTAACTGAATCTTTCCAGCTGCGATTGCCTGCGATAACTGATACATTGCTGAAGCGGCCTGAGCAGAAGAAGAGCCTGATACCGCGGCTAAGTTTGACAAACCTTTGATTGATGATACTGCTGTGTCCAAATCAACACCAGCTGCAGTAAAAGTACCAATGTTTCTGGTCATTTCAGCAAAGTTGTAAATGGTTTTATCAGCATAGGTATTTAATTCCTGTAACGCTACATTTACATCATTTAGAGTACTTCCTTTACTTTGGGTATTAGCCAAAATAGTCTGTATAGAACCAAGCTGTAATTCATATTCTTGAAAACCGGAAATGATCGGATCTAATGTTAGAGATTTCAACATATTGGTTCCGGCATGTATTGCTGCATTTGTGATATTCTGTAAGGCAGTTACTCCAATAATACCAAGTGTTGTAAATTTACTAGATACTGTTTCAATGCCTTTTTGCATTACGCCAAAATCAATGTTTTTGGTGCTGGTGCTAATTTTATCTAAACTTTTTGTTGCTCCGTCGAAGTTCAATCCCTTCTTCAGATTATCCAACGATCGCATACTTGTTTTAATCCCTGCTTCGAACTGTTTATTGTCGAATTGCATTTCAACGACTCGTTCGTCTACTTTTTTACCCATTTATTCTGTCACTTCCTTCCATGCATTTTCGGCGATACTATCGAATATAGGTCCTAATGCCGGATTAATATAATCAATTCCTCGAACATATCCTCCGTTATTAGTCCCATGCCCATACTGTAATATCACAGCTACTTGCACGCCTTTATTAACATTGGAGTTAGTCCAATAGATTGATATGCGACCGTCTTTTTGGGATATTTCGTAATCCCATGAATTTGCAGTTAATCCTGTATCCACAGGTGTAGCGGAGGAAAGAGCAGCGACTCCAGCTTGACCGTACTTTTCCAATATCGACACGATGTTTATTTTTTTATTTTTATTAAAGAATCGTTCGGTGTTCTTAAAGTCACCGCGATGGCGAATTTTAATCATTCTCTTTCCTCCTTTCTACCTTTATTAAATTGCTCTAATAGCAATAGCTTCCATTCTAAGAGCCTGACCGACTGTGCCAAGCGTAGCTACGCCGTCCGCTTTTGTCCACTGAGTCCATCCGGTTCCCTGAATATGTGCTCGCCATTCGAAGTCTCCTTTCAAGCAGAGACATTCCAGGCGCAGGCTGTCACCCTCAGTTCCAATGACCGTGTTCTGATCAATTTTCCCAAAGTCTTTCCAGCCGATTCCCTGAATATGTGCTTTAGCGTACACATCCCCACAGTGCTGGCTCTTGATCCGGATTGCTTCCATACGTTTGCCCTGTCCGGTTGTTCCGGCAATAATTCCGTCTGCAGCCCAGATTGTATCTCCTGTATCCTGCACGTGTGCCAGATAAGCAATATCAGCGACCTTGATCTCTACGGCTTCGATCTGCTTACCTTTTCCTTTCTGTCCAGCCCACTGTCCGTTTACACACCAATCAGACCATCCAATGTCTTTCTGGTGCACCCGGTACAGATAGACTGTATCGGCAGAGTTGATGTATAAAGCTTCTAACCTGAGTTTTTGGCCAGTTGTACCGATGATCGTATCTTTAGTAATATTGCGGTAAACTTTATCGCCCTGATCTTTGACATGCACTTTGACATCCATATGTTTAACAGGATCAATCTGCAGAGCTTCCATTCGGCGGTTCTGACCGACGCTGCCAATCATTGCTCCATCGCATTGCCAATTTCCCCAGCCGGTGTCGCGAAGATGTCCTCGATAAGTCACTTCTCCATTTTGATCTTTTTTGGCCTGGAAAACACCTGAGTTGTCTTTTACCTCTCCGTCCGGATCTCCTGGTTTAGCTACAGAGCCCGTAGAAGAGTTTTTGCCTACGTATCTATCCCAAGTATCACCGTCTCCATAGAATACTGAGCAATCGAGATTTCCGCTGTGACCGTTTAGTCTTCCTACAGAGGTCCATTGCCAAAGAGCGATCGTCTTCCACCATTTTACAGACGGCGCACGACCAGCTCCAGCCATGTTGAAATTGTAATCCGGGATGTAATCTGCGTATTTGGCAACCCACAGACCGTAGTTTCCCTTTACTACACTTGACCAGTTGTATTTATTCACAACCGCCTCAGACATGTAGATTAGTGGTTTACAACCATATGCTTTCTCAACAAGTTGTAGCCATTTCAAGGCCCAAGCAACATTGGATGTATCTTTGTCTTCCCAATCGAGTACTGGAATTGCTTTTCCTACATACCCTTTGGTGTTTTTGATAAAGTAATTTGCCTCTGCCTCTGCACTGTTCATTGTGTTTCTGGCAAAGTGATAAACTCCAAGTTTCTTTCCAAGTTTTAATGCTTCGTTAAATTCCCCATCACAATACGGGTTAATGTATCCAGTCCCTTCTGTTGCTTTTACAATTAAAGCGTCGAAACTCATCGCTGATTGGTTCATATTACCCTGATGTGATGCTGCGTCAATAACACGTAATGTGGCCATCGTAATCACCCCTTAGTATGGTATCTCTTTTTATTATATTCGTTAATTGCTCGATTCCGGTTGAATATTTCCGATTTGGACATTTTTTTATTCGGAGAGTTTCGAATACTACATACTTTTATCAAGGTCATCAAATGATTTAGATGACGATGTTCAAATTCTAACGGAATTCCAAGCTCAAACATTTCCCAGTACAGCACTTCGGCAGTAATAATCTCTCTACTAGGAGGATCGTTTGTTTTAGAAAAAGTTGTAGCCGTCATTGGATCGTTCATATACCGATCAATGATGTCGATTGTCTCATCAGGTAATGCCGCAAGTGCCAAATAATCAACAGATCCTTCTTCGATCATACAATAGATATAGTATATGGACTCTTCTCTTGTTTTTGGAGGATTCCGTGATAAGAATGGTTTTTTCCATTTTGACTCCCAGCGCCAAACAGCGAAGAGGGAGTGCTCAAGAGCAATGTCTCCCCCTTTTGCATAAATGAATTCTCCGAGCTTGTTATCGAAATACTCTTGATCCGGAACGTGGATCCTAAGCATTTGGGTTCATCTCTACTACATTCGAGATGTTCTCAGGTGCCGCGTCTGTAGGTAAATCCTGAACCTTAGGAATAATTCCGTTTACAAACTCGATTGCTGCCTGTGTATTTGTGCTTAATTCCATAAACAGTTTAGAGTATGCCGGAGTCTGGGAGAACGCCTCAGAGAGTTCCTTACTCTTTTCAAACCGTTTTCCATCGTCGGATTTCACACCGTAAGAATCCATGATCAAAGATTTAAAATAATCTACAATCGTATCTGGATCCTGCTCGTCGATAATCTTCTGGAGGCGGCCTTTTAAACCGCCATCCGGATAACGGAGATTCATCTCCTGAATTTCAGATTCCATAAAATTGAACAGAAAGTTTTCACTTCTTTTTACACCGTTGAAATCAACATAGTCAATTCGTTTTACTATCATGATTACTCCTCCTTAATACATTTTTACTTACTTATTCTTCGTTAAACATAGCGATTACTTCGTTCGGAGACGGAAGTGTCGGTTGTCCTGTAGTATCGTTACCATAAAGTTTCTCTTCCAGCTTCGCTAATTTCGTTGCATCAGCAGTTCTGGAATCAACAACAATTGTTGCTGTTGGATCTCCACCTGTTACGTTTACCGGTGTCGTATCGAACTCCCAAGAAAGAGTTGCGGCTTCCGGTTGATCGTTGATGGTATCTCGAGATTTCTCAGACGGAGATGCCGTACATCCATATACAAGATGTAATTTGTATTCAAGATCCTGATTTACGTCATTACCGATCTTGGTGCGATAGCTGAATCCGAAAGATTTTCTGGACTGCTGTCCGATGTAAACTCCTTCTTTCACCATCTTGTTTCCATCACATTCTTCGAATTCTTCCGGATAAGTGTATGCTTCGATTGTTCCGCCAAATGTTTCCGCAGAACGAAGGGAACCGTATTTAATATTATCCGCCCACATGTCGGATGGTTCTGCTCCTTCCGGAGATTCAGTAACGTTAATTAATCCGTTCCAAGCCACACCAGTTTCGTATGAACCGGCACTGCCAAGTGGATACAATACACCATGATCTACGCCAGATTCATAATATCTTTCTCCAGTCGCATCCCATACAATTTTTGCCATAATGTGTGTTCCTCCTTACCAATATAAATTTAACACATAATGCTCCAAATCATCTGCCTTATAATGTCGCTCAAAAGAGCATAAAGGCAGATCCATAAGCTTATATACCATGCTCATGTCTGGTTTTGTTGAAATATAAGTAACCGTGTATTGTACATGTTTGATATATGCAAAATTATCTGCTGACAATCGTTCAACATCATCTGTGTCATATACAATACACGGATATCGCAATCGATAATTTTCTGGAGGGTTGAAGTAAACGTGATCAGACCCCAATATCTCCTCCAGTTTCGCCTGTAACGTCAGCCGTCGGTCCACTATACAACCCTCCTAATGTCAGGATGATTCGGTTGTCAACAACTTCAGCTTGCCGAACATTCCATATTCCACCTAAGGATGGGTAAGAAAATATTACATATGCAATCTCATAAATATGATCTTTCCCGAACGCATCAGCCACAATACTTATCCGATTGCTTAGTCCAATATCACGATTGGTGGTCGTTTCGTTGTCATTTTTTTCGATTACATTTCGAAGTAAATCTCCGCGATACTTTCGCTCCCTAACTGTTTTATCGAAATATCCCGGCATTGTTTCTTCAGAAATTGCGAATCCGATTCGCCCTGAAAATTTGCCCATGCTACCTCCTGATTACTCTGCTGAATACTCTTTGGAATTCAGAACCGTAGATTCACCGATCGTAAGGGTCGTATATGTTGTAGCATCTTTAAACTGTGATGGAACATAGTACACGCCATCGAGAACAACCATAACACCCTTTTTGCAGAGATCCAATAATGTGTCCTTATCAATCTTATCCTGCTCAGTAGCTCCAGCTGCTTTATATACATATGCATCAGAAGTTTTCGCATATAATACAACTGTTTTTACATACTTTTCCTCAGCATCTGCATATACTACATCGAAATTTCTATAGTCAGTCATGACAGTAATTCTCCTTTCTTAATTATTCTTCCAGGATTAAATGAGATAAATCGTATTCGACTGTGTCTCCTTTTACACCGTCTGCTTCAACATAAACCTGAAGCTTCTGGATGTCTTTGTTTGTAATGATGGATACCATTGTTAAGTCTGGTCGGCTTAACACCTTGTCACCAACTGTGCCGTTAGTCTTTAACACATGCACATCTCCATCGCTTGGATCCGGTACATACTTAGTAGCCAAGTAGTATCCTTCCTGCTCGTCTTCTATACTGGAAAATCCGGTGTACCCAGTAATGTGATGGAGTGTTCCGTAAATTGCATTACCTTCAATCCGAATACCTTCCTGAAGATCAGATGCAACTTTTCCCAACAGATCTATTTCATCACCAGGAGTAATGACTGTTACAGTTGGTTTTTTTGGTTTGGACTGTAATGTGATGCTATCCCCAAAAGTAACAGTCGAATATGCTCCGCTTAATGCGAAGTTCTTTGGTGTGTAAATAGTTCCATCATACGAAATCTTAGCGCCTTTGAGCATGAGATTGTCGAAGTCCTCTTTCTCCATTTTGACGGATTCAGACATCTCTGGCGTACTGTAGAGATAGTTGTCTCCTCTTTTCCCATGCAGTATCACAGCTTTTACCTCCTGCTCTCCGGCGTCGGCATAAATTTTATTAAAATCTTTAAGGTTGTTCATATTATATCGTGCTGCCCTCTTTCGTGATTATCCCTGTGTTTTCATGCTGAAGGCCATTGCTGAGTATGGTACTGTCAGAGCACCAGAGCAGCGTGTCTCGATCAGGTATTTCTGCTGGTTGTAGTCGATGTCGAAGTCGTCAAACATGTTGACAGCTCCACCCTTATCTGCACCAACATTGTAATCAGCCATATTAACAACAATACCAACCAGCGGGTTGTTTTCAGCGTCTTTCGCGGATTCCATCGGCGGAACTGTAACAATCTCTTTAACTCTCAGCTTTTTAGCCAGAGGTGCTTCATCCGGATAGAGATCTCTTCCGACTTCGTCAGTAAGAAGAAGCATATCTGTCAGCATATCTTCTGTTGTGTAAAGAGTCGGACTTCCAGAACCTTTGTAGTTCTTTCTCTCTTTGATAACAGCTTTGATGAATGCTTTCGCCTTATCGTCATCTGTAGCTGCAGAAGCAACTGTTACAACGCTGTGAATCGTGAACAGGTCATCATCCTTTGCAATCGGTCGAATACACTGTTCATTAATTTTGTCATCGCTGGAAGCAAGTCTTCCGTCGCCAATGAGATAAGCCCGAGCAAGTTCCTCGTCCAGCTTCATTCTCATCTCAGATTTCAGCCAAGATACTACATTAAAGTCTGTAATATCAATGACATCGTCACGATCCATCTTCTGTTTCTTGTAAACAGTTGTCGGAGATGTGGAACGTTTCAGTAAGCTGAAGAACTCTTCTTTCTTCATTTTACCTTTGATGTAACCCTTTGCTCTTGCATCATCTTCTGTGATGTCGGCAAACATGGATTTGATTCTGGAGAACGGAGTGTGATGAACACTGTTCATGACTTTGCTTACCCAGCCCGTATCTCTCTTAATGAATGCCGGCGGAGTGTTCAGATTCCGGTCATCCGGGAACAGCCAATCTACATCCTCGATTCCATGATTCAGGCAGGAATCCTTCAGACTTCCATATCGTTTAGCATCTTTGAAAACCGTTTCAATTTCGTCAACGGTTACGAGAGTTCCGTCAGAGTGCATTAAGACTCCGTCCATCTCTCTTTCATCAGTTGTATCAAACACATTCTGTTTCATTTCTTCGCTACCTCCTGTTGAGTCTTCTTCGTCATCGGTGTCTGAAACAGCGGCACCGACTAACGCGTATAACACTTTTTTCTGTTCTTCAGTCATACTATCGATGACATCTCCTACGGTTTTATCATCTTTTGTATCATCCGTAGATTTAGTTGTGGTTTCTTTGCTTTCATCAGCATGGTTTAACACCTCGGTCTCCTCCTTTTCTTCTTTCTTTTCGGAAATTACTTCAGTTCCGTCTTCCATCTCTTCTCCGTGATAGAGCTCAATCGGTTCGCCGGTGTAAATTGCTACGCTGTCATCTTCTACATCATCACTGTGTATCGCTACGTCTTCGATACTTGCACCCGGATTTGCTCCAGCCAGAACGAGACTGACTTCGCGGATCTTTCCATGTTTAACCAATGATCCAATCTGCTGTAACTTGTTTGCACAAATGGAAAGGGATGCAATGTCCCCATGACGAACTAATTCCTTACCAAGACGGCCGCCTTTTGTATCATTAAACGAACAGTAGGCGTATACACCATCTCCTCGATTCTCAAGAAGAGCATGACCTAACACTTCGGAAGGGTCGTTATGCCGATGGTTCCAAATGAGAGGAACTATCCTTCCGTCGTCATCTTTAAATGCATCATCAGCGATAATCCTTCCATCGGAACATTTCATGTTAGCCCTGGTAGCCCATCCACTAAAGTCGTATTTAGCCATTTTGAATCTGTTCCTCCTTTTCTTTGTTTGTTAATTCTTCCGCTGGTACCGAGGCCGGTTCAGCAACTGGAAGTCTGTTCTTAGCTGCACTAATGTTACTATTCTTTAACTGATCTGCAGCTTTGTCTTTCGATGGTCTCATACCAATCTTTGTACGAATCTCATTGGAAGACATAATTTCATTTCTGGTTAACTTATCGGCTAACTCAGCAACTTGACTAATCGGAAGCATCTTAAACGGATCTCTAAAGTACATGATTGTGTGCTTTTGAGCAATCGCCGTCTTGGTTAAGAACTTCCGTTTCATCTCTTCAACAAAAGCTGTTGCGATTGGTTCAATCGTCCTTGAATAATAATTCTGCATCGTTCGTTCATCAGCAGTACCATTCAAGATTTCAGGTGTCATGTTTAGCTGAGTAAACAATTCCTTCGTTAAATAGTCGATTTGCTTTAGTAGATTGTTCTCCAAAGCACGATTCAACTGAATGACATGTTCAGTACTGTCGATGTAAGCAACGCCATATGTAGAACCATTCAACTGTTCTTCGATTTCTGCTCGACGTTGGTCAGCAACGGCTTTCCTACGTTCTGATTTTACAGTATAAGGAAGCTGAATGATCAAGTCGATGTTGCCGGATGCATTATAGTCGTCCGAACGGTCCAACAACGCCAGTTTATGGGCTAGTCGCTTAGCTGTTGAATTCGGTTCATTCATGATGGAAAAGAACGGGTTTTCTACTAAAGCCACGTCTTTCTTCATCATAACAATTTCTTTCTTCTGACCATCTCGATCGTCATATATACGAACTCGTACAGCGTCTGGATACCAGGTTGTAACTTTCCCTGTTCGCATGGTATAGATCTCGTAAGACCCCGTCTGCTGATTGATGGTGTCTTTGTCGGTTTCAATTGGAGCAACGGCTACACACCCCTCGTCCAGCATGGACATTGCCATATCAACTTTAAAAGCAAAAGCACTCTGATCCAGATTAGCCTCCAAGTTTAGACATCTGTTTAATCCATCGTTTACAATATCGTCGTACTGATCCTTATCATTCATTTTACAATGCTGAAAAGTCATCAACGCAACGTCAATTGCAATACGATTGTTAATAGCTGTAAGAATCGTTCGGTCATTGCCTCGAGTCATTCGTGGACGATCTGGACGATAAGAATAACCAGGTCCATAATTCATACGATTTGTCGGATCCCGGTTCATGAACGCATTGTAAGCATTCTTTACTCTAGTCATCAATTCCATTTTGAATTTTCACTCCATATATGAATTAGTGTGCATAATAAGCACGAAGACGTTTATTAATGTAATTACGCCTTCCGTATATAATAGCGTTTACGGCACTCCCGCCAATGGCTATAGCCCCAGATGCTAAATTCGCAGTCTTTACATCTTTGTTTTTTCGCAAATACTGATTTACTGCAGCACTACCTATTGCGATAGCCATTTGCACTCTTTGCTGATTAATGCTAGTACCGGTAATAGTCTTTCCTTTTGCGTATAATTTTTTACCCTGGTCTGCTCGGCGATCGTCCTTTAGTCGATCGTATGCTTTATTAGCATTGTCCCTTGCATTTTTTGCTGCAGTTTTTGCTTTCTTATAATTTCTCTTATTAGCTTCATTTGTGTTTGCTTTATATGCGGCTTTAGCGTTTTTTCGAGATTGTTCAGCTTCTTCGAATTTACCTACAGCTTTTTTATATCGAGATAACCCTCTTTGCGTATAGGATCCATCGTAGTTCTGATACCTCCTAACACCCCACTTCATGCCTTTGACGCCATAGTGATATAAAGTATCATCGTTATACAACATGATATGTCACCTACCAATCCATAAACTTATTCTTTTTAAGCCATTCTCTTCCAGCTTTTGTATCATTGTATCCTAAAGATTTAAGAGCTACGGATGCAAGCTCGTCGGTATATTTACTTGCTACTTCTTTTAGCTTTTTATTATATCTATCCTGGACAGCATTATAGAATTCAGCTGTACTACGATCAAATACAACTTTATTTCTTGAAATTCCTCGAGCTTCAGCAGACTTAAATATAGATTCAAAAGAAGAATCTATATTTCGTTTCTCTAAACCCTCTTTAGAATTATCGGCTTCTTTTTTTATTTTATTCTGGATAGACTTGGATTTAATTTTTCCGGATTTGGCTCCTGCTAAAACCTGTTTTCTAACATCTTTGACTTTTCTTTTAGAAATATCATTTCCATATTTGCGTCTTCCGGCCTCAGTTAATGTGCCATCTGCATTCTGATATCTTCTGACACCCCACCTCATACCTTTGACACCAAAATGGTAAATTGTATCGTTTGATCCCATATTACTGCCTCCTAGTTAAATGAGTCTTTATGATCTTTGTATGCTACAAAAGCATCTATCGTTGCAGCAACAGCATCAATCTTTGCCTCTCGTCGCATTTTCAATAGTTTTCGGTTACCGTTTGTATCCTCCATTACAATACAGTTACCCATCGTAAACATATATAATGACTCGTCGAATAATAGTTTTCGTAAGGAAGCCAAAGTCTTTAATTCTCCTAAAGGAACAGATTCTGTTCGAGACCCCTGAGGAACTTTTTGTACACCAAATGGACCATTCTCCATAGTCCAACGATCTACGAATGACTTAGCTTGATAAGGGTCATATCCGAAACAACAAACCTCGTAATCCATACGTTCGATATGTTGATCCAGATCATCATATACTTGCTCCAAATCAAGAATTGCTCCTTCTAATACGATTAAACTTCCTTCTTGCATAAACTCGTCATACTTTTGTCTCATCGCTAATGGAAGTTTATCCAAAGTAACCGATGAAATATAATTTCTTGTCTTGATTCCAAAATAGTCATCACCCAAAGGAAACAGAAACACGAAAGAACAGAAGTCGTCACCCTGAGATAAGTCTGCACCCATCGCACACGGCATTCCCCAAAAGTCTCGTTTCCGATGTACCTTTGTTTCTTCATAAGTAAAGAAGTAGGTATACCCTTCCATTGGAATTCCAAAACGTTTTGCTAAAATATCGTTTCTTGTGGCTGGAGCATTCTCCATACGTTCCACATCCAATTGATAAGTTTCGTAAGAAACTGTGTATCCCAGATTCGGATTGGCCTTATGCCACAACTCTGGATCCTTTACTTCTTTTACGTCGTCCAATCGGTAATACCAAATCGAAACATGTGGATTGTAGTACTTCCCTTTCAGGATGTCTAATAATTCCATTTTGACGGTATCACCTGCTCCGTTACGAACAGTGCCTTCTGAACTAGTTGCTAAGATGAAATAGTCATCATTCTTGGATGCGCCCTGTTCGATTGCCCCGATAACATCTTCTCGTATGTCTCCTGAGAGCCACTCATCAATTGTAGCAACTTTACATTTCAATCCCTGAAGTTTGTCGATACTCATTGGACGAACTTCTAAGAGTGATCCAGTTAAGAAATTCTGTATCCCCTTTTTTGTTGACGCTAATTTCGTACGATTTGCTTTGGAACCAGTTGTGTTTTGTAGGGATCCGTCTGTTAAAAACTGAAACAACGGTCCTCTAGCTCGTACAATAGATGTACGAATTGGTGACATAACCTCTTCGGCCTGTTTCATTGTCGGTGCAGTTGTAATTTGATGGGTTGTAGATGTATCGATGTTTAGAAAGAAATTCTGTATACATGATGCATACATCGATTTCGCTGCACCTCTGGCTACAATGAGGTATTGTTTATTCACCAAACGTTTCTTTACTACTTTTTGTACATAATGTCCGCCATGATTGTCTTCATTTGGTACAAATACAGTACGTGATACAAAGTAGTACCAGGCGAATGCTTGTTCCGCCCATAATTTAAAAGAATCTAGTAAATGTAAGTCTTCGCCATCGGTAAGTGTTAATTCCTCTTCGCAAAAAGAAATAAAACCGTCAATGGCCTTGTCATCGTAATAAAATCCTGGATTTCGAATTAATTCGTCTATACGATTCATCTCCATGGAGATATACTCATTTACTCGTATGTCACCCCGCATTACAGCATCTCGAAACATTCCGTAATATTTAGGTGTTGCTGTATTTGACAAAGACATATGGTCACCTACTTCTTCTTATTGTTTGGGTGTAACTGAAATTCGCCCTTTAAATCAAATGCTTTGTTTCCATTCTTAGCGAGATAAGAACGCACTAGCTGCCTTCCAATCTCTTCGCCAGCAGGAATTAAAATATTATTTAGAGTTCTAGAGCTAATCTCACCCACAAAACTTTTACCCTTGTTCTGGTTTGCATTAGAGCCGGATTCTCCTGACAACTCCTTGGACAACTGAGCGTACTGTTTTTCCATATTCATTCGATTAATTCGATTTCGTAATTCTTCGTCACTCATTTCACTGAGTTTCTTCTTACTAGAACTAGAAGAGCCTGGGCGTTTAATCGTCATTGTTGGAGGTTTTGCTCCCGAACTGTCTGAATCGGATGATCCGTCACCATAACGTTTTTTTCCTGCCGGAGTTAACGACCCGTCTTTGTTCTGAAATCGACGTCGTCCCCATTTCATACCTTTAATACCGAAATGGTAAATTGTGTCGTTCACGTTAAGTCACCTCCGATTTCTACTTCGAAATATCGAGTTCGTTTGTAATCCGCCATTCATCTTCTTTTAAAATTTCTTTGTAAGCTTCCATAACAATCGAGCTGGTTGGCGGATCAAACAACAGTTTTGCTCGAATGTAAATATACTCTTTCACACTTGCGAGAATGTTCTCATTTGTAATCAATTGATCCCATGTTTCGCTAGGTCCAGTAATATGGAATTGCTTGTCACTTACTCCAAGTTGTATCATGTTTGAAAGGGTGGAGTTTATCAACACTATCAAATCTGTATCGAAATCAGTGACGTCCATACCAGAACCAAGCAACATAGATTTAATGGTATTTAAAATACTGTTTTCCATTTTATACTCCTTTGTTATTGCCTCCAAGGGCAAGTGTCATATGGTGATCGTTCTACATAATCACTGATTAACAATCTTTCATCTCCGTAATGGATTGCTTCATGTGTCATTGTGGATGCGCTAATTAAATATTCTGGATTTAGCATCAAATCCGATCCATGGATAAGATCATCTATTGTAATGGGATTCATATGATGAATATAGATTCTACCGGTAATGATTCTATCTGAAATTCCCAAATCGCAACCGTTATCTCTAACAATGACTAATCTTCTTACTTCTTTCCATTCTTTAGAAAGATAAAATTGTTGATTGAGGTATCGATTATAGCCGAATGTTTCTTTTCCAATTTGGCCATGTAATTGTAAATATTTGAACCTTTCGTCAAAGGTTTTTAACTTGCTTAATTCTCTATATGTCCGTAAGTTCGACATCATCCATTGCCTCATGACCACTATACTTAATCATAGCTTTAATAGCTTTCGCATACATCTCTTCGGTATTCTTAGCTGACTCAAGTGCTTGTGTTTGAGCCCTTAATTTTTTGTTTTCCTCAATCAATTTATCCCTTTCAAGCTTCTCTCGTACAGATCCCATCTTTAAATAATGGGTAATGACTTGCGACGAGGCGGTTCCTTCTCTAAGCTGTCTTTCAGCAAGATCTACAGCTAAAGAAATGAGCTGATTCTCTCTACCTTCCGGTGTCAAGGCCGGTCTCATCGACTTTGTCTGATGATCTGCTTTTGCTTTGGCCACTTTTATACCTCCTTACGTCATGTTTGTCATACTTTTGACAGTGTTTAAGTAGATTTGAGCAACATTTCTTAGAGGGAAAAAGAAAAACGTTTAAGGAGTCATCAAACCAACCATGGCTATAGTTTGTCAACGGTTATCAAAGAAGCTGGAATGTCACTCAAATCCACGTAGACACTGTCAAAGGACAAAAACCGCCGAGGGAATTTTGGAAAAGTTTCCAGAAAATATACCCCCGGAAAAATATCAAAGGCCGGCCCGATTCGAGGAGGGGGTGTTGATTCCGTGACCCCCCCCCTTATTGAGCGTTAAACCTGTTTGATGATCGAATCATTAACGATATTTTTATCTGAGATTCGAACTTTCTTGTAAATATTTAAAAAATCGTGATCCAATATACGATCGATTGCCGCTTCGGTAGCCTGTTTGGCTTCTTCATCTGATAAATCATTTGAAAGATTTGCAATTCGATCCAAGTAACCACAAGTGTTGTAGCCTTGCTGCATGTCATACAAGAACCATTCATTGAAATTTGTGAAAGGATTGTAAGGATTGTCGAATGTTGTAAGCATACATTGTTCAGTCATACTTAGTTTCCTCCTTTCAGGTATCTTGATACAACAGATGGTGACAGGGATAGTTTCTCAGCTATCTCGGCCTGGGTATAAGAAGCACTCAGAGCTTTGATCTGATTTATTTTGGCCTGGGATAGTTCTTTAGAACTACGAGGGGTAGCTCTTTCTCTTAACTTGTCAATGTCTGTGTTATCTAAGATACGCTTTAAATAGCTCTCACTAATAGCTCCAGCCTGAATAGCTTCCCATTCTTTGTCAGTAATGTCTATATTTCTTTGACTACGTTTGATAGAGCCTACTTCTTGTCTAGCTCTTGTAATAGCCTGCTGGTTCGCTTTCTTAATATCGGAAGTTTTCCAGTCAGGATTATCGGCTTTCTTTCTAGACACTTCAACATTTGCCATTCTTTGAGCAGCTCTTTCTTTGATGCGGTTCTTTTCTGCATTGTTTAATTTCTGCATAAGGGAGTCTACTTCTTTTTGGTAGGCGGCCTTTGCATTTTTATCGTAGTCTATTTTACCGGTGGTCATCATAAGCTTGCGGGATCTATTAGCCAGGTCTTTCATACTGTTTGCGTATTCAGCATAGACCAGTTCCATTTTATGTTGACCAGGGGATACCAAAGTCATGGCGTCATCTGTTTCAAGCATGCGGGTACTTCTTTGAGTACGTGGGGCCACTTTATAATCGACGGAGCCATCTTTGCTTCTCCACCCCACAGTTCTTCCTTGACTATCTTTTACTTTGACGGGGGTGTATTTTTCAACCGCAGCCTTATCATCTGCAGAATACCGGATCTTCTTTCCATCCTTGGTTGTTCTGGTAAACATTCTGGTATCCTTATCGAATGTAGACCCAGACAGTTTGTAAAGATCATCTGTAGTCTTGTAAATAAGAGCACCTTCAGGTCTAGAAGAATCGTACCACGGTTTTCCTTTTAGATTTACCTTTGGCTCACCCTGCCTTTTCAGTACAGTAGCCTGACCACTAGCCGCTGAAATAAGAGTAGAAGCTCCGCCATAACGGACTTTTCCATTCTTGTCGATCTTTACCTGATAAGTACGCTTTAACTCGGCAATGTTATTATCGATCTCACTCTGTTTATAGTTGAGTTTGTGTTTAGCAGCATCAATAACGACCATACTGTGTTTAACAGCTCGGGCCAGCTCAGCATTACTAGCTCCAGCCAAGGTCATATCAGTAATCAGATTTGAGATCTTGCCCATTTCCGACTGAGTCGCATCTTTACCAGTCTTCTCATCTTTCATGAGCTTGATAGTTTTGCCTTTATATGTCTCAGGTCCATACATAACTTTAGGGTCAAACCCCTCCAACTGAGACAATGGATCGGAACTGGAGATCTTTACACGACCTTTTCGGTCATGGGTTGGTATTGTCATTACAGTATCGCCATCAAAGTCTGCTCCGGATAATCGATCAGCAATCTTCTTATTAATAGCAACTGCATCTGTAATGTCTTTACCCAATATTCTTTTAGCCTCAGGATGTTTATTATTCACTGTCAAAAGTGGAATCTCGAATCTTCCTCCATGAGGATATCGGATCAGAGCCAACTTTGTTCCATCTTTGTAATTTGGTGCATAGATTTCAGTATCTTTTAAAGATGAAACTGGAATAATAACATGGTATCGTTGACCTGGTAAGGATGCCGCTTTTAGATCAACTGCAGCAGAGTCACAACCATCTGCAAATTTAGACAATAAATGTTTCTTAATTGTAGGGTTGGTAAGATTAGTAATCTCTTCAAACTCTGCCAGTTTATCTGCTTTTGCAATATTAAGCTGTTTTTGAGCCATAGTGATAGACTGTTTAGAAAGAAACTGAGATGGCAAGCCATTTTTCCAATCTCCCCAATCTCCTTCATCAGCTCTTTTGTTAATTAATCCAAGCTTCTTATTCGGATTCTTTGAGCTTCCAGGAATTCTTTCACCTGTCTTGGAGTCATACCAATATTGTCCACCTTGATCAGCATCTTTAATAGAAGAACCGAATGGATTATCGGGATCATTTTTGATAGGCTTTAATACATCCCTCACAGGAGTGGTCTTAGACTTATTGGTATTGAAACGAACATCTACTCCATCAGGCAAATCATCAGAATATATAGCCATTCCTTTAATATATCGGTCACCATCTACTAAAATACGAACCTGTGCATAATGGGAATCTCCCAAAGACAAATCAGGAACACCTCTTCGAAGTTCTACAAGTCCATCTTTTAATTCTCCGCCATCTTCTTTATAGACAATTTGGAGTCTTTTACTGTCCATACTGGAAGGGTAGTTGAATTTCTTTTCATAAGTCTCTCCACCATCCCTGGAAATATAATCTCTAATAGTATGGACCTGATCGTAGTTGTAGATTTCTCTATGCTCCACATCTGGTTTGGTTAAAACCTTCTGGTTTGTCTGTTTTCCTGGATTGGTAGCCTGAGGAATACCACCTTTATAAATATGATACCCCTCTCGCTCCAACATATAAAGAGCTGTGTTGAGCTGCTCATTGGAAATATTCAAATCCAGATTAACACCTGTTCCAACATCGATCATTCGTTTTTCATCTACTTGCTCCTTTAGTAGATTATAGGTTGCTTTGGTAGTTCGCATACGACTCTCTGCATCTTCGTTCAGCAAATATCGAACACTGGATTCGTTCAAACCCATTTTTCTACCAATCTCAGTTGGAGTTAGTCCATCATCACGAAGGGACTTAGCTTGATCAACCTGCATAGTACGCCGTTCTTCTCGGCATATTTTCTTTTCCATTCGATACTGTGTAGTGTTGAGCCCAAACTCTTCTCTTATATTTTCAGGAGTCTCTTGCCACCCCTGTTTTTTTAATTCTTCTACACGACTTAAGAAGTCACGACTTCCATGCTGATATGGATCTTCTCCTGATCCCCAAGGATATCTTCCAGAATGTCTTGGTGTACCATAATGAAGTAATTCCTCTTCACTAGACACTCCGGTCAATATCTCTAACATCTCACTTATCATATCACTCATGATTTGTCCTCCTTACATCTTATCAACAAATACCTTTTGAATCACGTTACGGCTGTGAACCACTTTATTGACGATTTGCTCAATATCCGCAGCCGTTGGATTATGACAAACCACATGATCATTCTGATAAAGTCTTAAATCGAATAGTTCTACTTCTTTTGGATCAACCTTATACTCAATACAGAAAAACGCTGCATACACCATTAGCTGTTCCATATGAGCTTCGATACGACCCGTCTTCAAATCGAAGATCCGTAAAATATGATCTCGATAAGAAATCGCATCTGCAGTGCCATAAAAATAATAGAGATCGGCACAAAGTTTCTGTTCTGGTGTCATACAGTAACCTACACAATCGTTGATATAGGTTTGAAGATTATCAAAAATGGTTTTGTTCAGGCGAGAAACACCATTAATAATCTTCTTTCCGTAATCGCTCAAACTGTCGATTTCTTCATCAAAATATTTTCTGTAAATATAGGTTTTTAAAGAATTTTTCAAACTACGAACACTAGTTGATCGAATTCCTAAGTCAATTTGAGATCTGGCAAAGTCATGTATTTCAGTGCCCAAATTCTTACTCATTAAATTATCGACTCGTTCAATTAACTTATCGTCATTGTAACGGAGCCATGAATGTTGGGACGCTCCAAATATAGCATGTCCTCCTTTAATCTCTAAATGCTTGTTGAAGTTCATGTAACACTTCCTCCTTATTCTCTGGATAGATAAAACGCGAGAAAGACATTTTATTCATTTGGTCCACATAATAATCCTGATTCGGTTGATGGACCGCTTTTTTATTCTTTTTTACTTCTAACGTTGCCCATTTGTCTTGATAGAAAATAGTTAGGTCAGGAACGCCCTGCCTATAACTGGAATCGTTCTTTAGAATAATACATCCTGGGAAACGGGATTCAAGATCCTCGATCAATTTTGATTGAAACCGATTTTCCTTCATATAAACAGAGCCTCCTAACCACAGTAGAAATAAAAAAGAATAAGGATGAATAAAGTATACACAAAAATACAAAAGGAAGGAGTTCATCTCACGATTAACCCTTTCCTCTCATAATAGGCTTTGTTTTTTTCGCGAAATAAAAAAGATGTTGTAAATATAGAATTGAGATGTTTTGTATTTACTCCAAACTTCACATAAAGGTAAAATATACATTCTACAAATACTCCAAATATACTTTATAAGATGTTTGGGGTTTACTCCAACATTATTCTATATTTACTCCAACATTCTAAATATAGAAAGAGAAGTAGGAATACGTCATATACTCCAAACTCCTCTTTCTACAAATACTCCAACATTACTTATAATATTTTTCAAAACTGGTTAACTCTCCTACACTTACTCCAAGTGCTGTAGCAATACGTTTCAGTGTATAAGAGGTTGGAGCTGTATGACCATTAATATATCGAGATAATGTATCATACCCAAGTTTGCTAATATCGGAAAGTTGCCTCATGGTATAACCCTTACTTAACATTGTACGGTAGATCTTTTGACCCAATTCAATTTTCCAACGATTTTCTGTCATTTCCATATCCCTGCATTTTGGAAAATATCGAAAGGTTCCTATGACATTGTCGAATACTCCAAATGACCCATCTTCATAGAAAATATCGATAGTTCCGTCTCGATGATTTTTTATATTAGATACATGGTCTACCATATAAGGGAACTGTCGTTTGAATTCTTCGAATAAACTCATATTGCCTAATCCTCCAACCACATTCGAAATACTTTTCCAACAATTACAATTAAGATCATCGGCCATCCCAAAATAACGATACTGAATACGGCCCTCTTTTCAAATTTACTCATTTCAACTTTATTCGTATACAAAACCCATGACAGCAACACTCCCATACAAACATACAAGCATACCAGAATTAATGCATAGAAATATACCATTAGTTTTCATCCTCTTTCTCATCTATTTTCATAATCGGCAATTCCGTGTAATACGGACAACTCCGGCATTCTCGTCCCATCCCCCTGCAATTTCCGTTATGTGCCAGTTCCTCTTTTTCCATACGTCCGTAACATTTATCATAATTCTCGGATAGGATTTCATAAGCAAGAATACCAACGATGAAAACAATTAGTAAGACTAAAAATCCAAAAAAGATCATGTGAAACATTACAATTCCTCCTTTCTAACAAAAACAAGAGCCAGCGTATAGCCAGCTCCTGTCACTGCTAGTCTGTAATTTCTCCAATCGCTAAAAAATGCGTATAGGTTTGATTCGGTTTAGTTCCAGCCGCTTGTAAGAATCCCTCACCAAGTTTTCCGAGCTCGTCAATCCTAAGCGGTGTGTCTATCATAGACATATTTATCCATCCCCGTTTTCCTTTATAGACTTGATCGGCACTCTCTAAAAATGCCAATACATTCTTATCGAGTTTTACGATATTATCCGGTAAAGTAACTTCGCGTAGTTTGTACCCTAATACTACACCTCCAACCGCTAAGAATGCTAACGAGCATCCTATGGTGATTTTTTCTTTGTGACTTTCCAAAAACTCTTTTAATTTACCTTTCTCCATTTTTTATACCTCCTTAAAGTATTCTTTTTCATTATAGGAGTTGTTAATTTTGCGAATATCAGGATTTAAGATGATTGAGTACTGCTTTTGGAATCTTATCTTTTTCAGTTTCTCCTGTAATTAACTCTGAATATGGCAGCGTTTTGATCCAATCGCAGAAACCCATAAACGACCAACTTCCTTCATCTGTATCCATTCCTATGACCATCGGGTCATGCTCTGCCCACTCGTCTAATTTATGATTCCTACGAGATTTATAAATATTCGACAGCACCTCGTAATTCATCATGACTGTGCGTTTCTGGTTATAGGAGCTCGGAAGTAGCTGAATCATCTGCCACCAATATTTCTTAGCAGAATCACGGCTTATGGGACTATCTTTAACATCCAAATATGTTCTTCTCCATTCGTTTAGAATATCAATTTGTTTTTGAAGCCACGCAACCATATCAATATGATTTACATCATTCTCCACGATCAATTGCTCTGTCGAGAAATCCTCCAAAGTAAACTTCTTATCTGCAATCTTATGCATAGTGCTGCAACTATTAGCAACAGTTCCTACTTTGTAAGTATCGAATTCTTTCCACCAATATAATGGAGCTGTTATAGTTACCATAACCGGAAGCATTCTCATGAATTTCCGATGGTCGGTTCCAGCTTTAACAAGCCGTTTCATCAGATCGAGATCGTTTGGACCAATGACATATTTGCCATGTCTGCATAAACCATATTCGTATTCATTGTCATATCGATCACAGTCAACGCATCTACGATCTACAAAATCTACACTGCAACCTTGACCACTATCACTCTTCTCCCAAGAATTCATCGGATTACGAACGCCCATAATAACAGCTTTCCATTGCTCTGGTGATGGTGTAACTGTGTTTTCAAATTTAATACTCATTTTTGCTTCCTCCTAACTATCATATCAATACTCCTCCTGCATCCAACAAACCCCTATGGCTCCTGACTTTCCTTCTCTTACGCATTCTCTATTGACTTCGTCACAGTATTCGCAACCTATGCATCTACTAGGTAACGGTATATCAGGATGTGAAAACTCTTTGATTCCGAATTTCTCAGCTTTTTTGTTAATTTCTGCTTGAATATCATCCTTTGTTATTCCTAGAATCTTAGCCACAATTTCTGACGAAATAGCGACGTGAGCCATTTCTTCTATGATGCCGTCAATTGGGTTTTCTACGCAATTTCCAACACCCGGACTTTTCAAACTTCTTTTATATTTTGAGATCGCCTTAATTAATTCGGAACACTCCTCTTGCAAAATATCCAGTTGAATGTCCTTATCTTTAAAGAGCTTTACGTACTGATCGACGTGTTCATCTGGAACGTTAATCATCGTTGTTTTCCTCCTCATCGTCATTAATATAAATAGCGATAACGTCTTTCAAATCGCATTCCATGGCTAACTGTATGATCGCTATGTTTAGATTCGGAGCTTCGATCGTTTTCTCGTAATCCACGCCTTTCCATGTAGTGTGTTTGCTAATTTCAAATTTGACAGTCATATTCTTCTTCCTCCCATTGTTTCTTTAACACGTTCCATTTATCTTGATCCAACTCAAGTTCTTCGACAATCCAGTCATAAATCTCGATTCGAAAACCAGTCCAAGGCGTACCTAGTTTTCCATATAGATCTTCTTTTTTAAACGTCCCTTTTGCTACTTTATCCGGACGATCTAACGAATATACCATGACAAACGTCGTGTCATCAAGTATGTTATCTGATGTGTTGCAAATCAGATTGAATATTTGTCCAAACAATATATCTCTATACATGTTAACATCCTTTTCTATTTCTTTAAATTAAATTTTATTGCTTTTCATGCTCTTTCACCCACTGTTGCACATACCATAATTGTCCACAACCGCCGCCAATATCGTCCTGACCGGCTGGATCGAAGATACGAGTGTTGTAACCGTTCTCTAAAAACAGTTGTTCAAATTTGCGAATGGCGTTCAGGTTCTTAAACCCAGCTTCTTTCATGTTTTCGTCACTGGAACATACCACGGAGAAGGTGAAGTTGAATACTAAAGGACTGAATCTGTTCATCAAATAGATAGCGTTCACTGCCATGTTATTTGTACCGTCAATACAATAATTCAGGTAAGGATGCCGTCCCGTTTCTTTCCACCACAAAAGACCATAGTCTCGAATCTGATTTAAGGTATATTTGTTCTTATACGGAATCAGCTTGTCTCGCTCATAATCCGTAGACCTATGAATCGAAAACTGTAAACCAATGTTTGGAATCTTTTTGGATAACTTAAGGAAATTGGCAAATTCTTCATCTTTATCCGGAGCGATAGTAGAAACGAGAAGTTCCGCATGAGGATACATATCATGAAGATACACAATGGCTTCTTTTACTTCCCAATAGTTTAAGAACGGCTCTCCCATAGACATGAACATGATCTGGAATCTTTCGCCTTTATAATCTACGTCTTCAATATTCATGTCTTTTAAAATATAACGTATCTGTTCTACAATTTCACTGGCATCAATGTTTCTAATAAACTTCTTACCAGTTCCGCAGAATGTGCATCCAACTGGGCAACCACTCATCGTTGAGCAGCAAATAACTGTACGTTTGTAGAAGTCCTCGTACTTATATAATACCGCTTCTAATACTGTGCTATCATCGGTAAACACATACTTACATACATTACCTTCGCTACTATCAAATCTTTTTACGTTAAACATAATTATTTCTCCTTTATTTATCTGTTCCGTTTCTCTTTTTGCTCATTCTTTCATACTTTTGATCGCGTTTCTTATCTCTCCAGAAATGATAGTTTCATTCCACATATTGGACAAACTGCTGTATAATAAGTAATATTAACATTAATATTCGTGCAGCCCGTTTCACGACGATATTCACTGTCGTCACACTCAAATATGCATCCACAATTATCACAAGTAAATTGTTTTGTAGTGGACGGTAGCTTACCTTCTTTAATCTTCATTCTTTTTCTCCTCCTCTAATTTCCGAATTGCTCGATCTAAGGTAGCAATAATACCAGACTGATACTCGAAACTTCCAAATAAGACTGAATATCGAAGGTAACGTAAGTTCCACAAATCTTTATCTAATTGAGAGCCATGTTTGCCTTCTTTGCATAATGCGGATAACTGATGTAGTTGCTTTTTATTAAAGGTATCTTTTTTCACTCCAACCCCTCCTACTTACAAGTTGGGAAAACAACCAATCGAGTTGACGATGGAATACTTTTTCTTTTTCGGTCTCATCAAATATAATGCTTTCTTGATGTTTCGTTTTCGATGCATTGGTTTACCAGAATATCGGCGCTTGTTATTGGATTCGTTAGCTAATTGCACATTGATGTCAAACATTTTAATGCTTGAGTACAATCTATGCGCGGAATAATAAAATGTGTAATTGAAAATATTAGTAACGATTTTCATCTTTATTCCTCCTTACCGATTCCGTAAAAATCGAATCAAGATCCAAATTAGCCATAAACCACCGGTAGCTAAGGTTAGAATAAAATCCAACAGTAACCCGAAAAAACCTCGTTCTTTTTTGTGCATACTTATTTCCTCCTTTTAATATATAGGACCAAACTGATTAAACTTATCGCTTGCTCTCCATCCGAAATTATATGGGCATATTGTGTTCTGCAAAATATCTTTGCATAGAGCCATAAAATCATCTACCTGTTCTTTCGTAAGTTTTTTATGGTCCCCGTTACGGTCTTGTATAGATTGTAACGTATCACAAACTGAACAGGATCCATAATTTACATAGGTCATTAAATATTCATACTCAGTTGGTTGATATGTGTCGAATGGAATTAAATATAGTAATGTTCCTTGATATTCTCCATCGTCTACTTCTGTGATTTTACCAAGATCAAGTCGTGCTGTGGCAGGTGAGCCGTCGTTTAAAACGATGTCAAAACTAAGTTTCACTAAATCGAGGTAATTACAGTTGTTTAACCCATCATTTTCTGATAATGCTTTGCGAAGTTTTTCACTATTTTCGCCCCATTTGGTAGCAACAATTTTCATCATACTTATTTCCTCCTTTTGCCATATAAAGCAATGGACTCCACTGTTTTGAAGTGAAGCCCACAAGACTTACATTTTCGATACCGACATTGCATATTAGCAGAACTTATGTACTCTGTTGCGACTACAATTGTATCTCTCTTACATTCTGGACATCGAATTCCCGACATTAAATATCGCCCTCTTTCCGATGTAAAGAATGCCAGTTATCGAATCCTTCCGGATGCTGTTTCTGTAACAATGCTGTCGGTTCTGCGACCAGACAGTTGAGTATCCGGCCATACTTCTTTTTGTATTCCTCAAATTCCTCGAGATCTGATATTGCTTTGCTCAGACATGCATCAAACTGCATCCCGTCATGCCGAATCTTTTTAAGATTTTTTATACATTCAATAGCATCACTAGTAGTTACAATAAAATCCATTACTTTCCTCCTTTTTTATTTTCTAATGAACTGTCCACAAAAACCGCAATAATGGTCATACTCTGATTTAGGAATCGGAGTTTCACATTTTGGACAAAGACCATGCTCATCTGGAACCGTTGCAATCCGATAGGATAATTCGCTGACAACTTTGGTAAAAAGTTCAGCATGCGGCCCTTCGCTTTCAATTTCCGAATCTCTTAATTTCCTCATAGCAGTTAAAATGTCGGTCGCTTCTCTGTTTCGTTTCTCTAGGTAGTCTTTCATCTTATTTTTCCTCCTTATCTGTTATGATTTTTACTTTATACCCGAGTTTCTGTTCGATCTCTTCCTGGGTCATCTCTTTTCTATCGTCATTCCATTTGATGACACGATCACAATAGAATGCTCGATGCTGAAAGATCTGACCAGTTTCAAGTTCAATATCAATATCGCCTGGATGAAGTGGAAGATATTGTTCGACTATCGGAATTAGCCACTTTTCTATTGTTTTTCGACTAAACAGATCCTCTTCAATAGATTGAACTACAGGGATACGATTTATCGGAATTGGTATTTCTACTTTTGGTAAAATATACTGATGGACGTTTCCCCTTAGGTCAGTATATTGATACTCCAAATATAAATACACCTTATTTGTACTACCCTCTGTGAATGCACTTACATGTGTAAGACATGGATTTGCGAACTTCATATTTTACGTTCCTCCTTTTTCTTCAACACTCGGTATTTTCGTCCGTTCAAATCTTCAGCATCCTTGACCTCGTACTTCTCTTTAAAATATGCCGGTTTGTGTGAATCGATACGATACGGCTCGTTCAGACACTCGTGACACGGGTGCTTGTCTTCCGGCACCGACTGATGCTCGCACAGAGGACAATAAATATGAAAATAGGTTTCTTTCGTATTATTCATTGTTTTATTCTCCTTTCTTCCAAAGTCTCTTACAAACTCTTCGATTAATCACTTCTGTTTCAGTTGTTATGGTCGGATATTCCCCTTGATGAAAGCCTAACGTAATATTAAAATCAGTAATCTCTGTTAAATCCGGTGATACCAAACTTTCCGCACGATCAATTAACTCTTGACCAGAGTCCTTGATCTGCTGCACTAACTCGTCTCGAAAATTTGTCATTTACTCCAACTCCTTTCTAAAAATAAAAAGAGAAGTCCGTTAAGACTCCTCCTTACCTTTCAAGAATACTGCGATTCCTGTCACGCCTCGATTTGGATTATAAAAATCTGTCGTTTCTAATCCCTCAATCATCGATTTTAAATCGCTCATAGTTTTGCTAGTACATCCGGTTGCTTCCAGGTTCGTAGGTAAGACTGCTGATGCACCTTTTGCCGCTGTATAGATTTTTCCATATGCATCCATAGCGTTCTCGTGCATTCGTTCCACGTCTCTCCTAGACCATTTGTACACCGAAATACCACCAACTGCTCCAAGTGCGATTGATACCGCTGCGATTCCGATTTCCTTTTTGTGATCTTTCATCCATTCTTTTACGTTTCTCATACTAGAACCTCCTATATCCTTATTCTCATTATAGAGTATGTTAATGTTGCGAGTCTTGTTCCAGCGATTGGATCGCTTTTGATAATGCTACCTCAATTTTCATCATTGTATGACTTTTTCCGTTCCCGCGACCTCCTACACTATAGCAGACCAATTTCTTTAAAATATTAGCGGCTTCCTGATTAGACATTGCATGTTCCAGACCCTTTCGCTTTTCGTCTTGTGATGCTGCCATCATTCTTCCCTCCTTTAAATAACACCGTTTATACTTAGTAAGTAGGTGATCATAATTGCTAAGGCAGCACAGGATAATAACATCATTAGAAAAAATCCAAACCAGTCTTCATCACCTAGATGGTTCATAAATATCGCTATGGCAATCTCTGCCACAGACAAAACCACAAAAACCATAAACCATACGGCAATCTCTACGAATCCCATTTCATATACCTCCGTTCATTAAATTGTTTTTTCTGAGCAAGTGCGCGACTGATTCCTTGATCGATCCCGCTACGACATTTTAAGTGATAGCAATATAAATCGGTATAGGGGGTATTGAGTCGGTCGATCCTGCCTGATGATTGTTCCATAATCTTGTAACTATAATTTTGACTGAAGAACACGATAGTGTCGGTCCGAATACAATTCCATCCTTCAGCGCCAGCTGTATATTGAACGAGGTAAACCCAGGATGATCCTTCTGGAATTGGTTGGTGTTTATGACCATTCCATTCGGCAATTTCGACATTTTTTCCATAATACATACTTTTCAAAATATCCAACTCATAATCAAAATTATAAAAGATAATCATCTTTGGATGCTTCTCAAACAACTCGAGTAAAGCGGTTTGTCTACTTGGATCTGTATTTTGGATTTTGCGCAAAATATAACACATGGAACTGATCTGTTGTATTGGCTTATTCTCAAAAGGATCGAATCTTGTTTTATTCACCTCTCTGTAAAGATGTTTGTCGTAATTACAATATACATCCTCATGATGTTGGACCGTATGTCGAACATCAGGCATTTCAACTAAAACCTTATCCCGCAAACGCTCCAAACGTTGAATACTTAAATATCGGTCTACTTTATGATATTGATATGGATAGGCATATACCAAGTGTTCCCGTTCGAATTCTGTTTTATTCCGATAGAATCCATTTGCTACAAATACAGGAATATAGTCTTCCCAGCGATCTCCCGGAGTTGCTGACAATAGAATCCATTCATTACTTTTTGCGATATGAATAAAAGTTTTGGACCAAGCTCCGTATCCGACGACTCGCTGTTCATCGAATATAAAGAACGCGTTTTCTACATCTTTATACTTTTTGATGTTATTCCAAGAATCGATTACCACCCGATTTGCGATCAAATTGTGTTTTGGGTCGGAATCGGTTTTTAATCCAAACGGAATCATTTCTTTCTCCCAATCCATATCATCTCGTTTTCTTGCTGTTGTAATGATATATAAATCTTTTGGAGAGCTAATCGCCAATTGATAAGGGTCTAATGATCTACACTGCTTTAGTGCGTAATACGCCAATGCAGTTCTCGATTTTCCAGACCCAACTCGACCATATAGAATGCATCCGTTATGCATGTTGCGAACGGCTCGAATTTGATGCGGATATAAACTAATTTCACTCATCTTCTTCCAATTCCTCAACCATAGACTTCAGTGTTTGGATTAATAACCAATCGTCTCCTAACATGTTGATCTCAAAGTCTTCCTTAGTTAACACACGGCGAATCTTTTTAAAGGTTGGAGTAGATACAACAATGGAAAGTTCCGGATTTCCAGAAGCCCAGAAAATTGTATCAAGGGATACGTCGTAGTGTTTTTGTGAATAAATATAGTATAGATAGTTTCCTAAAGTATCATTCATGATGTTTTCCCTCCCTAAACATAGGCTTGCTTTTCTCAAAATATTTGCAGTGAATAGAAAATGTAAACGTGTTAGCATCATAGTACTCTAAACTTTTGCTAGCTGCATCACGCATATTTTCACACGCTACTTTGTACTTACAAATATCGCGGTGTATACAAGTATCACATGGAATTTCGTGAACGATCATGAAGTGATCACCTCCTATCTGTAATTTTTTCGTCCATGTCAACATGCTCCCCGATCCATTTCATCATGGTATCATATAATGTGTGAAGCGATTCGTATGGGAGATCCGCTGTATACTCGTTTTTCGTATTTTTGTTCACCAAACAAACCGATACGACTCCTTCGCAAGGTCTTACATTGTACCATGCCCTATACCCGCGTCGTTCTAACCAGTCAAATACTTCGGATAACCGATAAATATCCATCCGTTTGTTCCTCCTTATATGATGTAGTCTCCAATATCTCGTCGATCACCTCATCTGGAGATAGAATGTAAATCTTGCATCCTGGATCCAATAGCCAATTGAGACTGACTCCTGCCGGTCTACGAACCCATCCTGTTCCGATCTCTTCTCCGTTTGCATTTAAAATTGGCTCTGGATAAGACTTATGAAGCGATGTTTTTGTGAATCGGTAAATCGCTCTCGTCTTTTGATTGGTAAAACGAAAAGGCTCTCCGATTTTCAGTTTAAGATGTCTTCGTACGAGCCAATAGATCAATTTTTGCATATACCTTATACCTCCTTAATGGTAGAGCCCCAATAGTGAGACCCTACCCCAAAATATCATTTACTCTTCCGGATGTTCTTCTTCTGCGTACCGTGCTTCGAAACGATCCACATTCTGATACACTTCCATAGCGGAGAGATATGCTGACCGGAATGGACCATTTAACCCAGCCCCGTCACCGTCATATGGCCGTATATCAAGATCTACATGATCAATGTCAATCTCATCCAGAATACCGATCGTATCTTCACTTAACGGTCGTCTTGCACGTCCTGACCGTAAATATATACGCGGCCCTCTTCCGGCAAAACTTACCTTAACTGAGAGATAACGGAACGGTTCTTCTCCATCTTCTCTCGGTGCTTTGATATGCACATTCCAAGACTTCCCGTATTTATTCTCCTGCTCCAGTAAAAGCTGAGCCACCTCGTCATTCGGAATAACAACAGAAAAGTTCCGATCTCCTTTTCGATTATATTTGGACGGACGTCCCTGAAAGTTCTTGTGAATGATTCTTGCATCATCAATCTGTAATACTCCTGTTCCTGGTACAATTGTTAACCTCATCTTATTTGTCCTCCTTGTTTGTTTTGTTTTCTTTTTTAATTAATCCAGAAAATGCTCCAATGGTAATGATACTAAGTTGTACACCTAATCCTAATCCAAAACCAATTTTTACACAATCCCATACCATACGTTTTTGCTCCTTTCATCATAAAACAAAGAGAAGAGCCTAACATTAGTCAGACTCTTCCGTGTAGAAACTATTTTTTCCGTTTCTGTCTTAACACGTCGATCAGTTTACACAATCCTACAGCAGCAATTAAACTAATGCCTGAGGCGATAATTCCGTGATCGACTCCTCGACCGTATACCTCCTTACAAGCTGCCTCTACTTCCTCCTGTGTGAATGTAAATTCGTTGTTTGTGTTTTCCATAGTTCATACTCCTTTCTATAGTTTCTTTCATAATATTCTATGTAGTTTACGCGAATAGAAGTTCGTCATCTACGTCTTCCGGAATATTCATAAAAGTTTCCTGATACGGTTCATCAGAAGTAAACCGCTCGAAATCGCAATACTTCGATACTGCGTCCACAGCCTCGTCTACCAATTTGTGATAGTATCCCTGATCAATAATATCCACGCCGTCTTTTACTTGATTTCGCACTAATTCGGATTCCATCCAGCGATATCCGGTTGTACCACTTGCTGCGTAATACTTTCCGTCCTGTATTCGTTTTAAGACTCCACCGCCGTGTCCTTTTCGAATTGGGCAGAACTGTCCTACTTTTCCGACGAAGTGGTAGTCATGACCAGTCTGGATAATCTCTGATAATCGTTTTGCTTCCGGTTCGAATAAGGTATCAGAAATTTCGCCTTTTCGATACTTCGTTTCCAGTTTATCCAATTCTTTTTCTGCTTGGGTAACATCCGGTAATGATTCGTTCATATCCAAATATAAAGCATTCTTGACTGAGAATACTTCGCACATATCCTCAAAGGTCAATGGTTCTTTACTAAATAAGGTCTTGAATACATATGGAACCTGAAACTGTTTTCCAGTAGCAGTCCATTCGTTTGGATGTTTTGCGTTCTTCTCTGGAACATATCCATACATCTGGTTACATAACTCCGGATCTTTATATTTTGCAATATAAACTGCATCATTGACTAAGCACATCCGATCATAGGTCGCTTCATGTTCAAAGGTGTATCCATAGTCCTTCCCGAAGTCCATAACAAACTGAATAATCTCCGGAGTAGCATCTGGGATTTTGATAGAATCGGTCTTAATATGTGCAACCTGGAATCCTTTTTTCTGAACTGCTTCAGCCAGATCCACCATGAAGAGCGCTCCTCGTTTTGCCACGATATTGTCTTTGTTACGAATATCACGGAACGCACAATCAAAGTTTGCCTTGGTAAGACCATAAACCGAGTTAATAGCAGTCTTTAATGCATTTGCCAAATCTCCAGCAGTAATTTCGCCGTCGATAACTCTCTGAATATAAGGTTTTAACTTTCCTTCAAGAATCTTATCGACCTCATCCCATGCTGTATGCTTAATATCCACACGACCCACTACAATTTCTCGGAATGCCTTCGTATACATGACGCCAAATAAGATCTCGGCAATAATACTGTGCGGATGCATGCTGGCGATATCAAGGAGCGCTACATTCCAATACACGCCAGGTTCGGCTAAGACTAAGCCACCTTCCCCAACTTCGATTCCTTTGTAAGTCGAAACACCGTTCTTATACTCGTATCCAGGAAAATATGGCAAAAGACTTCCGGCTTCTCCATGACGTTTGGACATCATCACTGGACAAGCTTCTTTTAAGAAGTCCATGGATTCCTCATCCATCTCATAAACCGGCTCCGCTAAATTCCGATAATGGAATTCACTTTGTGGATGCTTGTTCCCTTGAAATATAATTTTGGTGGTAAGAGTATTGGTAGTATCGTTTACCGTCATGTCTGCTAAGTCAGCCAGAATCTGTCTTGCAATCCAGTCTGATTTTAAGTAATCAAATGCAGCTTCTGTCGCAATGACGTCATCTTCACAATAATCACCAACTTTATCCCACATCTCTTCTGGTACTGGCTGATCCCATGGAAGGCCTAACTCGTGATGGTGGATTCCCATTTCAATTTCCAGTTTCTTTAAGGATTTTTTGTTTCCTGCTGAGGCAAAGTCGTAAATATCCGTATAGGAAAGATTGTATGCCGGCCCAAAGAAGTATTCTCGATTCTCTCCTTTTGCAGAATTGATGATCTTTTGAGATAACTGGAATAACTGTTCGTTGGTATAGCCAAGCATACGAGCGTATACCATATGGTTATCGTATCTTCGACAGTTGAAACCAATAATACTATTTCCGGCAAACCGTTCCAAATCATCTGGGGATGGATTATACATCCGAATGACAGGTTTGTCTTTTCCTCGAAACTTATAACATACTAAAAATAAGTTTGGGAAAACCTCCACATCATAGAAGACCAGCTGAGATTCATCGATTTTTACTGGATCTACTTCTGCAATATCTTCGGACTTCCATTTCATGTTTGCAACCTGTTTTAAACAATAGTCAGACTGATGCGTCGACTGAGCCGCAAATGCGATCACTGAGTTTTGAAAATCCTGAACGTCATAAGTCATCCCACTTTGATATGCTTTATCTAAGGTGTCTTTAATAAAATCGATACTGCATTTTGTACTATGAGGTGGATATTCTTTGTTTAACGATTTTTTGATAATCGTCCGAATCGCCTTTTCATTTTTGTATACACTAAAATCAATCACCTTTTTCACCTCTCTTAATGGTAAGTTAGAACTAATTGTTGCAATAGGTTTTTTGTTGCACTTGGTAAGTTTTCTTCTCAGAGAACTGTTTCCGGTAAACACTTTGATCTCTACCGATTTATCAAATATCCGAGACAACTCGTTTGGGTCTCCTGTATAATAGTAATGCAAATGAATACCGGATCCACCTTTAGACACCTCGGCATAGGTTTCCGGCCATTTGCTTGCCGCTTCTAAATTTAATTTAAAAGATTTTTCCCCATTTTCATCCATAATATCAAAGTCGATTACAATTAAATGCTCTGGCACTTTGACATAATGTAGTTGGGAAGTATCCAAATCTTTTAATTTTGTTTTGACATTCTCCCATTTTCTTCTCGGAGTTTCCTCTGAATTCGCATATTGAGCCGGACATAAAGCACATACTTGATCTAATATCGACGATTGATTCTCTTCCAGTTGAAGCCATTCGGTTTGTTTTTCGTTGACCTCTTCTGTCGTTTCTTCTTTCTTTTCAAAAATATCTGTCTTAAAACCAATATACCTACATTTGGAGATTGGTCCATCCTCAAAGTCTTTAAAATAGGTTCGTAATTCTTCTTTAAATACCCTTTGAGAATAAGGATAAGTAATCTTGGCATCTTCGCAATACTGATTGTATAATTTCCAGGCTGTTCTTAATGAGATGGTTTCATGTTCAATGAAGATATGGTAAGAATCCAAAACAAAGTTGTAAAAATCATTCGATGCCCCCATCATATGAACCGGAACGTATTCATCATAATATCTTGGATTTTCCAAATAGACATCTCTACAATGGCACGCAATCCCCCCAAGCTCAAATTTTACATGCTTCATTGCCTGATCATATTCTTTTCTTGGAACTCGATTCCCGGTTGGAGTCACATCGATTAGCCTTCGAAGTAAACCTGATTTACTATCGGTAATCTTGACTGGTTTGTTGGTTCCTAAAAATAAGAATGCTCTGAAACGATTTGTATAGGCACGTTGATACTTCTCGTTAACCAACATTTCTTCATGAGAAACCAAACTATTAAGTCTTGTGTTATCCTCAATCCGAGACAGATCTCCATCGTGCTGAATGCCTACTAATGGGTTGTTACGAAATGCCTCCAGCGCAAACTGGCTCCCTCCAGATCCTAACGCTTTCGCATCAAATATTGCATAATATCCCTCAAATAGCATCTGAATGATATTGAGGATTGTAGATTTACCGGTCTTTGGTGCTCCATACAATACAATAAATTTCTGAATCTCTTTCGATTCACCTGTGATGATTGCACCAATTGCCCATTCGATTTTATGTCGTTCTTCTGGAGAATATAAGGTAGACATCAGTTTCTCATAACTTGGAATATCACAAGGTTCCAAGGCATAAGATAGCTTCTTACTGGAATAGTTCTCTTTTTGAACCGGAGAATTAGCGAATATCAAAGTATCGTCTAATGGATGATAAGAATCTCTCGACTGCTTTTGACAGAATCGATGCCATTTATCGATCATGCCAGAATCAGAGTCCCACATATGAAGGACTCGTATCTGTGCACCGCCCATTTTCTCCTTGTTTTCGGCAACATAATGATCCAGCTCCTGATCAATGACACGGAGTGCCTCTCCTTCATCCATAGACCAGACACCTTTGTCTTCCAGCCATACTGCATAAAAGTCCCCTCCTCGAATCATTAAGTCTTTGCTTTTTGGATATAGTTTAAATTTAGGGAAAATATCAAAACCTGTTCTGGTTGGTTTCGATGTAATTATTAGAAAGTCAAACACATTCTCCCTACCTCCTTTAAGATATACTGTTCAAGAACCAATTCATCTGCCACCAGATCTCAGCATCTCGCATATCTTCCTTGATTCCTCGAACTCGAAATAATCCACCAGCTCCATCCGGGGCATAGTCTCGATTTAAAAATCGATCAACGATGTCGTCTACTTCTTTTTCATCGTAAATATCATCAGTCATCCCAGAGAGTCCTAAGTTAGACATCATTCTCCAAAACCAATGACTCGTACGGTTTCCGATTGCAGGATTGTCCATGATCTCTTCTTCCATACGAATCGCTAACGCAATCATCATCTCCAGTACACTGCATCTCTGACTCCGATTGATCATGTCTGCAATACGCCTGGCCTCATCAATATCATTCCCAGTTAATTCCATACCAAATCGATACCTGAGGTCGAGTCCATCCCGATAACGATTTTTATCATTCGGGATTGAGTATGTAAAGTCACGGAAAAATAAATACTGGATTACTTTTTCATACTTCATCTCTGGTGGAAACTGACCCTTGATGATGAAAGTGCAAAGCCAAGCGTAATATTTCATTTTCAATGTAAACGGCAATTTACCCACCTCTATTCTGTTGTGCAATAAATATCACAGTAATTTCTTGTATCAGCAAGGATCTCAAAATCGGTTTGTAACCGATCGTTACGTACGTAGACAGTATCATCCTCATACTCACCAAAGTGCGACAGAGACTCTCGTCCAACCAGTTCATCTACGTTTTCGATGACGTCATCGTTCTCAAATGTCAGCACATGGTCTGCATAGTAAGTGAGAGTTTCTACTTCGTAATCGGTTTCTCCGAGCTCTTCCGGTTCAATAATATATGGTCTTTCTTCCATAATACACATATCCTCCTCGTAATCTTTTCCTCGTTCTAAAATATGTTCTTCCTGACTATGAGTCGAGTACTGCTCTGCCATGACCTCATATGCACGTTTTTCAATTTGTGCATTGGTTACGTCCTTTTCGTTCGCAAGTTTTTTCTCATAGTAGTTTTTCATTTCGGCCGTCTCTTTTTTAGACAAGTTCCAATAATAATCGTTATAGTATTTCTTTACTGCAAAAATTGCCGCTAAGGAGCCCGCTAAAGCTCCCGCAGCAAAAGAACAAATGATCGTTATACTTTTATTCATCATAATCAAAAAACCTCCACGGATAATCATAAAGATCAAATATCGTCAGTCCAACATTTCATAAATATTTCCGTCGATGTTGAAATCAAGAATCACGTTCTGCTCCAGTCCATTAATGAACCTGCGGCTTGCTTCACTCTCCAGATTCCACAGACCGAAATCTACATGATTCTGAAGGTTTGGATTATCTAAGTCGTAAAGCCAACCCATAACCATACCAGCTTTGGTTGGTTCGAAACCTAACATTTCGTATACGTCGTTTAAAAGAAGACGTCCTTTTCTTTGCAATTTGTTATTTGCCCAATTCTGGCAATCTAACAGAATATCTTTGTTTCGATTTGGATCTTTTGTCCAGCCATTGCATCCGGAGTCAAAGATTCTTGCATATGGTCCAAGATCACTCGGATTGAATGTATTGACTTTTTTGGTTGTTTCTTTTTCCTTCCCGTTTTTTGTCACGGTCTTCTCAGTTACTTCTTCCTCTTTGATACCGTAGCGAATATCCCTTTCTACATCTTCTCCAAACCGTTCTTCTACTCGTTTCTGATATTCTTTGAATCCTCGATCCAGTGCGATATAAGCAGCGCCAAGAGATGCATTTCTCTTCTGCAGTACTACATGAGAGGAAATAATGCTTGCCAGGGATAAGACACCAAGTCCTACAGCCGGAAGATATAACTTGATAGTTTCGATTCCTGTCTGAATATAAAGTTTATCCACCTGCTCTTTGTGTTCTTCCTCAGTAATATCTCCGTCCGCTTTCTGAATATCCAACTCTTCTTTTTTATATTTGCTGTCTTCAGCAATTCTTACAACCTTAGCTGTGGCTACACATGCCATAATTGTAGAGCCGACCACACCGGCTACACCAAATACCAAACCAATTTCCGGTCCATGTTTTCTTGTTTTTAAGATTGCTTTGTTTACTGTATTTCGAATTACAACTTTGTTTAATTTCATTACTCGTTCTCCTTTTCTTCTTCATTTTCGTTGTTATTGTTTACTCCATACATATAATTTATAGTTGATTTAAAAATATCCCGCACTACCATTGTTACGATATCGTTGTTATGAACACTGACCGTATCACAAAATCCCTTTTTATCTAGTTCCTCCCTCAACCCCTCACAGAAGCAAGGCCTTGGGGTTGGGTAATTCGCCCCTCCTACATACAATTTCCTTTCAATGATATCCTCCGTTCTCTGGTTTTCCTGTTTCTTTTCCATTTCGTCGATCAACCAGTTTAAATATACCCTGGCTTTCTTTAAATCCTCCAAACCATTCTTCTTTTTCCATCTACACATGTACTTTAAGACGTTCCCTGTGTAATATCCTTCTAATCCATTCATATCTTCTGTGAAGGCACGAATCACATCTATAACTTCTAATCCAGTTTTTGATTTGTAGTGACTTGGGTGATTTACGTTATCCATATTTGTTGATTTCATAAAAATATCCATCCTTTCTTTATTCAATTGGAGACACTTTTGGTAAACGGAATCCATATCCATTGTGTCCACGAACAATTTCAGCAGTGTTTAAACTAGCCCAACCATAACGGTTATCTGTATAGTCGCTAGGGAAGCCTGCCATTTCATACATATCGGCTACACGAACTACTCCATAACGTCGAATAGTTTCTTTCATACGATCTAAGATAGCTAATGCCTCATCATAGGTATCCAGCCAAATATCATCAAAGTCATATCCGGTTGATCGTCTATAACTGCCTCTATCGTAATCACGATTGTACCCAAAGGTGTCATAGGAAATATAACGAGCAGATCCTCCTCGACCTTTATCGCTTCCTTTTTCACCAAGGAAAATCATACGGATTCCATCAGTTACCATATCGCAGATCAAGGTTTTAATTGCCGGAAGCATGACATGTTCTATAACATGACTCTTAACCTGACCGACATTTTCAGATATCAATGAATCCTTAAACCTCCTGATCTCCGATTTCTTTTTTCGTTTTGCCTGACCCGAAATCACTTTTGTAACGGGTTCTCGTTCTTCCTTTTTTGGTGTCATTCCGTCCATTATTCTATTACCTCCTTTACGATGCCTGGAAGACGAATATCAGCACCAGCTAACAAATGGTTTTGCTTTTTATACTGATATGCCAGATTTGATTTTGCTTTCTGTTTGGACACAGCCCTGGTTTCTCCATGCCAACGATCTGTTAACATTGTTTAAAAACTATATACCGGCCCATCATATGAATATAATGTCATCTCTAAACCATCCTTTCTGGTTTCTTTGTAAGCGTCATACAATACGCATCCCATGGGTGTTTATGATTATACCGATAAAACCTCAGTTTTTTGACACAAATTACGAGGTTCTCTGTTAACCAGCCTATATCATTCAGCAGATCATAGTCCTCTACATCGAATCCTCCACATGCTTGGTATACATCTGCCATTGTTACGATCCCATACCGTTCAGCGATATCAGTCAATTGATCGGCTATTTTTTCAGCCTCTTCTAAAGTATCAAATATGATGTTGATCTCTTCGTTCTCCGCATCACGATGCTTAAAAAACAGCTTTTTATATATCCAGTCGCTTATTTCTTTTCTTATCGCTTTTTTCACACGATCGCTTTTTACAAGTTTTCCTAATTGATGGCCAGTAAATATCATACCACCAGTGAACCCAATTGTGCATAAACCTAAACCTTTTGCAACTTTATTCATTCTCATAATGATCTCCTTTCCACTTGACAAGAAAAAGAGGAATGCCATGTAGACACTCCTCTTTGAAACATTTACTCCTCTTCTGGATTTTCGTCTGGTTCTCCATCTAACACAAGATCATCTTCACAAAGTTCCGGTGGTGTAACCGTATAACCGGCCTTTTCGAGTTTCTTGATCTGTTTGTCCAATCGATTACCTTTGAGTTTCTTGTATGCATAAGCGCATCCAGCGCCAAGTGTTCCAAGAACTAAACCTCCAATAACCAATGGCATAACTGATCCAGATTCCTCTGGCTGATTATTTTCGTTTGTTACTACATCCGTTGCCTCTTCAATTGTTGTTAAATTTGTGTTCATTTCTTCCATGATTCTTCCTCCTTAAATATAAAGCGTTTTGTTTCATAATATCCTTTGTTTTTTCCGCGCATTACCAAGATCGACAATAATCCATCCTTGGTCCAATATCATAAGTTACTACTAAGCATGGTTCGCCATTGTCGGCTATCTTGGTATCGAATAATACGTTAAACGGAAATTGATCGATGTTCCATCCTACTTCTGAACCTCCGGATGTATACGGCAATCCGATCCGTCCGTAAAATTCGTTCAACGATACGTACATTTCATTCTTTAAAATATCGTTACAGTCGTTTGCAGCTTTTCGAATCGTTTCTCGGTCACACTTAAAATATCTCCCTGAGTAATCGTCAAAGCATAACACCGATCCAGATCCAACAATAGGAACTTCCCTGGACGGTGCAGGTGTTTCCTCCATATGCCTGTTTGCAATCTTCTTCTGAATATCATTTACTTTATTTACTCCAATCTCTTCTACTGCTTTTTCTCGAAATTCAGTAAATGCTGTTTCAGACAGTTTGTAAGCTGCAGCCAGCGCCATGTTCTGTTTTGCATGAGCCGAGTAGCTTCCAATAATACAAGCAGTACTGAACACACTGGTAACTACGGTTGGAATATAAAACTTCCATACAGACTGAAATATTTCTTTCTTATTCATCTTCGTATCTCGAGAACGATTTTCAGCCTCTACTTTTTTCGTTGCCTTTATTGTTGCCTCGATTCCTAAACCAACTGCTGAAATACCGGCTCCGATCCCCATTGCCACTAATATCATTGGACTTTTTTGATTTGCTGTTTTTCCTAAACTATGAATCCAGTTTTTGATTTGTTTACTGTTCATCTTAATGATCCTCCTAAAACATCAATGTTAGCAAAGAAAAGAGACGCTTATGCGTCCCTCTCTTCATTCAGTTCAGAAAGTAATTCTGATTTAAGTTCTTTTTTCATTTCCTCACGAGATAATTCATCAGATTTATTTGCTAAAATATTGCCAATAAACCCAAGTCCTAATGCTAAAGCCATGAGAATCTTTCCTTTGTTTTTCATCTTCTTACCTCCTTATTCTTTATTCATTAAATGGTGTGTCGATTTCGCGATCGTTTCCATCCTGGTAAATCTCATCAATATTGTACGGCTCTGTCCGGATTTCAATTTCGATGTATGCTCCATTTTCATCTTCTTTTTGATGATGTATAAACTCGATCCATTCATCGTCGTCACCTAATGGACACCACATCAGATCATCTCCATGATCGGCCGGATCCATTTCCATATAGCGATACCAATCGTTTAAGGTCGCCTCTCCGCATAAAATATAATGCCGATTTAACATGTATTCTGCCGAGAGTACTTCAGTTTTTGTTCTGGTAACAAACTGTGCAGAAGAAAGATCATAGAACCGGAGTTGTTCTGAAACCTCTTTTTTCGGCTCTTCATTTATTGCATCTTCGATTTCCTTATCAGCAATCTTTCCATAAATATCTTTCACTTTATCTTTGTACTTGGTTAAATACGTAGTACTCATGGCTACCGCACTGGAAAGAGAAGCCTGCTGACGTTTGTTCAGGACAGCTGATCCTAAAATGCAAAGGATGGACGATCCTCCAATTGCAATAGACCATTTATAGGACGGGAGCAACACCTGTAATTTTTCTATTGTCGTTAACTCACGTTCCTTCGTTTCCTTTACTCGATTCAATCGCTCATTTGCCTTTGGTGTTTCTTTTGCAACTCCAATACTTGTGGCAATTACTCCAACTCCTCCTAATACTGATAATAATCCTGCTGTGATACTTGTGTTTTTGTGCATACTTATTTCCTCCTTTTAAAAAATAAAAAGAAGAGTCTATAAGACCCCTCTTTCTTTTTGTTCTCGTACCATCTTCTGATGTTTCAGTCGTAGTGCTTTTAACTTACTTTGAATCTCCTCAATTTCGTATGGATTCTTTGCTAAAAATAGCGAATCCTCCGTTCTTATAATGATTGTCTCCAAATGCGTTAATTCACTTACCATATTCATCTCTCCTTTCTTTCATAATATCCATTGTTCATGCTGCGAAAAGCAAAAGGAAACAGCCCTCTCGGGCCGTAACCTATTTTTTCTTTTTTCGATTCCGTAATTTCTTAATGATTAAATATACAACTACTCCAAATACGATAACATCGGCAAACATCATTACTAGAAATCCACTTACTACACCAATAGAAAGTAAACTTCCTAAAATTGCTAATGCAATACCGATACCAACGAATAATACAAATACTAATAAAATCATATAAGTTCCTCCTTTAATTGAATCGTTTTCTCTCATAAGAAGGCTTGTTTATTCTGCGAAAGGAAAAAGAGAAGAGCATCTAATGCTCCTCCACTCCATATAATTTTGTAATAATACTTCTTGCTCTCAATCTTGATTCGAAGTATCGACTTTTTTTAATCTCTTTATTTAGGAACAATAATTTACCTCCTAAAGATTTAATTAAATATAATTTTTGCTTTGTTTCATACGCATCTTTGTCTGCGGTAGAAACAAGACATAAATCACCAATTAATTTCCTCATTTCTTTTCTATAAATTTTTCGTTCCTTAATTAATTCTTTCTTCGTCATATACTCCAACTCCTTTCTTTCAATATAGAAGTTGTATATGTTACGAAAAAGGAAAGAGGCTGCGTTTCCACAGCCCCAAAACCTATTTTAGAAATTTTGGAGTCAATAACTCCTTAAGGGATGACCTCCCTGCTGTTGATGTCACCGTGTCGAATTTCTCCCAATACATGGATCCTACGGCTATCAACAAATATGCTCCAAGCGAAATGCCGAACTTGATGTAATCGTTTCGATCCTTTTTCTGAAGTTTCTGATGTTCTATGGCGTTACTCATTGCTGCGTTCTCAATTTCCAGCTTACGTAACTCATAATCATCATTCTGCTTCTGAATAGCCAGGATACGATCTGCGATTGTCATCGCGTCGCTTACCGCTCTTTTACATTCTGCTGAACCAACCTCCATATGATGGAGAGTTTCCAACTGACTCGATAACTCCTCTTCTAACATTGTTTTCATACCCATACTTGTATTCCTCCTTTTATTTCTATTCATTATAGAGTATGTTAATCGTGCGAATCCTTACGTATTAATCGAATATACTTTATCTTCCTATCAATTGGGGTTTGTGGCAAACGAAAATGTAAATCCATAACATCTTCGTCGTTCGGGTTATCTGTCAAATAGTAAGTTCCAGTAATTGTATGTCGTTCATACTTTACATAGTAAAAGATGATGTTGACCAGAATACAAATACATATTAAAACCACAATGTCAAATATCATTCTTCTTCACCTCCTTCTGGTGTGATTTTAGCTAACGCTTCATTGATTTTATCCAAGTGTAAATTCATAGTGTCTATCGTCGATTGCAAAGACTCTATGTAAATATCTTTGGATATTAGTCCAATTTCATAAAGAGCACTTTGTACATCAACCATAACAAATTGAGATAATATCAATGATTGTGCAGTTTCAATGTTTACTAATGCTGATAATAGTTGCGCATTAATAATTGATACTTTCTGTTCCTTTTCATCCATAAATATACCTCCTAAAAATAAAAAGGGAAGAGCCTAAGCTCTAACCCCGATGAAACAGTTTCTTTATCTTGTTAACTACTGTCACAAACATAGCAATCCAACCGACGATGAAAGCTCCGTTGCAAAAGCCTTCAATGACCGCTGTTAAGCATAGTTTTACCCAACCGCTTATCTTTCCATCTACTGCTTTTTCTGCATACTTACTTTCTAATTCATCGATTTTTTCTCCAATCCATTTTAATAACATAGTTCTTCCTCCTTAAATATAAAGTGTTTTGTTTCATAATAAGGTATGTAGATCTTGCGAAAAAGGGAAGAGCCTAAGGTGGCTCAATCTCCTATCATATTTTCTTCTGATAAAAATAATACAGTTGCTAATAAAAGCAAACATATAAATATTGTAGATTCATTTAATATTGGGATTGTTACCAACCCTAATATTAATAATACGATTGCTACAAGTTTGTTTTTTAATGTTTCCATATACTCCAACTCCTTTCTTTCATTATAGGGATTGTAGAAAAAAGAAAGCCGTTGTGGCCCTCTTTTAAAATTTGTGAATGGTAATAACTTCATCCTCGTCTTCTTCAGATGTCCATTTTGTTAAAACTCCAAATATGGTTAATACTGCTCCCAATGCAATAATACCTACTAAATAACCTAATTCTAACATAATTAAATCCTCCTTAAAATTTTTATTGATGTTGTTATTTTCTCATAATATCCCATGTGTTTTTCTTTTTGCTCATAGTAAAACCTCCTTATTGATACTTTTTCATAATATAACTTGTGTTTCTTGCGAAAAATAGAAGCCCTTGCAGAGCCTCTATTCTCGAAATCACTTCAATACTTTTAATTCATCTAAAATATCTGATAACCGTTCTCCATTCTTTTTTCTCTGATCGATTTCAAGCCATTCATTATTCGTAAGCTCTCGTTTAAGTTTCCAATAATGTCCAAGAGATCGATCGTAACAATATAAATCTTTCAGTTGTTCCTCCTTATGCAAATTGACATGTTTACCAGCAACCTTTATTATTGTGGTTGCACCTTTAATGGCAATTGGCGTAAGAACGATCACTGCCTCTTTATTCCTTACGATCCATTCTTTTCCTTTTTGAAACTTCTGATTAAGCTTTTCTTTGAATTGCCTTCTCTTCGCTTCCTTACGAAAATCATCAATGTTTAACGTGTTATTCATACCGTTTCCTCCTTTTAAAAATATAAGTTTCTTTCATTATATACCATGATTATACCGCGAAGGAAAAAGAAAAGGCCATGTATGTAAAGTAGGGAAGCTGCTACACTCCCCTACGAATATAATTAATCAAGTTTTTGGTTTTTTAACATAGCTTCATAAATTGACATTTCTTGGACAGATTCACACTTATTCATATGTTCGATGTCCTCGTTCCATTCTTCTGCAATGGAGTTTCCTCCAAGATCAGTATAAATCTGATAAATATCTTTCCAATTTTTATACTGATTATAGGTAATCTCTTTTTGCATACAGTATTCACCGTGATACCGCTGCAACATATATCGAAGAATCAACATGATTCCCTGAGATTGGGCGGCCTGCCTCTTTTCTGCTTCTGTTTTTTCTTTTTTCTGTCCATTTAGCAGTACACCGACCCATCCGATTAAGGCTGTGGCTATGATCGGTAGTAAAATATAATAAGTCTCAAGTAATATTTTCATAAGGCAGCCTTTCGTTATTATTCTGATATAGATTTCTCAATAAATTGAGTGAAGGCCTGATGCAATCCGGTGGACGCCAAGCCCATAAACGCTCCGAATACTACCGATTCGATAGATAATCCGCTTACAAAGATGTTTAGAACTCCTCCAAACACTGCTAAGATCCACGGAATATCATTATTTGGAACTCGTTTCAAAAAAGTAGCATGTTTGATGATATAGCCGATGATCAGACATGCTAATACAACCACGAGGACAAAATGTTCCTGTAATGTTGATGCAAAATCCATATATTTAACCTCCTATGCGACAAAACGCTCTAATTCTTTAGCTACATAACCCCATGCCGATTCGCCCAAAATATCATATGCAGTACGAAAGATCATCAGCCCATAATTGGCGATGAAATTACAGACAGCCTCTTCGGCTTCTATCCAATATTTGGGTTTTACCATACGATGAATCTCGTCCAATAAGTGAAAACTAATCATCGTACAGTGACCCAGCTCATGGATCAATACCGTATGTAACTTCCTTCCTTCTAACTGATCCGAGAGGTACACACAATAGGTTGTCGGGTCAGTAGTTGCAAGGGTTAACGTTCCAGTACGATCCACAAGCAAGTCACTATCGGGGTCTACGAAATACACTCTCCACAAATATCCATTCATGTAGAAGTATCTCATATTGTTTTCCTACGCTGGCATATCTCCAAGAAGAGATGTCAGGTCAGCTTTCATCTTTTTCCGCATAGCTGGGTCGGCATCAGCCCAAATATCACGGAAGGAATCCATAGCCTGATGGAGATGCTTGGTGGCATGCTCATCCATCTTCTGTTTCTCTTCTGGTGAATTCATTTCCTTGTAGTGTCTTTTTGCGCGTTTGTATTCATTGTATTCCCGAGACTGAGTTGGGTCGTCATCCATATCCCGATCGTATCCATACCGCATTTTATCCTTTGCAAGCATCATGTTCGGGTCATGTAAATAGGATTCAAATTCCGGATAATCGTAATCAGGATCTGGCTTATATCCCATACGTGTGGTTCCGCGTCCTTTTGAAGCATAGCGTCCATTAGCATACCGACGAGTGTTGTATCCCATGCGTTCATTGTCGCCCCAGTCGTCTTCTACATCGGCTTTCATAGCGGCTACTACCGTTTCGTAATAGCATGCCTCCATACAAGCTTTTTCAGCCTCGGCTAAGTCTTTGATCATATCGGCGACTTCTCCACATTCTTTAGCGTCCAAATCGTTGACACCCTTTGAATGAAGCTCAGAAGCGAAGATCTTGATCAGATCTTTCTTAATCTCACCAATTTCCTCGTAAGCGCCGTCTTTCTTCATGTCTTCTAACTCTTTCTGTTTCATTACGACACCTCCTTTATGCCACACGTTTTGCGATAAAGGAACTATTTGGTGAAATTACAACCGATGTCGTTCCGATATTCGTAACAGTAATCCGGTCATAGTCCCCACAACAGTTCTTTAACAACGTAGCTGCACTAACATTATACAGTGCTCCCACGGTGCCTACGGTTGCAATCATCGTTGTGTCCGGAAGATCTTCTCCGCCAGCCTGCATACGTAAGGATGCTGTACCGACCGCAGTTGCTCCGATATTTCCATGGAACATTAATTCATATACCCCACGGTTTTTTAATTTGATTGCAGGTGATCCCTGACGATGGCATTCTGCGCAACCTGTATGAAGTACTGTTAAATCGAAGGTAACAGAATCTCCAGGAGCCAATGTTAACGTATCTGAATTTGATAAAACAATCATATTATACCTCCTAAAATATGATAGAGGGGAGCCTGTTTAAAACTCCCCATAACTATCGAAATATCATTTAGCAGCAACCAGAATTGCAGCAAGATCCATTGTTGAATCCAAAGTTGCCATAATTGTAACAGCAGTTCGGATTCGGAACCACATAAGCCGGTGTTGGGCAAGGCTGCAGCTTGTCGATCAGGTAATCATTCTGATTTCTCTGAGATACAGCCAGATTGAATGCCTGAACCTGAGTTCTCAAATCAGCAATTGTCTCGTCCTTCTGCTGCATCTGGTATGCTACCAGTTCGTCGTGAAGTGCTCTGTAGTTCGCGTTGTCGTTCTGCATGATCTGGTTAGTCTGATTAGCAATTGCGTTTGTAATCGCACAGGTATCCTGAGCATTCTGGAATCTGACATTCATGATCGCTTCCCGGTTCTCGCAGCAGCAATCAGCCAGCTGACGGGATACGGCATTGGTGTCCTGCATCTGAGCAATTGCATTGTTGTTCAGAGCCTGCTGAAGGGTGAAGTTACCCTGCATAATATTGGTATTAATTCCGTTCATCTGAGCAAGCTGGTCATAGCCGAGAGAGCAAAGGCCGTTTTCCAGTCCGTTCAGTTTTGTTGTAACAGCCTGGTTGTTGAAACCTGCCTGCAGATCGGAGCAAGTCGCTGGAGTACCGCATCCACAGCTTGATCCATAACCATTACCGCCAAAGAGTCCTCCGCGATTTCCGAATCCTCCGAAAAGAGCAAGGATGATGATCACTGCCCACCAGTCGTTTCCCCAGGAGTTATTTCCGTTCATTCCTGTTACAGCTGCCACATCAGCTGCGCTAAGTCCATTTGAATTAAACATACAAGTTCCTCCTTAAAAAAATAATATTTATACAAACAAGACTATTTCGATGTTTGACCGCGCGTATTCAAACTACTCTTATAATCTTGTTGTGTATCGTATTTAGCGAATGCCAAAAAGATTTTGACGTTTCGCAATCTCTAAGGCCTGCTCTTTCGTCATACCCAAAGATTGAAGAATGTTATTGGCCAATTGTTCCCCGGTTTTGGCGTCGTTGTTTAAAATGGCATTAATACCGGCTTGAGCAAACGGCGACTGATTAATCTGCGGGTTATTTTGGATCATCTGTGTAGCGAGATTCATAATTTTACTCATAATTACTTCCTCCTATTCCTCCATATATGGAATACCATATTGCATTGCTACGTCGTGTTCCAGTTTACATCCTCTTGCCTGGTCCCAACCTTTTGCGAAATAGATAAGGTCAGCGTATCCCATCATAAGAATCGATGCACCTAAGTACCAAGGTCCCGGATATACTACGGAATCATCGGGTTCTTCTCTAAGAAAGCTATCCATAATGATAAACGGCTCTTTTAGAACTTCATTTAGGTGCTCTTCGATTTTTAACCGTTCAGTTGTAATGTCGTACTCTGATCTTCCGTTCATTGGCATGGAGATGAATACCATTTTACACATTTTGTTCACCTTCTTTTTTCTTAGGATACGGACGTTTCTGATAATTCTTCTGACGATTCAGTTTTTTGTCCAGGGCCTCCAGTTTTTCTTCAATCCGATCTAAATGCTCTTCTAATGGCGTTTTCTGATCATTTTGAACCGTCGGCTGTTCTGGAACATAACGAACTGTCTGAATATTTCCGTCTTTCGTCCACTGTTTTGCATAAATACAGGAATAATCATTCTGCGGAAATAAGCCAACTGATCCATCCATCGGCACTTCCTGCGGTGTGATTTCTTCCACCTGGTGAACGATTCGTCCTTGTAAGGTCTGAACGGGTCTTGAATAGTTGTTGAAGCCCGGATACTCATTTGCTACATTGTTTCGACCTGAGAATCTAGGATCGTTTGCGTACGGGTTTGAATATCCATTAAAATTGTTAAAGTTTGCCATGGTTTTGTTACCTCCTATTCCACTATGATGGTCTGTTCAGCCAATGATGCATTATCGATTTCCAGCTTGTTCACACGGGCATCAAGGTTCTGTGAAAGTAATTCATCTAAAGTCAGTTTATTCTTTACACTCGTGCAATACGCTGTCGTATTCAGTGCCCCATCCTCATTCCTCGGCAGTAAAAACTGATTCTGGATGCCAACATCCGCAGGAACTCCTACAATCGTCAGTTCTGTCTGCTCGTCCGTTGCCATAATGCTGTGCAGGGCTTTCTGGGCTTCTGGGGAGAGCGGTTCTTCGGTTGGGGTTTGGAGAGTATAACAAACAATAGTCTTGTTGCTCTTAAAAAACTCTTTTATTTTTGTTTTCGCTTCATCCGCTCCTGTTGAAGAGCTTGTGCCTAATATTTCATCAGGAATTGTGAATACAATCTGTTTGTTTCCTAAGTTAGCAATAATACTAACACCATAAGAACCATTATTCCATTCTTCAATTTGCAAAAATGTATTGCTATAAACTTTTTTGCTTTCATCTATATTTACATTTTGTGCCATCGTACAGCCAAAACCTACACCATCGACATAAATCGGATTGACCGGATCTTCGTCACCATCAAACACAGCAAAACCCATCTTCCTTAGCAACTTATACTCCCCATTCCTCTGGATGATCTTGTCACCCGCAAAGAGTGGGTAGTCTACGGGGATGTATGTGACGTTAGACTGATACGGATGGTATTCATCGGTCTTTTCTACGCAAACCATGACATTTTCAAATGTTGCTGTTTCTCCGACTGCTACCTGTGCAGTATTGTCTCCTACATATAATTGCAGACAAAGATCGGTAACTGTACTTACATCCAAATCTTCTGGGATTTCCGCTGATTGCATCCATGTTCCTGCTTTGGTATTCTGATAGATTCCAAATGACTGGACAGAAGAACCGTTTTTTACCGTTCGAAGAACCATTCTACAGCTCGCTTTACCTTCGGCGGAGTGTGAAGATTCCATCTTATCAGCTTTGATATATAATCTTTTTCCAAGAAATTTAGAAATCGGTCCAAGGTAGAAAAATACACCCGGTTCATTTCCAGACCCCGTTAAAGTGGTGATTTTGACTGTATCTCCATACATATCAGCACTTGCCGCAGAGTCGACTGCACGTCCGTTCATGTTGAAAATATTTGGTCTTTCCGCTTTCACGCAGACTGCATATTTGCCGTTGATTTTGACAATTACTTGTGATGGATCAGGTCGATCACCACTTTCGTAAACTTGCCATTGGAATCCATCTACATTCGATGGTACTGTAAATTTTCCGTTTCCAGTCTGAGTTCCTATAAGACTTACAAATTCGTCTCCTTTATAGTAGATGATACCGTACATAGAATTCTTATGTGCTTTATTGCAAATAATTTCTACGTTGTCTCCTGCTTTACACGGGATTTTGTTTACGCATGATATCCATTCATCATTAAAACTTAACGAGTTTCCAGTACTATGATATACATAATCATAGTCAAGTCCGTTAGACCCTCGAAAACCCGTTCCCTGTACCTCCATCGGATAATCAGGATTCGGGGCAGGTTGTCCGCCTGTGTATGGTTCCCATGTTTCAAGCGGTTCGTCAAGAGAGAGCCAGAGATTTTTGTAAGTGCAACCATCGTTCGGGGTAGTTGGGGCGTATGATTTCGCATACAAAAGAACAGCTATATATTCTGTGTCCTCACGTAACTGTTCTGGTATTGTTACAAAATTATTAGCACCTAAATCTACGCCTGTAGTCACAGTAGTTCCGCGTACTTCAAATATTGTCAGCCCGTTTACACCATTTCCGTGCGTTTCTGCCGAATAATTACTTGCATATAACTTACGTCCTTTTAACTCGGATAGCGGCAACGGAATCTTGAAAAATACATAACCACCTCCCCCAGTGTTGTTTTCGCCCATAACTCTGTAGTCTTTTCCGTCATTCGAAACCGTGACGCTTGCAAAGGATTTTCCGGTAATTTCAATAGGCATCAAATTAAGCCCTTTCGTCGTCTCCTGCCTTATAAACCCCTCAATCTTTTTGACGATCGCATTGCCGTATGCCGTAGGCGTTGCCTTTACCGAATCAACAAAAGACTGTAAGGCGGTGTGTAGGTAGCTGTCTTTGGTGATCTGCTCTGTAACTGCACGGGCGTCCTCTGCGGCGTTTTCCGCTTCCTGCGCTTTCTGGTTGGCATTGCTGGCGGCAGTATTGGCATCTGCTGTCGCTTCTTTGACATCGTTTAATCGGGTTTCTGCAAGGGAGAGTAACTGAGTGACAATATCAGTCTCCTCCTCTGGAAGTACCATTTCCGCTTCCAGACCTTCAAGGACTTGTGCGGTAGCAAGTGTAGTGTTCCATTCATTTGTGATTGTTTCACCGGATACACGGACTGCACATACAATGAAATTCACATCTCCCTCATACTGTGTGACTCTTCTGGATAACAGCCACGAAAAGGTAATATTGTCACCATCTACAGCAACATCGTCTACCAGATACTGATCCACCACCTGTCCCGCATTTCGGAAATTCACCCGAAGAGCCAGTTTCGACAAATCGATATCATCCCCAACAATTTTCGGGCATTTGAAGTAGAGCCGTTCTGCTTTTTCATCCGATTCTACACCGAGAAGCTGATACTCCGGAGGGATCGTGATTACTCTGGTCTCCGGATCGATAATACAGTATCCATCATCTTCTGGAAGCGGCTCAACCATTGCGGCAAGTAGTTCCTCTGCTGTCATGTTATCCCTCCTTTATTACTAATATCTTTTTTGTTTCTTTTCTTGTTCCATCTCGATAAAGTCCAATTATAGAAAGTCGAAAATACCCGGATTCTAACGCTTCTTTAGGTATTTGGCATCTTCCATTTTGAATCAGCATCGCATATTCTTTCTCTTTTACAAAGAAGGATGCAATGGTTCGATAACCTCTCCAATCATTCGCGAACTTGAATTTTAAATGTTTGGAGGAATTGTAGTATACGAACGGTTCTGCTTCAGGAGTTATCTTATCCTCCGTGACGAAACAAGTAATTGTATTGTTATGAAATATCATTGTATAACTCCTTTAATTAAGTTGGGAAATCCACCAATCGATTATCTGTTTCTCTCATTGCAATAATTAAGAAATTCACTCGAATACTACCGCTGACATTTCGATCGAACACCACATATAAATTACCATGACTATCCCAAGATGTCCCGTCGACATGTGCCGCATTGGCATTTGCGTCACCATTCATAGCAAAACAGTAATATCCATCGTTGTAATTGTACTTTGTATGCATGATGGATTTGATCTGCGATATGGTATATAATAAAGCGCTACTTTGACCTCCCGGTTGCAGCACTTTCGAGCCACAAGTCATATCGGATCGATAGAACATCTCTTCTGGTCCATATGCGGTTTTATCCCAAGTTTGTCTTGCAACCCAAATTTCATCTCCGCTAAGCTGCACCGCTGTTTTTTTATTGCTCGTATCTTCATCGTTTGTGATCGAAACCTGAAGTGCACGACCTGAGGAGGTTGGTAAGTTCATAGACATTCCATTTGGATGAACCGATAATGAAGCACCATTCTTAAATCGGACCGCTTCGTCTTCAAACGACGCTAACATTACACTTCCTGATCGAATATCCACCGAGTTGGAGTCGATGTAAATATTTCTTGCTGCGGAGTTTCCTACGGTTACTGTATTAGCATAAACCGGTTCAGATGCTACTCTCCAATAAGATCCATCATAGGTAAATAATACTGTAGAGTTGGCTCGCCAGTAGGCGTACCGAACGCCCTGCGTGTAGATAGCTTTTGCACCGGTACCGTTGACATTCAAAGTCGGACTCGCTGCTGTGTTAGCATTGGTAAATCGAACGGATACGCTTACACC
>ERZ1090864.62-NODE-62-length-53397-cov-8.873496_pt1 | contig 53397 bp, 43 predicted proteins | sample MGYA00478479_ERZ1090864 | MGnify/ENA primary metagenome ERZ1090864 (study PRJEB33644, sample SAMEA5815743) | chicken gut metagenome | biome: Chicken; feature: Gastrointestinal Tract; material: Caecum | place: Ireland | collected 2019-01-01 | study: A study of the...
ATTATGTATGAAAAATGACAGCCAATCTATCATGGAAGAAATTGAACTAATATTTGAAAAAGAAAAGAAATTTTGGGGGTATGATGCAGAACAATCGGATGCGCCTCCGAAAGATAAAACTTTAGGGGGAAGAGCGAATCCTAAAAATATTAGCTATTTATATATTGCGGAAGACTTAAAAACTGCAATGATGGAAGTTAGACCTAATTTAACTCAGGAGGTAAGTGTAGCAACTATCAAAATACTGAAAACATTAAGATTATTTGATTTTTGCTATGTGGATCCTGAAGAGGAAGCAGGAAAAAGTTTGGATTTAAGCATAATATCAACTGCCTTCTCCACTCCAAATTTTGGAAATGAAAATGACTATTATGCGACACAATATTTATGCGAGTTTATTAAGGAATTAGGCTTTGATGGAATAAGATTTTACAGTTCATTAAATCCGCCTGGGAAAAATATAGTTTTATTTAACACTAAGAGAAACCCCACAACCAAAAGTAAAGATTATGAAATTGTAGAATCGAAAGTTTATTCTATTACAAAACTAGATTTAAATTATCAAATAATAGCACCAATAGAAAAATAAGAAGAATTGCCTAGTGCCTAATAATGATGAGTAGTAACACACCCCCATTCTTACTACGTTTTTACTACTTTTGACGGCCTCAACTTGCCCCGATTTGCCCCGTTTTGCTTATTCTGTGATTGTTTTAACAATCTCAGAGGCAGCTACATACCCGGCAAATCGCGGCAAAACAGGGCAAATCTTAGCAAATTAGGAGGACTTTTAAATATGATACGAGTACTTTTCGTGTGCCATGGCAATATATGCCGTTCGACTATGAGCGAGAGTGTTTTCACTTACATGGTAAAAGAACGCGGGTTGGAGGATCAGTTTTACATAGATTCTGCCGCAACCAGTACGGAGGAGATCGGGAATCCGCCTCATCACGGGACAGTGAGAAAACTGAAAGAAATGCGTATTCCTCTTGTCCCGCACCGCGCGAGACAGATCACATGGAGCGATTACGGGAAATATGACTATATCATTGGTATGGATTCCTGGAATATCCGTAACCTGAACAGGATGCTGAAAGGGGATCCCGACGGCAAGGTATACAAACTGCTTTCCTTTGCCGGATCGGGAAGGGATATTGCGGATCCGTGGTATACCGGAAACTTTGACGAAACATATGAAGACGTAGTGGAAGGCTGCAAGGGACTGTTGAAATATCTGCAGGAGCAGGGGCTCTGCAAAATTTGTCGATGAAAAATTCTTTACACATCTGTGATGGAAGTTTATACTGAAATCACAGCAACTCTGAGGGGAGCCTGCGCTCCCCTTTCTTTATTATTATCTATTTAATTCTAATAATGTCTTGGGCGGATCGCCCGTATTTCACAGACAGGACAAGGAGCAGATATGTCAAAAACGTATATGGAATTTGTGCAGGAGCTTCGGAGCGGGCTTCTGGAGGCTACCGGTTATGCGGAAAACCGCATTTATTTTAAGGAAAAGGAGGAATTTCCGCCAACTTCCGGGGACAGGATGATCATGAAATATTATGAGAATGAAAAACTGAGCGAAGTATGCGCCCTGCATGTCAGAGATCTTTATGAGCTTTATCAGAGCGGAAGGACGGTGGAAGAACTGGTTGGAGAGATCATGCGCCGGATGGAAGGTCTGTATGATAACAGCTTTATCCAGCGGGTAGGTGATCTGGGGGATTACGGGAAGATAAGAGGAGAGCTTTTTATACGTCTCCTGAATGTGGACAGGAATAAGGCGGATCTGGAGAATGCGGTTTACAGGAGGCTGGGTGATATTGCGCTGGTGCTCTATGCCCGCATGGGAGAAGTATCCGGCTGTATGGCAAGTATGAAGATACGGGAGCCGCTGCTCGAAAGATGGGGGAAGGACAGGGACGAAGTATTTGACGAAGCGCTGGTGAACACCTATTTTCTTTCTCCGCCCAGGATCTACCAGTGGGAGAAGATGCTTTTTTCCGAAAGCTATGAAGGCGACAACTTTATGAATCTGTTGTCCGATTATCCGCTCCGGAAAGGCGTTATGGGGAACTGTCTGAGTACCACAAAGAGGACGAACGGCGCCGCGGCCATCTTCCTTCCCGGCGTGGCGGAGAGGATCGCGGCTCTTCTGGAAGACAGTTTCTACATGGTGTTTACCAGTATTCATGAAGTTATGATACACCGTGCGTCATGCGTTGATCCGGAAGATCTCAGACTGGTCCTGGCAGATACTGTGAGGGAGACCACGCCGCCGGAAGATTTTCTGACTCTTAATATTTACCGCTACGACAGGGAGAGCGGAACCTTTGCCATGTGCGCGCTTTCCGGTGAACATCAGGGTACGTATCCGGAAGAATGAACCGCGGGATTTTGATACTGCGCGTAATCAGGGAAGCGGCATATATTATAAATAACCTATAAAAGTAATGCAGGGAGGAATTGGCGATGGCGTACAAAATTATGCTTGACGCGGGACATGGAGGAAACAGTCTGCGCAGATTTTTCTCTGAATCAGCATAATGGACAGGAATTGCGGCATATTCTGTCATCAGAAAACATCCTGAATGACCGGGGAAATATATTGTTTCTACTGTATCAGGAAAGAAAGGGGACAGAATATGAAGGAAAGACCGCAGGAACCATACAGAATCGAGAGGATTTTTCTCGGAGAGATCACAGCCGGAGAAATGATTTCCTATATATATAGAAGTTATGGCGGATTGTCTGCTTCTGCCGGAGAAAACGGCGGAATGGATCCGGCAGACGGATGTGGGAATCGGGAGAAGCATTTCACAGAAGCGGAAACCGGGGCGGGAAGATGAGCGGCGCTTCGGCATTTCGATACGGCGGCGGAACAGAAGAGGCTTTTTCATCGGCTCTCTACCGGGCGGCGCTCTATATCCGTCTCTCCAGGGAGGACGGGGATAAAGAAGAGAGCGACAGCGTAGGGAATCAGAAGAAGCTGCTTTTTGGATTTGTTGAAAGAAACGCTGAAATAACGGTCCGGGACGTTTACGTGGACGACGGTTATTCGGGAACGAGCTTTGAAAGACCCGGATTCAGGCGTATGATCCGGGACATTGAAGATAAAAAAGTAAACTGTGTGATCGTTAAGGACCTTTCAAGGTTCGGAAGAGATTATATTGAGACAGGAAGATATCTGGAAAAATATTTTCCCGGAAAAGGTGTTCGTTTTATTTCTCTTACCGATGACATTGACAGCAGGGAAAAGTCCTATGATCTACTCCTTCCGCTGAAAAATATTTTTAACGAGCAGTACGCCCGGGACATTTCTGTAAAAATACATGCCGCAGTAAAGGCAAAACAGGAAGCCGGCGAATTTGTGGGAGCTTTTGCCTGCTATGGTTACAGGAAATGTCCCGGAGCAGGGAACAGGCTGGCGCCGGATCCTTATGCTGCGGGGATAGTAAGGCGGATTTTTTTACTTTACGCAGACGGAATGTCCAAGTCGGAGATCGCAAAAACGCTTAACAGGGAGTCGGTTCCCTCGCCTTCCGCATACAAAAGGCTGAAGGGCGAGAATTACTGTAATCCCGGAGAAATTCCGGGACGGGGCTGGACGTATTCAGCGGTCCATCAGATTCTGCGCAATGAGATGTATACCGGAACCATGGTGCAGGGGAAAAAGACCCAGAAGATGCGGGGGCGTCAGAGGACCGTGCCCCGCAGTGACTGGATCCGTGTGGAAAACACCCATGAGCCTCTTGTAGACAGAGGACTTTGGGAGACTGTCCAAAAGCAGATGACAGTAAATCGGAGAAGTTATAGCGCTGTGTCTGTGCGAAATGTTTTTGCCGGGCTGGCCAGATGCGGAACCTGCGGAAGTTCCATGATACGGAACAGCTGGCGCAGAGCGGACGGAAGCAGTGCGGCCGTGCTGTACTGTGGAACATACAAACGGAACGGGCGGGTTTTCTGCAGTCCTCACAGGACGGATTTCAGGATCCTGGAGGAGGCGGTGAAGGCCGACCTCTGCACTCTGCTGGACTGCGCGGGATCGTACAGAGATGAGATCCGACGTATGATGAATGAAGACGCAGGGCGTGATGGAATGGAGAAGAACCGGCTCAGAAAAGACCTCGAAAGGGTAAGGAGACTTAGTCGCCATGTGTATGAAGACTACAGGGAGGGTCTGCTTACCAGGGAGGAATTTCTGTCCTGCCGCGCTGATTATGAGAAAAAAACGGAATTATACACATCCAGGCTGCAAAGTCTTCAAAAAGAAAGAGGAGACAGAACCGTTCCGTGCGCGGCAGAATACGCGGTTTCAGGTTCTGCGGCGGAGGATCTGAAAAACCGCATCCGGACGGGCACCCTGAAAAGAGATATCGTGTTGAAAATGATCAGCAGAATTGAAGTACAGGATAAGAGACAGCTGAAAATTTATTACCGGTTTGCGGCGGACGAAGGAAACTGTGGGTTTACGAAAGGCGAAAGAACCAGTATTGACAAATAGGTGAGGTGATGTTATTTTTTAGATAATTGACGGAAAGGAGAAAATACTGTGAACGGGAAATTTCATCACAGCCTGATACTTGTCTGCATGCTGGCTGTGCTCTGTTTACTGATAACGGACAATGCCGTGTTCTGTCCGAAAGAAGCTGTAATGACAGAAGACGCCGCGTTGCCGGGATCTGACAGCGGAGAAGATGATGACCTTTCGCTCTGTTATATATCAGAGACTGAGGCGGTGGCGAATTTTCCACCGATACTGTATGTGGGACCTGCCAGACTGGCGAAGCGTCCGTTTTCCAACGGACTTTTGAGTTTTGCTGTTCTGACAGTTCTTGTGAGCAGGAGGCGGCTGCTTAATGTTCCCAGAGAGGAGCGTTTTTTTGCCTGCTTTCAGCCTGCTATATTTCTTTGCGCCCGTTTTTTGCGGGAATTACTGATCCTGTTCAAAAAGGACGGCAAAAACGGATATGCTGTTTTTGCGTGAACATAATAAAAAGTGATTAGTAAGACAGCAAGGACATAAAAAAATGAAAACAATATTCGAAAATTTCATAAACGGATTTAAGAAACAGCCGCCCGGACGTCTGATCACTCTGGGTTTCGCGACAGTGATCATTCTGGGAGCCCTGATCCTGCTCCTGCCGGTATCTGTAAGGGACGGCGTAACGGTAAGACCCATTGACGCGCTGTTCACATCTACCAGCGCGGTCTGTGTGACTGGTCTGATCGCGATTGACACAGCGGATCATTTCACCCCCTTCGGTCAGGGCGTCGTTGCGGCGCTGATCCAGATCGGAGGTCTGGGAGTGACTTCTGTGGGCGTGGGATTCATGCTTGCGATCAAGAAGCGTGTCAGCATAAAGACCAGAGTCATGGTCAGCGAGGCGCTGAACGTCAACAGTTATAAGGGTATCGTTAAACTGATCAAGGCGGTGCTTCTTACGACCCTTTGTTTCGAGGGCGCCGGCGCAGTGCTGAGTTTTATCGTATTTGTACAGGATTATCCGCCTGTACATGCACTGGGTATCAGTATCTTCCATTCTATCGCGGCCTTTAACAACTCGGGCTTCGATATTCTGGGAGGACTTCAGAACCTGATCCCGTACAGGGATAATGTGCTTCTGAATATGATCACCTGTATTCTGATCATTTTCGGCGGTCTGGGATTCCTGGTAATCCGCGACATTATCAGCAACAGAAGATTCAAAAAACTGATGCTGCATTCCAAGATCGTCATTACCACAACGGTAGTGCTTCTGGTTGTCGGAACGCTTCTTCTGAAAGCAACGGAGGACGTTACCTGGCTGGGCGCCTTTTTCCACAGCGTATCAGCCAGAACGGCGGGATTTTCCACATATCCCATTGGAAGTTTTACCAATGCCGGACTGTTTGTGCTCTGCGTGCTTATGTTTATCGGCGCGTCCCCGGGATCTACCGGCGGCGGTATCAAGACGACTACATTTTTCGTCCTGATCCAGGAAGCGAGAGCCATGTTCAATAAGAAACAGGTAGGCGCGTTCCGCAGGGCGATTTCCAGGGGAACGGTAGCCAGCGCTTCCATCATCACACTTTTATCTATGTCGGTGGTGTGTGTGGGAAGTTTCCTGCTTTGCGTCATGGATCCGCAGTACAGTTTTATGCAGGTTCTGTTTGAGGTGGTCTCCGCGTTTGGTACCGTGGGACTTTCCACCGGAATCACGCCGGATCTGTGCGACGGAAGCAAGCTGGTGATCATCCTGATCATGTTTATCGGAAGACTCGGCGCGGTTACGCTTCTGTCCATGTGGATCGATCATCCGGAACCCCGTGCTCATTTCACGGAGGAAACAGTATCAATCGGCTGATAAGATAAGAATATTTATTCAGAAAGGAAATATGTGCAGGACACATACAGGTAAATAAAATGAAAAAGAATAATGAAGCCACTTCTTTTGGAATCATCGGACTGGGTCGTTTCGGTACGGCGCTTGCGATTTCCCTTGCCGAGGCCGGCAAAGAGGTAATCGTCGTGGACCGGAGCGAGAGCAAGGTCAAAGAGGTGCGCCAGTATACGGAGTATGCTTTTGTATCAGATGATCTGAGTATGGAAACCCTGAGAGAGATCGGGTTACAGAACTGCGATGTGGTGATCGTCTGCATTGGCGAGAAGGTGGATATTTCCATCCTTACAACCATGAGAGTGGTGGAGTTGGGCGTTCCCAAAGTAATCGCGAAAGCCATCAGCGAGGAGCAGGGAGCTGTGCTGAAGAAGATCGGCGCGGAAGTTGTCTATCCCGAAAGAGACATGGCTCTCCGCCTCGGCAAAAGGCTGGTTTCCAGGAACTTCCTCGACTATGTATCTCTGGACAACAGTGTGGAGATACGTCAGATCAGGATCTCGGATAAGATCATCGGCCACAGTATTGAGGAACTGGGAATCCGTCCGAAATACAATCTGAACATTATTGCGATTGAGAATGACAGGACTACAAATATTGAAATCTCGCCGTCCTACCGTCTGCAGCCGGACGATATCATGGTAGTGATCGGAAAGGTAAACAATATTGACAGGTTTGAGGAATCACTATAATTAAAATACAGGGAGATAAAATTTAATGGACATATCATTTTCATATTTCTGGCAGCAGATTACGTCTAATCCTGCGCTCTGTATCACAACGCTTCTGACTCTGGGAGTTATTTTTGTAAACGGATGGACAGACGCGCCCAATGCCATTGCCACCTGCGTGACTACCAGATGTATGGGGGTACGCAGCGCCATCTGGATGAGCGCGGCCTTCAATTTCCTCGGTGTGTTTGTAATGACCAATATCAACAGTGCCGTTGCGTCCACTATAAGCAACATGGTGGATTTCGGAACCAGCACCAACGACGCGATGATCGCTTTGTGCGCGGCCCTGTTTTCTATTGTGGTATACAGTGTGGGCGCTTCCGTTTTCGGTATTCCCACCAGTGAGAGCCACAGCCTGATCGCAGGTCTTACGGGAGCGGCGATCGCTATCCAGCAGGGAATCGGCGGCGTTAATATGGGCGAGTGGGTCAAGGTCCTTTACGGTCTTGTTCTCAGCCTTGCTCTCGGCTTTGCCAGCGGCTGGGTGATCTGTAAACTGCTTACTGTTTTATGTCAGAATCTTGACCGCCGGAAAGCCAACGGGTTCTTTAACTATGCGCAGATCGTCGGAGCGGCGGCTATGAGTTTCATGCACGGCGCGCAGGACGGCCAGAAATTTATCGGCGTTCTGTTCCTGGGAATCGCTTTTTCCAATGGACAGAATGAAGTTTCAGGCATGCAGATCCCGGTCTGGCTGATGCTGCTCTGCAGTGTCGTCATGGCTCTGGGAACCAGCGTCGGCGGAGAGAAGATCATTAAATCCGTAGGTATGGATATGGTTAAACTTGAGAAGTATCAGGGATTTGCCGCAGACCTCGCGGGAGCTTTCTGCCTTCTGCTTTCCAGCGTATTTGGTATTCCGGTATCCACCACACATACGAAGACAAGTTCTATTATGGGTGTGGGCGCGGTGAGACGTCTTTCGGCAATCAACTTTTCAGTTGTCAAGGATATGATGCTCACATGGATCTTTACTTTCCCGGGATGCGGGCTGATCAGTTTTGTAATGGCCAAGCTTTTTATGTACATCTTTTAAATTACGGAGGATTAAACAATGTCAAAGAAACAGGATATGTTCTATTTTGAGAAATTTATCGAAAGCGCGGAGGCTTCCTGTGAGGCTGCCCAGCTGCTGAAGCGTTCTCTGGAGAACTTCAGACCGGAAGATATCAGCAAGTGTATGGATGAGATCCATGAGGTTGAGCATATGGCGGATCAGAAAAGACATCAGATCATGGACAATCTGGCGAGAGCGTTTATCGTCCCCATTGAGAGAGAGGATATCGCTTCTCTGGGCGACAATATCGACGAGGTGGTTGATAAGCTGGAGGACGTCCTGCTCCGCCTTTATATCAATAATGTTCAGGAGATCCGTGAGGACGCGGTGGGACTGATGGACGTGGTGTCCAGATGCTGTGAGGAAATGAAGAATATGATGAAAGATTTCGCTGATTTCCGTCATTCCAAAACACTTAAGTTAAGGATCATCCGCATCAATGAACTTGAGGAGGAAGCAGACCGTCTCTTTGTCTCCAGCATGAGAAAACTTCATGAAACAGAGCCGGATCCGCTTAAGATCATCGCCTGGAGAGAGATTTATAATTACATGGAAAACTGCGCGGACGCCTGCGAGCATGTGGCCGACACTGTGCAGAACGTAGTAATGAAAAATTCATAACGCCGGAGTATGGGATCTGCTCAGAATTTCATACCCGGAACAGGGAAGCAGTCTGTGCGTTTTGCGCAGACTGCTTCCTGCACATGGAGGAACAGATCCGGGAGCCGTCTACAGGGGGCGGCAGGAAAAAGACGATAATCTGGAGCTTACCCTGGAAGTAGGGAAGATCCTGGAAGAGAACGGGATCGATGTGGTCTATACAAGGACCACGGACGTTTATCAGACGCCTTTTGAAAAGGCAAGGCTTGCAAACGAGTCGGGAGCCGATTATTTTATTTCTTTTCACAGGAACAGCAGTCCGTCCGATAATCAGTATGAAGGAGTGGAAGTTCTGGTCTACGATAAGAACGGGATCAAATACGACATGGCGGAAAATATTGTAGGCGCCCTGGGCGAACTAGGTTTCCGGGAGCTGGGAGTGAAGGAGCGCCCCGGGCTTGTGGTCCTTCGCAGAACAAAAATGCCGGCCCTTCTTGTGGAAACCGGATTTATAAATTCTGACAGTGATAATGATCTGTATGACGAAAACTTAAAAGAAACCGCACAGAGTATCGCCGGAGCGATCCTCGGCACGCTGACGGAGGAAACCATAGAGGCGCCGGTTTATTACCGCGTGCAGACCGGAGCTTTCCGAAACAGGGAAAATGCGGACCGTATGCTGTATCAGCTGATGGATCAGGGATATCCGGCGTATCTTCTCCATCAGAATGACCTGTATAAAGTGCAGGCAGGAGCTTTTCAGCAGCTGGGGAACGCCGTTAATATGGAACAGCGTCTGAGAGACGAAGGATACAGTACAGTAATAGTTACAAAGTAGGGGAGCAGGAGTGTACAATGGATTATAATGACTTTTTGAAAAAAACAGAGGAATTTATTTTTGTCGAAAACAGACCGGAAAAGGCGGATATCATATTTGTTCCGGGCAACGGTTATCCCCAGATGGCGGAAAAAGCGGCTGAACTTTACAGAGAAGGTTACGCGCCTGTCGTTCTGCCAAGCGGGAAATACAGTATCACCACGGGCCGTTTCGGCGGGGTCCTTTCCGGAACGGAGAAATATCACGGATCTTATGAGACAGAATGGGAATTTCTCCGTGACGTTCTGGTAAAAAACGGGGTAAAGCCGGAAGATATCTTAAGGGAAGACCGGGCGACCTATACGTATGAAAACGCTCTGTTTTCCAGGGAGGTTACCGAAAAGGCCGGATTATCCGTGAAAAAGGCCATTCTCTGCTGCAAATCCCATCACGCGCGGCGCGTCCTGATGTATTTTCAGTATGTCTATCCGGAGACAGAATTCCTTGTCTGCCCTTCTTTTCCAGACGGGATTACGAGAAGCAACTGGAATCATACGGAACTGGGAGTTGACGCTGTTACTGGTGAAGTGACAAGAATTATCAGACAATTCTCGCTTATGATGGATAAAAAATGATAATCGATAAAGAGACGTATTATCGAAGAAATATTATTTTAGGGGTGTCGAAAAAAAGGGAACTGTGTTATAATATGTGCGTCGTAAAAAGAAATAAAATGTTACAAAATATTTACAAAACGATAAAACTTTGATATATTAAAAGTCGAATGATAGATAATCAGATTGTTTGAATATAAACAGAGGTGTGGATATGATGAGGAAAAGAAACAACAGAAAGAGGAATGTACAGTTTTTTGCCGCTGCGGCACTGAGCGCGGCCCTGCTGGCCGGGCAGATACAGCCGGCTTCTGTACATGGCGACAGTACACAGATCCAGGTCAGCAGCCTGATCCCGGATAATGTAACGATCGACCAGCCGGTTCCCCTTTCTGAGATATCCCTTCCGGGCAGCGATTATGGAACGCTGTCATGGGTGAACAGTTCCAGTGTTCCCTCTGAGAGAGTACAGTCCTATGATGTTGTGTTCCGTCCCTATAATTCAGCGGATCTTGCGAAGATTTCAGGCTGGGACGGCGTTTCTGACGCCATTTACGGTACAGTGACAGTTGTTGTCAACGGACTGGACAATGAATCCCAGGAGAATGAAGAGGAATGGTCCGAAGAGGAATCTCAGGATGATTCCGGAAGCAATGAAGAGTGGACGGAAACAGAGACAGGTGAGGAGACAGAAGAGCCTGAAACAGAGACAACACCCGGTGCAGAGGAAGCAGCTGAACCGACAGTAACGCCTGCCGAAACGGAAGAAGACGTGACAGAAGAAGATAAGGCGGAAACGGAGACAGGTGAGGAGACAGAAGAGCCTGACGCAGAGACAACACCCGGTGCAGAGGAGACGCCTGAACCGACAGTAACGCCTGCCGAAACGGAAGAAGACGTGACAGAAGAAGACAAGGCGGAAACAGAGACAGGTGAGGAGACAGAAGAGCCTGAAACAGAGACAACACCTGGTGCAGAGGAAAAACCTGAACCGACAGTAACGCCTGCTGAAACGGAAGAAGACGATACAGAGGAAGTTCCCGGGGCTACTGTAACACCGGAAGCCACCGTGACACCGGAGGCAACAGCAACGCCGACACCTACCGTAACACCGGAAGATATCTTCGACCGTGAGGAAGAAGAGACGGATGAACGTCCTGTCCAGGTGGAAGAGGAAGAAGAATTTACTGAGGAAGAGATGGCCGCAATGGCGGAAACCAACCATAGCTGCAACGGCATTTATGTGTCAGGCATCAATCTTCCCTGGTATGTACAGTTCCGTGCCACCAGCGGCGAGGATTATGAATTTACCAACGAAAATGAAGCAAATATTTTCAAATCCTACGAATTTGAACTGTGGGATCTGAGAAATAACACAGAATATGAGATTCCAGACGGCGAATATATCAGTGTGACGGTTCCTGTGAAAGAGGGATATGAATATACGATTGAGCATCTTCTGGACAACGGTGCGATGGAGACTATCGTACCCAGCGTGAACGGAAGCACGATGGTATTCAGCACACATTCTTTCAGTCCTTTCGGTATTGCGGGAAGCAAACCGCTGGTAGGCGAAGAGATCGCAACGGACGGATATGAAACAACGCCGGCTGCAACAGCGACGCCTGCCGCGTCGTCTTCTGATGGAAATAACGGAAGCAGTGCTTCTTCAGGTACTGTTACCCCGTCCGCATCTTCCGGAAACAGCGCTGACCGTGATATGGATAACAGCGCCGGAAGTACAGACAGCGGAAATACTGATGGAAGCAGTCAGGACAGCGCTAATGAGAGCACGGACAGCAGCGGTGAATCCACAGATGCCGTGAATACCGGCGATACCACACCGATCGCACCGTTTGTAGTTCTTGCTGTGGCGGCGGTTGTGATCATTGTTGTGATCATATATCTCAGAAAAAGAAAAAAATAAATCAGACGTAATATGAAAAACACCCCTCCCATATATTTTAACGGGAGGGGTGTTTTATGAAATTAAAAACAATTTTAAAATCCCTGTTTCTGGCTTACGCGATCACAGGAGCATTCCTTTTCCTTCTGGCTTTTCTGGTCTTCCAGCTGGATCTGGGCAGGGCTCCGGCAGCCGCCGGTATAGTGGCGATATATGTGGTTTCCTGTTTCGCCGGCGGTTTTATGGCAGGAAAGCTGATGCGCCGGGATAAATATTTCTGGGGGATCCTGACAGGGCTGACTTATTTTATCCTGCTTGCGGCGGCGTCATTTGTGGTGCAGGGAAAATGGGATATGTCTTTTCAGCATCTTATCACCACATTCTGTATGTGCCTGGGCGGCGGCGCACTGGGCGGCATGCTGGCCTGAAAATAAGAAAAACTGCATGAAAAAAACTCTTTTATTTACCGGAAATGTATGCTATACTATCGGGAGATAACGATACATAAGGAGGACTATAGCATGGAACATATTAAGACCTTAAATACAAAGAATTTACAGAATACTGTTAAGAAGGGCGGATGCGGCGAGTGCCAGACTTCCTGCCAGTCAGCATGTAAGACTTCCTGTACAGTAGGAAATCAGAGCTGCGAGCATAAATAAGCGCAGGACAGGAGAACAGTTAAGCAGCGGGGTGAAAGCCGCTGCTTATTCTTATGCCGTACAACTGTGAGGTGTACCGTATAAGAATAACTCAGAATATTCAGATGAAAGGATTTCAGAAACATGAGTCTGATTCACAGATATCAGAGCAACGGATATAATATTGTTCTGGACATTAACAGCGGGTGCATCCATCTGGTGGATTCTGTGACCTATGAAGTGCTCCCGTATATTGAGGAAGGCCTTTCTGCCGAAGCGATCACAGAGAAACTGGCCGACAGGTTCGGCGAGGAGGAAATCCGTACTTCAGTTTCAGAATGTGAGAAGCTGAAAGAAGAGGGAATGCTGTTTACCGGCGATATATATGAAAATGTTATTGACGAGTTTTCGAAAAACCGCCAGACAGTGGTGAAAGCCCTGTGTCTTCATATTGCCCACGACTGTAATCTTGCCTGCCGCTACTGCTTTGCGGAAGAAGGGGAATATCACGGAAGAAGGGCGCTGATGTCTTTTGAAGTGGGAAAGAAAGCGCTTGATTTTCTTATTGCCAATTCCGGATCCAGAAGAAATCTGGAAGTGGATTTCTTCGGCGGCGAGCCGCTGATGAACTGGGATGTGGTAAAAGAACTGGTACGGTATGGAAGAGAGCAGGAGAAGCTTCACAATAAGAAGTTCCGTTTTACTCTGACTACCAACGGCGTGCTTCTTAATGACGAGGTGATGGAATTCTGCAACAGAGAAATGTCCAATGTGGTACTCAGCGTTGACGGACGAAAAGAAGTCCACGATTATATGAGACCTTTCCGCAAAGGCGCCGGAAGCTACGACCTGATCATGCCGAAGTTCATTAAATTCGCAGAGTCAAGGAATCAGGAGAATTATTATGTGAGAGGTACTTTTACCCACCATAACCTTGACTTCTCGAAAGATGTACTCCATCTTGCGGATCTGGGATTCAAGCAGATTTCCGTAGAGCCTGTAGTGGCTGCCGATACGGAGGAATATGCCATCCGGAGAGAGGACATTCCCAAGATCCTGGAGGAATACGATATTCTGGCAAAAGAGATGATCAAAAGAGAGAAGGAAGGAAAGGGATTTAATTTCTTCCATTTCATGATCGATCTTACCGGAGGACCCTGCGTGTACAAGCGGCTTTCCGGATGCGGATCCGGAATGGAATATCTCGCGGTGACGCCGTGGGGGGATTTTTATCCCTGCCATCAGTTTGTGGGAGAAGAGAAGTTCCTCATGGGAAATGTGGATGACGGTATTACGCATCCCGAGATCCAGGACGAATTTAAGAACTGCAACGTTTATACAAAAAAAGACTGCCGGGAGTGCTTCGCCAGATTTTACTGCAGCGGAGGATGCGCAGCCAATGCATGGCATTTTCAGAATGACATTAAAGGGAATTATGATATCGGATGCGAACTTCAGAGAAAAAGAGTGGAGTGCGCGATCATGATAAAAGCCGCTCTGGCGGACTAATTTAAAGTAAGAAGGGAAAGATCATGAAGAAAAACAGAGGAATTGCGGTACTGGTGCTGACCGTGATCATTACGGCCTTTCTGTGCTATACGGCAGGATTCGGTTTCGGACCTACAGGGACAGGATCTGCAAAGAACATTAAGACCGGTCTTGATCTGGCAGGCGGTGTCAGCATTACATACCAGGCAAAAGAAGAAAATCCTGACAGTGAGGATATGAGAGATACTGTCTACAAGATGCAGAAACGTGTGGAACAGTACAGTACAGAAGCCCAGGCATATCAGGAAGGCAGCAACCGTATCACTGTGGAGATTCCCGGTGTGACAGATGCGGACCAGATCCTGAATGATCTTGGAAAACCGGGATCGCTGTGCTTTATCGAACAGACTGACGCGGACGGCAACACGAACTTCGAGTATGACGGAACGACCTATGTGCTTTCCAGAAGTCTGGACGAGATCCGTGAATCCGGCGCTGTAGTGCTTGAGGGAACAGATGTGGCGGACGCCGAGGGCGGCGCATATCAGAATCAGGACGGCAGCAGCAGGGAATATGCGGTAAATCTGACCCTTACAGACGAGGGATCGAAGAAATTCGCGGAAGCGACAGAGAATAACGTGGGAAGCCAGATCGCCATTGTCTATGACGATGAGATCTTAAGCGCGCCCACCGTTCAGGAGGCCATTACCGGCGGACAGGCACAGATCAACGGAATGGCGGATGTGGAGGAGGCGCAGAACCTTGCGTCCTATATCCGTATCGGTTCCCTGAGCCTGGAACTGGAGGAACTGCGCTCCAGCGTAGTGGCGGCCCAGCTTGGCGAGGAAGCCATCACCACCAGCGTGATCGCAGGCGGGATCGGCCTTGTGCTGGTGATCCTGCTGATGATCATCGTATACCGGGTTCCCGGTGTTGTTGCAGGTATTGCGCTGATCCTTTATACAGCTCTTGTGCTGATCATACTTAATGCTTTCGATATCACCCTGACTCTGCCGGGTATCGCAGGTATCATTCTGGGTATCGGTATGGCAGTGGATGCCAACGTGATCATTTACGCCCGTATCAAAGAGGAGATCGCGGCGGGAATCTCTGTGCGGGGAGCGATCAAGGCCGGATTTTCCAAGGCTTTTTCCGCGATCTTTGACGGAAATATCACTACGCTGATCGCCGCTTTCGTACTGATGTGGCTGGGATCCGGAACAGTAAAAGGATTTGCCTACACTCTGGCTATCGGTATCGTGGTATCCATGTTTACGGCTCTTGTGATCTCCAGATTCGTGGTAAACGCGCTGTATGCAGTGGGCGTCCAGGATGAAAAATTCTATGGAAGGGCAAAAGAACGCAAGGCGTTTAATTTTGCAGGAAAAAGAAAACTGTTCTTCCTGATCTCCATCCTTCTGATCCTTTCCGGACCGGCGGCAATGCTGATCAACAATGCGTCAAAAGGCAGTGTGCTGAATTACAGCCTAGAGTTTTCCGGCGGTACGGCTACAACGGTTACCTTTAACGAGGATATGGATATCAAGCAGATTGATTCCGAGGTGACTCCTGTTGTGGAGAAAGTGACAGGGGACAAGAATGTGCAGCCCACCAAGGTTGTGGGAACCAATCAGGTTGTGATCAAGACACGTACCCTTTCCCAGGCGGAGCGCGAGGCCCTGAATCAGGCTATGGTGGATAATTTTGACGTGGATGAGACTCTGATCTCCACAGAAAGTATTTCCGGAACCGTAAGCGCGGAGATGAGAAGAGACGCCCTTGTGGCGGTTGCGGTAGCCGCGGTATGTATGCTGATCTATATCTGGTTCCGGTTTAAGGATATCCGTTTTGCAAGCAGCGCGGTTCTGGCGCTTCTTCACGACGTGCTGGTGGTATTCGCCTTTTACGCGATTTCCAGGACTTCTGTGGGAAATACCTTTATCGCCGTTATGCTGACGATCCTTGGTTATTCCATCAACGCTACGATCGTTATCTTCGACCGTATCCGTGAGAATCTTCACGAAGGACAGAGCAGAGCGGATCTGGCTGAGATTGTGAACAACAGTATCACTCAGACGCTTACAAGAAGTATTTATACATCGCTGACAACCTTTATCATGGTGGCGGTTCTCTATGTAATGGGAGTTTCCTCCATTAAGGAATTCGCGGCGCCTCTTATGGTAGGTATCGTATGCGGAGCATATTCATCCGTATGTATTACCGGTCCGCTGTGGCTGGTAATGAAACGCCACTTCACAAAAGCGGGTACTCAGACGGCCGCACTGGCCGGATCGCCGGCAGGCGCGCTGACAGGCGGGAATACGGCTGCCTCAGAAGATAAGAGCGTCAGCACTCAGGGAAGAAAAAACAGTAAAAACCAGCCCAAAAAGAAAAACCGTAAGAGAGTTGCGGAACGGCTGGCGCGGGAAGCGGCTGCGAAAGACCCTTCTCAGGAAGAAAAGTCTGAATAATATGAACCAGCATCCCGGGGCACGGATTTTGTCCCGGGATTACTGTTTATCAGGAGGAATTATGGAAAAGTGGGTTGTGACGGCCAAAAGGGCAGATTTTCAGAGGATCGCAGAGAAATTCGGGATCGATCCTGTGATTGCCAGACTGATCAGGAACAGAGACGTTGTGGAGATGGAAAATATCCGTACCTATCTGTACGGTACGCTGGAAGACCTGCATTCGCCATGGCTTCTGAGGGATATGGACACGGCGGTGGGAATTCTTTCAGAGAAAACCGCCCGCAGAGCCAGAATCAGGATCATTGGCGATTATGATATAGACGGCGTATCGGCCACATATATCCTGCTGAAAGGCCTGAAACGTCTGGGTGCGGATGTGGATACCTATATTCCGGACCGGGTGAAGGACGGTTACGGGATCCACCGTCAGCTGATCGAACAGGCAAAAGAGGACCATGTGGATACCATCGTGACCTGCGACAACGGAATATCCGCCGCCGATGAAATCGCGGAGGCAAAGAAGTGCGGGATGACTGTGATCGTTACAGATCACCATGAGGTTCCGTACCGGGATACGGAAAGCGGAAGAGAGTGGGTGATACCTCCTGCGGACGCGGTGATCGATCCCAGGCTGCCCGTGTGCCTGTACCCCAATAAAAAACTCTGCGGCGCGGCGGTCGCATGGAAACTGATCTGGGCGCTGTATGAGAAGAATGGGATCCCAAAAGAAGAAATCCTGGAGTTTGCCGAGATCGCAGCCATTGCCACCGTGGGAGATGTGATGGATCTTCAGGGGGAAAACAGGATCATCGTGAAAGAAGGCCTGAAGAGGCTTCCCCATACTGCCAACAAAGGACTCAGAGCCCTCATCGCGGCAAACGGGCTGGAAGGGAGCAGGATAACCGCCTATCATGTGGGGTTTGTCCTGGGACCCTGTATCAATGCCAGCGGACGTCTGGATACGGCGGCCCGTTCCCTGAAGCTGCTTTGTGAGACGGACAGTGACAGCGCGGCGAAGGACGCGGGAGATCTTCTCGCCCTGAACCAGAGCCGCAAAGCTTTGACGGAGCAGGGAAAAGAAGAGGCGGAACGTCTGGTGGAAGGTACAGATCTCAAAAACGACAGGGTACTGGTTATATTTCTTCCGGACTGTCACGAAAGTCTCGCCGGGATCATCGCGGGAAGGATCCGGGAAAAGTATTATAAGCCGGCATTTGTGCTTACAAGAGGCAGCGGGGGAGTCAAGGGCAGCGGCCGCTCCATCGAGACATATTCCATGTATGACGAGCTTGTAAAATGCGGAGATCTTCTGGAGCAGTTCGGAGGCCATCCCATGGCGGCGGGACTTTCCCTGAAAGAGGAAAACGTGGAAGCGTTCCGGCGCCGGATCAACGAATGCTGCGCTCTGACAGAAGAAATGCTGACCCCGAAAGTCACCATAGACGTTCCCATGCCGGTATCCTATATTTCCAGGAAACTGATCGAAGAACTGTCTCTTCTTGAACCTTTCGGAAAAGGCAATACGAAACCGCTTTTCGCCCAGAAAGGACTCAGAGTTTTAAATTTCAGAATTCTTGGCAAGAATCATAATGTGGCGAAAATGACCCTTATGGATCCGGAAGGAACCACTGTGGAAGCCGTATATTTCGGACAGGCGGAAGAGTTTGCCGGCTATGTCTCCGGACATAAGACAGTTTCGGTTGCCTACTATCCGGAGATCAACGTATACCAGGGAAGGGAAACTCTTCAGATTGTGATCCGGAATTACTGCTGATTGTGATCCGGAATTACTGCTGACCGTGAAAAAGGGCGGTTTTTAGCATACCATGACGGGTTTTGCATTGATTCCGGGGCTGAAAAGTGCTATACTTATTAAGATTTCATGTATATTGGAGCCCGTGTCAGCGGGCCTTGGATTATATCAATGCGGAGGTACGGAACAATGAAGAAGTTAGAAGAATATGTGAGGAGTATTCCGGATTTTCCGGAACCGGGAGTGATTTTCCGCGACGTTACCAGCATCCTGCAGGACGCCGACGGGCTGAATCTTGCCATAGATTCCATGCAGTCGTATCTGAAAGATATGGATCTGGACGTCATCGTAGGGCTGGAATCCAGAGGATTTATGTTTGGAGTTCCCCTTGCCTATAATCTTCACAAGGCTTTCGTGCCTGTGCGCAAGAAAGGAAAGCTTCCCTGTGAGACGATCTCCCAGACATACGATCTGGAGTATGGAAGCGAGGAGATCGAGATCCATAAGGACGCGATCAGACCGGGACAGAAAGTTGCGATTGTGGACGACCTGATCGCTACAGGCGGCACAGTCGAGGCGGCAGTGAAGCTGATCGAGAGACTGGGCGGAGAGGTTGTAAAGATCGTTTTCCTTATGGAACTTGAGGGACTGAACGGACGTGAGAAACTCGAGGGATATAATGTGGATTCCGTGATCCGTTATGAGGGAAAATAACTGTGACCAGATGATGTGATATCAGGCAGGTGGGAGATAATGGAAGAGACGAGGAAAGATGTACAAGTGGAAAGCAGCCCCGTACAGGAAGAGCAGGAAAAGCTGAAATCTGTACAGCGGGCGGACGCAGCGGTGAAATCCATGAGCGATTTTACCAGTCCGGAAGATCTGTATCAGGAACTGATCTCCAGTGTGAGAAAATATCATCCATCCGCAGACATTTCCATGATACAGAAAGCCTATGAGGTGGCCAGGGAAGCGCATAAGGATCAGAAGAGAAAATCGGGAGAGCCCTATATCATTCATCCCCTTTGCGTCGCTATCATCCTGGCGGATCTGGAACTTGACAAAGAGACCATTGTTGCAGGGCTTCTCCATGACGCTGTGGAGGATACCTGGATGACCTATGAGGAAGTGGAGAAGGAATTCGGTTCCGAGGTGGCCCTTCTTGTGGACGGGGTAACCAAGCTGGGACAGCTGAACTATTCCAAGGACAAGGTGGAGCTGCAGGCGGAGAATCTGCGGAAGATGTTTCTCGCCATGGCGAAGGACATCCGCGTGATCCTGATCAAGCTGGCGGACCGGCTGCACAACATGAGAACGCTCCAGTATATGAAGCCGGAAAAACAGCTGGAGAAAGCAAGGGAGACCATGGATATCTATGCCCCGATCGCCATGCGTCTCGGTATTTCAAAGATCAAGGTGGAGCTGGACGATCTGTCCCTGAAATATCTGAAACCGGAGGTTTACTATGATCTGGTGGACAAGATCGCTCTCCGCAAAAGTGAAAGAGAAGAATTCGTCAACAGTATCGTCCGCCAGGTAAAGCAGCACATGGACGACGCCGGGATCAAATCCCAGGTGGACGGAAGGATCAAGCATTTTTTCAGCATATACAAAAAGATGGTCAATCAGGACAAGACCATCGATCAGATCTACGACCTTTTTGCCGTGCGTATCCTTGTGGATACGGTGAAAGACTGCTACGGCGCCCTGGGCGTTATCCACGAGATGTACAAGCCCATCCCGGGCAGGTTCAAGGATTATATCGCCATGCCGAAGCCCAATATGTATCAGTCTCTTCATACGACGCTGATCGGGCCCAACGGACAGCCCTTTGAGATCCAGATCCGTACTTACGAGATGCACAAGACGGCGGAATACGGTATCGCCGCCCACTGGAAATATAAGGAGTCTTCCGACGGCAAGGTGCCGGTTGGAAAACAGGAGGAAGAGAAGCTTAACTGGCTGCGCCAGATCCTGGAGTGGCAGAGAGACATGTCTGACAACAGAGAGTTTATGAGCCTTCTGAAGAATGACCTGAATCTGTTTGCGGACAATGTATACTGTTTTACGCCTCAGGGCGATGTGAAAACTCTTCCCACAGGTTCCACCCCCATAGATTTTGCCTATTCGGTACACAGCGCGGTGGGAAACAGAATGGTGGGCGCCCGTGTGAACGGGAAACTTGTGCCTATTGAGTACGAGATCCAGAACGGAGACCGTATCGAGATCATTACGTCCCAGAATTCCCAGGGACCCAGCCGCGACTGGCTGAAGCTGGTGAAGAGTACCCAGGCGAAAAACAAGATCAATCAGTGGTTCAAAAAGGAACTGAAAGAAGACAATATTCTCAAAGGCAAGGAAATGCTTGCCCAGTATGCAAAGACCAAAGGGTACAAGATCGGAAATTATATGAAGAATCAGTACCTGGACGTGGTAATGCATAAATACGGTTTCCGCGACTGGGATTCCGTTCTGGCAGCCATCGGACACGGCGGACTTAAAGAGGGCCAGGTGTTCAATAAACTGCTGGAGGCCTATGAGAAAGAAAACAAAAAGAAGATTACAGATGAGGAAGTACTGGAGGCTGCGGCGGAGGCTCAGGAGAAGCTCCATATCGCCAAATCCAAGGGCGGCATTATCGTCAGAGGTATCCATGATGTGGCGGTGCGTTTTTCCAAGTGCTGCAGTCCGATCCCGGGCGACGAGATCGTGGGCTTCGTCACCAGAGGACGGGGGATCACCATCCACCGTACCGACTGTGTTAACGTCCTGAATATGTCCGAAGCGGACAGGACCAGGCTGATCGAGGCGGAATGGCAGGAGACTGACAGCCGCGCCGCGGAGAAATATACGGCAGAACTTCAGATCTACGCGAATAACCGTACAGGACTTCTTGTTGATCTTGCGAAAATATTCACGGAACGGAAGATCGATCTTAAGAATATCAACAGCCGTATCAGCAAGCAGGATAAGGCGACGATCTCCGTAAGCTTTGAGGTGGGCAGCAAAGAGGAACTTGCTTCCCTTGTAGAGAAGATCCGCCAGGTGGAAAGCGTTCAGGATGTAGAGCGTACTACCGGCTGATCTGGTACAGAAAGGAACGGATATGAATAATCTGGAATTACAGAAATGCACCCTCGGTCCGGTGATGACCAACTGCTATTTCCTGAAGAACAGGGAGACAGGCGAGATGCTGATCGTGGATCCCGGAGACAGTCCGGAAACTGTCATCGCCAAAGTGCGGGAGATGCAGGGGAAGCCTGTGGGCATTCTTCTGACCCACGGACATTTTGACCATATACTTGCCGTAGAAGAAGTGAAGAAAGAATTCGGCATTTCCGTCTATGCGTGGGAAAAAGAAGCTTCCACACTGGAAAAACCCATGGCGAACCTTTCCGCATATCAGGGCAGAGCCTGTTCCCTGAAGGCGGATGTAGAGCTTTCGGATCTCCAGGAGTTTGAAGCGGCCGGATTCACTGTTAGGATGATCGGGACGCCGGGACATACGGAGGGGAGCTGCTGCTATTATCTGAAGGATGAGGGCGTGCTTTTCAGCGGCGATACACTGTTCCACGGATCGGTGGGACGGACGGACTTCCCGGGAGGAAGCACCGCGGAGATCGTCCGGAGCCTTCACAGGCTTCTGGATATGCTTCCCGAGGAGACAGAGGTTTATCCGGGGCATGACAGTTCCACTACCATCGGATACGAAAAGAGGTATAATCCCTTTGTTTAAAATCAGTATTTTATTTCTGGACAGAGAATTTGAACATGATATTTATGAACTGATCCGTGCTTTTTATCCGGAAAGCGAGATCAACGTCTCTTATACGCGCGAAGAACAGGACGCTGTAAGCGGAGATCTCTGTTTCCGGGTAGAAAAACAGGATCAAAACTGTCTGATCCATTACGACAGTGAAGAGCGCAGAGGTGTGATCAGCGCGGAATTCATACAGGGGCAGTCTTCGGATGCCCTTCTTTGCTGTAAGGATCCCCATGAGATACGAAAAGAAAATAAAGACACGATAAAGTATGCCCTCTATCAGCTTCTGGTGAAACTTACAGGAAGAACGCTTCCCTGGGGAAACCTTACCGGGATCCGGCCGGCCAAGCTGGCGATGGGCATGATCGAATCGGGAATGAAGAATACCGAAGCGGCGAAAGAAATGCGGGAACGCTATCTGGTCAGCCCGCAGAAGACAGCCCTTGCCATTACCATAGCCAACAGGGAGAGGGAGATCCTGAAAGATATCGATTATGAAAACGGGTACAGCCTTTATGTGGGGATTCCCTTCTGTCCCAGCATCTGCCTGTACTGTTCTTTCAGCTCTTATCCGCTGAAGCAGTGGAAAGACCGTGTGGATCTGTATCTGGACGCCCTTGTAAAAGAAATTCAGGTGGTTTCCCGGATGATGAAAGCAAAGGGCCGCGTCCTTGATACCATCTATATCGGCGGAGGAACGCCAACCACACTAGAGCCGGATCAGCTGAAACGCCTTTTTGACGCGCTGGAGGACTCCTTCGGTTTTGACGGACTTGCGGAGTTTACAGTGGAGGCGGGGCGCCCGGACAGCATTACGGCAGAAAAACTTGCGATGATCCGGAACTATCCCGTGACCAGGATTTCTGTGAATCCCCAGACCATGAACCAGGAGACTCTGGATATCATCGGCAGACGGCATACTGTCCAGGAGACCAGACAGGCCTTCCTTCTGGCGAGAGAGCATGGATTTGACAATATCAATATGGACCTGATCGTCGGCCTTCCGGGAGAAGATATCTCCATGGTGGAAAATACGCTGAGGGAGATCCGGGAACTCGCGCCGGACAGCATGACAGTTCATTCCCTCGCGGTGAAGCGCGCCGCCAGGCTGAATATTTTTAAAGACCAATATCAGGAGATGACTTTTGAAAATAACCAGCAGATCATGGATCTTACCATGAAGACCGCGTACGAAATGGGAATGGGACCCTATTATCTGTACCGCCAGAAGAACATGAAGGGAAATTTTGAAAATGTAGGCTATGCAAAGGTTGACAAAGCCGGCATTTACAATATACTAATTATGGAGGAAAAACAGCCCATCATAGCGGTGGGCGCCGGCGGATCCTCCAAGCTGGTCCATGACCGGGGAAAACGGATAGAGCGTGTGGAAAACGTAAAAGACGTATGGAACTACATTACCCGTATTGACGAGATGATCGAACGAAAGAGAGCAGGTATAGAAGCCTGGCTGTAAGAGATGGGGAGGTGTACACCTTGGGAGCGGCACGCATAGATGCGGTGAGAGCGACGGAGAGGATCCTGGAATTCGACCTTTCTGTTGAACTGAATCACGGAATTGTTGTGAGCAACCTGGCGTATGCAGTGGCTTCAGAGATGGGACTGGAAGAAAGTGTCTGTTATGAGCTGGCAATCGCCGGAATGCTTCATGATATCGGGAAGCTGAAGCTTACCGGATATATCGACGGGAGAGAGCAGGATCCTCTTCTGATCGAGGAACTGAAATATGTGCGCATGCATTCCACTCTGGGATACGAGGAACTGAAAGGACAGGGGTATTCTGATTTTGTCCTGGAAAGTATCCTTTATCACCATGAGAATTATGACGGAAGCGGTTATCCCTCGAATCTTGCCGGAGAGGAGATTCCTCTGGGTGCGAGGATACTGAGGGTGTGCGATGTGTTTGCGGCGCTCAGCTCCGACCGGCCTTACAGGAGCGCTTTTGACATACATACGGTCATGGAGCTGATGATCGACGAGATCAAGAATTTTGATATGGAAATTTTCCTCGCTTTTCAGCGGGTGATACATAATACAAGAATAGCAGGAGGTCCAAATGGCGTTAAAGAAAAAACCGGTAACCGGTATGAAGGACATTTTACCAAAAGAGATGGAAATCCGTAATTATGTGATGAACATGATCCGTGAGACATACGGGAAATTCGGCTTTTCCTCAATCGAAACACCCTGTGTGGAACACATTGAGAATCTTTCCAGCAAGCAGGGCGGAGAAAATGAGAAACTGATCTTCAAGATCCTGAAAAGAGGAGAGAAACTGAAACTTGATACCGCGAAAGAGGAAGGAGACCTTGTGGATTCCGGCCTGCGTTACGATCTGACAGTGCCTCTTTCCCGATATTATTCCAACAATGCCAACGAGCTTCCGGCTCCTTTCAAGGCATTGCAGATGGGTAACGTGTGGAGAGCGGACCGTCCCCAGAGAGGACGTTTCCGTCAGTTTATGCAGTGCGATATCGATATCCTGGGCGAGCCTACTTACCTTGCGGAGATCGAACTGGTGCTGGCTACCACAACGCTCCTTGGAAAACTGGATTTTCATAATTTCACGATCCGCATCAACGACAGGAAGATCCTGAAGGCCATGGCCCAGTACAGCGGTTTTCCGGAAGAAAGTTTCGACACTGTATTTATCATTCTGGACAAAATGGACAAGATCGGCCTGGAGGGAGTTGCGGCGGAACTTGAAAAAGAAGGATTTTCAAAGGAAAGCATCGACACCTATCTTGGACTTTTCCGCGAGGTTACAGGGGACATCCAGGGCGTACGCTATCTGAAAGATAAACTGAAGGACGTTCTTGCTCCGGAGGTGGCGGAGGACCTGGAAACCATCATCACTTCTGTTGACGCTGTGAAGACGGCTGATTTCCGGATCGCCTTTGATCCCACTCTTGTGCGCGGAATGTCCTATTACACAGGACCGATTTTTGAGATCGCGATGGACGAGTTCGGCGGTTCTGTGGGAGGCGGCGGACGGTACGACGAGATGATCGGCAAATTTACCGGCCAGAACACCTCTGCCTGCGGTTTTTCCATTGGTTTTGAAAGAATCGTCATGCTTCTTCTGGAAAGAGGATACGAGGTTCCGGGAACAGCAGAGAAGAAAGCCTTCCTCATAGAGAAAAACATGCCGGCGGACAAACTTCTCACAATCCTGAAACAGGCTGAAGAGGAGAGAAGCCGCGGCGTACAGGTGAACCTTTCCATTATGAAGAAGAATAAGAAATTCCAGAAAGAACAGATGGCCGCGGAAGGCTATACGGAATTTGTAGAATTTTTCCGCGACAGAGTATAACAGGTATATAACGAAAAAGGAGACACAAGCAATGGCTGAAAGTATGAAGGGACTGCACAGAACCTGCCGCTGTGCGGAAGTGACAAAGGAAATGACCGGCAGCAGTATCACGTTGATGGGATGGGTGCAGAAAGCCCGCAACAAAGGCGGTATCGTATTTGTCGACCTGAGAGACCGCTCCGGGATCATGCAGCTGATCTTTGAGAACGGCAGCATCGATGAAGCCGGATTTGAAAAAGCCGGAAAGCTGAGAAGTGAATTTGTGATCGCTGTAACCGGCGTGGTAGAGAAACGAGGCGGAGCGGTGAACGAACATCTTGCCACAGGCGAGCTGGAGCTGCGCGTAAATTCTCTGCGGGTGCTTTCTGAATCAGAAGTGCCGCCCTTCCCCATTGAGGAGAACAGCAAGACAAAAGACGAGATCCGTCTGAAATACCGTTATCTGGATCTGAGAAGGCCGGATCTTCAGAGAAATATCATGCTGAAGAGCAAAGTGGCAATGCTTACCAGAAAATTCTTCGCGGACGAAGGATTCCTGGAGATCGAGACTCCCATGCTGGGAAAGAGCACTCCGGAAGGCGCGCGGGATTATCTGGTGCCCTCCAGAATCCATCCCGGATGTTTCTACGGACTGCCCCAGTCTCCCCAGCTGTACAAACAGCTTCTGATGTGTTCCGGTTATGACCGCTATATCCAGATCGCCCGTTGTTTCCGGGATGAAGACCTCCGCGCGGACCGTCAGCCGGAATTCACCCAGATCGACATGGAGCTTTCTTTCGTGGATGTGGACGATGTTATTGATGTGAATGAAAGATTTCTGGCATATCTTTTCAAAGAAGTGCTGGATGTGGACGTGAAGCTTCCGATCCAGAGGATCACATGGCAGGAAGCCATGGACCGTTTCGGGTCTGACAAACCGGATATGCGTTTCGGTATGGAGCTTCATGATGTAAGCGAAGTTGTGAAGGACTGCGGATTCGCGGTATTTAAAGGCGCCCTTGAGGCAGGCGGAAGCGTCCGCGGCATCAACGCCGAGGGACAGGGTTCCATGCCCCGCAAGAAGATCGACAAGCTGGTGGAGTTCGCAAAAGGATACGGCGCGAAAGGCCTCGCCTATATCGCCATTGCGGAAGACGGGACCAGGAAGTCCTCTTTCGCGAAATTCATGACCGATGAAGAAATGGACGGACTTGTAAGCGCCATGGACGGAAAGCCGGGAGACCTGCTTCTCTTTGCCGCCGACCGCAACAAAGTTGTTTATGATGTGCTCGGCGCGCTCCGTGTGGAACTGGCAAAACAGATGGAGCTCCTGGACAAGAACGAATACCGTTTCGTATGGGTGACAGAATTCCCGCTGCTGGAGTGGAATGAAGAAGAGAACAGATTTACAGCCATGCATCACCCCTTCACCATGATGATGGACGAGGATATCCCTCTTCTGGATACAGATCCCGGTAAAGTGCGGGCGAAAGCCTACGATATCGTGCTGAACGGAAATGAGATCGGAGGCGGAAGCGTCAGGATCCATCAGAACGATATCCAGGAGAAGATGTTCGAGATGCTGGGCTTCACAAAAGAAGCCGCTTACGAACAGTTCGGTTTCCTTCTGAACGCATTCAAATACGGCGTTCCCCCTCACGCGGGACTTGCCTATGGACTTGACCGTCTGGTGATGCTCATGGCCAAAGTGGACAGCATCCGTGACGTGATCGCGTTCCCCAAGGTAAAAGACGCTTCCTGTCTGATGACAGAATCTCCCAGCAGGGTGAGCCAGGCGCAGTTGGAAGAACTCGGACTGGAGACAGCCGCAGAAGCGGAGGAATAACAAAGCATAACACAAAACAAAAAGAGCACAGCCGGAACTGTTTCGCGGCTGTGCTCTTTGTTTTACCATGGATTCAGGAGATCACTCCTCATAGGAAGAAGCATCTTCTTCATAAGAATCGTCTTCGCTGTATTCTTCTTCTGAACCGTCCTCATATCCGTCCATATCTTCCGCGACAGGAGTGCTGACAAGATTGCCGAAAATTCCGGAACTTAATGACTGGCTTTCGTCTGTCAGTTTCCAGGATACCCCGTCGTTGATAAGATAAAAAGATACCGGAGAGGTTACAGTGGCCGTGTTTTCTTCAATGTTCTTCAGAAGAAGTTCCAGAGAATGTTCATACCGCTTCTGGGAACCGTCAATTACGGCATCCGGTGAATTCAGGTATTCGGTCAGTTCATTCTGATATGTCTCCAGGATCGTACTGCTGTCAAAAGTTGTAAGCTCTGTATTTACAGTGGCTTTGTAACTCTGAATATCAGAACCGGAGATTTTAAAATCAAAATTATTGTGGACCTGTTCTACCAGAGCGGCGGCAATGGAACTCTTGGCTTCATCGGAAGTATTGAGAAGGCTTTCGATGCCCAGATAGTTGCTCATCTGATTCAGATCCATGGTTTTCAGGGTGTTTAAATAGACGGTCAGTGTTTCCTCCGGTGTAAGAAGGTCACTGTCAGACAGATATGTCATAAGACCGCCGACAAGATTATTTTCCAGATCGTATGTCCGGACGATTTCCCATTCTTCGGTGTCTGTGCCTGTGTTCTTAAGTTCCATACTGCAGTCTGTTTCCACAGTATCGTATTCTCTGTTCTTAAGAAGATCATTTAAGATCAGGTACCGGGATTCCAGAGAATCAGGATTCTCATCGGAACCGGAAGCAGCACTCAGGATAGCATCTTCCAGATGCGCGGTGTCGTAATCTTTCGCCAGAGCCTTCGTATCAAGCGTAGAGAGCTTTAATCTGGCAGTTGCCGACATTTTATCTTGACCGACGTCGATTTCGAGGATCTTGTAATCAAAATCCTTGAAAAATAAAGAAAAGACTTCTTCTACTTCATCAGAAAGTTCAGCTTTTCCTTTGACGTCCGGAAACAGTTCTTCGTAGGCAACATACTTATGAACGGTGTCAGAATCGAGATTTTTTAAAAGGTTCAGCTCATTTGTGATGACTCCTTCCACATCTGTCTTATCCACGTGGGAACAGCCGATACAGACAGTAACGGCGAGGATGAGCAGAAGGAAGGGAATCCATGCTTTTGCCATCTTCATAAGTTTCTTTCCTTTCCAAAATATTCTTTTCTATTCTACCAGATAATGCCCGAAAAGTCAAAAAAACGGAAATTTCACGGCTTTTTTCTAAATAAAACGTGAAAAAAATGTGAAAATAACGGCTGCTTCTGGCCGGGACTTTTCTTTTACGTTATAATCTGATATGATAATAGGATCAGAAACAAGGAACAGATAAGACCTTATGCTCGGGAGAGGTGAGGAAGCGGCGCGGATATGTCCGCCTGTGCAGGAGGTTGTATAATATTATGAAAAAACGTATCTTAATCCTTTTGGGAATAATTATAATCGCGGGGGCTGCGGCAGGCGTATGCTGGAAACTGGGAGTGTTCGGCGGCGGCAGCGACAGCGGACCCGCGGCTTATGTATCTCAGGTGAGTGAGATCACTGGCGACGTTGCCGGCGTGTCAAACAGATATGCCGGAGTCGTGGAGCCTCAGGAGACGGTGGAGGTAGAGCTTGAGAGCGGAAGAACCGTAAAAGAAGTCCAGGTGGAAACCGGGGAAGAGGTAAAGCAGGGCCAGCTCCTGTTTGAGTATGACCTGAGCAGTATCCAGGAAGATCTGGCAGAAAGCCAGCTGGAACTGGACAGACTGAAAAATGAAGCGGCCAGTCTGACAGAACAGATAGCCACCCTGGAAAAAGAAAAAAAGAAAGCGTCCCAGGACTCCCAGCTTTCCTATACAATAGAAATTGAAACAAACCGGATGAACCTGAAAAAAAATGAATATGATCAGAAAAGCAAGCAGGCAGAAATCACGAAACTTCAGAATGCCACAGGAAACACGGAAGTCAGAAGTTCTATTGACGGCGTGATCCAGAAGATAGATACTTCCCAGCTGACTACAGACGACGGAGACAGCCTGGATTCCGCTGTGGATTATTCCATGCTTTCCGGGGATGATTCCAGTCATGCGTTTATAACGATCTTAAGTACCAGCGCATACAGGATCAAAGGTACGGTAAATGAGATGAATGTGGGCAATATTATCGAAGGTTCTCCTGTGATTATCCGGTCCCGTGTGGATGAAGATGAGATCTGGCGGGGAACTATGGGTACTGTGGACAGAGACAGCGCCAATACGGAAGACAGCAGTTCCATGTATTACGGTATGGTAGACACCAGCGGATCGCAGACGTCATCCAGTACATATCCGTTTTATGTGCATCTGGACTCTTCAGACGGTCTGATGCTGGGGCAGCATGTATATATTGAGATGGATGAGGGCCAGGAGGACAAAAAAGAGGGTCTGTGGCTCAGTGAATTTTATATTGTGGATGCAGCTACCGACAGTCCTTACGTATGGGCTGCAGATGAAGACAAAAAGCTGGAGAAGCGTCCGGTCATCCTGGGTCAGTATGATGAAACACTGGGAGAATATGAGATTGCCGACGGTCTGACCAAGAATGATTATATTGCATTTCCGTCCGATACACTGACGGAGGGAATGGCGACGACTGTCAGCAGCGCAGCTCAGACAGAAAGCGTGGAGATGGTCCCTGTTGACGACGGTATGAGTTCCGGAGATGCTGTCATGGATGACGGAATGATGATGGACGACGGAATGATGATGGACGATGGAATGACGATGGATGACGGAATGACGATGGATGACGGTACGATGACGGACGACGGCATGATGATGGAAGATGATATGCTTCTGGACGACACGGGAATGCCGGAGGACGGGATGATCGTAGACGATACGGCTTCCGGCTGGGATGACGTGGCTGACGATACAGGAATGACGGACGCTGACGCATCCATGGCAGCCGGCGGAGACGAAATGTTTGACGATTCCCAGATGTCAGACGGGACAATTCTTGACGACGAGCTGGTGCCTCTGGAATAGGGGAGTACGGAACAGATGCACTATCAGACAGTATAACAGAACACGGAGGCGGAAATGATTCTTGAACTGAAGGGGATATATAAAGAATATCAGCAGGGCAAAATGAAGGTACCTGTGCTGAAAAATGTGGATTTCTCCATGGAAGAAGGGGAATATGTGGCCATTATGGGGCCTTCCGGCTCCGGCAAGACCACACTTATGAATATTATCGGCTGTCTCGATCAGGCAACGGAGGGGAGCTTTATCCTGGACGGGCAGGATATCCGTTCCTGTTCAGAGAATACGATGTCGGACATACGCCTGAATAAGATCGGCTTTGTATTTCAGAGCTTTCATCTCCTTTCCAGGCAGTCTGCCCTGGCAAATGTGGAGATGCCGCTGAATTATGCAAAGGTGCCCCGGAAAGAAAGGAGAGAGAGGGCGCTGAAGGCGCTTGACAGAGTGGGACTTTCCGACAGAGTGAATTTCCGGCCGAATCAGCTTTCCGGCGGGCAGATGCAGAGAGTTGCCATTGCCAGAGCGATCGTGAATAATCCGAAGATCCTTCTGGCGGATGAACCCACAGGTGCGCTGGACAGTAAATCAGGGGCACAGGTGATGGAACTTTTCCAGAAGCTGAATGATGAGGGAGTTACCGTTCTGATGATCACCCATGATCCGGATATCGCAGCTCACGCCAAACGCGTGGTGCTGATCCGCGACGGTGAGCTGACAGAAAAAGGGGTGAATAAATGAGTAAGATAAAGATTGCTGTCATTGGCGTCCTGACTACAGCGCTGGTTGTAAGCGGAGCGGCCGGCGGAATACTGTACTACAGGAATTCCAGACAGGATACAGTCCCGGTGGTGAGCGTGGACAGTATTGCTACAGATTATTATACAGATGAAATGATGCTGGAAGGCAACATTGTTACCAATGTAACTCAGAACATCAATGTAGATAAAGACATGATCATTGATGAACTGTATGTGTCTGAGGGAGATTCTGTAAAGGAAGGGGATCCCCTTATCTCCTTTGACATGACCCTTGTACAGATGGAACTGAATATAGCGCGGCTTAAGCAGCAGCAGCTGGAGCAGGATCTCAGCAAGGCGCAGAAACGTCTTACCAGCCTGAAAAACGGCGGTCCGATAGATGAGATACTGAATGATTCCTCACTCCTGGAGACTTCCGGAGTAAGTGTCTCCACATCAGATGACATGGAGGAGATAGACGACGATCTTGCCTATGCGGGCGGGAATGTCCAGGGGACTTATCTGGCGGCGGTCATGCGCCCGATCCTGGCAGCTGCCGGACTTTTTGGCGACGGAACAGGAAATGATTTTTCAGGAGGTACACAGGCTGCCGGCGATGAGAATGCAGGCACGGATTTCGCCGGACAGCAGGGAGCACAGCAGACAGAATCTCCGGAAATCACGGAAACTCCGAATTCCGGTTTTACGGATCAGGAGGGATCCGGCGAGAGTACAGGCGGAGAAGGAGATATCACAGCTGATCCGGGCGAAGAGAAACCGGACTCTGGCGAAAATGATCCGGGTATGGAACCTACCCCGACGCCCAGTCCCGCGCCTTCCGGCGATCCTGCGGACAACGTGGAGATCATAGATACGGATCCGCAGGAAAAAACAGACGACCTCACTGATGGTGAACCGGAGTTTTATCAGAAGATAGACGCGGACACAGAACCTTTTACCGGAACGGGAACAGAAGAGGATCCTTTTGTTTTTCTCTGCAGTTCGGCGAAAGGCAAAGTCGTTGTCACCGGCGCTTTTCTCAACAAAATGGCCGGATTTCTGGAAGACGGGACGAAGGAATTCGGTTTTAACGGCTATTGGTATCAGCTGGAATTCCATTTAAATGATACTGTTACGAATTTTCAGGACAGAAAAGAATCCTGCACAGGATATTATCTTATAGACGGCAGTCTGCTTGAAAGCATGGCCGACGAATTCTCGGAAGTGGAGTTTACTCTTGACGGCGCATCGCAGTATGAAGAGGATCTTCCTTATCTGGACGGAGGTTATGATCCGGGAGGAAGCGGAGAAGATCTGACTCCTTCCATGTCAAGAGAAGAGGCGATCAAAATACAGGAAACAAGAATAGAGAGCCTGAAACTTGACATCCGCGAAAGCGAGATCTCAATCGGTAAACTGGAGAAAAAAGTCCAGAATGAAGTGATCTACAGCAGACTGGACGGAACGGTTGCGAATGTAGGGGATCCGGACACCGGAACATCTGACGGCAGTTCCTTTATGAGCATTAAAAGTAAAGAAGGCTACTATGTGCGGGGAACAGTCAGTGAACTTATGCTGGATCAGGTGACTGAGGGAACGATCCTGAACTGTTCAGGAAGCAGCGGTAGTTTTGAGGCCGAGGTTGTGGATGTTTCTGAATATCCGGTAAATTCCAGCAGCTATATGGGAACGGGTAATCCGAATGCATCTTACTATACATACAGCGCGACGATTCTTGGCAATGCCGAAGTCTCAGAGGACGACTGGCTTTCAGTAACGCTTCAGAATCAGGAAAGCGCATCCGGCGCCATTGTTCTGGACCGGGCGTTTGTGCGGTCAGACAACGGTGTGTACTATGTATACAAAGATGTTAACGGCGTGCTTGCCAGACAGGAACTTACTACCGGCGGCAATGTGAACGGTGGATACAGTGTACTGATCACGGGCGGACTTTCCAGGGAGGATAAAATTGCCTTCCCATATGGGGATACTGCCCGAGAAGGCATAAAAACAAAAGACAGTACACTGGAAGAACTGTACGGATACTAGAAGAAAGGCGGAAATTTTATGCTTGAAAATTTAAGGATATCCATTCAGGGAATCTGGTCGCATAAAATGCGTTCTTTTCTGACCATGCTGGGTATCATTATCGGAATCGCTTCCATTATTGCCATTGTCTCTACGATCAAAGGCACAAGTGAACAGATCAAAGAGGATCTGATCGGGGCGGGAAATAATACGGTGACGATCAGTCTGTATGACGGCGATACCACATATGACGCGGAATATGGAATGAGCAGCAGTTCGCCTCCGATTCTGACAACGGAGCAGAAGGAAGAAGTTATGGATATGGAGCATGTGGAAAATGCCACATTCTTTTACACCAGGACCTATTCCAGCAGTATATATTATCAGAATTCTGCTTTTCAGGGAGGAACTATTTACGGGATCGATATGAACTATCTGGATACCTGCGGGTACATGGTCCAGTCGGGACGCGGATTTATCCGGAAAGATTACGACGATCTGAGAAAAGTTGCCCTGGTAGACTCCAATGCGGCGGAGAATCTCTTTGCAGGCGAAGACCCGGTGGGCAAAACAATAGAGATAGGCGGAGAACCGTTTGTTGTGGTAGGCGTTGTACGTCTGAATGACAGTTATCAGCCCAACATTGAAGATATCAATGAATTTTATGAATATTATCAGACGGTTATCGGAACAGTGATGATCCCCAGTGACTGCTGGCCGATTGCATTTAAGTTTGATGAGCCTGAGAACGCGGTGATCCGTGCGGATTCCACCGATAACATGAGCAAGGCGGGAAATGACGCGGCCAGTATCCTGAACCAGGGGATTGGGGAGGAATCCAGCTTCAAATACAGGGCGGATGATGTAATGGAACGTGTGAGGAGCCTTCAGCAGCTCAGTGAAAGCACGAACCAGCAGCTTCTGTGGATCGCCAGTATTTCTCTTCTGGTAGGCGGTATCGGCGTAATGAACATTATGCTCGTCTCCGTAACAGAGAGGACCAGTGAGATCGGTCTGAAGAAAGCGATCGGAGCGAGAAAAAAAGTTATACTGTTTCAGTTCCTTACGGAAGCGTCCATGCTTACCAGTATTGGAGGCGTCATCGGCGTGATCTCGGGAATCGCCCTTTCCAGGGTGGTCGCCCAGGTTTCCGGAGCGCCTACGGCGATCAGCGTTCCCGCTATCATAGGATCGGTGCTGTTTTCCATGCTGATCGGCGTGGTATTCGGTCTGCTGCCCTCTGTAAAGGCGGCAAACCTGAATCCGATCGACGCTCTGCGCAGCGAGTAATGATCACTTCAGAGGCAGGCGCAGCGTGAATACAGCTCCTCCTTCGGGAGCGTCGGACACGGTAAGGCTTCCTTTGTGGAGAAGGGCGATTTCCCGGGCGATACAAAGCCCCAGCCCGAAATGCTGTTTGTCGTTGCGGGAATTATCGGAACGGTAAAACCGTTGAAATACAGATTCTTTTTCGGAATCCGGGATACCGGGACCGTTGTCAGTCACAGAGATGGCAGCGGCTCCCGGTTCTTTTTTCAGGGAAAGGGAGATTTTCCCGCCCTCGGGCACGTAACTCAGCGCGTTATCCAGAAGGACAGACAGCAGCTGAGCGATTTTGTCGGAGTCCAGCATTATGGGGGCGAAGGGTTCATCCGGGAGGGAAATGTCAGATTTCATCCCTTTTTCCCGCATCAGCGGTTCATATTTCTCATACGTCTCCAGGAGGAGGGTATCCGGTTCACATGGCTTCAGATCCAGTTTCCATGTATGATTGTCGGCTCCGGAGAGAGACAGCATATCCTGGATCAGCCGCGCCATCCTGTCGCATTCTTTCAGCGACATATGGATAAATTCCTCAACCTGCGCCGGGGAAGCTGCCGGAACCGCGGAGAGCCCGGAGCGGATCACGGCCAGAGGGGAGCGGAGCTCATGAGATGCGGCGGCGATAAAGGCGGTCTGTTCTCTCCGGCTTTTTTCCAGAGGGCGGATCATTCTGCCGGTAAAAAACCAGGAAAATACAATGACAGCGGCAATACCGGCAAGTACGGCAGCGCCGAAGGCGAGCCGCTGCATATTTAACTGTGCCTGAAGCCCGGACAGCGGGTAGAGAATGATCATACTCAATACGCCGCTTCCGTGCGGGATCAGGGCGGTGCAGGCATAGTAGCCGGCAAACCGGAAGTCGGCGCTTCTGGTAAGCTTCTGATCCGGACTGAAGTTCTCCAGATCAAGACCGCAGGTGTCCCGGGAAAGGGCTGCCGCCTGATGGAAAGCTCTGGAATCTCCGGTATGGCCGATGAGTTTATAAAAATAGAGGGGTTCTCCGTTGTCCCGGATCTGTATGCGGATTTTGTTTGTATCCATCACAGTCTGCAGCCATCGGTGGGAGATCGCGTTCTGTTCTTCCAGATGGGTGATGCAGGTCTGCGCGTTATTGAGAAAAGAGACGTAGCTGTTTTTTCTGGCGGAAGATTCCGCGATCATGAGACAGGCAAAAGCCATTCCGATAAGAATGGCGCTGGTGATCAGAGCGGAAAAAACAGTCATCTGGATATGGAGTTTTCGGAACATGGCAGAGCCCTCCAGTTTTTTGTATTTTACATATTATAGCACGGATTTCTCTACGGAATCTCTAAAGAATCTTTAAAAAGGATTAGAGATTGTTTAAAGATTAAGCTGTTATGATGGGAAAACCAGATGGAAAGGCAGACTGTTTTTCTGACAGGCTGCCTGAGAACTATATCAACAGCAGGAGGAAACAGAATGATAAGACGTCATATATGGAAACAGGGACCGGCCGCTGTAATGGCAGTAACGCTGGCTTTTGCCGGTATTATGGGGATGACCGGATGCAGTGTGGAGAATACGGAAAACGGAAGCGGTGATTCGGAGCGCAGTTCAGGATCAGCAAACGCCGGTTCAGAAGAAAATTCCGAAAACGCCGCTATGGGGCGGTATCTTGAGGAAGATGTTTCTGTCCCGGAAAACTGTGAGCAGCTTCTGGCCATGCGGTTTCTGGAAGACGGCGCGCTCAGAGTCTGCTACACTGATGAAAACTATATGTTTTATTATGCGGATTCCCGGGACGGCGGCGCATCCTGGAGTGAAGGGATTTCCCTGCTTGCGCAGACCGGGCTTGACGGCGATGTTTTCAGTGTGAGTTATCCCCAGCTTTCCGGAGACGGAGGAATTTTTCTTACAGTGACAAACAGCGAAGAACAGGATCTGGAGAGCGGTGAATATGGACTTCATCTTTACTATATCGATCCTGAGGGAAAAGCCGGAGAACTTCCGGGGTCGTCAGAGCTTGTCGGAGACGGTTATGTGACAGAAGCGAAGTTTACGGATCAGGGCACCATTATCCTGAACCTGAGGGGCAGAGGTCTGGCGGAAGTGAATCTCGCAGACGGCAGTGTGAAAGCAGAATATGAAAAAGGAACCTTCGTGAATTATTTTACAGTAGACAGGAACCGTCTGATCACTGTGACAGATACGCTTCACTATTATGATCTGGAAACCGGAGAACCTGTGGAGGACGCCGAGGCGCTGACGGAGAAGATCACTGCGGATGAAAGTAACCTGCAGCTTTCCAGCACGACTTCTTTTCCCGTGGTATTTGCGGAGGGAGACGAGGAGGACAGCCTGTTTTTCGCGGAAAGAGACGGACTTTACCGCTATTCTTTTGGCGGCAGTATCGTGGAACAGGTGATAGACGGAAGCCTGAACAGTATCGGTTCTCCCGATACGGCGCTTGTGAGCCTGGCGCGGAATGAAGAGGGGAATTTTTATCTTGCTTCCATGGACAGCGCCACAGGGAAGGGCAGGCTCCTGAAGTATGTGTATTCTCCGGATACGCCCGCTGTGCCGGATACGGAGCTGACGGTGTATTCTCTGAGAGAAAATTCCTATATGAGCCAGATCGCGGCTCTGTTTCAGAAGAAATATCCCGACATTTATCTGAATCTGGAAACAGGCATGAGCGAAGAGGACGCGGTGACCAGCACCGACGCCCTGAAAAACCTGAACACGGAGATCATGGCGGGAAACGGACCGGACGTGCTGATCCTGGACGGGATCCCGAGAGATACTTATACAGAAAAAGGTATGCTGGCGGATATCAGCGGTATTCTTGATAAAACAGAAGAGGCAGACGGATTGCTTCAGAATATCCGAAACGCCTATGTTGAGGAGGACGGCAGCCAGTATGTCATGCCGGTACGCTTCGCCATTCCTATGATCCAGGGAACCGCCGAAGATGTGGAAAATATAGTGGATCTTGAAACCCTGGCGGACGCGGCAGAAAAATACCAGTCCGAGTACAGCGAAAACTGTCTGCCCATGACAATGATGACATACGGATCGGAAGCTTTCCTTAAGGCTCTGGCGGATGTGAACGGACCGGCATGGCTGAAAAACGACGGGACATTGGATGAGAGCGCGGTGACAGAATATCTGACACAGGCAAACAGGATCTATCAGGCGGGAAAAGAAGGCGTGGACGCGCTGAGCAGGATGATGGAGGAGGCCGGAATGTCGGTATCCTATCTGAGCGACACCGATATGGATTTACTGAAAGAACTCAGCGGCAGCGCTATGTCTCTTCTCAGCGGCGCCTACAAACTGTCCGCCGGAAGACTTACATCTCCGGATGCGCTGGCGCTTGTCTCCAGTGTGGAAAAGACAGACAGCCGTTATCAGGACGCGCTGTGGAACGGTCAGGCAGAGAATTGCTTTATTCCTGTCCAGACTGTGGGGATCAGCGCCAAAGCCGGAGAGCCAGAGGCTGCGGAGAAACTGGTGGAATTCCTGTTCAGCCAGGAGGGGCAGAGAGCAGGAAGCTCAGCGGGATTCCCTGTGAATGAAACCGTCTACGACAGCGAGGAATACTGGGCGGTGGGTGATTCCGACGGACTTCTGGGAGTAATGGGTTCCAGCAACAATCAGACAGGAGAAACTGTAGAAATCAGTATCCGCCGCGCGGATGACGAGAAAACAGAAGAGATCAAAGCCCTCGGAAAGTCGCTGGTGACGCCTTCGGAGACGAATGAGATCATATTAAATGCAGTGGCAGAGGCAGGAGGGAAATATCTGAACGGAGAGATTGGACTGGAAGAAGCCGTGCGGGCAGCGCTGCAGGAGGTTAATCTCTATCTGGCCGAGTAGTCGGGGACAGATATCTGTTATTTTCACAGTTTTGCTATGCTCACAAAATCTATGAACCTCGGGCTATCGTTTGCGACATAACATTTTTCTTGCCGCTGCCTGTAGCAAAAACTGTCCTGATATCCGATGCCGCAACTCTTTTTTTGGCAAACGGTTCCATTTCTATTACAGATATCTGTTGAACCGATCAGAAAAAAGTGAAGAAGATGTTTTGTTATGAATAAACAGGATGCAGAGTAAAAATGCTGCGCTGCAGATAGTTGTCAGAGCGACATGGATTTTACGAGCATAGCGCAGTCCGCAGACCATCTGTGTGAGCGGAGCGAGTTTATGGTCTGCGGGCTGCAATCGGCGGCGGAGTAAAATCATGGAGCGAGACATATCTGCGGCGCAGCATTTTATCCTGCATCCGTAATACATACGAAACAGATATCTGGTACCATCACCCGATCTGATAACCAACCCCTCTTACAGTGCGAACACTCAAACCACTTTTTACGGTCTTCAGTCTCCGGCGGAGGAAATGGATATAGTTGTCCAGATTTCCCTCTTCCACATCGCTGTCCGGTCCCCATACGCGGTTCAGAAGCAGGGCTCTTGGCAGTGTCTGTTCGGGATTCCTGAGAAATATTTCCAGAAGATTTCCCTCACGGTTGGACAGCGTACATTCCGTGCCATTTCCGGACAGGCGGCGGGTGGCGGGGTCATAGGTGATATCCTCCAGTTTCAGGACAGGAGAGGAATCATAGGTTCCTGGCCGGCGGAGAAGGCAGTGGATGCGGGCGAGAAGCTCTTCGAAAGCAAAGGGTTTTACCATATAATCATCCGCGCCGCAGTTCAGTCCGGTCAGCTTGTCATTCAATTCTCCCAGAGCGGTCAGAAAGATCACAGGAGTTCGGATCCCGCGTTTCCTTGCTTCTTTCAGAAGCGTGATCCCATCCATGTGAGGAAGCATCCGGTCGAGGATTACCAGATCATGGATACCGTCTTCCATGTAGTACAGTCCTTCCTCTCCGTCGTGACAGACGTCGACAGAAAAACCTTCCTGTCTCAGACTGAAAGATACGGTTTCACAGAGATCTTTATCATCTTCTATCATTAAAATATTCATATCGTCCCTTTCCGGATCGGCAGTTTTAATGTAAACACATTGCCGTGTCAAATCGCTGATCCTGATATTACAATATATCATATTAGTAAAAAAATCTTTAAAATGTCTCTAAAATATTCTGTATATTACCTCTATTTCTTCTTCTGCGTCAATCCCGTAAATTGTAAATTTCAGCTAAACTTCTTCCGTGATCTGCTTTCCGGCGCTTTCGGTATTTAGAGATTTCCTAGAGATTCCCCTGTTATCCTTATATCAGATGCGGGATGACTCCTGCTGTGCGGATGTGTGCAGAGAGGGAGTTCTCCGGAACAGATAAGGAAGTGCGTCTGACTTGAACAGCAGAAAACGTGAATTAAAAGGATTTTTGTTTCTCCTTCCCAGCCTGATCGGGGCGGGGATATTCTGGATGATCCCTTTCGGCGATGTGGTGAGGAGATCTTTTTTCAGTGCAGTGAGCGGGACTTTTACCGGATGGAAAAATTATGCCACGGTAATGGAAAACCAGGCTTTTCGCCTGGCCGCAGGAAATACGCTGCGCTTTTTTGCCGTATGTATCCCCATTCTGGTGGTTTTATCCCTTTTGATCGCCGTTCTTTTGACAAAAAGAAAAAGAGGGATGCAGCTTCTGAAAAGCATGTTCCTTCTTCCTATGGCAATTCCCGTTGCCTCTGTGGTGATTCTCTGGAAGGTACTGTTTCATGACCAGGGACTTCTGAATCATCTGCTTTCGTTTATTTCTGTCAGCGGTACGGACTGGATGAATACAGACGCTTCTTTCGGCGTGCTGGTGTTCAGCTATATATGGAGGAATCTGGGGTACGATATCGTGCTCTGGGCGGCCGGGCTGGGATCCATTCCCGGCGCGCTGTATGACGCGGCCAGGGTAGACGGCGCGGGGGAGTGGAAATGCTTTTTCAGCATTACGCTTCCCAATCTCCTTCCCGCCATGTTTACGATCGTGGTGCTTTCTCTTCTGAACGGCTTCAAGGTGTTTCGGGAGGCATATCTGGTCGCCGGGGATTATCCTCAGAACAGCATGTATCTTCTGCAGCATCTTTTTAATAACTGGTACAGGGATCTTGCGCTGGATAAAATGGCAGCGGCGGCGGTGATGACGGCGGTCCTCATCCTGGGACTGATTCTGATCCTGCAGAAGCTGTGGGACAGAAACTGAGAGAAGCGGGAATTCCCGGTAAATAAACGGCAGGATGCCGGCGGGGAAGTGTGACGGAAAATGCAGATACATCTTATGAGAAAAATAATAAACGGATCTCTGATCCTGGCGGCAGCGGCGGCAGTATTCCCCATATGGTTCCTGATATGCGGATCCCTGATGGGAAACGGAGAGCTTGCGGGGCTGCTTGCGCCTGTAATGGGAAATGCGGAGGGCTTTGCCTCGTGGAAGCTCCTGCCGGAATATCCCACTTTACGGTCCTATATCAGAATGCTTCTGGATTCACCGGAATTTTTTGTCATGTTCTGGAATTCTGTGAAGATCACGGCCGCAGTTCTGGCAGGGCAGATCCTGGTAGGTACCCCGGCTGCCTGGGGATTCGCCAGATTCTCTTTTCCTGCAAAAAAACTGCTGTTCACGGTCTATATCGCCTTAATGATGATGCCGTTCCAGGTGATGATGCTGAGTAATTATCTGGTACTGAACAGATTGAGACTTCTGGATACACTGACAGGGATCGTTCTGCCGTCAGTGTTTTCCACTTTTCCGGTATTTCTGATGTACCGTTTTTTCACTGGGCTGCCGGAGGCGCTTATAGAATCCGCGCGTCTGGACGGGGCGGGGGAATTGAGAATATTTTTTGAGATCGGAATCCCATTGGGTTCGCCGGGGATCATATCCGCTCTGGTACTGGGATTCCTGGAAAACTGGAATCTTCTGGAACAGCCCATGGCGTTTCTGAAAACAAAAGAAAAATGGCCGCTGTCGCTGTACCTTCCCAATATTACCATGGATCAGGCGGGAGCCGCGTTTGCCGCTTCCGTGCTGGCGCTGCTTCCGGCTGTGCTGGTTTTTCTGGCCGGACAGGACTATCTGGAACAGGGGATTGTATCCGCTGCGGTAAAGGAGTAGACAACATGAGAAGAGAGAAACTGATAAAATGGATCGTGATGTTTTTTGCAGCCATGCTGCTTTTTACTTTCCTTTCACGGGCGGCCGATTCCGTTACCGTGGCGCAGGTGCAGGCCTCGGGAGTACAGAATCAGCTGATCGTCCACGAGGTTTCCGGAAACGGGACGATCGAAGGAACGGAGGAACAGGCGGTTTTTACCCTGGAGGGTCAGAAGGTGGAACAGGTTCTGGTCCAGGAAGGGGAGGCGGTAAAAGAAGGCCAGGTGCTTCTTACCGTGCTGGATTCCTCCATTCAGGAATCTATTGACGCGAAACAGGATGAAATTGAGGAAAAAGAACTGGCAGTCAGTGATCTGGAAAGCCAGAAGGCCGTTGAAGAACAGAAAAAAGCAAATGAGGCGCTCCGCGCGCAGCAGGATCTAGATACCGCTGTGGGAAACGGTGACATCAATATAGCGAACGCCCGGAATGAACTGAATATCGCCCGGCAGCGGCTTGCGGATTACAGAGCGGCAAAAGCGGCGGCGAAGAAGGCGGAAGAGCAGAGAAAAAAACAGCAGAACGAAAATGAGTTTTCCGGTTCGGCGGATTTCACGGACGGTTCGGATCTTAAGGATGAAACAGGAGAAAGCACGGAAAATCCTTATCTGGACAGCACAACGGAACAGGCCCTGGCAGACGACGTCCGGGCAAAGCAGGACGCGCTGAATCAGATCATCATGAGCAGGAACCAGGAGGTAACCGCGGCGGACCGCGCCCGTCAGGACGCCGCTCTTCCGACGCCTCAGGACAGTACGGGCAGCAACCTGGAAAGAGAACTGGAGAATCTGAAAGAAGAACTGGGACAGCTTCAGACCCTTCTGCAAAACAGGGGAGAAGTAAAAGCGCCTGCGGACGGCGTCGTGAAATCTCTCTCTGTCAGCACAGGCGGGCAGACAACAGGGGAAGCGGCGGCAGTCCTCTATAAACTTACAGGAGAAATGAGAATGACGGGTATGATCCAAAAGGATGATCTGGAATATGTTGACGCCGGAACGGAGGTTACGCTGAAAAACAGCAGGGGTCTGACAGAAGAAAACGCCCGGGTGCTTTCTGTTCAGGAAGACGCTTCCGCCCCGGGGAGTTTCATTATCACAGTATCCGTACCGGAGGGGGACTTTGCGGTGGGAGAGAATGTGGACTTCACGGTAAAGAAAGAAAACGGCCCCTATACATGCTGTGTGCCTCTTTCTGCTCTTTACGGGAATCCGGGGCAGCAGTACGTGTTTGTCCTTGATACGGAAGATACAGCACTGGGGGAAGTGCAGACAGCCCGGAAGGTGGATGTGACTGTAAAGGAACAGAACGAAACCAGGGCGGCCCTTCAGGAAGGGACGTTGTCGGCGGATCAGAAAGTGATCACAGGTTCAGACAGGGAGATCGAAGACGGCAGCCGCGTAAGGCTGAGGGATTCATGACAGGGAGGATGCGGATGTTTGCACGGGGCTGGTGGAAACGTCCGGTTCTCGGATTTATTATATTTTTTTTATACTGGAACAGCATACTGGCCTGGACAGATATCAGAGAGGAACCTTCGGTCTCCATATTTCTGTCAGGCGTCTGTCCGGACGGCCGGAAAGCGGAGGAAATCCTGGAAACGGAAGCCGGGTCGGAAAATCCATCCGGGATATGTTTCTATCAGGACGCCGGCCTGAAAGAACTGAGCGATACACAGTACGGAAGAACGTCGCAGGCTCCCGCAGGCGGGCTGTATGGAAACGCGGCGCTTTATGACAGCCGGCTGAACGGTTTTTCTGAAGAAGACAGGGCGGGCTGTGTGATCGATGAAAAAACAGCTCTGGATCTTTTCGGGACAAAGGAAGGGGAAGGCAGGCCGCTCAGTTTCGACGGCAGGGAATATACGGTCAGGAAAGTCATTCCCTGGAAACAGCAGATGATACTTTTTCATCCGGAGGAGAAAGAAAACACATGTACCAGAGTTTTCCTGGAGGTTACGGGAAACAGCAGAGAAAACAGCGCCCGGCAGTTTATGATAAAATACGGACTTACAGGGGTCCTGACAGACGGCGGTTTTCTGAAAACGCCGGTATCCGCGGCGCTGATGCTTCTGCCCGGTATGATCTTCGTCTGTCTCTTTAAGGCGATGGCGTCGGAACGAAAAAAGTATGGGTTCCAAAACGCCTCGTACTGGCTGTGGACGGCGGCCGGATTTCTGCTGGCGGGGACTGTGCTGGCGTTTTTGTGGAGAAACGTGAGGATCCCGGGCGACTGGATCCCCGGGAAGTGGTCGGATTTTGCTTTCTGGCAGGAGAAACTTAAGACAGAAGCGGAAAGGATGAAGCTGTACCTGATGTTTCCCAAATCAGTTCTGCAGACCGAAAATATCATGTCCGGACTCATATCTGTTTTTTATTCCATAACAGCATTTGTTCTTTCTTTTTTGTGGAAGAAAACCTGAAATTATTATTTAAGAATGTTTGATTTTCACAATTGTGATACCGGCGAAAATATGTTACACTACAGGCAGTGAGTCTTGAATTCTAAGGAGAATAAGTATGGGAAAAATTGCGATTGTAACGGACAGCAACAGCGGTATCACACAGGAGCAGGGCCGGGAACTGGGAGTTTATGTTCTTCCCATGCCCTTTTATATTAATGATGTAATGTACCTGGAAGGAATCACTCTCAGCCAGGAGGAGTTTTATAAACGACTGATACAGGATGAAACCATTTCCACTTCACAGCCAAGCCCGGCTGAAGTCTGTGGACTGTGGGATAATCTCCTGGAAGAATATGATGAAGTTGTGCATATTCCCATGTCCAGCGGACTGAGCGCTTCCTGCGAAACTGCGATGGGGCTTGCAAGAGATTATGGCGGAAAGGTACAGGTGGTGGATAACCAGAGAATATCCGTGACGCTGAGACGATCCGTTCTGGACGCTCTCGAGCTTGTGAAGGCAGGACGCAGCGCGGCGGAGATCAAGGAGATCCTGGAAAAAGAAAAACTGGAATCCAGTATCTATATCACACTGGAAACCCTGAAATATCTGAAAAAAGGCGGAAGGATCACGCCTGCCGCAGCGGCGATCGGCACAGTGCTCAACTTAAAGCCGGTACTCCAGATCCAGGGAGGCAAGCTGGACGCCTATGCCAAGGTCAGAGGCAAGAAACAGGCGAAACGTGTGATCATCAAAGCGATACAGGAGGATCTTGAGAAACGCTTCGCGAAGTACGTGCAGTCTGGAGAGATGCGCCTGGACATGGCGTATACCGGAAATCTGGAAGAGGCGGAGGAATTTAAGAAAGAAGTGGAAGCGGCTTTTCCGGGCTTCGATATCCACATGGATCCTCTTTCCTTAAGCGTGGCCTGCCATATCGGGCACGGAGCGCTGGCGGTTACCTGCGCGAAGAAAGTTACAGTCTGAAAATGGACAAGAATATAGATACGAGGTGTGACAGAACATGAAAAAGTTTATGGAAATTATGGCAGAGGAATTGTCCTCTGCCTTTGAAAAGGCCGGATACGCGCCCGAGTACGGCCGCGTGACAGTATCAAACCGTCCGGACCTCTGCGAGTTTCAGTGCAACGGGGCCATGGCGGGAGCGAAAGCATATAAAAAAGCCCCGTTCATGATCGCTGAGGATGTTGTGGCGAATCTGGGCGGGAGTTCCGTGTTTTCCAAAGTGGAAGTGGTGAAACCCGGTTTTATCAATCTCAATGTGAAAGGGGAATTTCTGGCCTCCTACCTGAAAGAGATGGGAGAGGATCCGAAGTTTTCCGTGAATGAGGCGGAGAATCCCAAAACGGTGATCATCGATTACGGCGGCCCGAATGTGGCGAAGCCTCTTCACGTAGGACATCTGCGCTCCGCTATTATCGGCGAGAGCATCAAACGTATCGGAAGATATGTGGGAGACAGGGTGATCGGTGACGTGCATCTTGGCGACTGGGGCCTTCAGATGGGACTGATCATCACAGAACTGAAACACAGGAAACCGGAGCTTGTATATTTTGACGACAGCTATCAGGGAGAATATCCTTCCGAGGCTCCGTTTACCATCGGCGAACTGGAGGAAATCTATCCCTGCGCCAGCGCGAAATCCAAAGAGGATGAGGAGTACCGCAACGAGGCTCTGGAGGCGACTCACCTTCTCCAGCAGGGGAAACCGGGTTATACGGCGCTCTGGAATCACATCATGCAGGTTTCCGTTACCGACCTGAAGCGGAATTATGACAATCTGAATGTTTCTTTTGACCTGTGGAAAAAAGAATCCGACGCCCAGCCTTATATCCCGGATATGGTGCAGGCTATGAAGGATCAGGGATACGCCTATGAGGATCAGGGCGCTCTGGTGGTGGATGTAAAAGAAGAGACGGACACCAAGGAGATCCCGCCCTGTATGCTTCTTAAATCAGACGGGGCTTCCCTGTACACGACTACGGACCTCGCCACTATTGTAGAGCGGATGAAGCTTTATCATCCTGACGAGATCCTCTATGTGGTGGATAAGCGCCAGGAGCTCCATTTCATCCAGGTATTCCGCTGCGCGCGGAAGACCGGTCTGGTGGAAAAGGACACGAAGCTTTCCTTCCTGGGATTCGGAACCATGAACGGCAAAGACGGCAAGCCCTTCAAGACGAGAGAGGGCGGCGTTATGCGTCTGGAAACACTGATCGCGGATATCAACGAAGAAATGTACCGCAAGATCGTGGAGAACAGAAGCGTAAGAGATAAGGACGCGGAAGAGACGGCGAAGATCGTGGGTCTTTCCGCCATCAAGTACGGAGACCTGTCCAATCAGGCCACCAAGGATTATGTTTTTGATATCGACCGCTTTACTTCTTTTGAGGGAAATACAGGTCCGTATATTCTTTATACCATTGTCAGGATCAAATCCATCCTGAACCGTTACAGAGAAGAGGGCGGAACAATGGAGGACGCGCAGCTTCTGGCGCCGGTGAACGATAGCGAGAAGAATCTCATGCTGGAGCTTACGAAGTTCGGAAGCACTGTGGAGAACGCATACGAAGAGAAAGCGCCTCATAAGATCTGCGCTTATATCTACGAGGTGTCCAACGCCTTTAACAGTTTTTATCACGAGACCAGGATCCTTGGCGAGGAGAACGCCGCACAGAAGAAATCCTTCCTCAGTCTTCTGGAACTGACAAGGAATATTCTGGAGACGGCCATCGATCTTCTGGGATTCTCCGCACCGGAGAGGATGTAAGAGAAAACGGGGCAGTTTTGTCAGAGGACAGGCTGCCCTTTATCTTTTCAGGAACGGAGATCCGGCATATGAAAAACAGTTTATAAAAATTTCAGAAACAGACGGCTCACAGTGTGATATAATCTTTTTATCTTATCAGTTAATTCTTCAGCCGGGATTCATCCGGCATAAATCCCATTTATAAAATCAAATTTCACAGGGAGGCGGTTTTATCAGTCTGACAGGAATAATTTTAAAAGGCCGTTACTGTATCGTCAGCCGGATCGGAAAAGGCGGGGAAGGTTCCATGTATCTTGCCAGAGATCTGGAACTGGGCGTTTACAGGGCGGTAAAGGAACTTCCGCTGAACAGAAAAAGAGAAGCGAAACTTCTCCGTCTTCTGGATCATCCCTTTCTGCCTGCAATGACGGATTACACGGAGCAGGGAGATCACTGTTATCTGGTGATGGAATATATCCGGGGGAAATCGCTCAGGCAGTATCTGGAGGATGGGAGGATATTTACGGCGGAAGAGATCATAGAAACCGGCCGTAAAGTGCTTCAGATCTTCGGTTATCTACATTCCAGGAAACCGGCGGTCTATTACGGAGATCTGAAACCGGACAATCTGATGATGACGGAAGAGGGGGAACTGTATCTGGTAGATTTCGGCAGCGCGGTTCTGGGATATGAAAGGCAGTATCAGGACTGTTCGGGTACGAAGGGGTACGCTTCGCCGGAGCAGTATCAGGGACAGATCGGCTCCGCCAGCGATATTTACACACTGGGAAGAACGCTGGAAGCGCTGTGCGGCAAAAAGAAATTCCGGTATTTTATCCAGTATCCCGGACTGGGAAGGTTTATCGGAAAGTGCTGCAGAAGACAGCCGGAGAAACGCTGGAAAAACGCTTCGGAGGCGGAACAGGCGCTGAACGCTCTCCGGCCGCTGACCGTAAAACTCTGGAATATTCTCATCCCGGTCATGGGGGTTCTTCTGCTTTTTATCGCTGTTTCCATGAAATTTCAGGAACGGTCGGGAAATCCGGTCGTTCCGGTCCATCTGCCGGAGCTTGATCAGGCGCTGTCTCCGGTGACTGCCTGGTATTTCTCCATGCCTTTCCGGAGCGGAGGCGTCGGAGTGAGAGAAGAGATGATCCGTATTATCGAGGATTCTCTTGCGAGACTGGGAGAAGAATATAAAGACAGACAGTCACAGGAACGGATCAGGCTTATGATAGCAAGAAACCGGCTGGCGGAAGATAACATAATGTTTGCAGAGGCCGGAGTCTGCCGGTTGAATACAGAGGAAAGGAAGGGGCAGGAAAGATGAGCGGAAGATTTGCAGAAATGATCCTTTCTGTCTGTATGCTGCTGGCTGTGGAATTGGGAGGATTTGATGTGGAAATAGGTACGGGCGGATATACAGAGACGCCTCCCGGATGGGACCAGGAACTTCCCTCCGGAGAGACGGCGGGAGGAAACACGCCGGAATCGGGAGACGACACGCCGGGATCGGGAGGAGACACAACGGAACCAGAAGGAAATCTGTCCGGATGGACCGGGCCGGAAGGAAGCCAGGGCAGCCAGACAGGATCAGGAGGAGCCTGGAGCAGCCAGACAGGATCAGGAGGAAACGGGAACATTCAGTCCGGAGTGGAAGGAGGCTGGAACAGTCAGACAGGATCAGATGGAAACGGGAACATTCAGTCCCCGCCGGAGGACGGAGGCGGCGCGGGACAACAGGATAATCAGGAATCGTGGGAGTCTGCCTTTTCAACTGCGACGGAACCATCTGACGCTTTTCTGACGTCAGTACCTGAACCATCTCCCATCCTGACACTGTCCCCTGAACCGGCTTCGTCACCGACGCCTGCTCCAACGCCGACACTGACGCCCGAACCGCCTGTCTCTCCGTCTCCTGAGCCTTCGCCTGCAGCAGATGTGAATGAATCTTCGGATCTTTCGCGATCCGCCGTCCGGCCCGGGAGACTGATGTACTGGAAAGGCGAGACAGAGGCTGCCGAAGAACTTTATCTGGTTTTTCGTTTCATAAAAGAACCGGAGATATTATCTCTTCGGGTAAACGGCCTGGAGGCAGACTGGGAGAGGGAGAACGGCAGGATCGTGATCCGGACCTGCTCCCGGGAAAACAGAAATCATGTGGAACTGGCAGTGTTCACGGAATATCCATGGACGGAAGGAGGGAACCGTGTTATACTAACCGGTAACAGCCCGGCGGCGGAGAATAACTGAATCCGGAAGGAGACAGAGAGTCTGCCGCGAGGGGAAATTCATAGATAAACCGGAGGGATTTATGTATAAAGCAATCTTATTTGATCTGGACGGAACCCTCACAGAATCCGGCGAGGGTATCACGAAATCCGTGCAGTACGCGCTGGAGAAGATCGGGAAACCGGAGAGCGACCTGGAGAAGCTTAAAGTGTTCGTAGGTCCGCCTCTTCTGGATCAGTTTATGAAATACGCGGATCTTGATGAAGAAACAGCAAGAAAGGCTGTGGAATATTACCGGGAACGGTATGCGGATACGGGGATTTTTGAGAATCAGGTGTATCCCGGCGTGGCAAACATGCTGAATGTACTGAAAAATAAAGGTTACCGGCTCGCCGTAGCTTCTTCCAAACCGGAATATTTCGTGAAGAAGGTGCTGGATCATTTTCATCTCACAGATTATTTTGAAGTGATCGTAGGGAGCGAGATGAACGGCGTCCGCACAGGCAAGGCCGAAGTTATCGAAGAGACGCTCCGGAGGCTGGGCCTGTCAGGACATGCAGGAGAAGCGGTAATGATCGGCGACAGAGAGCATGACGTACTGGGAGCGGCAGCCTGCGGGATGAAATGCCTGGGAGTGACCTACGGCTACGGATCAGAAGAGGAACTGACAACAGCCGGCGCATTAAAGACTGCGGATTCCGCTGACGGAGTCCTTGATTTTTTCGCCTGACCCCTCTGCGCAGACAATCTCTTTTGTACAGGGTGTGGAGGGTGATATATCCCTGCGGGATACATTTCCTGATCAGTCAGATTGTGGCGTATTCGGCCGTGAATTATCTGCTGGCGTCGGGAGGGACTTATGAGGATTATCAGAGCCAGGTACTCATGCTTACCGGAGTTACGGGGCTTCTTGTGCTGATCCCCTGCGCGTATCTGTACGGCAGGGACAGACGCGCCCGCGTTTCCGGCGGATTGCTGCCGGTGAATAAAGTCAGGCGTCTTTCTCCGGGAGAGGGGCTCCTGCTCTTTCTGATGGGACTTGGATTCTCACAGTTCGCCAATATCCTGGTGGGGCTGTTCCAGAATGTCCTCAACTATCAGCAGTATCAGCAAACCATGGATCAGATCACCTTTGGGAAAAATATCCTGACCATGATCTTCTGGATGGGAATCGTCGCTCCCATTGCAGAGGAAGCGGTATTCCGGTGGCTGATCTACCTGCGGCTTCGGGATTATATGAGAACAGGCGCGGCGATCCTGATATCCGCCGCTTTTTTCGGAATTTACCATATGAACCTCATACAGGCGGTATATGCGGGCATTCTGGGGGCTGTGTTCGCGTATTTTCTGGAGATCACAGGAAGCATCTGGGCCAGCGCCCTGCTTCATATGGCTGCCAATATCTGGTCGCTGGTATTTACGGAGGCGGCGCCATGGCTTCTGGAGAGAAATCTTTCCTGGATACTGCTGATCTATGTGACGCTTTTGTGTATCATGATCGCGGGAACCGTATATTTCCAGCGGAAGCATGAAATGAGAACCTGAGAAGGGCAGGGGGAGAACATGAGTAAAGCAGTGCGGCTTGATAAGTTTCTGGCAGACAGCGGCAGAGGGACCAGAAGCGAAGTAAAGAAATATATTCAGAAAGGCCTGGTACAGGTCAATGACATGACCGTAAAAAAGCCGGAACAGAAGATCGATCCGGAGAGGGATTCTGTTTTTCTCAAAGGAGAGCGGGTTGAGGCGGAACCGGAATTTGTCTATTACCTTCTTCATAAACCGGCGGGATGCGTCAGCGCCACAGAAGACAGGAACGACAGGACCGTTATGGACTATGTTCCTTCTGGCCGTAAAGGCCTTTTTCCCGTGGGGAGACTGGATAAGGATACAGAAGGCCTGCTTCTGATCACGAATGACGGGATGCTGGCGCACGAGCTTCTTTCTCCCGCCCGCCACGTGGAGAAGACCTATTTCCTGCGCGCGGAGGGGATCGTAACCGAAGATGACAGGATCCGGCTGGAACAGGGCGTGGATATCGGTGAAGAGAAGCCGACGCTTCCAGCCAGGGCTGAGATCCTGAAACGGACCGGCGGAGACAGTGGAGATCTCGGGCCGGGCTGTACAGAACTTCTGCTTTCCATCTGCGAGGGGAAATTTCACCAGGTAAAGCGTATGATGGAGGCTGTGGGGAAACCGGTCATCTATCTGAAGCGTGTTTCCATGGGGCCGCTCACACTTCCGGAGGATCTGAAAAAAGGCGAATGCCGTCCCCTGACGGAGCAGGAAGTGACGGAACTGAAGCAGGCGGGGAAGAAATAAGCGCGGGACCGTAAAATACAGGTAAAGATTGCCGATAAAATGTGAAAACCCTCTTTACACGGAGGGTTTTTCTATGCTATAATTCAGAAGTTGCAGGCCGGAGAGAACTTTCCGGCATAATAAACACGCGCAGAGATTCTTATGGAAGGTGCCCGGACAGAACAGGCCGGGTCCGGATAGAACATGATCTGCGCGGAAGAATTTAACCAAAAAGGAGACAGAAACATGAGTGTAATTTCAATGAAACAGCTTTTGGAAGCAGGTGTTCATTTCGGACATCAGACAAGAAGATGGAACCCCAAAATGGCTCCCTACATCTACACAGAGAGAAATGGTATCTATATCATCGATCTTCAGCAGTCTGTAGGAATGGTTGACGACGCATACAACGCAGTTGCAGACATCATCGCCAACGGCGGAAACATCCTTTTCGTAGGAACCAAGAAACAGGCTCAGGACGCTATCAAGACTGAGGCAGAGCGCTGCGGACAGTTCTATGTAAACGAGAGATGGCTGGGCGGTATGCTTACCAACTTCAAGACAATCCAGAGCCGTATCGCAAGACTGAAAGAGATCGAGGCTATGGAAGCTGACGGAACATTTGATGTGCTTCCGAAGAAAGAAGTTATTGAGTTAAGAAAAGAGCTGTCCAAGCTGCAGAAGAACCTTGGCGGTATCAAAGAGATGAAGCGTCTTCCGGATGCGATCTTTGTAGTTGACCCGAAGAAAGAAAGAATCTGCGTACAGGAAGCTCATACACTGGGAATCCCGCTGATCGGTATCTGCGATACCAACTGCGATCCGGAAGAACTGGATTATGTGATCCCGGGCAACGACGACGCTATCCGTGCCGTTAAGCTGATCGTTTCCAAGATGGCAGACGCTGTTATCGAGGCAAACCAGGGCGCGGCAGACGCTGACGGCGAGATCGAAGCAGAATCCGAAGAGTTTGCTGAGGAAGCAGCAGCTGAGGAAGAGTAATTATTTCGATTATTCAGGAGGAAAATGAAAATGGCTATTACAGCAGCACAGGTAAAAGAATTAAGAGAAATGACCGGCGCCGGAATGATGGACTGCAAGAAAGCTCTTACAGCCACAGAAGGCGATATGGACAAGGCAGTAGAGTTCCTTCGTGAAAAAGGTCTGGCAACAGCTCAGAAGAAAGCCAGCCGTGTTGCAGCCGAGGGTCTTTGCAAGACTCTTGTTGCGGACGACGCTAAGAGCGCGGTTGTTGTTGAAGTTAACGCAGAGACAGACTTCGTTGCCAAGAATGAGAAATTCCAGAACTATGTGGCTGACGTTGCGGCACAGGCGCTGACAACCACAGCAGCTGATATCGACGCGTTCCTGGCTGAGCCGTGGGCGCTGGATACCACCAAGAGCGTAAAAGAAGCACTTGCAGCTCAGATCGCTGTTATCGGCGAGAACATGAACATCAGAAGATTCGCTCAGATGAAGGAAGAGAACGGATTTATCGCTTCCTACACACATATGGGCGGAAAAATCGGCGTTCTTGTTGACGTTGAGACAGACGTTGTAAACGACGAGATCAAAGAGATGGCTAAGAACGTTGCCATGCAGGTAGCAGCTCTGAAACCGCAGTACACAAGCGACAGCGAAGTTGACGAGAGCTACATCGCACATGAGAAAGAGATCCTTATGGCTCAGATCATGAACGATCCGAAAGAATCCCAGAAGCCGGAGAAGGTTATCCAGGGTATCGTTACCGGACGTATCAAAAAAGAGCTGAAAGAGATCTGCCTGCTTGACCAGGTATATGTAAAGGCTGAAGACGGCAAGCAGTCCGTTGGCGCTTATGTGGCTCAGGTTGCAAAGGCTAACGGCGCGAACATCACCATCAAAGGCTTTACCCGTTACGAGACAGGCGAAGGAATCCAGAAGAAGGAAGAGAACTTCGCTGAGGAAGTCGCAAAACAGATGGGAATGTAATTTCCTAAAACCAAAGGTGCGTAAAGCCCTTGAA
>ERZ1090864.63-NODE-63-length-53177-cov-97.682297_pt1 | contig 53177 bp, 81 predicted proteins | sample MGYA00478479_ERZ1090864 | MGnify/ENA primary metagenome ERZ1090864 (study PRJEB33644, sample SAMEA5815743) | chicken gut metagenome | biome: Chicken; feature: Gastrointestinal Tract; material: Caecum | place: Ireland | collected 2019-01-01 | study: A study of the...
AATATCATCCTCCATTCTATTCAATTTAGATTTAATAGCCAGCATTTTCATCGAAATAGTATCCATGACGAACCCGAAAGCTGCGCCAACAACCAACCCCAATGCAAAAATGCCAACAGCGTAGAACACAAAATTCACAATCTCAATTTCGACCACAAATATCATCCTCCATTCTATTCAATTTAGATTTAATAGCCAGCATTTTCATCGAAGCGGCTGCAATTTCGGAAACAGCAGCATCAATAAACATTGGTTCGGCATTGTTAAAGTGGTTATATGCCACATCCAAAGCGTTTGCAGCATTCCAGTATTCTTTCTTAAGTTCATCTCTAGTAACTAATTCATTCCAAGTAAGCATAAATATCATTCCTTTTCTTTGAAGTTAAGCGGACGAGAGTTCTGATAACGAGCGCATTCAGTCAGGCACTCATTGCAAGGCTCCTCGGTTGCTGCAGTTTTCTGGTGTTTACATTTAGGGCACCATTCGTCATACTTGATGATCTTCCAGCCGGTTTCCATTAGATCTCATCTCCTTGAATCGTCGGTATAAAACGGGCTTGAATCTTTTGCAGTCATTCAAACCCATTCCTTTTCGAAAATATCTTCGACATTATCAATTGTTGCATCGATAGCGGTGCATATTTTTTTAACGGTGTCTCTTACGCCCATTGCGTACATTACGGAATCAGAGTCGACAATATTAATTTCTCTGGTGGCAGCAATAACCATTTTAGCCATCTGAATCATACCCAAAGCGTACATGTTTTTATCTCTATTAGTCATTCAAATCTCTTCTTTCTGACCGGGTTCTTTGAAGACGAAGAATTTCATGGTGCTTACTTCGGATAAAGCATTAATGTATTCTTCGAATTCCCTACTGCCAATCCATAAAATATCATTTACATAGTTAGTATTTTTTAAGCTCCAGTAATATTCGCCGCGAGGATCATTGCGGTAATGAATCCTAACTATAACGTATTTCGGTTTGTTTGCTTTGAGCCAAAGAGCAACGTGATTGTAATAGTTATTCATTAAATATCATTCCTTCTTTTTAGTAATGGGATTGGTAATGTAGCAGCGCATCCAGCTAGGATCAAACTTCACTTCGGCTACGACATTCTGGTTATCATCTTCGCTCACGATGAAAATATCATCCTCAACGACTTTAACTCTGACCCATCCAAGCTCCACATAGTCGTTAATGTCTTCCTTAAGACGCCAAAAACTCACACTCTGCATCAAATACACAAATCTCCCGTTCATACCGAGAAGCAGCTCTTTGGAAAGCGGTTCGATAACGGTGGGCTCTTTGGACTCGATGTCATTGACTTTAGTTTCCTTTAAATTCTCGGACGGATCGGCATCATACACTTCGAACTCTTCGGGAGTATAAAGGACCATTTTATACCGTTCTCCTTCCAGCGGACACATAAAAACGCTCAAAGGATCGCTCTTATCTTCGGGGATAGCAAACTGAAGATAGTACCACCCACTCCGAAACATTTCAGATTTAGAAACCACATAGACATCCTGAGCCTCTTTACAGCGCTGGAGAATCTCATCCCTTGTGAGCGGACGAGGCGTTTCTCTACAGGTTTCGTCCGTGGTACTCTCGGTATCTTCGACCTTCTCCTTATGAGAATATAAGTCATCAAGCTCGGGATGAGTCTTTCGCTGGTTCAAAGCCCAAAGAAGATTCCAAGCAGCAGCACGCAAATGATCTTCGTCCGTCTCTCCAGCGATGAACTTAGCGAGATGACGAGCGGCACTATCACAAAGAGAATGCAGCGGAATTCCTTTATCCACATTATGCTCTCCATATTTTTCTGCACCTTCCTCGCAATGCTTGGACACTTCCATGATGCCATACCAAGGCAGGAGGTCCATGCGACCAACGCCTCGTTTCATGTCCCGAACAGCCCCAGTGGAAAATTCGGTACGTGCACCAGAATCTTTAATCATTGTTAATCCTCCTTGCTGATATAGTCGTTGATGAAATTCTCAGGATCGGATTCTTTGGCTTCTTTAAGAATTCTTTTCATCTCCGCAAGATCTTCTCTTGCGAGTTTTGTACTAAAGGAAATATCACGAATCGCCTTGATAAGCTCTTTCAAGGTCTTGTTAATATCCTCGAGTTTCTCCGCGCACTGCTGTTCATAGCTTTTCATTTTGAATCCTCCTTAAAGAATGCGGGTAGGGTATAATCGGGGCTTGGATAGTTTTTCACAAGATCTATAAAGTAATCGATGTCCGCTTCGAATCTCTCCTTTGCCATGAGAATATAAGCCTCCTTGGGGTCTGTTTTCTTGGAAGCTTCCTTTAAGTATTCAAGCAACGATATGAAGGACGATTTCGAAATAAACTTCCTGTCGAAGTCAAACTCGTAAGTCTGATAATCGTAGACCATAAAATATCACCCCTTAAAAACGCATCTCGCCCAATTTAGTCCGAAGTGCTCTTGCTTCTTTTATTTGCCTATTCCAGTATTCTTCGTGCACATTACATGTTGCTTCGTCACGCATCAAGATGCATTTGTCAATCCTTGCGTTCAAAGCGTATATTAGATTTCTACATTCTTCATAGTTTAAGTCTATTGTCATTTGTGCTCTCCTTTCCACAAATATTTTTCGCTACTTTTTTAAGATGCTCAAACCTAGGCTTTGAAGAAAGCATCATGTAAACATAATAAAAGCGCCATCTAGCACGAGCGGCTAACTTCGGGCTTGCACGTTCCCAATTCCGAATATTCATAATAAACGGATTACACGGATCGTTTTGCCAAAGAGTCTTCTTCGCCATATGCTTAAGTGTTTTCTTCGAAGGGTTTTTCATTGATATCCACCTCATAAATTGGTAACTTCTCTACGATAGTCTCCATCAAAGCCTCAGACTGTTTAATCGCCGTGTCCAGAATCAATCGGTCTGTAATAGTCGACAATGATTCTCCTGTAACTTTTCTCGTAGCTTTTTCTAATTTCATCTTTATCTGCTGATTGAACTGAATGTTAGCCTTTAGAATCGCAATAACATCTTCAAGCTTCACGTATTTAGTCTGCATTTTCATCCTCCTTGAAGATACGGTTACCTTTTATATATCTTATCCTTTGGCTTTCCGGTTCCATTACAAACTGGACAGGTCACCCAAGTATCAGGCCCCTCACGGTTCCGGCATCATATGTCATATAACTTTGCATTGCCTTAACTTTACCCTGGCCGAAACAACACGGACAAATATCTTTGAAGTAATCAGATATCGGATTTCCCATATTATTCTCCTTTCCTCAATTCATTAATTTTATCAATCCCGTAATCGATAGTTTCTTTTATGATTTCGCTACCGCCGTTGATTATATCGTTAGCAGTTTTTCCAGTTGTTTCATACACATACTCCACTGTATCTGGAGTAAGCATGCTAGAAATCGCCATGGTATAAATCAGGTTTTTCGAGGGGATTAAGATCGTTAATACTACGGAAACAATAGTTCCTACAAGAAATACTTTAAATTTGTGAAGGTGCTTTTTTGCACGATCTATGTAAGTTTGCCTTTCGGGGTACCCGATTTCGGCATTCTCCATAGCATCGGAAAAACATCCGAGGTATAACAAAGATGTGAGTGCCAAAGCAATACACACCAGAATCATAACAATCTTTATCCCATGTATTACATCTGCTGCATAAAACAGCCAGGGGTTAATGATCGGATCAGTACCATTATACAAATTAATCATAAATATCCTCCTTAATCCATGTTCTTATAGTAGATTACCAGAATGAGATACCAAATCCAGTAACCAATTAAATACACTGCGCCGAGTAAAGTTACAACAATAGTAGCTTTTCCAAGCACGCTGGCTGTACAAAAGAATCTAGCAAACTGATTTAAAATATCCGTATTACTTCTTTCCCTCGATAAACCGTTTTTCATTAAAGTTCTTCTTACGAGTATACGCTGCATAGATAGCAGAATCGATTGGGCTCTTGCTGATGAAGTGATAGTAGTATAGATCAATATAAGGAGTGTTGAGTCTATCTATTCTTCCGGCAGCCTGAGTCATAATCTTGTACGAGTAATTCTGGCTAAAGAACACAACTGTATCTGTCGTAACACAGTTCCATCCTTCCGCACCAGCATTATACTGAACAAGATAGACCCATTTAGGACCAGTCAAAATATCTTGATGCTTATGGCCGTTCCATTGCGTATATGGATAACCCTCGCCTTCAAGAAGTTCGATGATACTATACAGCTCATAGTCGTAATTGTAGAAAAGGATGATTCTCGGATGCTCGCTAAGCAGATCAAGCAGACTTTCAAATCTACTAGTATCGAGGTTTACAAGCTTGCGCAGGATTCTACAAAGCTCAGCAGCATCTTTGATTGGTTCTCCTGTTTCTACATTCCATCTTCTTTTCATTATTTCCTTATACGTCTGAATATCATAGTCGCATCTAAGGTAATAATGATGGCTTCTAGTAGCTCGGTTAAAGTTCATGGTGACAAGAATCCTATCCCGAAGTCGCATAAGCCGTCCGATGTTCAAATATCTTTCTACTCTTGGATACTTTGAAAACCTCGAGAATACAACGTGCTCCCTTAAGAATTCTGTTCGGTTGCGGTAGAAACCGTTCGCAACAAAGAGCGGAATATAATCAGTCCAAGTGTCACCAGGAGTTGCACTGAGCATAATCCAGTTGTTGTTCTCTGCAATCTTTAAAAAGCTTCTAACCCAGACTCCATTACCAACTACACGTTGTTCGTCAAATATAAAGAAGGAATTCTTTGCATTGACATATCGCTTAACGTTGTTCCATGAGTCCACAATTACAGTGTTCTTGTAAAGATTGATCTTCTTGTCAGTAGAAAGTTTGAATGGGATGAACTCGCCTTCCCATTCTCCCGTGTCTCGCTTTCTAGCGGTTGTAATGATTATGAGGTTCTGCACTGGTTCTTTCATCCTGACGTATTCTCCAGTGTTTACCTTTCCACCATTACAAATATAATAGTAAGCAAGACCTGTTCTACTCTTACCAGACCCTACGCCACCACACAAGACACAACCATTACGCATCTTGTCAAGAGCTTCGAGCTGGTAGTCATAAAGGGTTACTCCTCCCAAAATATCACCTCATTTCATCCTTTTTGATTCTTCTCTCTACATATTTATCTGCAGTTTGTCTAAAAATACAAACTTCTGGATCTTTCTTGCACTTAACAACACAGTAGTCGTTAGTGACAAGTTCTCCGATCGTACATATGCCAAATGAACAATAGTAAAGTGGCTGGCCGTCGAAGTTGTCGATTTGTTCGCACATACTGATTCTCCTTTAGTATAAAAATCATAATCCGTGCTTAGTCACATACTGTCCGTAGCTAAGACCTTCTTTATTCGCCTCCCTTACGACTTCTTCAATGGAAGGACCATTGCGTTTCGCACGCATCTGCTCTACTCGCTTTTGATAAGCATACTTAATGGCCTCCTCTTCGCCTTTGATGCGGTAAGTAGTCTCGTACTTTTTCCTGCGACACTCATCGCAATACTTTACATTGGGGCTTTTAACCTCAACGAGCTTGCCACAGATCTTACAATGAACAATCATACTAATGAACTCCTTTCTAAAATATAAATGGTGGGGCGTACAGGATTTGAACCCGTAACGAAGCAGTTATGAGCTGCCTGCTCTACCTAATTGAGCTAACGCCCCATAAAATCTCCCTTGCATGGACACCTACAAGGGAGTTATCTCATAAGCTACTCATTCGGAACGGACCATTTGCGACGTGGGCTTTATCTGACCTCATAGCTTTTGAAATATAATGTTAGAAGGGAGCATCCTCGGAATCGTTCGAAGTAACCGCAGGAGTGCTGTTGTGGAACTCGTTCATGTAGCGCTGATAGTAAGGATCGTAGTCGAGATCCTGGTAGATGTACACAATATCAGCGTACAAGCTCATGGTTTCAGGATGCCGAGAGCTTTTGTACAGCTTGCACTGGCAGTCGACCTTCTTCACCCGAATGTAGTCAAGCTGAGAGAGCATGGCGACAGTGCACTCGGTACGGTTGCCTTCGGGAGAAATCCAGTAGATGTGCGGAGGATAGTCAGACTCCATATTGACGTTCACTTTGACGTAGTTGGTAGGACGGAACTCGCCCTCATATACACGATTGGGATTCGGACGAGTCTCCCTGACATTCACGCCCACATCACGCAGAGCTTGAGCCTGCATAGGATCGGGGATGACGATGTTGAAGACACGACGGTTGGAGCCGAAACGATCACGAGCAGGATCGCCAGAGAAGTTGGTCTGGAAAATGAAGCGGGTGTCGTCGAAGTTAACGATGTTCTTACGATTGCTAGTAGTCATACTATTTAGTCCTTTATGTATGTTTTGCTTAAATATCATTCTACGGATTTGCCAGGGATGCAGCGGTTCTCGAACTTCTTATAAGCATCGAGATACCATTCATCCTTATCGCCATTGTACGTTACTTCATAGTACATACCGTCGGGAATATCAGTGCTGATGAGGAACTTCCAGTTTTGGAGAGTTTTGCACTGCCAGACAATATATACCTGAAATACCGGCACTTTGTCAGTCTTGTCGATGTGTTCCACCACATAGTTTGAAACGATCTGACAAGCTTTTGCGCGCATGGTAGTCTTCATTCTTTTCCCTCCTTTCAAAAAATATAAGGGCATCAGATTTCTCCAATGCCCTTAAGCAGAGATTCGGTGCTCCTCCTCTCATAATAGGGGATGAAAATTTCGCGAATCAGAGTTTGTCGCTCAACTGGTTAATAATATCTGCGGCCTTCGCAAAACTTTCAAGCATGTTAGTGATCTCGTCTTTTCCATAATGGGAAACAGACTCGGAGTGGCAGCCAGGGTCGGTATGACGAACATCGTAGATGGGCTTACGAATATCATCCCGGTCGCACCAATGCTTGAAGATCTTGTGGAACTCGTCGCCCATCAATTTCTTGCAGATACAGAAAGCAAGACCACTCCATTCCGAGTAGGTATCGCCAAGCGAACATTTCACGACCGTCTTGGTACCATCGTCCCAAAGAACAATGGTGGCAGGATCGTTGAAGATGACTTTCTTGATACCGGGGCATCCGTGGGTCATCTTGGGCTTGGAAATATCATTATTGGATTTGGACTTATCGGAGCTCGCACCAGTCATGCCATATACGGTGTTCAGGATATTGCGCAAAGCCGCTCTCTTAAAGAACTCTTCGCGAGCTTTTTCGGTCTCGGGGTCAGCCTTCGTGTCCACCGAGGCGATGAATCTGATCGGAGGATAGTTGGAAGGAACATCGGGTCCATCGTAGTAGACCCAGTCACCATTGTAGAGAGGAAGGATAGTGCCTTTATGGCCGAGACTGTCAACATATTTCTTTTCGTACATAAATATCATTCTCCTTTATCATAACTGAAGCTGATGCTAATGGACCCATCATTATAGATAGTCGCATTAATCAACGAAGGTTTAACTTCAAAACCCATCAGATGGTCAATCATGGAGTTAACATGCTCAAGCGGAATGCTTTTGAAGGATTCCTCAAAACCATCAACGGCAAGAATAGAATCACGTGCCATAAATATCACGCTCCAATCTGTGATGTTGTGCTGTCAAGCTCCCAGGGAGGGCCAGGGGATTCCCAAGGAGCAACGGAAATATCATCCGAGACAAACCATTCAAAGTCGCCATACGAGCTGATTGACTCAACAGCATCGTCTACGAGCTTTGTATAGTAGTCAAGGTCGACAACTTTTTCGGGCATGTTGGGATACAGAACCCGAATCATTTCGCTTTCGAGCCATTTAAATCCGGAAGTACCAGTAACGGACACGAACTTCGAAGTACCGTCGTCGTTATCCCGTTTGCAAAGAAGATCGCCACCTCCAAATCCATTAGAGACAGGAGTGAACTGACCAACTCTACCAACGAAAATATAATTGTGCTCGCCTTCGGGTAGTCTCTCGTTCTTATCGAGATAGATGGCTCCTTTCTGAACGCTCTTGGTCTCGCACATATCATCGAAGACGATAGGTTCTTTCGAGAACAGAGTCTTGAATACGTAAGGAACCGCAAACTGAGTACCAGTAGCAGTCCACTTTCCGCTTTCTTCCGCGTTATCGCCAGGTACATACCCATAGCGAGCCTGACACCAGTCGCTAGTGGCAAACCGAGCAATATAAACCGCGTTATTGACAAGACACATCTTAGCATAGGTCGCTTCGTGCTCGAAGGTGTAGCCATAGCTCTTAGCAAAGTCCATGCAGAAGTTGATAATCTCAGGAGTAGCACCAGGGATCTTGATGGAGTCGGTCTTGATATGGGCCACCTTGAAACCTCTTGCCATAACCTCATCCTGCAAGGTCTTCATGAACAATGCGCCACGCAGAGCAACAATGTTATTGACGTTGCGAACATCTCTGAAGGGATTATCGAAGCTCGCACTAGTCAGACCGTACACGGAGTTGATGGCAATCTTAAGGGCTTGAGCCAACGCCTTTGCCTGCTTGGGGTCATCAAGGTACTTAGCAAGTCTTCCGCCGAAGAGCTGCTTTGCCTTATCGTATTCTTTATGCTTCACCAGAATACGAGTATCGAGAATATCTTTGAAGTTCTTGGTGTAGTCACCGAAGAAGTTAAGCTGGATGATGCTATTAGGATGCAGACTAGCAACGTCCATCAGACCCACTTCGGCATACATACCGGGTTCGGCATAAACATATCCGCCAAGACCGAGATCCACACCGCGATACATATTGTGCATGCGGCCATCGTCTTTCTCACCAGGACGATTGAGTCTACGGAACTCATATCCATCGAACTTGTTCTTGGGATTATAGGTTCCGTCAGTAGACATGCCCGTGGAGAGATCAGTATAGACGAGCTGAGGATGCTTGTTCTTGCCAAATATAATTCTGGTGGTCAGGGTATTGGTTGTGTCATTGACTGTCATGTTCGCGATATCGGCCAGAATCTCGCGAGCAACAAAGTCTCCTTGACGGTCATTCCAAGTAGCCTCAGTTGCTTCGACATCGTTTTCACAATATCCAGCAACCTCATCCCACCTATCCTCGGGAACGTTCTGATCCCAAGGAATGCCGAGTTCCTGATGGTGAATGCCCAGGTCAATTTCGAACTTCTTCAGACTCTGCTTCTTGGCGCTGAAGTCGTAAATATCAGTGTAGCTGAGGTTATACGCTTCGCCAAAGAAACCCTGCTTGTTGTTGATGATGTTCTGGGAAAGACCGTACAACTCCTGGTTGTTGAAACCAATGAGCCGTGCGTAAAGCATATGGTTATCGTACTTGCGGTTATTAAAACCAACAAGCCTATACTTGAGCAGGGTCTCGATATCAGAGGACGTAGGATTAATCATCTTTACGACCTTCTTCTCTTTACCCTGGAATTTCCAGCACACGACAAACAGGTTCGGAAACACTTCACAGTCGAAGAATATAATTGGTGCATTAGAAGTGATTGGTCCATCATCTTCACGGTCTTTCGACTTGAAGTGCATGATACCAACTTTCTTCACACAGTATTCTGCATTATGACTACTACTAGCAGCAAAAGCAGCAATGACGTTACGCATGTCGCTAACATCATAACTAAGCGAAGAATCGTATGCATCATTAAGGATCTTCTCAATGAAGTCGATCGAGGGCTTGGTATAAGGATGATACTCCTTGCGAAGATTCCTTTCAATCATTGCCCTCAAAGCGGTTTCCGATTTAATCTCCTTAATGCTCTTCACCGCTTTTTCTCCTTTCAAAGGTAATCCAGACGATAACGAGGAAATATCAAGGTTATTGCATTTGGTGACCATCCTGCGCAAAGACGATTTGCCAGTGAACACCTTGACCTCGATATGTTGTTCGTAGATTCTAGAAAGACTATTGACATCCCCTTTGTAAATATAATGCAGATGAACGCCTGCACCGGATTTACTAAGCTCAGCGTAGGTAGCCGGCCATTTCGAAGCCGCTCGGAGATTAGCTTCGAGATCTTTGCTACCATCCTTTGCCGGAATATCAAAGTCAATCACTATATGATTCTCCGGAACTTTCACATAGTGAAGCTTTGACGTATCCAAATCTTTCAGTGTAGTAGTTACCTTTTCCCATGCTTTATAAGGGGTACCTTCCTTATTGGCATACTGGGCAGGGCAATCCTGGCAAATATCATCTAGAACTGAGTGCTGCGCTGTGAGGTTGAGCCATTCAGGGAATTCGCTTTTCGGAACTTTAGGTTCTTCAGCTTCGTCCTTCAGTTCGGGGTCCGCAAACTTCTCAGTCTTGAACCCACTATAGTAACTACGAATACGAGTTCCATCCTCTTTGGTCAGACGTTCATCATACTTCTTAAAGTACGTCCTTAATTCCTCTTTGAATACTCTTTTGTTCATGGTGTATTGTAAACCTGCAGATTCGCAATACGTCTTGTACATTTCCCATGCGACTTTCAGACTTACTCCATCTTCATTCTTGAACATATAGTAGGAGTCAAGCATGAAGTTATAGAAGTCATTAGTTGCATTGAGCATTCTTGTAGGAATATAATTGTCGTACTTGTGCTTGTCGGACTCATAGACCTCTTTACAATGCAGAGCAATGCCACCAAGCTCGAACTTAATCTTCCCGATAAGAGTGTAATATCTATCGAAAGGAATCTTGCGTCGAGAAGGTTCAACGTCAATGAGTCTTCGAATGATGCCAGACTTGGAATCGGTAATTCTTACCGGCTTGTTAGTGCCCATGAACAGAAACGACTTAAACCGGTTGACGTACGCAGACTTAAATTTCTCGTTAATCATCATCTGCTCATGAGATACGAGAGAGTTAAGCTTTGTATTGTCTTCAATCCGGCTTAAATCGCCATCGTGTTCAATGGCCACAAGCGGGTTACTTCTGAACGCTTCCAGCGCAAATGCGTTTGACGCAGAGGTTAATGCCTTTGAATCAAATATCGAGTAGTAACCTTCGAACAGCTGCTGAATGATGTTCAGAACAGTAGACTTACCAGAACCAGGTTCACCATAGAGTACGATGAACTTTTGAATTACTTTGGAGTCGCCGTTGACAATGCTACCGATAGCCCACTCCAACTTAGTTCTGTCATCAGGGTCATAAAGCGTACTCATGATTTCTTCATATGCGGGGATAGGAGTGGGTTCCAAAGGATAAGGGAGTCTCTTGGACGCATACATCTCCTTGGTAACAGCTGTATTCGAGAATATCAGCATGTCATCAAGAGGATGAAACGAATCACGAAGTTGACTTTGACAATACTTGTGCCAAATATCAATCATACCGCTTTCGGCATCCCACATATGCAGGACCCGATGATTCTCGCCAAGAGCTCCTCTATTCTCCTTTTCGAACTTGTCAAGCTCATGGTCGATGAGCCTGATTGCGTCTCCTTCGTTAGTGGACCAAAGTTTTCGCTCTTTGATCCAGATAGCATAGAAGTCACCGCCTCGAATCATGAGATCGCTTGATTCTTTGATGATGAACTTGGGGTATACTTCGATTAACCCCTTGCGAGTTCTAGTCGCAACCATCATGAAATCAAGCATTCAATGCGACTCCTCCTTTCTTACGACAGTTTTTAGATTTGATTATTGCTGAGCACAGTGTGGATGTATGCGTGCATCTGATACCAAATATCAAGCTTTCGCATATCGAAGTTCGGGTCGGTGATATACTCTTTCGGAATGCAGAAGAGCCCACCTTCGCCATTGTAAGAATATCCACGAGCATCGAACCGATCCATGACAGCACGAGCCTTCTCAGCATCAAAGCTGTTGTCGGACATATGGTTGAGACCCAGGGAACAGACCATCTCCCAGAACCACTGGCCAGTTCTGTCGCCATAGTCATCGTCAGACATGATGCTGTCCTCCATGCGATATGCAAGGGCAACCATCATCTCAAGCATATTGGCACCAGCGGAAATATCTTTGATGTCAGTAATGCCGGTCTCATCCGCGAAACGACGGCGCATGGCGAGAGCGTCGCTTGCACGCGCTTCGTCTTGAATAACGGTAGGAACAAAGGGCTCGTTGAAGAGGAACGTGAACAGCATGTGATACCGAATATTATTCAGGTTCTTGTCTTCCCACACAAAATGCACCAGCCAGTCTAAATACTGCGTGACACAAGCATCGTAACGCATTATTTCTCGCCTCCTTCCATATTGTTGAGATCGTACTCTTCATCGTCGATCCAAAAGTGGACACCGTCGCCGCAATCCTCCTTGGGAAGCTCACGAGCTGCAGGGTCCCAACCCCACACTTCCTCGAAAGTCTTTGCAGAACGGTCAACCTGGTAGTCCTTCTTGTATACATGACTGCGAATGTAGACGGTATCGGGCTCATAGCAACCCATGTACTTGAGGGAATCAGGTCCCAGGATTTTTGCGGTGTCCTCCATGAGCTCTCCACTTTTGTCATAGGCCACCCAACCATCTGCAAAGAGTGTGAGAAATCGGGGCTCAAAGTTCGGATTCTGGCCGAAGTCATCGGGCTTGATAATTTCGTACATGACATTCCCCTCCGCATCGGTGGTGTCGTAAACGGAACTGCCGTCTTCACGCTGAAGATTCAGTTTCTCCATAGCAAACTTAATACCTCCTTCGCGAACTCTGTCCTCGAAAGAATCTTCGCGATTCTTATCCTTGGCCTGATAGAACTCACGCATATCGTTGACTTCTTCGTCAGCCATATCGCGATACTTCTTCTCGAGCTTCGCGTTAACAGCCTTGTAGGTGATGCCGACACCAGCAAGAGCGCCAATGCCGAATGCCACAACGATAGAAATGATGTTAGACAGTTTCATACTAATTCTCCTTATTATAAAATATCATTTAGATCTTGTCGATGATGTTGCCATCGCAGTTGAAGTGCAGCCAGATGTTGGGCTCATAACCCTCGAGGAAGGCCTGCTTGATGGGGTCGTCGCTGTAGATACCGAAGTCGATGAAGGAATCGATGTCGGGATTGGTCGGGTCGTAAATCCAACCAGCAAACTGACCAATCTGAGTACCACGCATGCCGATGGAGTCAAGAGCCTCGTTCAGGAACAAATATCCACGAGTCTTGAGCTTCTTCATGCAGGAACGCTGAGCCTGCAGCAGGGTGATGCGGTTGATTTCAGGGTCTTTCTCCCAAGTAGTAGGAGCGTTGTTCTCGTCGAACAGGAAGGTGTAAGGGTCATCGGTCTTGCCGTCATGCTCTTCGCCTTTGACGGTAGTGCTATTGCCATCCTTATCGGTAGTGGAAATATCAACGGCCTTAATGCCAGTCTCAATTTCCTTCTGGACGTCATCACCAAAGCGCTCTGCTACACGAGCCTTGTACTCCTCAAACGCCTTGGAGACAGCAGCGTAAGCCGCAACTGCAGCACTGTAACGCTTCTTCATGATGACGTGGGAGCCAATCATGCAACCAAGGCCACCACCAATGAGCAGAATGGCAGGAGCGTAGAGCTTGAGAACCTTGACAGCAGTCTGGACATATACGATGACGATATCACGGTCGGCATCGTCTTCAGTGTAAACCGCACCCTCCGGAATCTCGAGGGTACCATCCTGAACACCATGAATCATCTCGAGGGTCTTGTCAGCCTCCTCCACAATGGGAGGAACCTTCAGAGTAGCCTTGCATGCGGCAACAGTACCAGCAACGATACCAACCGCACCAACAGCAATGAGGATTTCGGGGGAATGCTTCTTGACCTTGAACATGGCCTTGTGAGCAACGCGAGAAGCGGTCTCAACGAAGTTATTGAATTTCATAAATATAAATCTCCTTTCACTTATTCACAGACTGAGACTTGGGGAAGTGAATACGGTAAACCTTCTTACCAAAGTGGTAAGCAGAGTAGACGAACGCACTATCGAGATCCGACCAACCGCGATCACTCCCGTAAGAGTATGCAGGGAACTTGGAGTACCCAAGCTCATCAGCGAAGTCAAGAATATCAGCGACGGATACCCAGTCGTAGTCGTGCAGAGTCTTCTTGGCCTTCTCGAGAATATCACGAGCATCCGAGATGGTATCATACTTAATCTCGGACAGAGCCTTGACCGCTTCGTCTTCATCATTCCGACGAACGATAGTGAAGTTATCGGCAAGGGTCTTGGCAACCACAGCAGCGCCAATACCAGCGAGCATATTAGAAAGCAGCTTGTTCATAAATATAATCCTCCTATTACTTAATCACAACGGCCTTGGGCAGAATGATGATGAATCCACCATTGATGGCCTTAATATCAGAGCCACGAAGGTCGTACCAACCGTACTTGTTGTCAGTCCATTCGGTGCTGATGCCTGCGAAGTCGTAGTAATCAGCAACCGTAACCTTACCATAGGTAGCAAGAGTCTCGAACATGGCATTCAGAACACCCTCGGCATCCCTACGAGACGTGAAGTGCAGGCTACGATAATCCCTAGAAGGATTTGCCTGCTGGTTGTAGTCAGCGGGAACCTGATTAGTGGCATACGAGGGCGTATTCCAGCTATAGAAGCTCGCCAGGGAATTAGTACCCGGACGAGCAACGTTAGACGAATTGAAGAACGTGTTGTACGGACGATTGGCGGGGCCAACACCATTCGAATAGAACACCATGTTAATGGCATTCATGAGTGAGTTGACGAAAAAATCACGCCCAGCAGGAATGAGCATGTCGTACACAATGGTGTGCCCAACCTTAGAGAGGTCGTTAGGGAGAAACGATTTTGCAAGTTTTTGCAAACCATTCTTCTTTTCGACCGTAACCTTACCCTTGACTACTTTCTCCTTGTGAGGTTCGCTTTTGGCGGTTTCAGTAGTCTTAGAAGTGTTATCGGGAGCATCCGCGGCATGAGAAGCGCTCGGGATGTTATCAAAATCAACTTTAGCCATGCATTACCTCCAAAAATATAAAGCTAAGAGCCTATGTCGCCATAAGCCCTTAGCCTTTGTTAAACCTTAATTGTTACTCCTCAGCACCATCATTGTCAGAGTGCTCAACGGATTCCTCGCTGTCAGTCGGAACGGCCTCATCGTAGTCCTCGGCAGCGTCGTCCGCCTGCTCCTTGACCTTCTTGGCCATCTTGCTGCGGATGAACTTCATCGGAGTGTGACCACTCTTGACAGCCTTCGCAATGCCAACACCTGCAACGACCACCACTGCAACACCAGTGATAATCAGTCCAAGTGCTTTCTTGACGTTGGCGTCGTCCTCAGTAGTCTCACTGGACGTATCCATCACATCAGCAGGATTGACCTCGACAGTCTCGGGAGCGGGCTCAACGGCCTCGTTCTCCATAGAAGTCTCGTTCATCATAACATTCATGTCTTCCATTTTTGTTACCTCCAAATATAATTGTGTTTAAGAAGAACCCTTATAGTCCTCCATAATAGAAGATGTAAATTTCGCGAATTTTTACTGCTCCATATCCTTGATATGCTTCATGAAAGCAGCCTTCCGAGGGACAACAGAAGCAGCCTCATAAATGGTAGCGCCGAAAACCACAATGCCGATAATAGCAATACCAATACCAAACAGCTTATTCATAAATATCTTCCTCCTTCAAACGCTCAAACACACAGTTGGTCGGCAGCGTCCTCAAAACCGTTGACGTAACCGACATAGCGTGCCATACCAATGGCAGCAACAACAGTAACAACAGCACATGCAGACGTAATCGCCGACATTGCATTGTTGGTTTTCCGAACGCCAAACTTAACGTAAGCGGACTTAACAATCTTGGCCATCATAGTCATCATAAATATCATTCTCCTTATTTTGATTCTTAGTAGAGATTCCCGTCGAGGAACTCGAGCTGGGCACGGACGTAGCTTGCAGCATTGCGGAGAATGGACTCCATCTCCCGGAGCACTGCAATCTTCTGCTCGCGAGTAAAGCTGTGAGCGTACTCCTGCGGGTCACACAGACTCGTGAGGACCAGCTTGAATACCTTCTGAGCGATGCGAGTGTTGCGAGTGGTGTCATAGACGACTTTAGTAATGTTTCCCATGATTGTACTCCTTCCAAAAATATAAAGCGGAAAGCCTATGTTTCCATAAGCCTTCCGCCTTTCGGTTAGTTTCTCATCTCTTCGATGGGGTTACAGATTGTTCTCAACGCAATACTGAATGAACTTTGCCGACTCATCGGGATTGTACCCCTTAAGGCAGTTAATCACGTACTCTATGCCCTCGATCCTACCAAGTTTGTATGCAGAGCGTAAGCCCACAAAGCAAACCAGCATAGCACCGCCGACCTTAGCACCTGTCAAAAGTGCCTTCTTGGCAGCCTCCTTGTAGTCGATAGTCTTCTCAGTGTTTTCGTTCATAATTGTTACCTCCATAAGTATAAATGAGAGGACCTCCCTCCCATAATAGACGATGAAAAATTTCGCGAATCCTTAGTAAGAATGCAGCGGACGAGGAAGCTGGACATACCCAATAACCAGAGCCGGATTGCCCTTCTCATCAAGCCTCGAGGAGTACGAAATGTCTAAATATCCAGTGTCGATACTCCAGCCAAGGTCGTCACCAAGAAGCACACTGTCGAGGCCAATCATATTGAACCAGTCATTCTCACTCATAAAGCACTCGTCTCTCATGAGTCGGTTCATTTCATTGACCGCTTTTTCAATAAGATTCTTGTTGGAAGGGAAATATCTGCCGGTAAGCGAGTCGTAGCACTTGATGCAGTCTTCGTCAATGATAACAATATCATTGGATTTTGCTTTGACAGGCTGAGGGACTGCCAGCTGAGCATCCGCCTGAGCTTTCTCACGAATCTCATCAGCCTTTTCTTTGCCGACAATCTCCTCGGCTTTCTTGGTGTAGTTCTTGAGCGCGGTTTCACTCATTGTATATGCAGCCGTAAGAACTGCATTCCGATGCAGATGAATGCTGGATGCGCCAACGATGCACGCAACACCAATACCGGACGCAACAATGGTGCGCAAATATCCAGGCACGATAATCTTGACCTTCTCCTCAGTTTCAAGAGGAGCCTTCTTTGTTTCTTCCTTGTCTTTGAGAAGCTTTGTGACCTTCGGAGTATCCTGGATGGCGAAGACAGTTGCACTAATCATGCTGGCAATGCCTGCAGCTACCAGAATCTCGGGTGAACGCTTGACAGTTTCATCCTTGATACGGTTGACTAACGAATTGAGTTTCATTTTAGTTCTCCTTTCAAAATATAAAGCGGAAAGCCTATGTTTCCATAGACCTCCGCCTTTGTCTTAGAAGTGATTCGTTCTACGCATAGTGTCGAAGCGTTCTTGCTCCTCCAACTCACATTTACGCTTGAAAGCCTTAAACTCTTTCCACTCTTGGCTCAGCCGAACGGGATACGTAATAACCTTAGCCACGTCGTAAGCAGCTGTCAGCAACATGCCTTTAACAAGCATCTTGCAAGCAGCCCCAACTTCGTCACCGAGGTCATTCGTAAACCGTCTAGCTTCCATGTGTTCACGGTCAAAGCTCTCAAAATCAATACCAGTTTTACGCATAATAATTCTCCTTTGTTATGGTAGTGTGTATCCTTCCATAATATAGGATGAAAATTTCGCGAATGATGAAAGCAAAAGGGGCATCACTGCCCCTCGTACTTTTCGGCGAACTTCTTGTTCACCTTATCTTCGATGAGTTCATCCATTTCCTGGCTGGATGCCTTACTGTTTGCAATATCAGCCGCAAACGAGCAAAGCATTCCAATACCAGCAAGTGCCATGCCAATCATCTTCAGATAGTTAGTTTTCATAGTTATTCACCTCCATAATACAAGATGAAAATTTCGCGAATTGTCAGAACGGAACGTCACCATCCATGTATGAATCGGACGGATTCAAGATAGGACTGATGACATAGCATACGGTGCCATCACCAATGTTGGTAGGATTAGCCGTAATATCAAGCCAACAATAACCAAGCCACTCACTCAACATCTCATCATTCCATCCGAGGTGATGCCCCTCGTCAGTTTCTGCGATGCCGAATGCGCGATAGAAATCGTTAAGCGATGCATACGAGGATACCTGAAGCTCACGATTAACGTAGTTCACAGCTTCCTCAAACTTATGCATTGTAGAGTCAAAATATCTATCGGCGAACATATCGTAGAACAGGACCTTGTCATCATCAAACTCGTCCTCTTGTCCCTGTTCAATAGTCACTTCGTTGGCAATATCTTTGTCAACCTCAGGTCCAAGCTTATCGGCAATCTTCTTGCGGTATGCCTTGTAGCCTTGGTCAACAAATGCATACGCCGCCGCTAACGACTTCTGCTCCTTGCTCGAGAGTACGTTAGCAGCTACGATGCAGGAGATTGTGCCCGCACCAAGAATCAAAGTCGGAATATAAATCTTCCAGCAATCTTTGACGATTTCCTCTTTGGTAATCTCAGGCTGGTCAATGCTGGAGACTTTCTTCCATTCTTCGCGGTCTTTCTTCTTTTGCTCTACAACTTCTTTGGCCTTGAGAGTTGCATGTGCGGCTTCAATCGAAGTTGCAACCAGACCGACTGTTGCCGCAAATGTAAGGATGCCCGTCGCATGCTTTCTCGCGAAGTGGTATACTGCCTTACCAATATCAATGTTGTTCATACTAATTCTCCTTTATTCCATTTTAATAAGCTTGTAGAAATCGTGCTCGGACGCATCAACCGAAACATTTGCACGAATCTTTATCTTTCCATTTTCCGAGTGCTCAAGATAGAAGTTACTCAGTTGAATAGTGCTCCCGGTGAACCCAGCTTTCTTGAGAAGCTTGTTGAGAATCATCGAGATTATCGTAGATGCGAACCCCGATTTGAACATAACTACGTCACCCATATCATTACCTCCAAATATAAAGCTAAGAGCCTATGTCTCCATAAGCCCTTAGCAGTCAGGATTATTCCTCGTCTCCTTCGAGATCTTCGTCAGGGAAGCTAGCGTCATCCATGGCCTTCACCGAACGGTTAACTTTCCACGTTCCGAAGGCAGTGAACGCTGCGGTAATCGCAAGCGACACTACTGCCATCTTAGCGCAGTCACCATACGTAATGGGTCGTGCCATAAACTTCGCAATTTTCTCTTTCATAATAATTCTCCTTTCAGATTACAAAGTGTGTATCCTTCCATAATATAAGCTGAAAATTTCGCGAATCCCGAAAAAAGAAGGTTGAATGAATTGAACATTCTCTAACGGATTCTTTCCGTTGTGCAACCGTACACCATTCCTCCCATAATAGAAGATGTAAATTTCGCGAATCCTGAAAGCTAAGAGCCTATGTCTCCATAAGCTCTAGCCTGGTTTTTACGCAAGAACATTCAGTTCTTTCAAAATATCAGCAAGTCTTTCTCCCGATCTCTTGCGAGCATCAATCGCAAGCCACTCGTCATTAGTGAGTTCACGACGAAGTTTCCAATAATGACCAAGCGATCTGTCATAGCAATAAAGCTCTTTTAGATCCTTTGCTTTCTTGAGCCTGTCTTGCTGAGAAACCATTCTTGCAATTTGCATAATGGTTCCCACAACAACAGGTGTCGCAGCAGCAACAGCAGCTATCTGAGCTTTATGATCTTCAACAAACCACTTAGCTTTATTTACCTTTTCGTAAACCCAAGCTCTGCGATCAGCTTTCTTCTTGTTGTTCACAAGTTCATCATAATCATAAACTTTACCCATTTTGAATTCTCCTTTATTCAAAGTGTATTTCTCCCATAATAGAAGCTGTTTATTTCGCGAATAAGGAGAAAAGCGAAAGGCTATGACTCGTCATCATAACCTTTGCTCTAGAAACCTCACTTAATTCTTCTTAAAAACCTCTTTGAAGCATTCCATCATCGTCTTGGACGAGAAGGTTCCTGTCTCTTCGAACTTAAAGCCCTTCGCCAACCATTTACTTCTCAGGCCCCAACCGATTGCAAATGTTCCAAGCGTCACACCAAAGCCTACCAGTTGCAGGATTCTTGCATCTCGTGCCCTAATCCGTTCATTCTTATTATCATTACTAGCTTTAAGCTCGTCAATATCAAGCTTCCGCTGGTTCAGATAATAGTCATTCTGGATTTTGGAATCTTCGATGCTGAGATCCTTCTCCTTGACACGCATCTGATGCAACGCCTGAATGTTCTTAATCAGGTCTTTTGCCTCATCCGCATTAGGGTCCAACGTACCGAGCTTTGTCAGTTCGTTGAGCAGTTCCTCATCAATCTTCGTAACGATATCTGTATTATTCATAGTAATTCTCCTTTCAGAATATCATTATGGTTTCCCATAATAGAAGATGAAATTATCGCGATTTCACGTTAGGCTTTTGGTTCCAGACACATTCGAGCGAAATACTATCCTTGCCTCTAAACTTGTCAGGGTCCTCGTCAAGCATCAAGAATATGTGTATCGTGTCGTCCTCATCCGGTTCCTCGTAAAAGAACAACTTGCCAATGGACTCCTCTTCGCTTGCACTCGAATTGGCAACCCCAACAAAATATCCAAGGAACACTCCGAGTGTGCAGATCACAATGGCAACCGTAACACTAATCATCATACGTCATCCTCCTCACAACCAGCATCGGCAATGTCGGTACGGACAAGGAAAGTCTTGTCGCCTTTTCCGCAGACACTTACCGGACAAGGGTAATACCGATCAATGACATTATTGAGGGCCAAACGAATGCTTCTCGGGGTGTCGCCGAGTTCTCGCTCAAACTGAGGGTCGTAGGTCATGCACTTCTGGCCAGACTCTACGAATTTCTCGAGTTCCTGAATACGGTTCTTGCTCCAAATACTGGGGCCGGGTTTACGTCCTACTTTCATAGTTAAAGTCTCCTTTCAAAATATAAAACGGAAAGCCTATGTTTCCATAGACCTCCGCCTTTTAGGTTAAATATCAGTTCTCTCCAAAATCAGTTTGTTGTTACGTTCGTGAACGCTGATGGGTAATTGCCGGATGTCCTAATCGCCACACGTAATGCGTTGCCTGCCGAATGAATGTTCTTATACTCGTCGCCGATGAGTACCTCAACGTACTTCGAGTTAAGAGACATCACATAGTCAAGCTCTTCGCACAACTTATGATAGCGATTACAGTCATCCAAAACAAGTTCATCTGCGTTTGCTCTTCTGTAATTCATACATAAACCTCCTTTAGTTAGAGACACTATCCATGTCCCCTTCATAAAAGGAGATGAAAATTTCGCGAATTCGAATTTAATAAAAGATGCGGAGTTTTTACGCCCCGCACCTTTTTCTTACTTCAATGCTATGTCGAACACCCTGGGAACAATATCAATGGTATTGCCCAGAATGTTTTCGCTGATCTCTAGAATCGACATCCCATAATCTGCTAGTAAATTGCATACCCATTCCTCGGCATCAATCCAATACTGAGGTTTCACGAACAGATGCAGTTCTTCTAGAAGACCAAAACTCGACATAGCAGCATGCCCAATCTCGTGGACAGTAACTTTGCGAAGTAGCTCGCCAGATAAACCCTCGTAAATATAAATCTTATGCAAACGCATATCGGTTGTGGCAAGTCTTACGTTTCCTGTTCTATCCACGAGATACGGGCTGCTATTTGGAACGTAGTATACCTTCCAGAGAATATCATTCAGGTAAAAACGTTCCATTGCTGTTTAAGCGGGCATTTCACCAACGAGCTTTGTGAGGTCGGACTTCATGCGCTTACGCATATCAGGATCTGCAGTTTTGTAGATCTCCCGAACGCTGCCCATGACGTCCATCAGATGCTCGTTAGCGTACATCTCCATCATATCCTTGTCAGCCTGAGATTTGCTCTCGGAGTAGTGCCGACGAGAATCGATGTATTCGCGATAAGGTTTGCCGTAGCGCTCGTCCGAAGAATTGTCGCTAGAGCGGTCGTCACGAGACATCTTGCGACCAGGAGTGTACCCGGCACGATCATACATCTCGTCCTCGAAGGTATCAGGGTCACGTACCCATCTCTTGATACGATCACGCTGCATCCCCCGCTTACCCATACGAGAAGCTTCACGAGGAATATAACCGTAGCGATCCTCTTCGTCACCACGCTCATCGGCATCCTTCATCGCTTTGACGATGCTTGCATAATAGCAAGATTCCCATTCGTTCTTCTCAGCGTCGGTAAGATTCTTCTTCGCCTCGCTGAGATCCTTAATAATATCAGCCACCTGGCCTGCCTCGTGAGTGTCGAGATTATTAAGGCCCTGGTTCGTAGCGCTTTTGAGGCCATCGGTCATGATGTCGAGAAGCGTACAAATCTTCTCGAGGGTCATTTTCCCATCATTGTCATGCATCTTGTAGCCTCCTTAGCACTTGACAAGTCTTGCGGAGAAGATGGCATTTGCACCAATAGTCAGGGCGGTCGTACCCGTATTGGTAACAGTAAGCCTATCATAATCCCCGCAGCAGTTGGCGAGGTAGAACGTGCGTTCGACGGCATTGAGAGTACCCACCGTAGCCGTTTCGGAAATGATTGTAGACGGAGGATAGGTAACACCTCCCATCGCAATACTCAGCTGAGCCGTACCAGCAGCACCAGAAGTACCGATATTGCCAGTAAAACGAACCTCGTACGGACCACAGCACCGAAGTTTGATACTACCGGTACTGGAGCGAGTACAAGTGTCGCAGCCAGTATGAAGAAGTATGGTATCGAAAATGGCTGTCTGGCCGGGCTGGAGAGTGAGTTCAGCGCTATTGGAAAGCTCGATCACTATCTTTAGACCCCCTTTCTAAACCATTTTGAATTAACCGCAGCACTGGCTGGGGCAGCAGTTAGCGTTCTGATAGGAAACCTGCTGATTGCAGCAGAAAGGATTCGCCACAATGTAAGCAGGCTGCGGGCACGGACGGAGCTGATTCACGAGATAGGTATTCTGATTTGCCTGACTGGCAGCAAGGTTGAGAGCCTGAATCTGGCTACGCAGATTGGCATTTTCAGTACGCATATCCTCCATGCGATTGGCAACGATTTCGTCGTGCAGCGCACGGTAGTTGTCGTTCTGGTTCTGCATCAGAGCCTGGGTCTGGTTAGAGATAGCCACCTGAATAGCGTTACCCTGCGTTGCCAGATCATAGCCTACCTGCTGGAAACCAGTCCGATTCTCGCAGCAGCAATTTGCAAACTGAGTAGCCAGAGCATTGGTATTCTGCATATTGGCCACAGTATCAGCCTGAATTGCCTGCTGGAGAGTAAAGGTGTTCTGCATGGCATTCATGGCGCTATTCTGGATAGCACTCTGGACACCATTAAAACCGGTCAGCATGGAATTGTTCATGGCATAGAAGCCGTCGGCAAGGCCATTCTCAAGACCATTCAGCTTGTTGGTAACGCCCTGGTTGTCAAAGCCGCGCTGAATATCACCAACAGTAGCGACAGCCGCTTCGCACCCACAGCCATTACCACCATGCATACCAGCACCGCCGTAACCAAAGCCACCATAACCAAAGCCACCGAACAGGGCCATCAGGATGATGATAACCCACCAACCTTCACCGAAGCCATAACCGCCCATGCCATTCATCATGCCATAACCTCCGTTGTTGCAGCAACCATCATTGTTACGAACGACGGCAGCAACATCCGCTGCGCTGAGACCATTAGAACCGAACATAGATTTACCTCCTCACTGGTAAATATCAAGCGTTTCTTACGAATATGCTTAATCTATGCTCTTCAGAGTCGATTGCGCGCATTACCGATAACCTCAAAGCATAGATTGCGCCTAGGTTATCGGTGGGCGAAGAACTGCATTGCCTGCTTGCAAGCATCTTCGGGAGAAATCCCATAAGTCTTGCAAAGGTTCATGGCAATTTCCTCACCCTTTTTACTGTCACCCGTCTGAAGACAGGTGAACAAGTTTTGGGCCAGAGGGTTTTTGGACAGCTGGGGGTCATTCCTCAGCTTATTCATCATTCCGCTGATAAGAGGATTGTTCATCGGAACCTGCATTATTCACTGCCTCCTTCTTCTGATACGGACGATGATAACGATTGTTCTTAGCAATCATCTTTTTGATCTCGTCAAGTTGCTGTTTGATGGCTGCATAACCTTCATTTTGATTTGCAGGAATATCGCCAGCAACCGTTGCCGGAGTCTCAAGGGTAAATTTGACGGTGTTGATGCGCCCTTCCCCAGTGAAATACTTGAGGTAGACAGCCGACCCATCGTTCAGAGGGAATACCGCAATGCTCCCATCGTTAGGAACTTCATTGGGCCGGATTTCATCGGGGGTGTTTACGATTCTGCCAGGAATTACAGAATAGCTAGGCTGCATTTGCATAGGTTGAACCTGCGGAACCTGAGTCCTGAAAACGGGCTGATTAATAGGCATCCCGTTATACATAGGGTAGCCCATATTGTTCTGAGGCATAACCGGCTGAGGATAACCGAACTGATTGTTCAAAATATCACTTCCCCTTAAGCGCTTTCAGTTCCTTATCCGCCTTAATGGCAGCAGGAGTGAAGGAGTTATTCTTCCACCAAGCAATCAGACCAAAGATCACAGTTGCCCCAGTGGTCACAAGGGTATTGACCTGATCGTTGGTAATGGGCAGCGGAGAATGACCCGTTGCGTTCAGAACCTGGTTGGCCAAAGCCAGGAAGAAGCACAGGGTACGAACCACGGTGCCAACAGAGATATCGCCAAAAAGCTTTCGGAAAATGTTCTTAATTGCGCTCATCATTCATCGTCCTTTCCGTCATCAATAGGGAGTTTGAGGATTCTCTCATACAGGGCTGTACCAGTACCATTGCCGCCGAGCTTATGATAGTTCTCATAAATTCGTTCGACATTCTTGAGCTCTTCCGTACTTACGCGATTCTGCTCCATAAGACGCTGGCACTCTTTGTAAAGCTCGAGATGAAGAACGGCCCGAACACCAAGTTTAATGGCTTCGGACTCTTCCTTCTGCTGCGTAAACTTCTTAGAGAGTCTTGTATAAGCCCCTGTAAGAATCGCTGTTACAATAGTCAGTATGCCCTGCAATAGATACTGAGAAATCATTTCTTCCAAGGGCTATTCCTCCTTAACCGTTCCAGCGAGATTTGGTAGCACGAACATCAACATGAGTAAAGGTAGAATATCTACCAATACCACCAGTGTTGGGCATCAGAGTTTCAACGTATTCAGCGACTTTGCTCGGAGCTACGCCGGAAACCTTGATGTCAGCAGCCTTACCATAGCAGTGCTGGGAATATGTAGCACCGCCAACCTTCTTGTTGTGGCTGGCAGTACGAAACGCCGAAGTGATGGTCACAGCTTTGCCGAAGTGGTCGCGAACTTTCTGCAGAACATCGACCAGGTCCGAATCAATAAAGATTGGATCGGTGTCGTCCTTGCAACGAAACTCTCGAACACGAAAGTTCTTCGAGAGGAACTTAGTTCCGTCCTTAGCATACGAGTAGGCATTGATTGCCATAATATCAATCCTCCTTCGTCACGAGACCAGCAATGTGTTCTAAAATAAAGATCGGAGCGTCATAGAAACTCCGATCCCATAGCCAATAATCTTCGTAATCTTTTCTTCTTAAAGAATTACATATATCATCAGCCTGTACTTTATCCCACCGTTTTTGATAATTTATATCTACTTTCTCCAGAGTGCTTTCTATAGTATTTACTAGCTCAGCTCTTTTAGCTCCCAAACCATCATCATCTCTAACAAAGTGATCTATGGCGTTTTGGCTATTATATCGGCATATAGGACTATTATTTTGAAAAATCATTCCGTTAGAATCTGAGATTAATCTGGTTCCGTACGGAATGTTAACTAATCCATTAACGCCTTTAAAACGAGCTCGATTTCGGGCATAATAAACCATTTTAAATTATTCCTCGGTTGTACCACCAATAACTCCTGAGATAGAAGACGAATTCAAAGTCTCTTTTCGTTTATCAATCATCGAAATGAGCTCTAGATACTGTTCGCTAGTGAACACATCCACGGAATATATAGTGCTAATTTTTTCTTTCAAACTATCCAAATCAGAAATCGTTTTTTTGGATAGGATATTGAGTTTTGTAATAGCAAATATATCCATCGTTTTACTCCTCCTTACTTGCTAAAACTTCTTCACTAGATGACGCTGTAATGATTTCCAGGACACTTGTTCTATATTCTTGATCCACGATAAAATCGCTCAACTGGCTCATAAGATCATACAAAACGTCGCCATCATCTTTTACGACCAATACGATATCTGGTTCAGTCTGATTCATCTCGGGTCGATTAGAAATATGATAAACGACATTATTATATGTTATCCCTTGAGCATCTTTTTCAGAGCAACGCCCATAGAATCCATTTTCTTGTAATTTAATGTAATATGGGTCTTTAACAATACCAATCAACTGACCAGATAAATCAATTAATTTATACATATTGCCACCTCCCATCATACACAAAAAGCGCACATAATAGGCATTGGATATCGCTGATCGGTCCATTGCCATGCGGAATCACCCTGGATCAAATTATAAGATCTGTTTTGAGTGGTATCGTTAGTTGTGCTAACGAACATAGCAGTTCTAGTCCAAATAGCAGATTTGCCGCTGGGAAACATGGAAGTGTTCAAAGAACCATTCGGCATCATTACAGTGGGATTAAATCCATTGCCTGATTTAAAGTAATCATACCGAGTTTCATATCCTTGGTTAACTTCAGTATATGGCACGACAACTGCTCTTACTTCCGCTTCGGAGACTAGGAACAGATAATCGGAATGCGCTTCACATTCATTCTTAGATGCACCACTCGAATTAGTTTTACGATTTCTAGAATACTTAGTAGTAGCTTTCATGACTGCTCGAAGATCGGACGGCAATGTTCCCATTAAGCTATAAGGTCTCGGATTACTGGGACCATACTCATCATCATTACTGAGGGTAAATTTACGCATTGTGCAATCGATCCAGGTTACAGCGAGCAATTTTGTGGGCCACATACAAAATTGACATTGATACGATGTCCCGCTAGTGGATGCGATATTCTTGTTACATCCAGTCGTTGCTAAGGAAACGAGTTTGCCATTCTTTTTCCCAATACAAAACGTTATTTTATTTTTGCCTTCAACAGAAGGGTTATGATCAAAACCAAGGATAAATACGTCAACATCCGTATCAAACGTATCAAAATTTCCGGTGCCGCCTTGAGGAACTCGACCACTGAGATGAATTGTTTTGGTATCTCCAACGCTAAAATAATTAGCAGCTTGTCCAGAAGCGGAAATAGAACTTATCTGAGACCATGAGCAATCATTGAGTTCTCCTATTTTCTGGACAACATTAGCCGTAATGGAGATATTGCCGGTAACATTAGCGATGGAAATGACAGCTGTATTCGTTGGATTAGAAGTGATAATAGCAGTTTCACTAATATCCGACGAACCCATCATAACCGTAATCATTCCGAATTGATACTCAGAGGAATTCGTAACATTTAGAGTTGTCGAATAACTGGAACCTTCTCGAACACTTTCTGTTCTAGGATTGGCCGTCACACCACGTAAATTATAGCTTACCCTATAAACATTGATCATAACAGCAGTAGCCGAAATTTCGATGTCACCATTAACATTCGAAATATAAATGGTTTTAGTTGAGGAGGTATATGCCGTTTGAGTAATATCGGTATTACCCATCTTGACAACTACGTCCTGCAGTTCATAGCCAGAAGGAACACTAAGAATTGCACTATAACTATAGCCTTCAATAACACTCGTAGAATCATTATTGATGGTAACATTACCAGTGAAATTTTTGGTTACATTATAGTAATTAATTTCTTCCACATGAACTGTACAACTATCACTTTTACCACCACATGTTGCAGTAACTGTAGCAGTACCTTCTGTTAGTGCCAAAACAGTTCCATTTTGAGCTACGCTAACAATTCCATCAGGTTCTACACTCCATACTACGGTTTTATCGTAAGCATTCTCCGGAAGAACAGTAGCCTTAAGTGTGGAACTCATGCCGACAGCAAGACTAAGCGAAGAAGCGTTCAAACTTACAGATGAAACAGCAACATTCCAAAGATTATAAATGACTTGATATGCGTCATTAAGACTTGGATGAATTTCAACCTGTTCAGCAAAATATGCTAAAATGGCATCTTTTTCAGCTCTACTCAATCCAGGTTCAATGGAAGCAATAGTGCTTTCTAATTCTGTAAATTTATCTCCAACAACTTTTGCATCGGCTGCATAATCAGGTAATGTTAACGTTTTATCAATGTTAACAGCGCCACCACCGCCACCATTTTCGGAACAGAGTTCAAAGCCTTGAGCAATAGCTTCTCTCATGTCTCGACCATAAATGGCGCTTCGAATAGTGTTGATTATTGAAGTATAATTGGCCAAACGAATCACTCCTTTCTTTAAGAATCAACCACGTAACTCTTGGTAGTTCTAGAAATATCATAGGACTTCGCAGTTTTACGATCGGAAATCGCTTTTCTCTGCGATGCCGTATGAGTAGTTTTGCCGAACGAGTATTCGTTGCTAGCGGGATCATCGAGATGCTCAACACTTCTCGTGCAAAGGTATACTCCGTCAATCCCGTGGGGCTCGGATACAATATGAGTTCGTTTCATGAACTCGAGATGATCGGTAGCCTCGCCTGCATAGACAAGATCCACGGCTTTAATCTCAATTTCAGTAACGATAGACGTATTGTTTACCATCTGAGAAAGCTCATTATTGACTATCTCGGTGAGCTGCTCGATGGTAGAAGACTGACCGTCAATCGAGATGGTCTTTTCTATCCAGCCATACTGTGCAATCAGGTCGAGATTGTAGTCGACTTGCTCGATAGGAGTAGTTTTCTCAAATATCCACCAACCTTTGGTGGTATACCCGTAAGCATGAATTGCGGTTGTGATGTCCTCGGAAGAATACTTGACATTCATATCAAGCAGGTTCTTACCAAATTCCACGGTTTGTTCGGTCTCAGGAGATTCACCCCAAATAAGAGTTCCATCCGTACCGAATAGTAACAGATTCAGCTGGCGTTTGAATATCAAACTGCTAGTGCCTGTTTGATACCTAGACGTATAGATGAAGGCTCGATCATGGTATGTGTCCATCAAGCCGTCAAGGAAGTGGTCTTTAAGCGCCTCCCAGCGACTCATATAAACAACGTCACCCGTATTATCCGTACTAGTATTGGTGCTGAGCATAAGGAGAACATCGCTAAGCTGAGCATCGATACCATACGTAAACGCAGGACTTGTAACCTTGCCTTCAGCGCCGTAAGGAATGTTGGTAGGAACTTGAGCGACGGTCGTAAAGAACTTGAGCGGAAGATACATGACACGTCCGTTATCGTCAGAATATCCTTCAAAATCGGCCCATGTAATCTTGCACTGAAAGTCGTTATACAATGCCAGATCGCCCTCTGCATAAATATGTTTGTTATTGTTGAAATCCTTCGTGACTTCGGTGATTCGACCTTGCCAATAAGGATTCCCGTCACGATAAATTGCAACATAGGTCTTAAGGATACCCGAAACGTTATCCTTAAATGTGTCAAACTCATCGTAGCCAGTATTAGTCGGAGGAATATCGCATTCGAACGATCCTGCTTCGTTGGCTTCTCTTGTCAGAACAGGATCATAAATGATGAGATTGTCCTTGCCCGAATAATCGGAGTCAAGAATACTAGTGTCATAGATGAGGCTATGCTGTTCAAGATACTCGCTACCATCGTGATCGCTTCCAACGGGGGTACCGAGCGAAGCTAAATATACTGTCCATCTTGTGGCCATTACAATGCCTCCTCTCCCTTTACGCTATCGCCAATCACACCATTCTCGAAATCGAACGGGTCCCAAAGCCAATCAGCTTCGTTAAATACGATACGTTTCTTGAACGGATAAAGATCGTACTTGATGGTGATTTTAGAATACCGCTCGTCGCTATTCCATTTGTCAACCCAGCACATGCCCTCATAATAATAAGAGGGGTCATCGCTCAAGATAACCTTCGAACGATGACCCTGCAGAGCCGCCATGATGGTTTGGTATGCGGTATGCCAACCTCCCCATTTAGTATGATCTACGATGAACTCGAAACTTCCCGTGCGATTGTCGTATACAGGCTTATCGGTTAATGCCCAGGACAAATCAATTTTGCCATGCCTACCGGGAACGGTAACAAACGATGTCCTTTCCGAAGGCGGGTCAATAACCGGGCGAGACGAGGGGATCAAATGCCAATCCTCCCATGAATCATAGTCATCAAACTTGACACTATGCGTACCGTCGTAGTAAAAAGTCATTCAATCACCCTCCTCTCCTGGCACGTACGGCTCTTACGCCGAGAACCGAATCCATTTCTCCTGCAATACCGCCAACGAGCTTCTTAGAGTCAAGAACAACTCGCATATTGCTTATGCTATCGCTCATCATGGCGAGTCTATTGCCCAGAGAATCGACAGCAGCAACAACATCAGCACGACTAGAATCCTTATCAGTTTTTCCATTTTGATTCTTATCACGAACACGCACGTCATATGCAAGGCGCTCCGAAATTGCAGGAGTACCCTGGAACGGATTAGTAAACCCAACCGACGCAGACTTGAACCAGTTGGTGCTATCTTCTGTATCGGAAAGGTCGACAACAGGAGTGATCTTTGGGCTAAAGTCCTCCGAGTTAGACAGCCGATCATAGAGGATCTTGCTAACCTCAGTTGCAGTGTCAAGAGCACCATTGGTCATATCCGAAATGGACTGGTTGACGGTATCGCTACCCTTGGCAAGACCATTTGCGAAGCCCTCATCGATATAGGAACCCATATCGAAGAAGACTGTGCTCCGAGAATGAATACCAAAGATACCCTTTACAAAGTCGATAACTCCACCAAACAGACCGCCGATGAAATTAGTAAAGCCCTTCCAAGCACTCTTAATTCCTTCAACAATACTGTTAATAAGGTTAGAGCCAATCTCTTTTACCTGCTCCCAAAGGTTATTAAAGAACTCCCCTATGTCATCCCAATTAGCAATAAGGAGGGCAATCGCGCCACCTATCGCAGCGACGATGGCTATGATAGGCAATAGCTCGGGAATAGCCGCAGCTACACCGGTTATTGCTGTACCGAGACCACCAAAGGCAGCACTCAAGCCTCCACCACCTGCAATGGTAGATACGATACCCTCAAGACCAGCACCGAGACTCGACAGCAAACCGGAAGAACCGACAAAACTGCTAATCATGCCACCAATATCAGGCAAACCATTTGCAAGCACAGTCCCAAGACCGTCAAGCAAAGACTGCCCCATACCGGTGCCCAAGAACGACAGCACGGTATTAAGACCACTCGCGAGTGCACCACCATAATCTCCACTCAAAGCAGAGGTAACAGTGGAGACAACTCCAGTAGCAACACTGGCGGTATCTTCGCTGAGAAGTGTGCCGAGAGTTTTCTCAAGGTTTTTGGTAAGTTCAGGAGAACGCTCCTCAATCTTGCCCCAAATATCCTTGAAAGCGCCATAGATCGTATCCCAGTTGTCCGAGATAGCGTATGCGAGACGAAGCGTTACGGCCTTGCCTTCATCCGACATGTTGAATGCATCGGCAAGGTTCGAAGCGTACCCAATGAACGCGGACTGCGAAGAAAGCAACTGCTGTTCAGCAGCATTAAGATCCTCAGCAGAAGCGGTACCGCTCTCAAGCAGAGAATTATAATACTTCTGATAAACGTTAGTCTTCGCCAGCTGATCGCTCATGTTCCTCAGAGCAACCGACACACCAAGCACAGCAGACGCGGAACCCTGATACTGAGCTTTACGAGCCTCGTCCGAGTTCTCGCCATACGTCTTAACAGCATTGATGTAATCAGTAGATCTCGAGGAAAGGTCGCCATCATCATAGATCTGAGAAAGCATACTAGTTCTCTGGGAATAGATACTAGCCTGCATCTCAATAGCATTCAAAGCATCATCGAACTGTGCAAGACGAGCCTGCCACAGGTCGTTTGTCTTTTCCTGCTCTTCGATTTGCGCATCGAGCAGATCGTTATAAGCCTGCTGGGTACGAAGATCTTCCTCTCCATACTCTTCACGAAGCTTATTGTACTGCTCTTGTGCATACTGAAGCTCTTGTGTAGCAGCTGTGAGCTGACCAGTCTGATACTCGATCTTCTTTGCGGTCTTTTCGGACGCAGTTGCCTGATTGTTCTGATCGACCCAAAGCTGATACTCTTTGTCGGCACGATCATTTTGAATTTTCAGACGATTGATCTGATCTTCATAGAGATCGGAATACTGATCGGCCCTGAGTTCTGCCAAACTATTCTTTTCAGTAAGAAGATCAGCATATGCTTCTCTAGTTTCCTGCTTGTCAGCACCGACCTTAGAAACCATCTCGTCATACTTCTGCTGAGCAATCTGCACATGAGACGTCTGAACCTCGATCGCTTTGGCCGAATGCTCCATCTTCTTTGCCAGCACTTCATCGGCCGACGCAGAATTCTGATTTTCAGTAACCCAAAGCTCGTACTCGGAATCTGCAATCTCCTGCAAAGTTTTGTTTGCTTCGAGCTGATCCTTATACTTCTCTTCGATGGTTTCAGCAACGGTTTTCTTGGTCTTAGACGAGCCAGAGGAACTAGACTTAGTGGTGGATGTCGTAGGAGTAGTGCTAGTGGTTCCAGAGTTCTTATCTAGCCCGAGCTTCTGCTTGAGCCAGTTCTCCAGAGCATTACCAGCAGTAGAATCCTCAACGCCCTTGTTAAATTCAGTACCGAGAGTGATACCAGCAGCATAAGCGGACTTACTAACGTCGCTGGTGTAAAGACCCTCGGCAGTATGAGTGGCAAGATAGGTTGCTACTTGCTTAGTGGCTTCAGCACTATTTGCCATGCCAAGCTGCATACCAATCGCAATGTTCTCGGCCTCGGATGCAGCCAGATCAGACGGAGAATGAATTCCCCAGTAATCTCTGAATGCATTATCGGCCTCCTGAGCAAGATTGAGAATGCCGTTTGTGACAACGTCAGATCCATTTTGAAGTCCGTTGGCGTAGCCCTCGGCAATGTACTCGGCATCTTCAGCGGCGAGCTTAGACGGAGACTCAACGCCCCAGAAACGGTTCCAGGTCATAGCGGCCTTGGAAGCAATCTCGGACATCTTATCCCATATACTCTGCTTTTTGTTGTCGAGACCATTTGCATAGCCTTCGGCAGTCTCTTCGCCAGCTGCTTCAGCGTCACCGGCCCAGATTGCTTTGAAGTCATTGAACATAGCGCCAATGCCAAACCAATCGTGGTGCCAAATGTTTTCGTCAAACCAGCTAGTGAGATTGTTCCAGAGATCGCCAAGAGCACCCTTGATAGCTTCCCACACCTGTGCAATAAGATACACAACCGTAGATGCAATCTCGGGAGCAGTATTACGGATCACCTCGCACAGAGTAAGGATTAAAGCCGTGATTGCGTCGCCAATAGCAGGAGCTGCCTGCGCAATAGCCTCGCATACAGCAGTAATGATCTGTGCAATAGAGGTTACAAGCGTAGCAGCGATCTCGCCGACACCCTTGACAATACCCTGGATGAACTCCACGAACATCCAGGCAACACTTTCAATGCCTTTCAGGAATGCAGTGAAGTTGATGTTGGAAAGCAACGCCAAGCTTCCTGCAAGATTGCTAATGAGATTAGCAGAAGATGCGGCTACCAGAAGCAAACCAAGCGCTGCCGCAAATGCACCCAACGAAAGGCTCAGCGCTACGATAATAGGTGTGACAGGAGCCAGAAGTGTAGCCGCCACGCCAAATGTCGCAAGTGCCAGACCGATCGAAATAAGCGCCTTTGCAAGCTGACCGAGTTCAAGGGAACCAAGACGCTCGAATGCGCTAGAGAGCACAACCATTGCAGATGCCATGACAAGAATCGCAGCAGAAGAGCCTAACCCGCCCTTCATGAGATTCAACGCCACAACAAACTCCGCAAGCGCACCGCCCATAGCACCAAGCGCTTTAGCAATCTCGGCAAGATCGAGTGCGCCAAGCTCCTGGATTGGACCGATAAGTAGGTTCATTGCTGCCGACATAACCGTGACAGCAACAGACGAACTGATGAGATTCTTAGAGAATTTGCTAAGGAATCCGAACCCTGCGAATTCAGCAAGAGCAACTGCTACGCTGCCGAGACCCTTTGCCAGCTGACTAACATCCATTGACGCAAAGCCAGAAACAGCTTTCTGCAATATCAATAACGAACTAGCAAGCAAGTTAAACGACAGACCCTTGAGAATGCCCATGGAATTGCCGAGTCTGGAGGTAGCAACCGAGAACGTGCCAAGCTCCGCCAGAACTACGCCAAGAGCGGAAACGCCCTTGACAAGATCTTCGATAGGCATAGAGCCAAGCGCAGCCACACTACTTGCCAGAACCCTAACCGCAGCGGCCATAGCCACCATACCGAGAGTACCCTTGGTCATCTTGGTAGTGGTCTTGCCGAGGAATGCAGCAGCCGCACTGAGCTCAGCCAGAACCACGCCCAGAGCAAGAACACTGGCGACCAGATTCTCAGGTTCGACCGAGGAAATGGTCTTGAGCGCAGCCGACAATATCAACACACCGGTAGAGATAGCTACCATTGCGCCAGACAGCGCGGCAACCTGGAACTTCTTGCCTAGGGTAAGCGTATTCAAAACCTTGAGCGCAGCAACGAGCTCGGTAAACAGTACAGTGATGCTGATGAGTGAACCGGTAAGTCTCTCGGGCTTGACCATAGAGAGAACCGTAAGCGACGCCGCCAAGACCGCAATAGCCTTAGCAACCGTCATGAGAGTTTCGGCATTCTTGTTAGTTTTCCAAGCGGTAATTGCTTCGCCAAGGGAGTTAATAGCCTTCTTAACTCCATCGACAACGCCAGAGACGCCTTTGAAAATATCTTTACCGCTATTGATGAAGTTCTTAATAGCGTTAAGGATACCGAGACCCATACCGGCATTCATAAAGTTATAAAGGTTAGTAGGATCAAAGTTATTGAATGCTTCGTAAGCACTCTTGGAGAACTCACCCAAAGCCTCGGAAGCAGTTGTGCCAAACCAAGTAAGGCCGGGCGCGACAAAGTTCACGAAAGACTTAAGCGCGTTTACCAGAGAATCGATCGGATTGATGACGATAGTAGTCTTATCTGAAAGCGACTCAATCGAGCCAGTAAAACTGTCAATGGCATTAGATGCGGAATTGCATACCCACGAAACACCATTAACAACGGCCTGAAACGCACCAGAGGACTCAACAGCATTCTCGATCCCGACAAGAAAGTCTCCAATGCTTGCCGCGAGATCCAAAATACCTCCGGCAGCAGGGGAAACAGTTTTAGCAATGTTAACAAAGCTATCATAGAGGGTCTTGAGAATATCAACGCCAATCTTGAATACGCTAAATACTCCCTTAAACACTCTCTGAACCTTTGCAGCATTGTCTTCAGACAGGATAAGCCCACGCGTGAACCGCTCTATCCCTTCTGTGATGGAATAGAGCTGATCCACTGTGGTCGGAGGAAAAATATCATCAAATGCTCCCTTGATAGAACTCACCATGGTGCCAACGGCAGACATGATGTTTCTAACAGACTGCACGAGATTGTCTCTGCCAGAAGACTTACCCATGCGATCAGAGAACGTTTGAAGGCTAACATTACCACGAGCAATTTCTTCATTGAGCTTAGTGTAAATATCAAGAGTCTCCTTGATGGAATCTCTCGATAGACCATCCGCTGCAAGTTGTTCGTCACTCATGGTGAGAAGACTCTGAGCTTGATCTACGACTTCGTTAATGCCTTTCTGCAGCATATCCGCAGTAAGCCAACCACCCTGGAGCGATTTCTCAAACCCACCGGCAGCCTCGATGGTTTCGTCGCTAACAACGCCCATCTGCTTACCAATATCAGTGAGAACCTGCTCCATAACAGTTGCAGAGTCAGTAATACCTATGTCCAGGAACTGACTCCAGCCACTAGTCATAGCACCTTTCAGCAATTCGTTACGAGCATTTGCGCTTTCATTTACGACATTGCTAATGGCATTGGAAATCTCGGTCCAGAATTCCTTTGCCTGCTCAAAGTCACCGAAAATATACTCCCAACTCTGAGTCCAGCCAGACTGAACGGCTTCCTTGAGAGTGTTAATGAGCTGCGTGAAAGTCTTAACCTTTGTCGCAGCGTCATTAGCGGTCGTGCCCAGCTCCAGAATAGCTTTTGCCTGATCCTCAGTGTAACCTTTGGAGAGCAACTGCTCTTCGTTAAGGTCACCGGTGAATTTTGCCAGAGTATCAAGCAGAACTTCGGAAGTGAGCCAACCCTCCTGCAGAGTTTCACGGAACGAACCGTGCTTTGCAATCATCTGGTCAATGGCAACACCATCAACTCTAGCGGTTTCGAGCAAGGCGTCCTGGAATACCTGACCACCCATGCCCGCGTTAACTACAGAGTTCCAGTCCATCAAAGTTACTCGTCCCGCTGCCAAAGCCTGACTAAGCTGATACATTGCGGTACTTGCCTGCTGACTAGTAGAACCAGAAACAGCAGCCAAGTTTGCAATACCCTTAATGGCCTGAACTGAGGTATCCAGATCTAGACCCGCAGCCGTAAATGTACCAATGTTTTTGGTCATTTCGGTGAAGTTGTAGATGGTCATATCAGCGTAATGGTTCAGCTCATCAAGAGCTGCATTAACCTGATCGATCGTGGTACCTTTGCTCTGAGTGTTTGCCAGAATTGTCTGAACCGCATTGATCTGAGTCTCGTATTCCTGCAGACCAGACTTAACCGGATCTATCGTAAAAGCCGATACGAGGGCTTTGCCAAGACCCACCGCACGACTAGTAATGTTGGAAATGACCGTTGCAGCAACTACGTCGAGAGCCTTAAAACGCATGGAGATGGTATCAACACCATCCGAAACGGGAGTAAGATCGAGCTTTGATGCAGTGGTGGCAAGTCCACTGAGGCTTTCTCCAGCCTTATCGAAATTCAGACTTGCTTTGAGTCGCTCAATCGTGTTAAGTGAACGTTTGGTTTCTCTCTCAAACTGCGCGTTGTCAAATTGCATTTGAACAACACGATCATCAACTTCTCTACCCACTAATGCATCACCTCTTCCCACACCCTGCTAGCCAGATCCTCAAACAAGGGCTTAATCGCAGGGTTAATATAATCCACTCCCTCTACATGCCCTCCGTTGTTTGTGGCATGTCCATACTGTAATATAATGGCGATTGGGACACCGTCTACAATATTTGAGTTACTAAAAGTCAGACTTGCCGAGTTTTTACTAATCAAAATACTGTAGTACCAACTATTTGCGGTTTTACCTGTGTCTACAGGCGTATTCCTCTGAAGCAACGCGACACCTTCTTCGCCATAGCGCTTGAGGATGTCTTTAATGTTAAATCTTGAGGACTTCTTGAGAAAGTTAGTAGTCTTGTCCCAATTTCCATTTTGACGAAAAGTAATCATCTTGCGGGCCAAAGCATCACCCCCTCGAGTGCATTCTTGCCTTTCTAAGCTCGTTTTGCTCTCTCTGCCAAGCCAATGTTTCGGCCTTGCTCATCGGCTTACCCGGATTCATACGTTCTTGACATACGCGTATAAGCGTAAGCAGATGATTCAAATGACGCTTTTCAAACTCCAGTGGAATGTTGAGCTCAAACATACTAGCGTAGATCGTTTCTGCCGTTTGATTGGAACGTCTTGACGGTCTGCTACGTTTTTGCATTCTCAGCTCATGTATAGTGGTTGCTGTGAAAGGATCATTGATGTATGCCGTAATGTCACTAACGTTTTGCTTTGTCATGCGTTTGTACACATCGATCGAGAGATCCTTGGGCCCAATCGTCATGCAACGATAGTAATCAAGGATCTCGTCGCTCGATAAGTTCTTGAGGTTAGACAGCAAAGGTTTGTGCCATTTTTCTTCCCATTTAGCTAAGGACAGCAAAGAATGTTCGAGCTTAATCTTTACGGGTGGCAATTCGACGAACATTTCTTTTTCGTCGTCCCAACCATCCGTGCCAGGGATAACAATCTCCAACATACGAAGCCTCCCTTAGCGTTCTTGTATTACTGGGCTGCAGGGGCAACGCTCAGAGGTTCCTTCTTGGCCGGCTTCTGCATGATGCCATTGAAGAACTCAGAAGCCTTGGCGCTGTCGGTAATGAGCTCCATGTACAGATCGTTGTAGGCATTGGTGGAAGCGAATTCCTGCCACACCTCTTCGTTCTTGATGAAGTGCACGCCGTCGGCGCTCTTGACACCATAGCTCATGTGGATGAGGTTCTCAAACAGGTCGATGAGCTGAACCTGGCTCTTCGCGTCAATGATGCGCTTGACCATGGCCTCGAAACCGCCGGGAGTCGAAACTTCCATCCGAGCAATCTCACGCTGGGACAGATTGAACCAGAAATCCTGAGTACGAGTGTTGCCGTCGTAGTCTTCGTAAGTGATGGTTTTCTTAATCATAGGAAATTCTCCTTTTCTTTAATAATATAGAGGCCGCCTTCACACAACGCAAAGACGGCCCCACGAACAACTTACTTGGGAACTCCGATCGGAAATTCCATTTTGATTTTACCGAGGATTACGCCTCGTTGAACATGGCGATGACCTCGTCGGGGCTGGGCAGAGTGGGCTGGGCGTCCGGTTCGCTACTACCATACAGCTTTTTTTCCAGCGCAGCCAGCTTAGTAGGATCAGCCTTGAGGGAGTCGATGGTCATGACGGCGGTCGGGTTGTGGCCGGTAACAGTGACAGGGTTGGTCTCGCACTCCCAGCTGAAGGTGATAGCATCGGGACTGTCGTTGATGGTGGTGTAGGCCTTCTCGGAGGGAGAAGCAGTAGCACCCCAAACCAGATGCAGCTTGTAGCCAGCGTTGTTGGGATTTACGTCATTGCCCTGAGTGGTAACCCAGGAGAAGCCGAACATGGTGCGAGGCTGCTGACCGATGAAGACGCCAGGCTTTGCCTCAGCGGAACCGTCGCAAGGACCAAACTCCTCAGGATAGGTATAGGCCTCAATGGTGAAGCCATAGTCCTCCGCAGAACGCATGCTGCCGTACTTGATGTCGTCAGCCCACAGATCAGTAGCCTCAGCGCCAGAAGGAGACTCAGTGACGGCAGTCAGACCGTTCCAAGCCACACCGTTGCCGTACTTGTTCTGTTCGGTGTTATAGGGGTACAGGACACCTTTCTTAGTGCCCATCTCATAGAACCGAGTACCGGTCCCGTCCCAGGTAAGAGCAGCCATTTAATTACCTCCTTATATGAAGATCGTGAAAGTGTCGTGATTGAGATTGTCAGACTTGTAATGCCGCCCAAACTTGCACCGAGGAAGCGATGCAACGGCATAAACCAGGAGTGAGTCGGGATTCTTGTCAATCACAGTTAAGTCGTAAAACGTAAATTGCGAATAAACCATATCATCGGCAGGGCGATTACGAATATCGCTTCTGCTATAGACGATGGCAGGATACTTAAGAAGAAGGTTCTCGGGCGGCTGAAAATATACATTCTCAACCCCCGAGACGTCCTTCATGACCTTGCGGAGCAAAGCATCGAGTTCAAGCCGTTTGTCCATTCCACAATTCCCCCAGGCTAAGAGTTAATCTAGGATACTCGACAGTCACGTCCGTAACTTTCCACTTTGCACCACAGAAGGTCGCGTATCTGATGGAGTAAAAGTGATTCTGAGCATACGGGTCCGCAACAATGCTAATGGAATTAGAAACGGAAATATCACTATTCACCTTGTCAGGAGAATTAATGCGGCGATTGTTCTTGAGGACATCACCATAATACTGCCGTTCCGTGATTACCTCCTCATACACACTGGGGGCTGTCTCTTTGGTTTCCGCAAACCCGAGCGCCCCTGCCCATTTACTCATGACTTTTCCTCCATTTTGATTTGGTTAGATATCGGCAGCAGGCTCAGTCGCAACGGTCCAGGTCTTGCCGGCAGTAGTGGCCTCGCCGTCAACGGTCTTGAAGCCAGACGCGGTGAAGGATACCGGAGTCAGGTAGTTGGTGCCGTCGAAGATAACCAGGGTGCCGTACAGGGCAGCGTTGAACACATCCTCGGCCTTCGCGACCACGGTCCTGTGATCCGCAGTAGCATACAGCTTGCTGTCGGTGTGACCATACATGATGTACTTGCGGACGTGGAAATCCTTGGCCTTCTCATAGATGGACTCAGGCACCACGGGGCGGGGAGCGGACTTAATAACGTCGGTAGACATGATTAGTACCTCCTATCTCTTAGCCAGTGACGTTGTACTCGACCGAGATGGCGCTGAAGGGAACGATCAGAGCACCGGAGCAGCGGGTCTCGATCAGGTAGACCTGCTGGTTGTAGTTGATGTCGAAGTCTTCGAAGGTGTTGACCGCACCACCCTTATCAGCGCCAACGGTGTAATCAGCCAGGTTGACGATAAGACCGACAAAGGCGCCGCCCTTGGGGCCATTGACATTCTCCATCTGGGGAACGGTAACAATGCGGGACACACGCAGCTTGCGGGCCAGAGCAGTCTCATCAGCGTACAGCGGATGGCCAATCTCGTCCTCCAGCAGAAGCATGTCGGTCAGCATATCCTCGGTAGTGAAGAAGGTGGGATTGCCCGAGCCCTTGTAGTCCTTACGAGACTTGATGATGGCTCGGATGGCCGCCTTGGTACGGGTGTCGGCATCATCAGCACTCTTGACTGCAACCTGGCACTTGATAGTGAACAGGTCATCATCGTTGTAGATGGGACGGATGCAGCCCTCATTGATCTTGTCATCGCTGGATGCCAGGCGGCCGTCGCCGATCAGAATTGCACGGGCCAGCTCCTCATTCAGCTTGGTGCGCATCTCCTGCTTCAGCCAGGCCACAACATCGAAGCTGGTGATGTCAATGATGTCATCACGATCCATCCGCTGCTTCTTGTACACGGTAGTGGGAGCGGTAGAACGCTTCAGCAGACTGAAGACCTGCTCCTTCTTGAAGTTGCCCTTGATGTAACCCTTGGCCCGAGCGTCATCCTCGGTCAGGTCGGCGAACATGGACCGGAAACGGCTGAAGGGAACATGATGGACGCCGTTCATGACGGTGGAAACCCAGCTCTGATCGTTGTCGATGATCCGCGGGGGAGTATCCAGGGTACGGTCCTCGGGGAACAGCCACTCGATATCATCGATGCCATGTGCCAGGAACGAATCACGCATGGAGCCATAGCGCTTGGCATCGGAAATGGCAGCCTGAATGTCCTCATTGGAGATGCTGTGCTTCAGGCTGGTGTCAGGGGTATCGTTTTCGAACACGTTGTGAGACACGCCAGTATCCTCCTCGTCTTTGTCACTCAGAGCCTGGCCGATGATGGCATAAACAACCTGCTTCTGCTCATCAGTCAGCTCGTCAAATACATCGCCCACAGTTTTCTCACTGCTGGGCTTAGTGGTAGTGGTCTTCTTGGTATTATCTTCAGCCATAGGGGGTTCCTCCTTACTCTTGGTAGTCTTATCCGGTTCGGGTTCAGCGTGGAAGAGCTCGAGGCCTTCGCTGAAGATAAACGCCTCACCGTTATCGTAGCCATCGTCGTTATCATCGCTGTGAACGACAATATCATCGATGAATGCTCCGGGATTGGCTCCTGCCAGAACAAGACTGACTTCGCGAATATTGCCATGCAACACATCCCTGGTCTTAGTCTGCTTCAGCTGATTTGCATAAATGCTCAGGCCGTTGATGTCTCCGCTCATTATGCAATCCCTAGCAGTCTCGCCACTAGATGTATTGTTAAGCTTGCCGTAGACCCGAACTCCTTCCGGACAGTTCCGCAGCAGGCCATGACCCAGAACATACTCCGGACCGTCATGGTTATGATTCCAGACGATCGGGACGATTTTGCCATCGCAATCCTTGAATGCGTCTTTGCGAATGGTCCTACCATCGGCGCATTTGATGTCGTTGCGAGTGGCCCACCCAGCGAAATCGTAATTGGTTTCGCTGACATCGTTGGTTTTAACCATTTTGATTTTCTCGGCCTCCTTCCTCGTTAGTTTCATCCAACTCCGACTTCACTGCTTCCTTGCCAGCTGCCATGGCTTCTTCTTGGCCAGGAGTCTGGTTAAGGTTCTTGTTACGCAGTTCATCAGCAGCAGGATCTTTGGAGGGTTTCAGACCAATTACCTGTCTGAACTCGTTAGAAGACATAATCTCGTTACGAGTGAACTTATCCGCCATATCAGCAACAGTGCCAATGGGGACAAGCTTGAACGGATCGCGGAAGAACACAATGGACTGGTTCTGTGAGCGAGCCGTTTTCGTAAGAAATTTCCTCTTGAATTCATCGACAATAGCCGAAACAATAGGTTCGATCGTGCGACTATAGTAATTGGTCATTGCGGTTTCGTCAGCAGTGCCATTCATAATTTCTTGTGTAATGGTAAGCTGAGAATACGCCATATTGGTAAGGTATTCGACCTGTGCCAAAAGGTTATTGTCGAGGCTTCTATTCAACTGGGTGATCCGTTCAGTACCATCCGTATAGGCGATACCGTATTTGGACCCCGTAAGCTGATCCTCGATTTGCTTTCGACGCTCTTCAGCCTGCTGCCTACGAAGATCGTTCTTGATCACATAGGGAAGCTGAATAATCAGGTCAAGCTTTCCGGAACTAGACTGCTCGTCCACCGCATCAAGCAAATTCAGTTTACGAATAAGCCGCTGCATTGTTCCGTTAGGCTCGTTCATGACCGCATAGAAAGGATTCGTGACTATGGCTACCATTCGCTTGGGCAAGGTGATTTCTTCTTTTTCACCAGTGCGATCGTTGTAAAGCCTAACGCGAACGTGATTTGGAAACCATTCCATGATCGTTCCTACTCGCATCGAGTAGATCTTGTAAGAATCTGTCGTCATGGGGTTGGGATCCGTATCTACGGGGACAACCGCCACAACACCCTCTTCAAGCATACTGAGAACAATATCCTGAATGAAGGCTCGACCAGTTTGATCGATATTGGCCGACAGATTAAAGCAAGCATTGAGATCTGAATTAATGGTTTCGTCATAGCGACCATTTTCGTCAAGCTTTACATGTTGAATGGTAATGGAGCTAGCGTCAACTGCAATACGACTAAGAATTGCAGTGATAATAGTCTTATCTATAGCACGACCTTTGCGGTCATAGAAAGGTCTGTAGCTATAGCCACCATAGTACGAATAATTTTTGTCACTGGGAGGATCTCGGTTGAGAAACGCATTCCAGGCCCGCTTCACGCGAGAACCAATGTTAATTTCCATTTTGATTTTTCCTCCTTAGTAGAGCCATTTCTCGTCGTAAGGAGAGAAAACCATTTCGGAAAACTTCTCAGCCATCTTCTGGCCATTATTGATGATCTTGTCAATATTACCAGGAGCCTTCTCCATCGCAGCAGCAAGACCACCAAGAGTACCAAGTGCTGCAGTAACAGCCGCAACTTTTTTCATGGCCTTTTGCATCTTGCTAGGGGAAGTCGTAAGCTGGCGATACTGGTTCTCCATCTGAAGACGATTGTTCACAGTACGAAGCTCCTGATCCGACATCTGCGAAATCGGTTTTTTCGTATGCGCACGAACATAATCTTCCGAGGGGGAAGCATTCTGCGAATAGCGTTTCTTACCCGCAGGAGTCAAACTGCCATCCTTGTTTTGATAGCGTCTGACACCCCATTTCATACCCTTAATGCCCCAGTGATAGAGTTCATTGTTCATAAACTCCCTCCTCAATAGGCATTAATGTTGGCAGAATACCCGTAATAAGAACGAAGTTTCTTGTTCTTGTGATTGAGATAGATAGAATACCCGAGAGAAACGACCTCGGTACCAGCAAGAGTTGCAACGCCTGCGCCGTAGTTCCGAGTGAGCTGGGCAACAACATTAGCCGCAACGGGAGCTCCAATGGCTGCAACCGCGGCAGCTGCGTTACGCTTCATAGTGTTATCGGTAATAGTCTCCCCTTTGCGATAGAGTTCCCGGCCCTGATCCGCACTATGAGCTTTCTTGAGATTCTTGTAATCCCGACTCATCTGAGCTTTGGCGGTTTTCATATCACGTTTCGCGAGCTTTGCGTCGGATGTGCTACCGCTGTTTTTGGCAGATGTGTAACGGGCCTTAGCATCATCATATTTTTTCTCTGATTTGCGGAAACGAGCCAAACCTCTCTGGGTATAGCTGCCATCGTAGTTCTGATACCGACGAACACCCCATTTCATACCCTTTACACCATAGTGCATAATGGAATTAGAATCGTTATGATTCGCGAGGAAAGTAGTGTCATTATACTGCCGCATTGCATTACCCCTCAACTCTTTTCCTAAGATCTTCAATAACTGACTGATTATTCCTGGCAAGTTCATCCCAACTCGTCATGGAATATCTGTTAACCAGATCCTGAGCTTTCTTATAATTCTTATCGCTTGTGTACAACTCATAAAGCCTTTTATCCGCATTTTTAGTCCAAACATCGTTAAAAAGCTTCTCATAATCCTGCTCATACTCAGAACGACTAGCAAAATTAGAACCGTATTTCTTTTCCTGTTCTCGGTTAAACCGCTCAATCCCGCCACGATTCATGTAGTCAGCACTTTCATTATAAGATTGTATACGAATTGAATTGGCATTTCTTTGAACGTTTTTGGTAATTTTCTTGGAGAGTTTTTCGTATTCTTTGGAATAGCGTTTCTTACCAGCAGGAGTAAGACTACCATCCTTGTTCTGATAGCGTCTGACCCCCCATTTCATACCCTTAATACCCCAATGCATGAGCGTATCGGAGCGGTTATACTGCCACATAAGACCCCCCCTTATAGTTGCGAATAATCTCTTTGGCGGACAACTTGGTACCAGGATGCTCCCTCTTATATTCAGCAACAATCTCGGACTCGCGTTTGGAAGAAATCACTTTCATTCCACTCGCTGCCGTAACCGCAGCCACGCCATAAGGAACAAATGCTTTTACGGTTTGTTCCGCAATATTGAGCCCAGTAGCAATCTTATAATCTTTGGCGATAGAATTCATGTCAAGCTTCTTGTTCTCGTTCACGACCAAATTCTTACCGTCAAATACGATCAATGGCTGGACAGAATTGTATCCGGAATTATACTTATCGTTAATATCCTGGATAGCATCATAACCAAGAGACTTCATCTTGGAATAGAACTGATTAGACAAATCCTGGTTGATGCTATCATGCGAAGTACGATAAGTATTAAACCAGTCATACACTTTGTTCGACACCTTATCACCGGGTTTAAAGTTGTCGATTATATCTTCCACATCATGCCTCGACGAAAGCCCGGCAGCAGTGGCCATCTTCGCTTTGAACTCTTTGTCCCGCATCATATCAGCCAAAGCTTTCTTAGCGCTCTTAATCGATGCAACCTTAAGCCCGTTGTTCTTGACGGTGGTGCTCATGTCATACAGTTCATTTGCATCTCCGCCAACCCCCAGCACACCCGCAAGCGGATTCATACCGGCAAGCTGCCCTCCACCATACAAACCTCTATACTTCAGTTTGTCGAGAGGATTATACGCAGCATAGAAAGCATCTTCAACACCTTTGTCGCCATTGGACGAAATGTTCTGGAGAACGGTACCTACTTTAATCGTCTTGTCAATGTTTCTATCGACATAACGATAACCAGCATATGCTACGCCAGCAGCCAATGCTCCCGCAGCAACGATCTTAAGAACTTTTTCCGCTTTGGCACGTTTGTAAGCTGCGAGCTCAGCCTCTTCGGCAGAATATCCTTTGCTTTGATACTCCTTCTCAAGAGCGAGTTCGCGTTTACTTTTATTGGTTGGGATCTTAAGCTTAGCTTTTGCATCACTAAGATCTTTCTTTGCATAGCCAACTTTCTTGGCGGAAGAACGAAGCTTATTGTAGTCTTGCCGATTATACATCAGGCCGCCAAGAGTTTTCTTGTTATACTCGTTAGCCGCTTTGGAATACTCGGCATTTGCTTTTTTGACGTTTTTCTTGGCGGTATCAACGGCAGCTTTAGCCGTAGGGTCATCGGCATACCGTCTTTTACCAGCGGGGGTAAGCGTACCGTCCTTATTCTGGAACCTACGAACACCCCATTTCATGCCTTTAATGCCCCAGTGATAGAGTTCATCAGAACCGCAAACAGCACTATTATACTGCCACACTTACTCACCCCCTTGTTGTTTTATTTACGCTTTACGCTTTCATGATCTTCTTCGTCGCTTACTTTAGACAAATCCATCATTTCTCTTTTGAAACCAACGTATTTGCCATCAATGTCAGTGGCCGCGATCACATCAGAAAGCTTTTTCATGTCGTTGTCGGTAAAGGTTTTCATAGCTTAACGTGCTCCCCGAACCATCAGAATATCGTGCTTTACCGGCAGGGGTCAGAGTGCCATCTTTATATTGGTAGCGTCTTACACCCCACTTCATTCCCTTGATGCCATAGTGCATAAGGGTGTTGGAATCGTTATAATGCCACATCACAAAATCTCCTTATGACACAAGTTCACTCGCTTTGAGTTTCTCTAACTGCTTTACATACTCCTTAGCAGCCTTACGAACATCTTTCGTTATTTCTTGAGAAGATGTAACTTTAAGCTTATTGGGGTTGATTACAATTAGAGCTGTTTCGGACGTGCCACTGAGACGATCGTGAATATCGGGAATCGCATCATAACCGTACTCCCTAAAAATGTCATAAATCTTCTTAGATTCAGAAGCATAATTAGGATCGCCTAGCATGCTATTCACAGAGTAAGCAAGTTTAACTGCTTCTTTGGATTTAGGATTTGACAAAGCTCTATCAATGTCCTTGTCCGTAATTTCTCCAAAAGGATCATCACTTGCCGTCATAGAATATATGCTTTCTTTAAAACTATCACGAACGTCTTTATTATTCTTGACAGCTTTAATCGTCAGCGATACGGTTTGATCGTCCGAAGGCATCTTTAAATCGTTGTTTACCGATATGTGCTGAACATAGTGCGCAGATGTTCCAAACAGATTACCGATCAGTGTGGGGCCAAGATTCTTAACGTATCTGGCTGCATCTTCTTTGCCATACGACACATAAAGTGCGCCAGAGTCGTTCACATCAATACTCTGTTTACCGACCCGGTTAAAGACAAAACCTTTCGGAATTGTAGACGAACCATCGCTATTAGTACGAATCTTTTTATCGCTCACTTCCGCATATCGAATCTTGCCAGCGGGAGTCAATGTACCATCCTTGTTCTGGTACCTACGAACTCCCCATTTCATGCCCTTAATGCCCCAGTGATAGAGCTCACTTTGATAGTTCCACAAATGCATCCCTCCTTTCCATTGGAATCAACGCACTGCAAATAAAACTTGGACGACCTATTCATCATCGTCAAGTTCCCATTCTTTGGCTTGTGTCTCCGTAAGAATTTGATCTTTGTATTCGTCAACAAGTCGCATTGCTTCCTCATATCCTTTACTTTGGGTTTCGATTTCAGAAAGCTTTTTGGACAATTCTTTAGAAGCATTGAGCCAAAGCTGAGTGGATTTTATGTCATACTTAATGTAGCCGAGTTCTTTTTCAAACTCATACTTTTTGTCATCATCATCAAAATCTTCATAACCAAAATCGTCAGCCCATTTTTTATATCCTTTTTTCTTGGTAGATTCCAACTCAGAATTCAGTTCACGGAGTTTCTTTTCATGCTGTTTAGAAGAAAGTCGATCGATATTTTCGACTTCTCCAATTTTTTCCTGAAGTCTCTTCTTACCAAGAGGGGTCAAGGTACCGTCTTTATTCTGGTACCGTCTTACACCCCACTTCATGCCTTTAATGCCCCAGTGGCAAAGGTAATCGGAAGTATGGTTATACCACCACAAACGAATCCCTCCTCCATTTTGATTTATTCGAACATCTCTCGATTGAGCTTCCAAGCAACGTATGCATCCATCATAGCCGCAACAGCATCAATCTTCTGATCGTATCGAATCTTCAAAAGTTTTCGGTTACCGTTAGTGTCCTCGACTACAACACAGTTGCCCATGGCGAATTGCATAAGGGCTTCGTCGAATAGTAGCTTTCGCTGCTGCGACAATTTCTTAAGCTCGCCAAGGGGGACGCTTTCAGTACGCGATCCCTGTATAACTTTCTCAATACCGTACTCTCCGTTTTCACGGCCCCAACGCTCAATGAAATCCTTGGCGTTATATGGGTCATATCCAACACAACGAACATCGTAATTAGATTCGGCGATAAAGTTATCGAGATCGTCATACACCTGCATCATATCGAGAACCGTACCAGACATAACGGCTAAAGTCCCCTCTTGCATAAACTGCTCGTATTTACGTCGCATGGCTTCCGGCAGTTTGGACAAAGTAAACTCACTAATGTAGTTTCTAGTCTTAATGCCAAAAGCCCCGCCGGGAAGAGGGAATAAGAACGTAAATGCGCAAAAGTCATCACCCTGCGAAAGATCACACCCCATAGAACAAGGCATGCGCCAAAAGTCTCTATGCGGATGCGGCAACGTTTCATCGTACGGGAAGAAGTAGGTATAACCTTCGAGAGGGATACCAAAACGTTTTGCAAGGATCTCGTTGCGCGTAGCCGGAGCTTTCTCGGCACGTTCTACGTCTAGCTGATATGTCTCGTACGTTACGGTCTTTCCCAGATTTGGATTTGCTTTGAGCCAGGTTTCAGGTTTGTTGACTTCTTCAATCGAGTCGAGCTTGTAGTAGAAGATCGATACATGGGGATTGACGTAATCACCTTTTAAGATGCTCATCAATTCCATTTTGATTGTATCACCAATACCATTACGGATTGTACCTTCCGAGCTAACAGCCACAATCAAGTAGTCGTCAACTTTAGCCGCACCTTGCTCAATAGCGGCAATAGGATCTTCACGAATCTCACAAGAGAGCCACTCGTCGATTGTCGAGCACTTAACACGTAAGCCCTGAAGCTTATCAATCGACATCGGGCGAATCTCGAGGATACTATTCGTCAGAAAATTCTGAATGCCTTTCTTCGTTGAAGCAAGCTTCTTACGGTCAGCTACATTGCCCGTAGTATTCTGCAGGCTACCGGCCGTAAGAAACTTGAACAACGGTCCTTTCGATCGTGCAATGGCTGTGGCGAATGCGGTAGTAACCTCCTCCGCCTGACGCATGGTCGGAGCAGTTGTGATCTGATTGGTGGTAGATGTATCAACCGTCAAGAAGTATGCTTGCAAGAAAGTTTCATACAAACTCTTTGCCGCACTTCGAGCAACGATCAGATACTGCTTCGTTATTAGGCGCTTTTTAATTCGCTTAGTAACGAATCTCCCACCAGGACGATCTTCATACGGTTCCCAAACACTTCTGGTAACGTAGTAGTACCAGCAAAATATTTGTTCCGCCCAGAGCTTAAACGTGTCAAGCATCTGAACGTCGGAACCATCAGTAAGGGTCATTTCGTTTTCGCAAAACGCAATAAAACCCTCGACTGCATCGTTATCACACCATACACCAGGGTTAGCAATAAGCGAATCGATACGATCCATCTCCATTGCTATTTCTTTGTTTACGGGAATTTCGCCGCGCATGACTGCCTCTCGGAAGCGTCCATAATACTTTGGAGTGGCGGTGTTTGAGAGAGACATTTACGTAACCTCACTTGCCGCTCTAAGTTCTTCGTCGGAAAGACTCGAGCTAAGTATTTTAACCTCATGGTATGTTCCGACAAAATGGCTCGAACCTGCTGCATTCGACATCGATAGCGAACCTGTCACCGGAGATGATCCGAAATTAGAAACTATCTTAGTTCCATCCATCCATGCGTTTAAATTACCGCTTCCAGAGTAATTAACCTTGAATACCAAACGATGCCTAGTATTTCTAAGCGGTGTAGTATCGACCGACGATTGATCTGCAAACGACTGGACCGTAAGATTATTTTCATAATATGATGCATTTATATAGAACCCAACACAGTTATTGTTCCAACTATCTGGAGAAAGACCAACTCGTATGAGATTCGAATTTGTGGACCACGCGCTACCCGTAAAAGTAAAATCCACAAGCATAACCAGAGAGTCGGAAGAGGAAACCGATCTGTCAAGTGATTGAGTGAAAGTATCATCAGGTGATGTGACTGTCAAATCACTTATGAGAACTACTTCTTCAGGCGTTATTGGCCAATTTCTCACAGTTAGCAAATTCTCAAGAATATCAAACCGATAAATGTTCCAAGATTCCAGCAAATACCCATCGGGGGTATGAACATCACTAGGAAGTACAATACTCGGCACTTCGCTCTCAACCTGGAAAACAAGACTGTACTTTCTTGTCTGACTCGTATCGGAATAATCATCAAGAGTAATTTGCATATCTTCAGCCGGAAAACCAACCATATAGTGCATCGTATTTCTGGTCAAAGTAACCTGATTTTGAGCTTCAGAATATCTGACAATCTTGGGCTCAACAATTACTCCGGTTTCGAAATTAAACGGATCCCATTCCCATTCCCCGTATTCGTTATACCAAAGAACCATACCGTTTGGATAATATCCAGCGGCCATGACAACATTTCCAGTTTCTTCATCCTTGGTAAATGCGCTTCCATCTTGGATTGGGATGGCACCAACTATTTGTTCACCGGCCTTGTCATGAGCCGTATAGCCTTCAACCATGGCACTAGCTTCAACAGTGTCCTGTGTAAGGTCTAATTTGGTAGTCCCGTTTACGACTACTTTGCTGTAGCCCATGACTCATGACCTCCTTAGCCGACCGTGATAGTATAGCCGCCCTGCTCGTTGAGAGTCTCCTTCACCGGGATAGCATTCACGGTAACCTGAGACAAGTAGTTGTAGTCGGGAGAATCAGGGGTGATGGTCTGCGGACTGAACGAAGGAGTAACGGTCTTGGACTGAGCCTTGACGTTCTCGGTACCAGTCATAGTACCCTCAACACCCAGAATCGTAACGCCCTGACGAATGTTGTCGGCAACGATCTTGGACTTCTCGGCCTCATCGATGCTCACGGTGCCGGAGCCATCATGATAGCCCTGAGGAATGGTGTACGGGGTAGTCAGATTGGAAATGGTGCCCTTGACACCGCCGTTGTTTGCCATCGAACCCGTGACCTTAGAGCCAGTGACATACGCAGTCTTGCCGGTCAGGATCTCAGCAGCGGTGGCGGTAGCGTCGCCAGTATCAGCATCGAACGTACAGGTACCAGTAATAGGAGCACCATTCTTGCCGTGAGCGGTAAAGCCTTCCAGCAAATGGGCAGCATCAACGGTATCCGCAGTCAGATCGATCTTGGTTACACCATTGATGACGATCTTAGAATAGTAACGACCATCTTCACGGGTCTGAACTTTACTAGCCATAAATAACCTCCTCAAATAATTAGTGTGTTTCCCCCACCTTGATTGGAAACAGTTATGACCTCAATAGGTTTCACCGTAATATCCTTGTCAAGAGCCTTGTCCTGAGTTTCCAGAACGGTCTCTACGAATTTAGGTGTAACCACAGTGGGGCCTTTGTAGTCTTCATGCTGCTCTCCAGATTGCTCGATGGACATAATCTCATCGTCAATCTTATCAAGCCGCATAAGTTCCGTGCCTTCGGTTTTATACCTCGTCGCGTTTGCAATTTCCTTCAAGCGATCGACGAGAAGCCAAAAACTGTCAGGCAAGTCTTTCTTAGTATTTGCCATTAAGAATCACCTTAAGCAAATCGTCGATTGCCTTCTCGCAATCAGAGCTTGTGGACGAATCGGAACCTCCATAACCATGAGTTTTGTCGCATGCAACGTTGAGACGCCATTCAAGCTCGCTAGTAAGATTCGTAGTGGCTTGCATAACAGTAGAGCTCGTAGGATGATCAAACATAAGTTTAACCTTGAGAGCAATGTAGTTCTTTACAGCTTCGTTCTGCTCAATATCCTCACTAGCTCCGAAATAGTCATTCCACGTCGTGCTTGAATCAGTGATAGAAAATCCACCATCCGGCCCAACACCGAGCTGCTCGAGAATAGCAAATACGCTATTAATGCTCATGATGATGTCCGGATCAAACGCAGTATACTCCTCGGCAATACCAAGGAGCTTTTTCACAGAAGTAAGAATGCTTTCCATCAGTTAGCTCCTTTCCGCCAAGGGCAAGTGTCAAAAGGTGTTCTTTCTTCGAACTCTTTAGGCTTTGCAAGTTCCAAGTCACCATAATGCAATGCCTTGTGTGTTCGGTCGCTTACACAAATAACGTTCTCGGGATCAAACAGTGCATCCGTATGCTGTAGAATATCCTCTTTGGTTAAAGGATTCAAATGATGAATGATGACCTTAGGCCGAATTGCGATACCATCTCGAATGATCCAATCTGTTATAGGGCACTCGGCAAGACCTAAGTCACAGCCACCATCCCTTACGATAATCTGATCTCGGAAACGTCTCCACTCACTCGACCTATAAAAATCCTGATTGAGGTAGCGATCAAACCCAAAGGTATCAACTCCAACTTTGCCCCAGAGCTTGAGGTAGTTGAAGCGATCATCAAACGTTGCATACCTAATCAGTTCTGAATATCGTCTAATCATTCCTTAGCACCGCCACTATACATCTTCATGGCGGCAATAGCATCCAGATACATCTGCTGTTCAGTCTTCGCGTCTTCAATAGCTTGAGTCTTGGCCTGCAGTAGCTGATTCTCAGCCTTAAGTTTCTCTCGCTCGAGACGTTCTTTCTCGGTGCCAAGCTTCAAGTAGTGAACAATGACTGCCGAAGACGCAGTTCCTTCACGCATCTGTCGTTCAGCGCAGTCTACTGCTAACGCAATCAGTTGGTTTTCTCGAGCTTCAGGCGACATTGCGGGCCTACCAGCCCCAGTGCCGGAAGAACCCTTCTTAGTTGCCATAGGCTTTCGATCCTTTCTTTGGTAAAATATGCATGCTTCCGGTGACTTTCGTAAGAGTTTATGGAATGTCTCAGACTGTTTTGGGTAATGATATGGAGGTGAAGAGCACAGCTGAAAGGAGAATCAAGAAACAACTGTGGGTGCGCAAATGGACTTGAAGGAGAGTCCTGACCTTTTCCCATAAACCCTTATGAAAATCACCGGGAGCAAATATGAAAATTTACCCCCGGAGAATTTTCGAAGACCGGCGCGATTCGAA